>Ga0210044_10000375_pt1 | contig 67176 bp, 53 predicted proteins | sample CryGey13umfilter_2_FD_183959 | JGI IMG/M metagenome (GOLD analysis project Ga0210044, IMG submission 183959) | Groundwater microbial communities from aquifer in Utah, USA - Crystal Geyser 4/9/14 3 um filter (SPAdes) (version 2) | ecosystem: Environmental > Aquatic > Deep subsurface >... | reverse complement strand
CACGGCTCCCGGGCTCGCTCCCGCCGCAAGCCGGAACCGGTAGCCCTCGGCGCGGACCGGCAGCGCCCAGCGTACGAGGGGAGCGACCGCACGGGGCAGCCCCGAGGACAGCTCGGATCGGTCGTGGTCCCGGGTCGACCACAGGTTGCCGGCGGGCACCGACGACAGATGGTGCGCGGGGTCGAAATCCACACCGCGCAGCGTGCCGTCGGCGGCCTCGATCACGCGGTAGCCCCAGTAGCCATCGCCGCGCACGGCGGCCGCCGCCGTGGTGGTGGTAATGAACTCCAGCCGGCGCTGGACCTCGATCCCGCCCGGCAGCCTGGACCCCGGCTCGTACACCCGACGACTGTCCTGATGGACGTGGCCGCACAGATAGTAGCCCCCGTAGCGCGCCAGGATGCGCAGCAGCGCCTGGCCGCTGTTGTGCTGCTCCGTCTCGTTCGCACGCTGGTCGAGCGGGTTGCTGTCCCAGCTGGCGGAGTCGAAGTTCCATTGCTCGAGCCCCGCCATGCCGATGGGGTCGGTGGGGAACGGCTCGTTGGGATGGTAGGACCGTCCAGACGGGTTGCCTCGCGGGTCGTGGTGACCGAACAGCACCAGGGTCTGTCCCCGTGACCGTGCCTGCCTGGCCTGCTGCTCGACGAATCGAAGCTGCCCCTCGTCGAGGTAGCCCCCGTGGTTGTCCACCGCCGGAGCGCCCAGGTGTAGATCGAACACGTCCATGTAAATCGAGAAGGCATGCCGCCGCTCGGCGGTCCCACCGTAAGTGTTGATCCCGACGAAGTGCAGATCGCCGTGGTCGAAGGCGAACGACGGCGGACCGAGCTGGCGCGCCCAGTACGCCAGCCCGTCACGGTGCAGGTCGGCGTACAGCATGTTCTTCACGTCGCCGTAGACGCAGGTGATGAAGACCCAGGCCTTCTCCCAGCTCAGATCGCCGCGCAGATGCTTGCGACATCCCAGCACTCCGGCCACCAGCTTGAGCGCTCCTCCCCGCAGACGAACCACGTACTCGGCATAGCCATCGTGGTTTCCAGGGATGGCGAACAGCGGCAGCCTCGACTGGCGCAGCAGTTGACGGACCTCGCCGTACTCGTCGGGGTAGTTCACGCCGAACACGAGATCCCCGAGTCCGAGGACGAAGTCCGGATCCCACAGCGCCAACTCGGCGAGGACCTGGCGCGTCATCCCCAGGCTCTGCTTCGCTCCGTCGGTCTGCCCGGGATAACCACCCGGACCATGGAGCCTCCCCAACCGGCTCGTCGGGTCCCATAGCTGTGGATCCGTCACCACCGCGAAGCGGAAGCGATGGGCGTCGCTGTCCCCCAGCAAACGCACCGCATTGGGTTGGCTGTCATCGATTCCGGGGCCCACGACCACCAGGTCATACACATCCCGTGCCAGGTTCCCCGGAATGGACACCGACAGCTTCACCCGGCGCGCGGAGCGGGGGCGCCTCCCTGGAGTGCGGAGCGGAGCGCGCAACATGGGGTCGTGCTCGTCGCGGCGCACCCGCTGGACCCCGCAGGGCCATGTGCCCCCCGATGCGCTCCGCAGACCCACAACCCATGCCGCGGGGTCGTCCAGCCGCAGCCCTGACAGCTGCGGCCCGCCTCGCAGACGCACCAGCACCTGGACCTCCCCCCCGGGCTGCCCCAGCGCAGGGAACGTCAGCGTCGGGGCCAGGATCTGCCGCACGTGGCGCCGGATCGGGTCGCGCTGCAGCGTGGATTGATGGGCGTAGTTCTCGTCGGACAGGATGGGGTCTTTGGCCCACGCTGCGCCGGACAGCAGCAGAAGTATGACAGCAGGAACGCGCATCGGCCCGATACTAGCTCGGCCGCGAGGGGCTCGCCACCGTCCGCGGATCTCACGCTTCACGTGGCTTTGTTGACTCGACACCATCGTGGCGTATGATATCCACCTGGTAACTGGAGGGCGCGATGTCCGAGGACACGCCGGATCCCCGAGAAAAACGCGAGTACCCGCGCTTCGAGGTCACGGCCTATGTGGACTACGCCGGGACCGAGGTTCTGCTGTACCACCGCATCGAAAACATCAGCCTGGGGGGTATCTGCATCCAGACAGCCAGCATCGAGCCCATCGGAACCATCGTCGATCTGCTGATCAACTTCCCCGACCTGGACGCCAGCATCGCCGTGCAGGGCGAGGTGGTGTGGTCCAATCCCGAGCCTCCGATGGACATGGGGATCCGGTACCACCTCGACGACGAAAAGAAGGAAACGCTACGCAAGTACCTCCAGACTGTCCGGGGAGCCTGACCGGACGCGTGCCAGACCGACACCTCTGGCACAATGGCCCGTGCCATTCTGACAACCGATGACTGAACCGCCACCGCTGTTGCAGGATGTCGAACGCGAGAAGCTGGTCCAGGACCACATCGGCTACGTGAGGGCGCTGGCGATCAAGGTCCAGCGCGAGTTCTCGGCCCCCGGGCTCGACATGGACGAGATGGTGGCCTATGGCTCCAAGGGCCTGGTGGAGGCCTCACAGCGCTTCGACCCGCAGCGGGGCGTCGCCTTCACGACCTTCGCGCACTATCGCATTCGAGGGGCGATCCTCGACGGTCTGCGCGAGCTGGGATGGATGGGGCGCAGTCAGCATGCACGTTTCGTCGCCGGGACCAACGAGTACCTCGAAAACCAGCTCCATCGCGATTCCTCACCAGGCGGGCTAAAGGACACGGTCAACGAGATCTACAATACCATGACCGATGTGGCCGCGATCTTCGTCACCGCCATGGGACCGGCGGACCGGGACACTGCAGACACCGCCACTCCCGACGGGGCGACGCTGCTCGAGACACGGGAGGCATGCGACGCGGTTCGATCTGCGGTGGCCCAGCTCCCCGACAAGGAGCGTCGAATGGTGGAGATGTTCTACTTCGAGGGCCGCAGCTTGCAGGACGCGGGCCGCTCCCTCGGACTGAGCAAGAGCTGGTCCTCGAGGATCCACGCCCGCGCGATCCAGCTGCTGTCGCGCCGGCTGAAGGCTCGCGGTGTAACAGCCGCGTGATCTAGACCTGCGTGTTCTGACTAGCCTACTACTACTAGACCTGCGTGTTCAGTGTGGTCTTCACCACCGACACCGCCCGATCCACCATGCGGCTCACCACCTCCATCTCCTGGCTGTAGCTGTAGACCCTGGACTGCAGCACCAGCAACTCGGCCGGGCTGAAGTTGCGGCCCCGGGCTGCCTGCTGGATCACGCGGTCGATCTCGTGCCGCTGATGCTCGAGGTTCGCGATCAGCCTGGTCACCGAGCCGGACACCGGGTCCGTGGGCTGCGGCTTGACGGTGGCCCGGGCCGCCTCCGTCCGACCCAGCTCGAAGCGCGGCCCCGTCGCTGATGGTTTGGTCTTCACCCGTTGGGGCTCGACCGGCAACCGGGGCGTGGCGCCCGGAACACGATTCACCATGCATCACCTCCCTTTGCCTTCGAGGTTTTCGGCTGACACGGCCCGAAGGTTGCGTGGTTTCTTCTTTCCCCCACAGATCTCTTGACCGCCCGACGAACCCTGCGTTATCTGTAACCAACCATCTCAGGAGGGGGAACATGCACTTTCCACCACGGACGGGCCAGCTGGTGACGATGCTGCTGGTCGGGTCGGTTTCGGCCTGCAGCGTCGAGATCCTGCACGATGTGGACGAGAGCACGGCCAACGAGGTGCTGGCCGCGCTGAACCGCGCTGGCATCGAGGGCGGCAAGCTGCGCGACGTCCAGGGCAGCCAGGCGACATACACCGTGGCTGTTCCCCGGGCCGAAGCCGCGTCCGCGTGGAAGGTGCTGCGCCAGGAGCATCTGCCCCATCCGGCCCAACCAGGGCTGGGGGAGGTCTTCGGCAAGACCGGTCTCGTCCCCACCGCGACTCAAGAACGTGCCCTGATGCACCACGCCATGGCGGGCGAGCTGTCGCGTACGCTGCAAGGCGTCGACGGTGTGCTCGAGGCCCGGGTCCATCTGGTCCTCACCACCCGGGACCCACTGGCCCCGGCGGACGCCCCCACCTCTCCGTCCAAGGCCTCGGTGTTGCTGCGCACACGGCCCGGGGTGGCCATCGAGCGCCGGCAGGTCCAGGAGCTGGTGGCGGGATCGGTCAAGGACCTCAAGCCCGAAATGGTCTCGGTGGTGGTCGTCGCACAGCACGCTCCACGCGGATCCAGAGCGGCCGCCCCTCTCGGCTCCGTTGGGCCGTTTCAGGTCGCCGCCGGATCGCGAACCGCGCTGGTGGTGACGCTGGTGGTGGCGCTGGTGGTGGTGGCGCTTCTCGGCGGCGCGAACATCGTGCTCCTGCGGCGCAACCGGCTGCTGGGCGCCGAGCTGCAGCGGGCGATGGAGACCACCGACCATGGCCTGCCCCGGGGAACAGCCTCCCGGCTGGAGGGCAGCCTGGGGCTGATCGAGCGCTCCCTCACCTCCCCCTCACGGATCCACGGACGTTCGAGCTCCCGTGCCGATCGGGGGAGCCTCCCCGGCGACTGAGCTCGATCAAGCGCCGCTGCTGCCTGTGTCAAACACACCCGGTCAGCAGAGTTGCGGCAGTGATTACTCCCGCATCTCCGTCGATCGACCCCATTGAGCAGAGTTACGGTAGTGATTGCTACCGCATCGGCGTGATTCTGCCTCGGTCAGCCGAGTTACGGTAGTGATTGCTACCGCATCGGCGTGATTCTGCCTCGGTCAGCCGAGTTACGGTAGTGATTGCTACCGCATCTCGGTTCGTCGATGCCACGAAGCTTCAAGCTTGAGTTCCGGCATCGGGTGCCGGTTGCCGCTACTGCAACAGGAAGGGATAATTCTTGATCGTCATCGGCTTGCCCCGGAACTTGGGGAAGTGGGCCGTCTTCACCGCCTTCACCACGCAGTCCCCGGTGTCCGTTCCGCGGAACTTGCCACGGATGGATACGTCGTTGATGCTCCCCTCGCCCCGGATCGTGAACTGGACGTTGGCCATGCCTTCCACCTGGAACTGGTCGTAGCACGCCTGTACGCGGGCCTTCACACGATTCATGGTGTCGCGGATCTGGTTCATGTTCAGCTGGTCGGGCAAATCCGAGGCCGCCTCCTTCGGCGCGGCGGCCGCCGCCTTCTTGGCCGTGGGGTCGGGTGCGCTGCCGATGGCGTCGTCGAGCAGGTTGTCCAGCGCGGTCTTCTTCCCCGTGGGGGTCGGGCGCGGATCTTCCGACTTCGCGGGCTTCGCGGGCTTCGCCACCTCGGCGCCGGCGGTCGGATCCGCCGTCGCCGGGTTGCCCTTCTCCTCCTCGCCGCGGTGGTGCCGTGGGCGCTTCCCGTGGTGGCGACGTGAGGGGCTGTCCGCCGTGGGCTCCTGGGCCGTCGAGGGCTCACCAGCCGTGCCGGGGGTGGGCGTCCCCCCCGCGTCGCCGGTGGTCAACGCCGCCACCTGCAACGCGGCGTCCTGCCGCACCTCGGTCGGGGTCCCCTGCGACTCACCCCCGGGATCGGAGGGCGTGGCGCTTGCCACGGTCATCACCGGCGGCGGCGGATTCATCTTCTTGTACGCCAGATAGCCCACCACCCCGATGGCGGCGGAGACCATCAACGCCACGGGCCAGCGCCACGGAGACCCCTGCGCCTCCATCGGCGCCGTGGGCGCGGATCCCGGGGCGCTCTCCCTGGGCGGCTGGCGCTGAGGGACGTTGAGCGTCGCCATCGCTGGCGTGCTCTTGAACACGAACTCCACGTCGTTCCCACCGCCCGCCGGCTCCCCCTGATCCATGCGCTCGGTCACCGATGGCCAGAGGGTCTGCTCGAAGTAGCCCTCGGGCGGCTCGTGAGTCAGATGATTCTTCAACAGCATGTCCAATGCTCCATTGTTTTCGAGCTGCTGGCGACACCCGGAACAGCGCTCGAGATGCTGTTCCACCTGTCGAAGCTCGTCGTCTGGCAGCTCTCTGTCTACCATCATCGACAGCTTCTGTCGTGTCTCCTCACAGTCCATTATCCTCACTCGCAGTCGATCGTCGACCACCGAGGTACTGCCCCAGTCGCACATGAAGCCGCTGACGGGCCTCGTGCATCCTCCAGGCCACCGTCCCCTCCGAACACTCCAGGATCTGTGCCGCCTCCCGGTACGCGACCCCCTCCAGCACCACCAGCACCACCGTGGCTCGAAGCGTGTCAGGCAGCTCGTCCAGCGCGGCCGCGACATCGGCGGTCATGCGCTTCAGCTCCAGCGCCCGACGCGGGTCCGCCCCTGCCTCCTGCTGCAGGGCGTCCGACAGCACCACCTGGTCCAGAGGAACACTGCCTCTGCGCCGCTGCCCACGCAGGTGGTTCAGCGCGACGTTGATCACGATCCGATAGAGCCAGGTGAAGAACTCGCTCCTGGCGTCAAAGCCATCGATCCCCTTCAATGCCCGCAGGAAGCTGTCCTGCACCACGTCGTTCGCCTCGTCGTGGTTGCCCATCATGCGGTAGGCCGTGATGTAGACCCGCCGCTGGTGACTTCGAACCAGCTGGCCGAATGCGTCGAGATCACCCGTTCGTGCTCGTGCGAGAATCGGCCGCAAATCATCGCCCATGGCCCCGATACTATAATGTCGGGTTCCGCTGTAGGACAATCGCTTTCCCCTGTTCCTTGGGAGGAGATTGCCCAAACACGGTGGGCCCTACGGTTCACCCTGGTCGAGCTTCCACTTGAGCTCGGCCAGTTCGTCCTCGATCTTCGGGTCCCCCTCTTCTCGTTCCAGCTGCGTGAACTTGGCCGCGGTGGCAGCGTCCCTGCCATCCAGCGACTCGGACAGGGAGGACTCCGACTCCATGGCCTCGATGCGGTCCTCGAGACGGTCGAACTCGGCGAATGCCTTCCCGCCGGTCAGCGTACCGTGCCCTTCCTTGGCCGCCCGGGCTCGCCCCTTCAACGTCTCCTTGCGCGCCTTGACGTCCTTCACCCGGGCTTCCAGCGCCTTGAGCGACAGCTTGAGCTGCTCGACATACGCCTCCTGCTCCTGCAGGCTGCGCCGGGACTGCTGCAGCTCGGCGTCCTTGATCTGCTTCTGTTTCAGCGCCTCTCGCGCCAGGTCGTCGTCACCGGCGCGGATCGCCTGCTCCGCCCGTCGCATCCAGGTCACCGTCTCCTGCTCCAGTCGATCGCTGGTCATCGCGATGCGCTTGGCCGTGGCGGCGACGGAGATCACCTCCTCGCGCGCCTGCTTGACGCTCTTCTCCATGTCGACGATCAACAGCTCGATCTCCTTCGCCGGATCGGTCATGCGGTCGAGGACGTCGTTGACGTTGGACTTGATCACGCTGTTGATGCGACTGAGAATCCCCATGGCTGGCTCCTAAAGGTGGCGAGGTGCGGCGCAACAGGTCCGCAGTTTACAGCCTCTGGTCCCCCGCCAAAAGCCCTCTCTCGCTTTGACACTGCAGAACAGAGAGTGCTACATCACACCCAGATGCCGTGCCTGTCCGAAATTCTGGGGCAACCCCAGGCCATCGACACCCTGCGCCGGGCCATGACCGCGGGCAAGCTGGCCCATGCCTACCTGTTCACCGGTCCTTCCGGAGTGGGGAAGGCCACCTGTGCACGTCATCTCGCGGCAGCGCTCGACTGCGAGCAGACTCCCGGCGAGGGGTGCCAGGCGCACGGAGTGGGCCTGTCCCCTGGGGGCCTGTCCCCGGGCCCCTCAGGGGGGGAGCCTCCCCGGAGTGCGGAGCGGAGCGCGCACCACGAAGCCGAGTGCATCTCGTGTCACAAGATCGACCGCGGGATCCATCCCGACCTGCTGCACATCGAGCCCGACGGCGCGATGATCAAGATCGGTCAGGTCCGTACGCTGGAGCAGACGCTGAGCTTCGCCCCCCACGAGGGCCGCTACCGTGTGGTGCTGATCGACGGCGCGGACCTGCTCAATCTCAACGCGGCCAACGCCCTGCTGAAGTCGGTGGAGGAACCCCGGCCCAGGACGCTGTTCGTGCTCGTGGCGTCAGCCGGTCACCGAGTCCCTCCCACGCTGGTCTCACGTTGTCAGCGGCTGCGCTTCGTGCCCCTGAGCACGGAGCTGGTGTACGAGGTCGTGTCCCAGGCCGTCGGGGATGGCAACGCCACCGCACGGCACGATCGGCAGGTCGCGGCGGAGCTGGCCGAGGGCAGCGCCGGCCGGGCGCTGCGGCTGCTCGCGGGGGAACAGATGTCGCTGATCGAGAGCAGCGTGGAGCGCCTGCTGCGGGCCGCGTCGGTCTCCGACCCGCTCTCGTTGTTCGAGGCCGCCACCGAGGCGGGGCGCGATCGCCAGCTACTGCAGGAGGTGCTGGACGTCATTCGGCTCAGGCTCCGCGACCGGCTGCTGTGCGGGGAGGGGCTGGCTCCGGGTCGTGTCCGCGACCCGGACGGGGCGCAGGAGGTGTCACGGCTTCCTCGGAAGGCGGTGTTGCGGCAGCTGCGAGCGGTGAACGAGGCCCATGCCGCGCTTCGAGGCAACGTCAACCCGGCGCTCACGCTGGAGAACCTCGTGCTCAACATGCGGCAGGCATCATGACCGACAACCCCGGCGACACCCCCCCCGCCAGATCCTCTCGGAAGCGGCGACGGCGACGGCGACCGCAGGGGGCGGAGGGAGAGTCCCAGCCCTCCGCAGTCCCCCGGCCACCAACACCCGACAAGGGCGCGAAGCCGTCGTCTCGGGGCGTGGAGCCATCGTCTCGGGGCTCGGAGCCGTCGTCTCGGGGCGTGGAGCCATCGTCTCGGGGCTCGGAGCCGTCGTCTCGGGGCCGGTCCCGGCGGCGGCGCAAGCGCCCGCAGGAAGCCGCCCAGTCCCCGACGGCCGCAGCATCGACGCAGCCGGCGCAGACCCAGCCGGCGCGGTCCGAGACAGCGCGGTCCCGGCCGGCGCGGTCCGAGACAGCGCGGTCCCGGCCGGCGCGGTCCGAGACAGCGCGGTCCGAGCCCACCGAGGGCCCATCCTCCGGTCGCAAGGGGCGCCGACGTCGCCGCCGTCCCCCACGATCAACCGAGTCCCCACCCCAGCGACCCGCCCAGCAGGCGGGACCTTCGGGGGCAGGTTCCACGGCCGCCCTCCCGCTCCCTGATCGGGAGCGGAACCTCGCTTTTCCGGACGAGCAAGACTGGGATCTCGAGGACGACGACACCGATCTGCCCCCTCTCGCGACACCGCCCCAGGGCCCGGTGACGGACACCGACGATCTGGCGCTGGAGCTGGAGCTGGAGCCTGGTGCTCCCGAGCCCGAAGGTCACCTGCGCAACGTGGTGCCCGTCCGCTTCCGCGACGGCTACAGCACCTCGTGGTTCGATGCCGGCGAGATCACGCTGGAGCACGGGGAGCGCGTGGTGGTGGAGACGGACCAGGGCCTGACGCTGGGGACCGCGGCGGGCCCCTCGCAGCGAACGCTGACCCGGAGCTCCCTGCCGCACGTGCTCCGGCGGGTGGACGCCAACGACATGCGCCAGGAGGCGCGCAACGCCCAGCGCGAGTTGGAAGCCTTCGAGTTCTGCCGCGAGCGCGTGCGTCAGCGCAAGCTGACGATGAAGCTGATCCGCGTGGAGTACCTCCACGGCGGCAACAAGGCGCTGTTCTACTTCGGGGCCGAGCATCGCGTGGACTTCCGCGACCTGGTGAAGGACCTGGCTCAGCGGTTCCACACCCGCATCGTGATGCGTCAGGTGGGGGTCCGTGACGAGGCGCGGATGACCGGCGGCATCGGCAGCTGCGGCATGCCGCTGTGCTGCGCCAGCTGGCTGCCCAAGTTCGAGCCGGTGAGCATCCGCATGGCCAAGGATCAGAACCTGGTGCTCAACCCGCAGAAGGTGTCGGGCCAATGTGGGCGCCTCAAGTGCTGCCTGACCTACGAGCAGGCGGTGTATCAGGAGGCGCGGCGCCAGCTGCCGAAGATGGGCAAGATGGTCCGGACCCCCGACGGCACCGGCAAGGTGCTGGATCTGGACGTCCTGCGCAGCATCGTCCGCGTCGGCCTCGGAGAGGGGAAGGTGGAGAGCTACCCCGCGGCCCAGGTTGAACGCATCGTCGCCGACGGAAAGCCCCCCGCGAGAGAATAGACCATGGGATCATTCTACGTCACGACACCGATCTACTACGTCAACGACATCCCGCACCTCGGACATGCCTACACCACCATCGTCGCCGATGTTCTGGCCCGCTACCACCGGGCCCAGGGCGACGCGGTGTTCTTCCTCACCGGCACCGACGAGCATGGCCAGAAGATCGAGCGCGCGGCGCAGGCCAGCAAGATCCAACCCATCGAGCTGGCGAACCAGGTGGTCGCGCGCTTCCGGCAGACGTGGGTCAACCTCGAGATTCATAACGACGACTTCATCCGCACCACGGAGCCGCGCCACCGGGAGGTGGTCCATGCGCTGTGGCGCCGGATGCAGCAGGCCGGCGACATCTACCTCGGGGAGTACGACGGGCTCTACTGCGTCAGCTGCGAGGAGTACTACACCGAGGGTCAGCTGGCCGAGGGGGGACTGTGCCCGATCCACAACACGGCCGTGGAGCACCTCAAGCAGCCGAGCTACTTCTTCCGCATGTCGCGCTACCAGGACAGGCTGCTGGAACACATCCAGCAGCATCCCGAGTTCGTGCGCCCCGAGATGCGGAAGAACGAGATCGTGAGCTTCATCCAGAGCGGGCTGCGGGACCTGAGCATCTCCCGCACCACGTTCAAGTGGGGCATCCCGGTGCCGGACGACCCGGACCACGTGATCTACGTCTGGGTCGATGCCCTGACCAACTACATCTCCGCGCTGGGGGGCCTCGAGGGCAAGCGCTTCGACTTCTGGCCGGCGCAGGTCCACCTCATCGGCAAGGACATCCTGCGCCACCACGCGGTCTACTGGCCGACGATGCTGATGTCCGCCAACCTCCCCCTGCCGCGTACCGTCTTCGCCCACGGGTGGTGGACGATCAACGGCCAGAAGATGTCCAAGTCCCTGCGCAACGCCGTGGAGCCCAACATGATCGCGGCCGACCTCGGCGTCGACGCGCTGCGCTACTTCGTCACCCGTGAGACGCCGCTGGGCAACGACGGGGACTTCTCGCACGAGGCGCTGCTTCACCGGGTCAACTCCGAGCTGGCCAACGACCTGGGCAACCTGCTCAACCGCAGCGTGGCCATGGCCCGGATGTACACCGACAACGTGGTGCCGCCCTTTGCCCAGGATCTCGAGGCCGACCCGGCGGACGCCGAGCTCATCGCCCTGGCGCTGCGCTGCCGCGACGCGGCGGCCTCGAACTACGAGAACATCGCCCCCAGCCGGGCGCTGGAGGCGATCTGGGAGCTGGTGCGGGGGGCCAACAAGTACATCGACACCACCGCGCCATACAAGATGATCAAGCAGCCCGAGCTGCACCGGCGGGTGCAGGAGGTGGTGGCCAACTTCCTCGAGAGCCTGCGCTGGATCTCGCTCCTGGTGGCGCCCGTGATGCCGAACAAGGCGATGGAGATCCGACGCCAGATCGGGCTGGGGCAGGCCGACGCCGGGGGCCAGCTGCAGAGCTGGCCCGACCGCTGGGGCGAGCTTCCCGCGGGCCTCGATCTGCGGGAGGGGCAACCGCTGTTCCCGAGGATCGACAAGGATCGCAAGGCGGAGCTACTACAGCGCTGGACCAGCCCGGCGAGTCCGAACCCGGATGCCGCGGGGGGAGAAATCAAGAACATGAACGTGGAACAGCCGACTGACTCGGACGACGGGGTGACCTTCGAGGAGTTCTCCCGCATCGATCTACGCGTGGCCCAGATCGTCGAGGCCGCACCGGTGGAGGGTGCGGATCGGCTGCTGCTGCTGAAGGTCAGCCTGGGCCAGGAGCAACGGCAGGTGGTGGCGGGCATCGCCCAGGCCTACACCCCCGAGCAGCTGGTGGGGCGCAAGGTGATCTTCGTCGCCAACCTCAAGCCAGCCAAGATCCGTGGCGTGCTCAGCGAGGGCATGATCCTTGCGGCGGGGGGCAAGAAGGTGGTGGCCCTCAGCGCGCTGGACTGCGACGTGGAGCCCGGGACCGTGGTTCGCTGAGCCGGCAATGCGCTATCTTGGACCCGACCTCAGCCTCGACGGCGCACTGCGAGACCTCGGCAGCAGCTCGCTCGCCGCGCGCCTGGAAGCCATCGAAGCCCTGGGCCAGCAATCGACCCACGCCGGCCAGATCAGCCCTGTGCTTCGACCCCTGCTGGACGACGACGACCCCGACGTGCGCTACGCGGCTGCGCTGGCCCTCGGACGGCTGACCGACACCGAGTCCGTGACACGCCTGATCGGGATACTGGCCGGTGACCCGGAGCCGATGCCACGACAGGCCGCGGCCGTCGCGCTGGGCGACATCGGCGATCTGCGTGCGCTCGAGCCGCTCACCCGGGCGCTCCACGACTCGCTGGCGGAGGTGCGACTGCAGGCGGTCAGCGCTCTGCCCCTGCTGGACAGCCCGGCGGTGGCCGACCCCCTTCGACAGGCGCTGCAGGACGAGGATCAGGAGGTGCGGGCCACGGCGGCCGCCGGCCTGGGGGACATCCGGGACGACGCCTCCCGTGATCGGCTGGTGCGGGTGACCCGGGATGATCCGGATCCAAGGGTTCAGTTCGAGGCGGCCATGGCGCTGGCCCGCATGGGCGACCGCCGAGGCACCCCATTGCTGACTTCGATGATCGACCACCGGGACTTCGGTCTCCTGGCCGTGGAGCACCTGTTCCGCTGTCCCGACGAAGCGGCGCGGAAGCCGCTCCACGACACGCTGTCGCGCTGGCTCAGCTCGCCATTGAGCAAGGTGTGGGCCGCCGCGGCCCTGGTCCGGCTCGGCGACACGGACGCCCGGGCGTTCTTGCAGGAGCAGCTACACAGCCGCAAGGAGATGGTGCGCGGGCTGACGATCCAGGTGCTGGGCAAGTTGGACCAGCCGTGGAGCCGCAAGGAGTTGAAATCATTACTGGAGAAGCCGGCCAACGGGGACTGGTCCCGCTGGCGGCCTGATATCCTCCAGGCACTCGGGGAGGGCGAGGTGGACTGAGGGCGGAACTGCTTGACACTGCCCTCCTCTTTCCCTATACATACGGCCGCTTCGCATGCGCGAGGCACGACGCATTGCACGAGGAGTCGATCATGGCCTTGAGAATGGGCCTGCTGGGCAAAAAAGTCGGTATGACGCAGACCTTCGACGAGAAAGGGGCCTGGGTTCCACTGTGTGTCGTCGAGACCGGGCCGTGCGTGGTCATCGACATCAAGAGCAACGATCGCGACGGCTACACCGCGATCAAGTTGGCCTTCGGCGAGAAGAAGGAAAGCCACACGAACAAGCCAGACCTGGCCCAGTTCACGCGGGTCAAGACCTCGCCCAAGCGGTTTGTCCGAGAGATCAGACTCTCGCCACAGGACGCAACCCGGTTTGAGGTGGGGCAGACCCTCACCATGGACCAGGTGTTCCAGAAGGGCGACAAGATTGATGTTACTGGCATCTCCAAGGGCAAGGGCTTCTCGGGCGTGATGAAGCGCCACCACTTCGCCGGACACAAGGCGACCCACGGAGCCCACGAGTATTTCCGCCACGGCGGTTCCCTCGGCTGTCGGCTCACTCCTGGACGCGTGGCCAAGGGCAAGGCCATGCCAGGGCAGATGGGCAACAAGCGTGTCACGGTGCAGAATGTTCAGGTGGTGGGTGTGATGCAGGAGAAGAACTTGCTGCTACTGAGCGGCGGTGTCCCTGGATCGCCATCCAGCTACCTCGTGCTGCGTCAGGCGACCAAGCGCGCTCCCCAGCCCCTGCGGCTGGACGCTCCGGCAGTGGTGGAACCACCGGCGGATCAGCCAGCGGATCAGGCCTAGCACCGACCCATCGTGGCTTCTCTGCGCGACCGGCGCAACCGGCAGGACAACTACTATCGTCGAGCCAAACGCGAGGGGTTCGCGGCCCGCTCGGTGTACAAGCTCGAGGAGCTGGACCGTCGGTTCCATCTGTTCCGCCCGGGGCAGTACGTGCTGGACCTGGGCTGCCGTCCCGGGTCCTGGCTGCAATACGCCGCCGCCCGAGTCGGCCCTGGTGGATTCGTCGTCGGTCTCGATCGTGAGCCGCTGGACAGCCCGTCACCCGACAACGTCCGCGTCCTCGTGGGAGACGTGCTGAACATGCCGGCCGACGAGATACGGGGCGCCCTGCCTCGCCCGGGCTGCTTCCACGCCGTGCTGTCCGACATGGCCCCCGACACGACCGGCATCCCGTTCACCGACCAGGTGCGCAGCGTCGAGCTGTTCGTGCGCGCGCTGCAGCTGGGACTCGAGCTGGGGTGCAGCCCCGGGGGCCGCTTCGTCGGCAAGATCTTCATGGGGCAGGGGTTTCAGCAGGCGTTGCAGCAGGTGCGCCAGAGCTTCGCCCGGACCAAGACCGTCAAGCCCGACGCCAGCCGCAAGGCCTCCTCGGAGCTGTACGTCGTGGGCACCGAGCGTCGGTGACGTCGACTCAGCCGAGCAGCACGTCCACCGAGCCCTTGCCCTGGCGCAGAACCGTGATCTCGTCGTCAATCAGGCTCACCACCGTGGAGGGCTCGTTGGTCAGCAGTCCGCCGTCCAGCACCAGATCCAGATCCCGACCCAGCCGATCGCGCACGACCTCCGGGTCAATCAGGATCTGTCGGGTCTCGGGATCCGTGGCGCTGGTGGAGATGATCGGGCGACCCAGGGCACGGGCCAGCTCGAGGCAGGTGTAGCTGTCGGGTACGCGGATCCCCACCTCCCGTCGCTTCTCCAGCAGGATCTTGGGCACGTTGCGGCTCGCCGTCAGCACCACCGTGTAGGGGCCGGGCAGCAGACGGCGCAGCCAGCGATAGGCAAAATCCGTGACGAAGGCATAGTCCGCGATGTTCGACAGGCCCTGGCAGATGAAGCTCAGCCGATGACCGCGATCCAGGCGTTTGATGCGATAGATGCGGTCGATGGCCTTGCGGTTGTGCAGATCGCAGCCGATCCCGTACACCGTGTCGGTGGGATAGGCGATCACACCCCCGGCATCCAGCAGCTCGGCGGCCTTCTGGATCTTGTGCGGGTTGGGCCTTCTTTCGTCGAGAACGACGAGCTGTGCACCCTTGACCATGACAGCGGGAGGTACAGGGTTTCGCGTCGGAAGTCAACGTCAGTGTCAGAGTTCGATCAACCCGGCCTGCAGCGCCTTGACCGTGGCATCCACGCGTCCGGTCACGCCCAGCTTGCGATAGATCCGCTCCAGATGGCTCTTGATTGTCCGCCGCGAGGCATGAAGCACACGTGCCGCCTCCGGATTGGACAGGCCACGGCCCACCAGGGTCAGCACCTTCAGCTCCTCGTCGGTCAACCCGTAGTCCACCTCGCGTGTACCCTGAACGCTTGCGAAGTAGTTCCAGAACCGTCGGGCCAGTCTGGTCTCGATCACCGACCCCCCGGCCAGGACCTCGCGGATCGCGAACTCGAGCTTGGCTGGCGCGATGCCCTTCACCAGATAGCCCGCGGCCCCGCGCTGCACCGCCTCGAACACCCGTGTCTCGTCCGCGAAGGTGGTGAGCACCAACAGCTCGAGATCCCCCCCGGCCAGCTGCTCGATCACCTCCATCCCGCTCATGCCTGGCAGCTCCAGGTCCAGCAGCAGCAGATCCGCCTCCCCCGATCCGAGCCGAGCGCAGGCTTCCTCGCCCGTGGAGGCCTGTCCCACCACATCGAAGTCGGCCACCGCGCCCACGATCTTCACCAGCAATCGTCGGAAGCGGACGTCATCCTCACAGATGAAGATGCGGATCATCGCAGACGGGCAAGCTTGTAGCGGGCAACCGCCGCCCGTTTTCCCCTGGGCTCCAGCTTGAGGAACTGGTGCAGCGCGCGTCGGGCGTCCTGGGGCCGGGCGTTGACCGCGGAACCGAGCAGGTAATACGCGGTGGCATCCGACGGATCGAGCTCGGTACACCTGACCAGCGCCTTCTGCGCCGGACGAAACCGACGGAGCCTGATCAACGCCTCCCCCTGCAGACGGTGTAGCTGCGCGCTGGAGGGCGTGGCGCGGATCGCGTCGTCCAGCGCCTTGAGCGCTGGCGGATCCAGGCGTCCACGAGCCAGCTGTATCTGAACCAGGCCGATGGTCGCCTCGGTGGTGATCGATCGGGGGAACTGCGGGTGCATCCGGGCGCGCTGGATCGCGGTGTCGAAGTGCGTCTCGGCCGTGGGCCCGGTCCCCAGCAACCGCCCGAGCCAGAGGTGGGGCAAGGGGTGGACCGGATCCAGCGCCGCAGCCCGGTTGAACGCGTTCTCCGCCGCCTTTGGCTTTCCGGCGTCCATGTTGGCCCGTCCCAGGGCAATCAGGTCCACCACGGAGGTGGCGCGAGCCAGCGCCGTCGCCGCCCCCCGCGCCTTGCCCCGAGCCAGCAGCACGTGACCGTTGACCAGATCGATCTGTTCGGCGGAGGCGCCGAGCTTCCTGGCCTGCTCCGCCGCGGACTCGGCCTCGTCAGGATGCCCCACCATGGCGCTGGCGCGCGCCAGGGCCAACGTCAGCGGGAGCGACTTCCGCCCGGCCTTGAGCACCTGGACCAGCGTGCTCTCCGCCTCGGCAAAGCGGCCGAGGTCGATGAGGATCGATCCCAGGACCTCGCGTGCGGGAAGATAGCGCGAGCTGCTGGCCCGGATCGCCTCGTCCAGTGTCGTGCTGGCCTTGCCCGGGTCGGTGATCCGCTGCGCCCGGCCAATGATGGTCAACGCCGCCAGATGATACGGCGGCGCCACCACCAGCGGCTGAGCCTCGGCGATGGCTGCCGTCGCCTCCCCCCGTGACAGCAGCGCCTCGGCCAGCAACAGCCGCGCCCGGGATGCGCTCCTGGCCAGATCACGGAGCAGGTCCAGCGAGGCGGTTCGGTCCAGCAGGACCCGTGCGGCGCCGCGCAGCACTCTGGCGTCGAGAACATTCAGACCGTCCAGCGCCTTGTTCACCTCGCTGTAGCGGCCCAGCGCCAGCAACGCCTCGGCCCGGACCAGCTTGGCCGCGAGCGGCATCTCGTCGCCCTTGAGCCGCTCCAGCGCCGACGACGCCAGCCCCTGGCTCAGATCCAGTCGTCCATGAAGCAACCGAACCGCCGGGTCGGTGGTGGAGCGCACCTGCTTCAGACGGTCCCAGGCAACCAGCGCCAGATCCAGCTGCCCACCCATCATCAGCACCTCGACGCTCCTGAACAAGAGGTCCGGCCGGGCGGGTGCAGCGGCCACGGCCGCCTGGGCCAGCTGGCTTCCTCGTTTCCAGTCACCGTCGCGTAGCGCGCTCTCCGCTCGCAGCAGCTCGAGCCATCCCTGGACCACCGGTCCCCGATGCTCCAGCTGCTTCAGGACCGGCGCATCCTCACCCCGCGCCAGCGTCACGCCAGCCACACACACAACGGCCAGCGCGTGGCCGGGGCTGCGCCGAACCGCCTCACCGCACGCACGCCCCGCCGCGTCGAGATCTCCCTCCTCGCGCGCCATCTGTCCACGGAGCACCAGCGCATTGGCCAGGCCAGGCACCACATCCAGGGCCTCGTCGACCTGCTGCGCCGCCCGCACTCGATGGCCCTGAACCCACTCCGCCCACCCCGCATACAGCAACCGCAGCCCGCGATCGAGCCGATCGGAGGGCCGCGGCTCCAGCAACCGCTGCGCCCCTGGTCCATCCCCCGCGGCGAGCTTGACCATGGCCCGCGCCAGCACGTGGCTGTAAGGCGTGTGGGAAGCCGTGACCGTCGGCGCCTGGTCCATCCCGTAGTGCAGCCAGAGCGACGCTCGCATCAACTCCAGCTCCCCGTCCAACGAGGGATCATCGACTCCCGTCGCCACCGTGCGTGCGATACCCTCGGCCGCCCGCCGAGCCACATCCATTCGGCCCAGCAGGCGCGCCTGCCGCCCGAGATCCAGCGCCGCGCGGACGGCCTTCGCGCTGCGGTTGTGCCTCCAGAGGAACACACCGGCACCCCCGGCCGCCGAGCACACCACGAACACCATGACCATCCACAGCCCCTGGCGGCTCCGGCGTGGGGTGAGATGCGACGGGGTCTGTAGCTCCTCGGGCAGCCCCAGACCGGGGACCCCGTGCTCCATGTCCGGGAGCTCGAACACCGGCTCCGTCGCCGGGAGCGGCTCCTCGTCCGGCGTGTCGGCAAGAGCGGACGTCTCGGTGGACAGCAGCCCCATCAGATCCGGGTAGCCGCCCGCCTCGTCTGACGGGGGTGACGCCTCGCGCGGCTCGGACGGCTCCCCCGTGGGATCGGCGACGAAGGCCAGCATCGTGTCCGCCAGCGCGTCAGACTCGCGCGGAGCCCGCTCGACGGCGCGCGGCGCCGCGGTCACTGCACTGCGGGGAGGCTCCCCTGATCCCCCGGGGGACCTGTCCTGCGCCCCCTTCCGCTCCAGCACCACGGTGGTCTTCGCCTGCTCCAGGATCACCTCGCGCCGGGCCATGGCCTCGAGCCGGTCCAGCGGCGACAGGGTCGCGGCAAGCTCGGGCAGCACGATCGCTCCGCTGTCATCCATGTCGGGCGGGAGCGGAGGCATACCCTCCGTGAGCGGATCGACCAGCGGAGCCCGATCGATCTCCACCTGGGGTCGATGAAACGGCGCCCCGACGTCGGACTCGATGTCGGCAAAGCCGGTGTTCCGCGCGTCCAGCTCCTGCTCCCACTCGGTGTCGATGGTGGACCAGTCCGAGGGCGCCTTCCCCGCCGCGGGCCGTATGTCGAGCCGGGGGGTCTTGCGCAGGTCGACCTCGTCAGGGAGATCAATCGGCGGCAGCTGCGCCAGGTCAAACTCGCTGGTGGCGCCGATGGTGCCCGCGACGGCCACGTTGCCGATGCCGCGCTGCTCCTCCGTCGGCATCTCCACCACGTTGGTCTGCTCTGTCTCCACCGCACGCCGGGCGCGTTCCAGCAGGCTCCCGATGGTGCGCTCGTCGACACCGCGCTCCAGCGCCTCCTCCAGCAACGTCACGGCCTCGGTGGGGGCGTCCTTGCGCAGCAGGATCTCGCCCAGCAGGCGGTAGGGCTCCGCTCCGCTTCCGGGAATCAGGATCGCCTTGCGCAGCACCTTGATCGCGACGTTGAGCTTCCCCGTCCCAAACAGCGCACGTCCCTGCGCCACGTAGCCCTCGGGCATCTCGGGGTGGTTCTGAAGGCCCTGTTGACAGACGGTGATCGCGTCCGCGAATCGACCCGCTCGGGTGTAGGCGTCGGCAAGCTGGTGAAACCCGGGCGACTGTGGATCGTCCCTCAGCTCACCCTCAAGGCGGGCAATTTCCTGGTGCAGATCGCTATTCCCCATGGACTTCGTCACGCACCTTGCGGGGAGGCATCACTGGTCCGCAGTTTACGCCACGGGGGGCATGACGTCCACGGTTGCAGCCCGTCCCCCCGTCGCCCGGCCGGGCCAGCCTCTGGCCCACCTCAGCTCCGAGTTTCACACCTGTGGCGTCTCGACAACAGATCGGTCCCGGATCTCGTGAGACATTCTGCACGCCACGGCTGGTACGGAGATTGCTCAACCAGGCATCCATGCGCACTCAAACCTGGATCAAGGCAATCCTCCTGCTGGTCGCCCTGCCCGCCGTTGCAGCGGCCCAGGAGATCCCCTGCGCCCGCGGACCCTGCATGCGGCCCGATCGGCCGGGGACCCACTTTCTGGCCGAGGTCAACGGCGGTGGAACCCTCGGTGGAAACCTCGGCCTCGCGGTGGAGGGGGTGGTGGGCGTGGGAGGCAAGTTTCGGGGGTTCCCGCTGCGGTTCTACCTCGTGACCGAGGTGGCCTACGCCTCCACCTCCCAGGACGGCGCGCTGGCCGGCCCATCCCTCGGGTTCTCCGAGGAGCGCAGCTACCGCGACCTGGCGCTGGGCCTGCGCACCTACGTCCCGATCTTCGGCCCGGTGCGGCTGTTCCTCGATCTGATGGGCGGCGGCAGCCACGTCGCCGCCACGCTGGAGCGCGATAACCTGTACACCCTCTCGGCCAGCGACTGGTTCGGCATGGGCCAGTTCGCCGGGGGCATCCAGCTCCGCGTGCTGCACCATCTGTCGGTGGGGATGCGCTACAAGCTGGTGCTGACCGACGACCCGCTGTCCAACATGCGTCAGGTGGTGGGCATCCCGACGCCCCTGCGATCCAGCGTCACGATGGGCCTCACATGGCACTTCTGAGTCGATACGTGAGTCGATGCACCATGGCCGGCGTGGTGATCGCCAGCACGCTGGCCTCGAGCTGCGACTCGCGCAGCGTGCTGGGCAACGTCGATCTGCTGGTCCACGACATTCCGGTGGCGTGCGACACCCAGACCGGCCAGTGCGAGACGCCGGCCGACCTGCAGCCGCAGCACGTGGGGGTCCAGGCCTTCGTCAGCGCCACCGCCAGCCGCCACGCGCCCGACGGGCTGTACATCTACTTCGAGTTCTCCCGGCCCGGGGGCGTGGTGGCGCATGTGGAGCTGGACTTCTCCACCCGGTCCGCCGTGGGAGCCGTGCTGTCCTACCGTGAGTATGTGGCGGACCGCATGGTCTTCGGCGCCACCTCGGTGCAGGGCCAGATCGAGGTGGCGGACCCCAGTTGCTCGTGCGGAGACGGACGGCTGGAGCTGTTGTTCACCGATCCCGGACCCGACGGCCAGACCGGCACCCCCGACGACCGGGTTCGACGCCTGAGCCGCCTGCGCTATGGATGGGACGCCGCCGGGTTCTGCCGCACCGCCCACCTGCTGGATCTGCCCGAGGGGGTCCAGGTCCGGACGCTGCATGACTGCCCGTCGTCTGGATCCTCCGGCACGGCGACGAACACCGAGAGCGAGGGCGCCGTGGGGTGCTCCGCCGAGGACGACGGCTACGACGACGACACCGGGTGTGGCGGCGACACGGGCGACGACGGCGACTACGACTCCGGCGACACGGGCTGCGAGGGCGACGGATCGGACTCCGACAGCTACGACAGCTCCGGCTGCGAGGGTTCGGACTCCGGCGGCTCCGACAGCTACGACAGCTCCGGCTGCGAGGGTGACAGCTCCTCGGACGCCTCGTGCGAGGGCGACGCCTACGCCTCGGTGGCGCCGAGGGGCCGCGGCCCGCACCGCAGGCAATCCGCCGCCCGCACCATGCTGCCGCCGTTTTTGCTGCTGGGGCTCTGGCTGCGCGTGCTGCGACGACGGCGGCGGTGAGGGCGAACTTCGCGCCGTTCAGGACCCGGGCAGCCAGCGCCACGCGTCGCCCAGCGACGGGGTGCCCTCGAGCCGAACCACGCACGGCGGAGGGGCCACGAGCTTGACGCTCAACTGTGGCGCGCGGTCACGGGTGCGGTCACACAGCCTGTCGACGAGCTTGTGCTGGGCCGGGCCCGGCGCCGGCACCACCAGGGTCAGCCTCCGCACGCCCAGCGCCACGGCCTCCTCGACGGCGGGCCACAGGTTGCGCAGCCACGTGCGTGTGCCGAGCAGGTCCAGCGCCGACCACCGGCCACGCCCGCTCCCGGAGAGGACCAGCGCCCACTCGCGCCCTCCCCGCTCAATGGAGATCGTCTTCAGCGTCGAGATCCAGCCCAGCGCCGCGACCCACGCCGCGAGCGGCGCGTGGTCCAGCCCGTCGGCAAACAGCGTGATCTGGCGCAACCGCCTGGCCCAATCGATGTGCTTGAGGAACGCCAGGTGGCCAGCCCGCTCTTCCAGCGGCAACCGCAGCCCGAGGTGCTGGAGCCCACGGAAGGTTCGTGACCGCGCCATGAGCGCGATGTCCCGCCGGTCGAGCACGGCGAGGTAGCGCCGGGGCACGCTCCTCGTCGATGTCAGGTTGAAGTCGGGGCCCGGCACGGTGACCGAGACCAGCGGGAGCCGGCGGGCCGCGAAGACCTCGTTGGTGGTGGACAGGTGCTGTAGCCCCCGCATCACCGGGTGCCGGACCAGCGGCTCGAGCTCGCCAAAGGGGCCGTGGATCGCGATGACCGTGCTCCACCAGACGTTCCCCACCACCCGGGCCAGCGCCTCCCCCGACACGCCGTCCCGCAGCCAGGCCTGTGACAGGAATCCGCGCTTCAGCACGCAGAGCTCCGGCTGCAGCACGTCGCACAGCGGTCCCAGCGCCGCCGCGCGGTGGCGACGGAGCAGCGCCCGCTCGCGATCCAGCGCCGTCGTGTCCTCGCATGGGCGCACGGTCACATCTTGCGCGCTCCGCTCCGCACCCGAGCGGGGCTCCGCCGCTCCGCGCGCGAGTTGGAGCGCGATGATCTCCCCGCGGGGATCGCCGGCCTCCTGCAGGTGATCCGCCAGGACCCACCGCGTGGTGTCGTCCGTGGGGTCGGCGAACACGGCCTCCAAAAGGGCCGCGCCGACCATCCGCCGCTGCTCGATGATGGCGCGGCAGCGCGCCACGCGCTCGGCTTTCGGAGCGGACAGCACCGGTGGAGGAGAGAACGCTCGCTCCAGGGCGGCCAGGGTCTCGTTGGCGCGGCCGAGCATCCAGGTCCGCATCGGACGCTGCTCCCGGCGACCGAGCAGCCGCGGGAGCTGGCCCACGTAGCCCCGGAGCAGATCGGCTGTCCGGGGGTCGGCGTGGCGCTCGATCAGCCGGAACACCTCCTTCCAGAACGGCTTCGACGAGCTCGTGCTGAAGGGCGGGTGCAGCAGCTGGTCCACGAGCAACGCGGGCACACGGGGGTCCGGCGGCCAGCCGTCGACCCGCTTCGCCCGGGCCAGGGCGTCGATGGATCGCCAGTGCGTCTGGGTCAGCGCCCGGAGCAGGCGCGGGACGTCGCGGGGTTCATGGCGTCTCTCGAGCGCGAGCCACTCCTTCTGCATCGCCTCGCGCTTGCCCACGGCGAGATCCGGGAGCTGCTGCCGGGCCAGGTCAGAGACCTCCTCGATCAGCTCGGCGAGAGCCACGGCGCGGCAGTCAAAGGCCGCGATCAGGTGCCCCAGCCCGTCACTGTAGCGCCCCGCCGCCAGGGCGTGCTCTGCCGCGTCGAGACTCATCTGCATCGGCGTCATCATACCGGTGAGCCGGGCGCCAGTCGACGCTCACGCCGCCTGACAAAAACCACGCAACCAGCGCCCACCGCTGCCGACAACTGGGGGTGACGCACCGCTACCTGCCGCTGCTGATGCTGCTCGGGATCCAGGCCGTGGCCCTCACGCGCCAGCTGCCCGATCGTGCTTCCCCAGTCGAGCTGCCGACCTGCCCGCATCCGGTGGCGGTGCAGGATCAAACCCGGAACACACCACGCATCGTCTGTCTCGGATCCGAGAGCACGACGATGCACCGGCTGGGTCTCCGGCTGGGGCAGTCGGGCTGGCCGTATCGGCCGATCCACGCCGGGCAGCAGCTCCACGTCCGGGGGTTCCACGTGGAGCCCATGCCGGCCGGGCTGCGCCTGACCCTCGGCCTGCCCATCGACGTCAACCGCGCCTCCCGCCAGGCGTTGATGGTGCTGCCGCGCATCGGCCCCGTGCTGGCCGGCCGCATCGTCGAGGATCGGGAGCGGCACGGCCCCTTCGCCGGGGTGGACGATCTGGCGCGGGTGCGCGGCATCGGCCGCAAGACGGTGCAGCGGCTGCGGGCGCTGGTGATGGCCGGTCAGCCGAAAGGAACAGATTGACAACCACTGGGGGGGCTACAGTCTGACGATCCGATGCGGGGGAATGCGGGGGATTCATCAACAACCCACCCACCAACAGCTGCGCAAACACGTGCGAGGAGGGAACCATGTGGAACGGTGCACGAAGGGCTCGACGGAGGTTCAACCTGATCGCCGTTGTCGTTGTGTGCACAGCCTGCGGCAGCGACGACGTGGCCGAGAACACGCCCAGGATGGTGCAGTCAGGGCTGACTCAGCCCACGGGATCTCCAGGCTCCATAACCGCCGTGGCCCCTGATCACGAGGTCAGCAACAACCTGCGGGTCCAGATCGGGCAGCTCAAGCAGAAGTACGACGGTGAGTCAGCGACCGCGTGGAGCACACAGGACCAGCAGCTGGCGAGCGCACTATACAAGGACATTCAGTCCCGGAATCTCAGGTTGCAGGGCAAACGAGCCCCCGCTGTCGTGCTCTCCAACGTTCCGGCGCTTCCGACTTCCGCTCAGTGGTCGACCTACCTGCAGGCCAAGAACGCAGTGCTCGACCCGCAATCACCAGCGGGTCGGGACCAGATCCAGAACCTCAAAGGCACATTGCTCTACGGCAAGGCGCCGTAGTCGAAATGGGAGGGACCACCATGCATCGCATCGTCGTTATCTCCGTCTTCTCGCTCCTCGTGTGCGACAGTGCCCGCGCGCAGGATCACGTCCGTGCGGCCCACACATGGGTTCCGATCTACGATCACACCTTTCAGTCCTACCCCACGACCAACACCATCGAGGTGGCGAACCTCACCAGCATCCCTGGCTACTCCAGTGCAGACTCCTACCTGTACGTGTTCAAGCTGCAGGGGCGGGCCTGGACGCTCGCCGCGTTCGATGATGACGGCGGCAGCGGACGGGGATCCAAGGTGGTGAACGTCAACACGGGGTCCACGTTCCGTGTTGTCGTCGCCGCGTTTCGCGAGGAGGCCCCGGGCTACGCCGACATCAAGATCAACAGCGTGGTTCGGGACAGCTCGGTCATGTTCGGTGGGGCCCGCGTCGCTTGGTGGACCCCGGTCACATGGGTCACGGGCCAGACCTTCAGCGTGTCGGCCGATGGTGGAGCCGGAAAGCAGCCGATTGCCGACTCGAAGGTGTATGCTTTCGGGCGCGGCGTGGGAGCATTGCTGGCAGTTGACGACGACGGTGGGATGAACCTGCAGGCGCGGGCGCTGACACCGAGCAGCTGTTCTTCGAGTTGCGAGGTGATCATGGGGCCCTATGCGGTATACTCGGGCGGAGATGGACTGGTGGTCCGAAACGGTGTGCTCGACGATGACGATGGGGATGGGCTGGTGAACGACCTGGAGGCCGAGATCGGCACCAGTCCGGTCATGGTCGACACGGACCTCGACGGGATCGGCGACTACACCGAGTTGTTCGGCATAGCCGACCCGAATGGAACTGCGGGCTCGTCCGATCACTCGCTGGAGCTCCACGCCATGGGATCGCATCCAACGGCCATGGATCTGTTCATCCAGATGGACTACAACAGCCACCGCTCTTTGCACCCGAATGAAGCGCCCTGGCTCACGGAGACGTTCACCGACGACGCGGCCTACTCCGGAAAGACGATCTATATCCACCTGGATCCGATCTATCAGCTGCCGGCGTCGGTGCGGTACGTCGACTTCAACCCATGCACCTTCCTCTACTCGGCGCCGAATCCAGCGGAGTATGCCGATCTCCCCTCAATCAAGGATGTCTACTTAGACCCGCTCCGCGACGGTATCTTCACCTATGGGATCGTGGGCGAGAAGAACTACTTTGCGAGTTCCCCCGGTCCGGGGGGGGTTGGATGTCAATTGCGTGAGCCCGGCGACCCCAAAGGGAGCGCGCGGTTCGGCAGCATTCTCGTGTTCTGGACGAGCGATCCGGGGGCGAGGGGAGTGGTTGAGCACGAGCTGGGACACACGATGATCTCCGAGCAGGAGCTCCGCTTCAACCACAGCCGACCGCGAAGTGTCATGAACTACACCTATGCAGCCAGTGGATTCGTCATCGGTGGCGTTACACGCTGGTCCTACTCCAACGGCACGTACCCTCCGTTGTGCCCGAGCGGCACCTGTGCCGAGGCCTACACGGGAACCGACTGCGACTGCAATGAGTGGTCGGCTGTTCCGTAGGCGCATGCCATCTCGCCACCCGGTCGCGGGCCTGCTGTTTGCCGTCACGCTCGTCGCGGGCTGCGAGGCGCCCGCACTGTTGACTCCCGACCCGCCGTGGTCCAGCCCGTCGTGCTACGACAGCCGCGAGCCGTACCGGACATCGAACGTCTGGACCGTGGACAGCTTCCCGTGGTCTCCGACCATCGCTGGCGGCTACGCACGCATGGAGGGCGAGGTGGTGGGAGACACCTTTCATGGTTGGCATCGTCCCGACGGTCATCTCGCTGATGGCCTGGCACTGACAAAGGTCACGGTTGATGACCAACCGAGGCCGGATCTGGTGATGGAACTCTCCGTTCTCGATCCAAAGCGGACTTGCCTGCCCGTGGACCTCAAGGGCCAACGAGTCCTCGTCATGCACTACGAGCGTGCACCCTACGAGGATGTCGACCATATGACGGGAGGCGTGGCGACGGTCCTGCGCAATGTCGAGGGCCAGTTGCTCTGGGCTGGGATCGGTGGCTCGCTGGACGAGCACGGGGCCGAGGCCCTGCCCGAACTCCGGACAGTACGCATGCCGAGTGGTGCGCCGGTCAGGGAGCACCCCTGCTACGGCGTTGGCGGCAAGATGGGGATCGTGCACCAACAGGCTGCCCGCGTGATGCTGAGCAGCCCGAGCGAGAGCAAGGTCTTCGACGAGAACACTGCTCTGCACTCGATCTCCATCGGTTGCGTCGAATATCTGGTCGTGTTGCAGGCGAGCGATGTGGTCGCCATGGAGGGCTGCCGCGATTCGCAGTATTCCTTCTCGATGTCCATCATCCGGCGGGCGCTGCTCGAGCCGGGACCGGGGTGTACACCATGAGGCTTGCCGGTCGCGTCCCGATGTTGTGCCTCGCCCTCGCGACCCTCGCGTGTCAGACCGAGCCAGAGCGCGCCCCGCTCGAGGTGCCGGCGCCAGCGTGGGCGTCGCTGGGCTGCTGCGGCGCGTACGGCCCGTACAGCGCAGCGTCCGGCGCCTCGTCGTTCTCCTGCGCGCGTCTGACGACCGACGGACCGCCGGCCTTCGCCCACGACGGGCTCCTCGACGGCGCCAGCGCCAAGCGCCTGAAGACTGCCCTGGTGGAAGCCACGGTCCTCGGGGACACGCGGCACGGTCACACGCTGCCAGGTGCGCTGACCGGTCAGCAGGGGCTCCTGCTCGGTCAGCTCGAGAACCGCAACCCCGTCCGACCGCTGACCCAGAGCAGCCTGCTGTTGCAGTACGACGTCCCCGGTGGCCGTGGGGCGCTGCAGGATCTCACCGGACAGCGGCTGCGGGTCGAGGTCCGACGGCGCGCGATCTCCGGCAAGACGACCACGCCCAGCGCCGTGATCCTGCGCACGCTCGACGGCCAGCTGCTCACGGCCTCGCTGCACGCGATGTTCACGGAGTACATGGCCGAGGCGCTGCCCGAGATCCGGCTGCGACAGGTCAACACGCGCCCGACGGTGCTCGAGCGGCCGTGCCAGACCGTCCTTGGAACCGGCGTCGAGCGCTACCGCACCGCGGATGTCGAGGTCATCACGCTGAACGAGACGCGGACGCTGGGTGCGTGCCAGGCCATCCGCATCGCCGTCGGATGTGTGGAGTATGTGGTGACCACGGGCAAGCTCGAGGATCGCATCTCCGACGACGAATGCGAGCTGGAGACGCCGGAGATTGATCTGAGCATCACCCGCCGGGCGCTGCTCGAACCGACGAGCGATCCGTTCTGACCTCGGTGCGCCTGGGGCTGGCCGGTCGGCCAAGTCCACGGGCGTCGGGGGCGGCGGGCCGTCCAGCAGGCCGGAGCGCATCGGCTCGGGCTGGCTCGTGCCGGCCACCAGGTCCACGGCCTCGCGCAGGGTCTGGACGCCGTAGACCTCCAGCTCCTCCACCAGCGCGGCCTCGGCGGCGTTGACCCGGGGCACCGCGATCCCGGACAGCTTCTGCACCCGGGCCAAGCCGGCGAGCATCAGATCAGGTCACTCCAGCGCGAGCATGCCGCGGGAGGCGAGGACCCCGATGGCGATGGGCAGGTCGAACGCGGCGCCGTACTTGCGCACGTCGGCCGGGGCGAGGTTGACGGTAACGCGCACCGAGCCCACGTCGTCGGGCTCCCTGTGCTCGCCGTGCGCCGCGGCGCGCTGGACAACGGCGACTCGACGGGGATGGCCTCGATGCCGACGACGGTCGCGATCTTGAGCTTGCAGAGCAAGCCCGCGTGAGAAGCAGATTGCGGGCCGGATTTCGCGCGAGCGATCCGGCAGGTTGTGAGGTCAGCGCGCGGAAGATCGTCAACAGTGTCAGAATGGACAGTGTGTATGCACACCGCCAACCGAGCTGTGTGGTGGGATCTGCGTGGACGTGACACAGTCGGTGCTTCACTGCGGCGCGTGCGATAATGCCTGCCCGACTACTGGAGGACCTCCGAACACCGAGGCGGCGTGCCTCGCCGGGCACTCCCGGCTTTTCCTGCCAGCAGGGATTCGGTGATTGCGATGGCGACGGGGTCAATGGATGCGAGCAGGATCTGCTCGGCGACGTCCAACACTGCGGTAGGTGCGCTTGTCAATCACCTACCAGTCAGAAACGGCGGATTTTCGTACAGCCGTGTGAGGTGTCTGACCACCGCTGGTTGAGGGCGGCCTGACGATCAGACGATTCCGGGCGGGAGGCCGAGCACCGACGACGCTGAGGTGAGGGCCGAGGCGGGAGCGGTGGTCATGACCTGTGCGATCGTCGGCTGCGCAGTGGACGGCGCCGCCGACCCGCTAGCTGAGCGGGGTCAGCCCTCGACGTGGGCCTTGTTCTGGGCGCGGCCCTTGGTGGCGAGCATCCTGGTGGACGGTGCGATGCCCAGCTCGACCTCAGGTGTGAGGTTGGAGGAGCGATGGTCGACGAGGGTGCACAGCGACGGCGCGTCGGTGGTACGCACGCCGTCGTCGAAGGCCTCGACCACGGCCTGGCTGTCCTCCTCGTCGCGGGAGGAGGCGCCGACGACGGCGTCGCTGTGGGCGTCGACCATCAGCTCAAGGTTGAAGCGGAAGCGCTGGTCGCCGAGTTGGACGACGATGGGTGAGCCGTCGCCCTCCCACTGGGCGCCGGGGAAGAAGGTCTCGAAGGCCTTGCGCAGGGCCTTCTCGTCGGGGGAGCGCCCGGACCGCTGGCGCGGGGCGCGCTCGCCGTGCTGTTCGAGGATGGAGGCGATGAGGGTGCGGCCGAAGGGGATGCGGAGGTTGAGGCTGAGGTGATTACTGAAGGCTGTGAAGCCGCCCTCCCAGCTTCGCCACTCGGCGATGACGGTCTCGACGCGGCCGGAGGTGACCGGGTCCGTGCTGGCGGTGGTGGCGTGGGCAGCGGGGGCCTCGGTGTCCCGTCGACCGCCGCGCAGCCAGTCCTTGAGCGTGCCCAGCGGGACGTGGACGGCCGCGGCGAATGCCTCGAGCGAGACCTGGCGGTGCAGCTCGCACAGCTCGAGGGTGAAGCCGCGAAAGCCGTCGCTGTAACGCTGGCGGTGAGCCTGGCCGTGGACACAGCCCGGGTGGCGCATGACGAAGCTCAGGACCTGGTCGGTCAGCGAGGAGGTGTCCTCGGGATCTCGGGGCTCGGCCCGGGGGCGCCCTACCGGGCGCACCAGCGAGGGCAGTAGTTTCAGCAGCGCGTCCTTCAGCTCGTAGGCCCGGCTGTGACAGACAGGGCATCCAACACCAGCAATCCAGTCGCTCGCCGTACCATTGCCGCTCGGATCCTGGCCGCAAAAGACGTGCGCGCCGCCAAGCGGAAGGATCTCAAGAGACTCGGCAGCAAGCCCCCCACAAAGTGCAACACCGCGACGGGCTCTTTGAAGACGGCCCAAGACATGGCGTGCCTGCTCGGGGAGGGCGACAAGCCGTCACCGAATCGCGCCGCCCATAAGAAAGCGGAGCCGTCCGAGGAGGAGATCGGGGACATGCTCAGAAACAGCACACGGGCCGGGGACCAAGAAGACGAATAGAAACGGGAGCAGGCCAGATGCGAGCGACGATCCTGTTGTTGGCGGCGATCTTGGCCGGATGTCCCAGCAAAGACCAGCCACCGCCCTCGAAGCCAGAGACGAAAGAAGTGCAGCGTCGAGCACCAAGAAGCAGCACACCGCAGCAGCTGCCCCTTCCAAGACGGTGAGAGGCACCACCCCGCCGACCAAGGAGCTCGCCCAGTCATCATCGACCCCCGAAGCCACCAAGTACGACAAGGTGATCACCGACATCGCCGGGTGGCGTCACCCCAGCAAAGCCGTGTTCCGCGATCACGGGGCTCCGATTCAATCCTCAGCGGGCCGCCGGCAGGCCCCACGCCCCGTCGAAGTAGCCCGCCTCCACCGCCGAGCGGCCGCTGCCCAGCACCATGCGCCAGCGTGAGGCGGCCATCTGGTTGTCGAACACCACGTAGTCCGGCAGGAGCTCCGGCAGCTGGCGCCACAGCTTGTAGGACTCCTCGCTGGTCCCGCCCACAACCACCACATACCAGTTGGGTGAGTCGGGGTTGGGGTAGACGAAGGTGGCGCCGATGTTGGGCCGCTGGATCGTCCGGCCGCCGAACCGCACCTCCTGCGCCAGAACCCGAATCGGCAGGCGTGGCCCGATCCGGGCCAGCACGCTGTTGGTCTGCTCGTTCCCCACGAGGATCACCGATCGATGCCGCACCAGGGCCGGGCTGAAGCGCCAGTCGGGGATCATCGGGTAGCTCAACCGGGCGTGCCGGCTGTACCCGGCGAGGGTCTTGGCCAGCTTGTGCAGCCGCTGCTCCTCGCCACCGCCGGTGCCGTACACCACCAGGATCGGATCGAAGTAGATGTCCTCCAGCGGACCCGCCAGCCCTGGCCGCTTGACCAGCCCCGACGGCCGCGACGCCGGGGCGTCGGCGAGCTGCCAGCTTTTCCCCGCGCGGTCACATTTTGCGCGCTCCGCTCCGCACTCCGGGGAGGCCTCCCCGCTCCGCGCGCGGGTGAGCCTCACACGTTGCACCCACCGGTTGCGCTTGCCCGCGATCTCCAGCGCCGTGCCGTCCACCACCAGCCTGGCCGGTGGCTTGACGTACGACGCTGGCAGGTCCAGCCTCAGCGACACCACATTCTGGGTGGAGACCTGGACCTCGGTGGAGCTCTTGATCTGCGCGTCCACCCGGGCCCACCGGCTGTAGTCGGTCCAGCCCTCGATCACCACCCAGTAGCTCTTGCGCACCCGCGAACGACCGCTGACGAAGGTAACCCGTTTCGGCGGAGCGCCCTGGCGCATCTGCGCCAGCACGGGAAAGATGCGGCCCCCGGCGTAGCCCGGCTCCCACACCTCGTGGCCCTTGTCGTAGGTCTCCAGCTTCACCGCGTAGCCCAGGTGCTGGTAGCGCCGCTGCAGCGCCTCGGCCCGCTGCGGCCCGTCCCACTTGCCGTGAATCAGCCGCAGCGGGATGCCGCGGCCGTTCTCGGCCCAGTCCACCGGGGAGTAGACCGTCATCATGAAGCGCTCCCACGGCTGGAGCGTCTGGCCCCGGAAGCGGCTGTCCAGCCGTCGGTCGTAGTAGCCGCACAGCGCCACGACCCCGGCATACAGGTGCGGCTGCTGCAGCGCCAGCTCCACCGCCCCGGTGCCGCCCATGCTCAGCCCGGTGATGGTGATCCGACGACGGTCCACGCGGTACAGCCGGATCATCATCCGCACCACGGCGGTCACGTCGCGCTCTCCCGCCAGGCGATAGAACGTGTCGCCAAACGCCTCGGGAGCCACCACCAGCGTCTGCTGCTGGGGCAACCGCGGACGATCGCAGGTGACGGCCGCGTCCTTCATCGCCCCGTCTGCCACACCGAACACCCGGCCCATGGCGCGCATCGCCGTGCTGCGCATGCCGTGCAGCATCACCACCAGCGGGTAGCGCCTGTCGCCCGAGGTAGTGTAGCTCTGCGGGACGTAGGCCACGAACGGGTGCAGATTGCGGTCCAGCGGCGAACGGTAGGCCAGCCGGTGCACACCGCCCGTGGCATGCGGCGGCTGACCCGCCGCCGCCAGCGCCAGATCCCGCTCCAGCCGCCTGACCTCCGCCGCCGGATTGCATCGCGGGGCGTGCGCCAGCAGCTGCTGCAGGCGCTGCACCTCGGCCGTCAGCGAGGTGCGGGTGATGGGCGCCGCCGAGGGCAGGGTCGCCAGGGCCTTCTGCGCGTTGCTCAGCCGCTGCAGCTGGCCCTTGCGCTGCTCCTCGGTGGGCGGGGTCTCCAGGCGCTGGGTCGCGGGATCGACGGTGGTGATCTTCAATGGAGGCGGATCGGGCGCCGGCTGGGCCTCCGCCGACCCGGGCAGCGTCAGCACGAGCAACGTCGCCGCGATCCCCCGCAGGTGGTTTGGCCGCCGATGCACGTCGATCAGGAATCCGTCGAGCGCCCGACCCACTGCAGATACGGCTCGTGCCCGTCGACGATGGGCAGGGCGACCACCTCCGGAACGTCGTAGGGGTGTAGCTTCACCACTTCGTCGCGCAGCGCCTCGAACCGACCGCGGCTGGTCTTGATCACCATCAGCGCCTCGCCGTCGTCGCAGATCTTCCCCTCCCAGCTGTAGATCGATTGCACCGCGTCGATGATGTTGACGCAGGCCGCGAGCCTGGATTGCACCAGCTGTCGCGCCAGATCGGCGGCCCTGTCCGGCGGGCAGGTGACAAAAACCATGATATACTTGGCGCTTACATCCTGCATGGACGCAGCATACGGAAGTGGAATCACACCTGTCAACGTGGCCATACCGCATCCTGGGGCTAGCCCTGCTCCTCATCGGCTGCCGTGAGCAACCAGCGCCACAGCCCACGGCATCCACGGGTTCTGGCCTGGCCCCCTGCCCCGTCGGCGCCACGCTGCACGGCGCGACGCCCCCGACGGGCACCGAGCAGTGGTGCGAGCTCGCCTCCGGCCAGCGACACGGCCCGTGGCGACAGTGGCGACAGAACGGAAAGCCGGACATCGACGGCGAATACCGCCACGGTCGCCGTCACGGGCTGTGGATCGAGTGGAGCGATGCCGGACGCAAGCGGTCGGAGGAGCGCTACGACAACGGGCTGAAGCAGGGCCTGGAGCAGCAGTGGTTTCCCGACGGCAAGCAGAAGGCCCGCAGGGGCTGGGTCCGGGGCAAGCTGGAGGGCCTGGAGCGCACCTGGAACCCCGACGGGACCCGGCGCTCCGAGGGTCGTTACCGGGCGGGCCAGCGCGTCGGTCCGTGGTCCGAGTGGTACCCGGGCGGCAAGCCGGCGCTGAAGGCCGTGTACGACGAGCGAGGCCAGTACCGTCGGGCCGAGGAGTGGTACCCCGACGGCAAGCGCAAGATGACGTGGGTCCGCGCGGAGGGGCAGGACAAGGTGGTGCGGGACACCATCGTCAAGTGGTACGACAACGGCAAGCAGCGGGAACAGGGATCGCTGCTCGATGGACAGCGCGACGGACCCTGGACCGAGTGGCACAAGAACGGGCAACTCAAGGCCAGAGGCTCGTATCGTCGCGGCCGGCAGAACGGCTCGTGGGTCGAGTGGTATGCCAACGGCAAGAAGAAGCGCGAGAACACCTACCGCGACGGCAAGCTGGCGGGCGAGGCGCTGGCCTGGTTCGACAGCGGCAAACAACAGGCGGTGGCCACGTGGAAGGCGGGCAAGCTCGACGGCCGCTCCATGCAATGGTGGTCCAGCGGCAAGCCGCGCAAGCAGGCGCTGTGGCGGGACGGGAAGCTGCACGGCCATGCGCTGGAATGGTACTCCGATGGCAAGAAGAAGGCCGAGGGCGACTACGTCGACGGCCGCAAGCACGGCCGATGGATTCAGCGAGAGCGCCTCGGGAAGCCAAGGGTGGAGCGATGGAACAACGGCGTGGAACTGAAACAGAGCGGCGGGCCGCGACGACCCTGACCCCCCGCTTCACCGACGCCCTGGCGTGGGCCTGCGCGCTCCATGCATCCCAGCGACGCAAGGGTTCGGGCACACCCTACATCGCCCACCTGCTCGGCGTCTGCAGCACGGTGCTGGAGCACGGCGCCGACGAGGACGAGGCCGTCGCGGCGCTGCTGCACGACGCCATCGAGGACCAGGGCGGGGCCCAGGCACGGCAGCAGATCCGCGACCGCTTTGGCGAGGCCGTGGTCGCCATCGTGGACGGCTGCACCGACGCCGACGTTCAGCCCAAACCACCGTGGCGCCAGCGCAAGGAGGCCTATCTGGCCCACCTGCCCCACGCCGCTCCCTCGGTGCTGTTGGTCTCGGCTGCCGACAAGCTGTACAACGCCAGGACCATCCTCCTCGACTACCGTCGGATCGGCGAACAGCTGTGGGACCGGTTCAAGGGCGGGCGTGAGGGCACCCTGTGGTACTACCACTCGCTGGTGCCGCTGCTCTTGCGCCACGGTCCGCGCCAGCTGGCCGAGGAGCTGCAACGGGTGGTCGGGGAGCTGGACCAGCTCGTTGGCTCCCCCCCCGATGCTTGATTACCCCCTGTACAGTCACTAGACTCCGTCTCCATGCAGCTGGAACGCCGAAGAGTGCTACGCCGTGCCGCCGCCGGGGGTGTGGCGCTCGCTGCGCTCTCGATGATCCCGCTGTGCGTGATGGAGATCGCCTACACCCTGCTGGTGCACAAACCGATCTTCGGCACCTATGGTGAAGGGCTCCGCTTCTCGCTGTACCTGGTGCTGCTGCTGGTGTGCGGCGGAGCGGTGCTGGGGGCGCTCGAGGGACTGCTCACCCTGGGGATCTCCACCACGACCCAGCTGCTGGCCAAGAAGCGCGTGGCCGAGCCGCGCTGGATGGCCTGGCTCTACAGCCTGCTGGCCCTGCCCCTGATCGCGGTCTTCTCGGCCATGGTCTTCGGCGGCCGTCGCGCCCAGCAGATACCGGGCAAACACTACCTCGCGCTGGGGCTGGGCCTGCTGGCGCTGGTTGGCACCTACCTGTTCATCCGCCTGATCATCGGCGTGAGGGACCGGTTTCGCATCCGGCGCTGGGGACCACGACAGGCGGCCCTGCTCGCGCCGGCGATGCTGGCGATGGCTGCGGCGCTGTACGTCCTGGACCAGACGGTGCTGGTGCGGCTGTACGCCTTCTTCCACGTCGGTCTCACGCTGGGCACCGTCGGGTTCTGCCAGCTGGCCGCCGGGGTGGTATACATGGCCCATCGGCCCCGGTCGCGCTGGATGGGCCGACTGGCCGAACCCAGCGTGGCGCTGCTGCTGTTCATCGCCGGGGTCGCCGGCGTGACCTGGTCGCTGAACCGCATCAACCGCTGGGAGACGCTGCGCTCGATCTACTACCAGCACACGGTGGTCCAGTCCAAGCTGTTGATCCTGGCGAGCAAGATCAAGGTGGTTCAGGGCGCCGAAGGCCTGCTGCTGCCCACACGCCCCGCGGAGCCGCTGCCGCAGAGCCCGCTGCGGGCGGGGCCACACCGCTCCGACGCCAATCTGGTGCTGATCTCGGTCGACGCGTTGCGCGGGGACCACATGGGGATCTACGGCTACAATCGCCCCACGACGCCCAACCTGGACCGCTGGGCCCGCAACTCGGTGGTCTTCGAGCGCGGCTACTGCCAGGTCCCACACACCTCGTTCTCGGTGACGTCGCTCCTGACCGGGACCTACGTCTACTCCGTCAGCCGCGCCAACCCTGGCAAGCGGTTCCGCACGGTGGCCGAGGCGCTGCGGCGCTACGGCTACAAGACGGCCGGGTTCTTCCCTCCGGCCGTGTTCTACATCGACCGCAACAACTTCACCGCATTCGAACGTTCGCTGTTCGGCTTCGAATACGTCAAGTACGAGTACCTGGCGGCCGACCAGCGCGTGGACCAGGTGCTGCAGTTCCTGAAGGAGAACGACAAGAGCCGGTTCTTCATCTGGATCCACCTGTTCGAGCTGCACGAACCCTACGAGCGCCATCCCGGATTCGATTTCGGCCCACGCGCGATGGACCGCTACCACAGCGAGCTCGCGTTCGTCGACCACCACCTGGGCCGCCTGCTGGCGCATCTCAAGCAGCACCTGCCCAACACCATCGTCGCCCTCACCGCCGACCACGGCGAGGAGTTCGGCGAGCACGGCGGCCACTACCACGGAAACGCCCTGTTCGACCAGCAGGTCCGGGTGCCGCTGATCATCGGCGTGCCCGGCCTCGCGCCCCGCCGGGTCGACGGGGCAGCGCAGGTCATCGACCTGCCGGTGACGCTGCTGTCGCTGGCCGACGTTCCGGTGAGCGCCGGAATGCGCGGCACCGACCTGGGTCCCTGGCTCGTGGGGGAAGACCCGGCCCTGCTGCCCCCTGTGTTCTCGGAAATGGAGCAGCAGAAGATGGTCGTGTACCACGGGCACAAGCTGCTGTGCGACACGGCCCGCGGTTTCTGCGAGCTCTTCGATCTCGTCCACGATCCGATGGAGCGGCGCAACTTGATCGCCCAGAAGCCGGCGCTCGCCGCCGACCTGCGTCGGCGGCTGACCAGCTGGATGGCCAGCCACTCGGCGCCCCGCGAGGACGAGGAGATGTCGGAGGTGGCCACGCTGCTCGATCGGGGACGGCAGGGGGACATGGGCGCCGTCCCGGGGCTGGTCGGCCTGGTGCACGGGCCGACCGAGACACGCCGCGAGGCGATCCAGTTTCTGACCGCACTGCGCGCTCCTGGCGCCAGAGACGCGCTGATCAAGGCCTCCGGCGACAGCGATCCGGGAGTCGCGATCCAGGCCACCATCGGCGCCGCGTTGCTCGGTGACCCACAGAGCCTGACCCGGCTGGGGCCGCTGCTTGGGCGACCCGATCTTCCCCCGTCCCTGCGGCGTGACGCGATGCTGGCCCTGGCCCGCAGCGAAGACCGCAGCGTGACCCTCGATCTCGGTCGGTACCTCGACGCTGCGAAGGGGATCTACGAACGCATCGAGATCATCGAAGCCATGGGGCAGCTGAAGGACCCGCGGACAACCGGTCCGCTGCTGCGGCAGATGCAGACGCTGCGGACCAAGCTGGCCGCGATCGACGCTCTGGGGTTGATCCGGGCCACGACCGCGGTGCCCACGCTGATCCAGATCCTGCAGACCGAGCGCTTCGTCAGCTGGCGGCGCGCGGCAGCCCGCGCCCTGGGGCGCATCGGTGACCGCCGCGCCGTAGGCGCGCTGCAGCACGCGGTGCATACGGATCTGGAGGCTGACGTGGTGGCCGACGCCGTGGAGGCGCTCGAACTGCTGAAGACCTCGCCAGCGGGGCTCATCCCGCTCACGCCGCGGACGTGGGTCTGCCAGGCAGCTCGTTGCACGCTCGATCTGGCCGCCGACTGCAGCCGGTTGCGGGGACCAAACGATCTGATCATGCGCTTCGGGGGGACCAAGCCTCCCGTCACGGTCGACCTGCTGTGCGGCACGCAGCGCGCCTCAGGGTTCGAGGTCGGCGAACGAGGCATCGTGGTCCTGCTCCTGCCCCGCGCAGGGGATGGAACGCTGCAGCTCCGGATGAATGGAGACGCCCGCCCCGTGCTGCACCAGGCGTGGCTGCGACGCGTGCCCTGATCTCACCCCGCCTCTTCCCCCACCAGCTCGATCCCCTCCCACCGCCGGCGCATCACACGACGGGCCTGTTCGTGCTCCGCCTCCAGCAGGTGCGGGTCGCGCTCCAGCAGGGCCATGGCGTGCGTCTGCGCCAGCGAGAGCAGTTGCATGTGGCTGCGCAGATCGGCGAAGCGGAAGCGGGGGATCCCCGACTGTTGCGTTCCGAATACCTCGCCTGGCCCCCGCTGCTGCAGGTCCGCCTCGGCGATCTCGAAGCCATCGTGGCTCCTCACCATCACCTCCAGCCGCTGACCCGCCGGTGAATCCGGGGCCGCATCGGACAGCAACAGGCACAGCGACTCCTCCTCGTTCCGGCCGATGCGCCCTCGAAGCTGATGCAGCTGCGCCAGACCGAATCGTTCGGCGTGCTCCACCACCATGGTGGATGCTCGAGGCACGTCGATTCCGACCTCGATCACGGTGGTGGCCACCAGCAGATCGATCTCCTGGCGGCGGAATCGGTCCATCACCGCGTCCCGTTGCTGCGCGTTGAGTCGGCCGTGCACCAGCCCCACGCGGTGTTCGGCGAACAGCTGCGTCAGCTGCTCCGCGGTGTTCACCGCGTCCGCCACCTGCAGCTTCTCCGACTGCTCGACCAGGGGGCAGACGACGAACGCCTGCCGGCCCTGTTGTAGCTGCCGCCGCACCAGCTCGTAGGCCTGGGCGCGCTGGCGGCCGACGAACAGGCGCGTGACCGGCGGACGACGCCCCGGCGGCTTCTCATCCAGCACCGACAGATCGAGGTCACCGAAGCACGCCAGGGCGAGACTGCGGGGTATGGGTGTGGCCGTCATGAGCAGCAGGTGCGGCAGCGGCTGGTCGGCGCCGCGTTGCCGCAGACGAATGCGCTGAAGCACACCGAAGCGGTGCTGTTCATCAACCACGGCCAGCCCCAGGTTGGGCAGATTGACCCGCGGGCCGAGCAGGGCGTGGGTCCCCACGAGCAGCTGGATCTGGCCGGCATCGGCCAGCGCCAGCAGCGACTCCCGGACCCCGTGCGGGATCGATGCGGTGATCAGGGCGGCGTGCCAGCCCAGCGCCCGGACCCACGGCTCCATGGTCTGGAAGTGCTGACGCGCCAGGATCTCGGTGGGCGCCATGATCGCGGCCTGCAAGCCGCTGTCCATCGCCGCCGCCGCGGCGAAGAACGCCACGACGGTCTTGCCGCTGCCCACGTCGCCCTGAAGCAGCCTGTGCATCGGACGCTGGCGGTGGAGGTCGGCCGCGATCCCGGCCACCACCCGCTCCTGGGCCCCGGTGAGGGAGAACGGCAGCAGCCGCCGCAGCTGTTCCTCCGTCGGCCGCTTCAGCTCGCATGGCAGCGCCGTGCGGTCACCCCACGCCAGCCGTCTGAGCGCCACCGCGAGCTGCATCGAGAACAGATCGTCGAACACCAGTCGGCGATGCGCCGGGTGGTCACCGCGCTGGAGCTGCTGGAGCTGGGCCGCATCGGGCTCGTCGGACTGCAGGTGCAGCGTACGAATCGCCTCCGCCTGGGTCGGCAAGCCGACCTCCTGCGCGATACGGGTGGGCACCCCCTGCTCCACCTGGTGCGCGAAGCGCTGGCAGGCCTCGACGCACAGCCGCTCCAGCAGCCGCGGCGCGACCCCCTCCACCTCGGGGTAGCGGCAACGAAGACCGCCGCCATCACCCTCCATCAGATCGGGGTGCGTCATCTGCAGCTGGTCCCGGTAGCGTTGCACCTGCCCGCTCACGGTGACCCGCTGGCCAGGGGCGAAGCGCTGGGCCAGGCCGGGATAGGCGCGGAACCAGACGCAGCACAGCAACACCGGTCCATCCTTGGACTCCGCCAGCGCGACCTCCACCATCCGCCGACCACGCGCCGAGCGGGTGCTGACCTGCGACACGACGCCCGAGGTGGTGACCTGCCGCGCCTCGGTGACCTGCGCCACGGGGACCTGCTCACGCCGGTCGATGTACTCCAGCGGAAGCAGGTACAGCAGATCCTCCACCGTCTGGATCCCGCGCGCAGCGAGCCTGGCCGCCACCCGTGCTCCCACGCCGCGCAGGAGCGTGACCGGCGACTGCAAGCCGTCCACCGCCGTCGGCTCCCGGGCATGATCACTGTCCGATGACGTGGGTCGGCGGGCCGTGAGTCGGCGGGGCGAAGGACCGGGGCCTGGATCCGCCGCACCACGCTGTGGACCGAGCCCGGTGGCGCCACGCGGGGACGGGGCGGCCGCGGCGGGCTGCAGCTGAGCACACAGCCGCAATCCCAGCGCCACGAGACGCACGCGCTGGGGTCTGGGGAGCTGGTCGAACTGTCCCAGGCCACGGGCGTAGTCCGCCATCGACTGTCGATGGTCCGGCTGCTGGAGCACCGTCTCGAGGCTGGTGGCGGCGCGTTGCAACGCCACCCCCAGGTTCTCGGTTCGCTCCAGATCCTTGAAGCCCTCGCGCGCAGCCAGGCGTAACGGCCGCCACAGCGCCTCGACCGCTCTCGAGATCGGGTTGCTCAACCGCGGTAGGTGAATCTCAGCTCGTAGTCGCAGAGATGGAAGACATCGCCCTCGTCGATGCGCTTGTTGTCGATGCGCATGCCCTTGTAGTCGATGCCGTTGGTGCTGCCGAGATCCTTGATGTAGTAGGTCCCGTTGCGACGAATGATGGCCGAGTGCTTGCGGGAGATGTTGCCATCCTTGATGGCCAGATCACTGGTCTTGGATCCTCGACCAATGATGAACTGATCCTTGTCGATGGGTATGCGCTGGTTGTTGAAGATCAGAAACAGCGTCGGACCGGCCCCCATCGGCTCCATCCCGCTGACTGGACCACCCATGGGTGCACCGGGCGCCATGGGCGGACGCATCCCGGGAGGAGACGCACGCCGCGCGTCAGGAGCATTGCGCGGCTGCTGCACCGTCCGCCGCACCGAATACGCCCCCCCGGTGGGTGGCCCACCAGGAGGAGGTGGCGGCCGTCGCTGCTGCGGCATCTGGGGCGGAGGCATGGCCCGCCCACCCATCTGCTGCTGCGCCGCCATCTGCTGCTGCGCCGCCATCTGCTGCGGCATCTGCATCTGTGGCTGCATCTGCGGGGGTTGCTGCATCTGCTGCTGCGGGGGTTGCTGCGCGGGGGCGTAGTTCTTGCTTCGCGCGTAGTACCGCATCGCCTCGTTGATCAGGTAATCGATGGAGCAGTCGAAGTCATTGGCCATCTGCTCGAAGATGTCCCACAGGACATCTCGACAGTAGAAATGGCGCATGGTCTTCTTGCTTTGGTCCATCTCGCTCAACTTATCGGTCCTTTAGCTGCTTTGCAGCACCAAGGGCCTCCGAGCCCACGGTGGCGCCCCCCTCCCAGCCTCGTAGCTTTGTACTATCACTACCGAGTTTTTCAAGCGCTGTCACGTCCTGCTTCGTCCCAATTCGTCCCAGCACTCGCGCGGCAACCAGCCGCGCCACCCAGTTCTTCGACTCGAGCGCCACCCTCAAAGCTGGAAGTGCTGCCTTTCCAAGCTCCTGGATGTCCTTCTCGATGAAATCTACCAGATCTTCTTTTTTGTAAGTGTAGCTCGAAGGAAGTCCTTCTAGCAACTTGGTAAGCCCCCCGGCGCCAAACCCACCCAGGATCGCCTCCGTCGCGCGAAAACGGACGGTGTCTTCCTTGTCGTCGAGAAAGGTGAGCAAGGCCTCCAGGCTCTTCGGGTCGGAGATCTTCTCCAGCACGGTGAAGGCCTCATCCCGCAACAGCGCCTTGTCATCCTTGAGCGTTGCGTCCGCCGCGACCGCCTGGGCGGTGGGAATGACGGAGGGATGGGGGAACAGGGCCAGGGCTCGCAGGGCCCACACCCGCTGCTGAAACTCCCCCTTCTGCGCCACCTGGTCCAGATATCGGACGGCCTTCAGGCTGCCCACCTTGCCCATGGCGTGAAACGTCTGGACCTGAGGCGGCGTTTGCTTGGCCGCAATGGCGACCATCTTCTCGGCCGCCGCGTCTCGATCCTGCTGGGTTCCCACCTGCCGCAGCAAGGTGGCGATCACCACCAGCGCGGTGCCCTTCCCCACGGCATCCGCCAGGGCTGGACCGGCCGCCGCACCCAGCGTCGTGATGATCTTCTCCGAGCTGTGCTCACCCGACCCGCGCTTGGCCCAGTCACCCAGCAGCCATCGGGTCACCGAATCGTCGACGCTCTTGCGCTGCGCCGGATCGATCAGATCACGCAGCGAGAATAGCGCATCCTTCGCCTGAACCTGAACACGCGTGGTGGATCCAGGATTGGACCCCTGCATCTGCGCCAGCAGGCGCCTGGTCAGGGTGTCGAGGATCTGCTTGTGCTGATCCGGCTTGAGCGTCTTGAGATCTTCGGTGAGCGGCACGAACAGCCCCATCTCGCACAGGGCATTCGCCGCCTCGACCCGGATCTCCGGCTTCTGTCCCTCGTCGCGCAGAGCCGCGCGGATCTTGGCCGCACCTTTGACCGTCTGCTTCCACGTCTGGATCTTCTCAGAGGTGACCTCGCACCCCACCATGCCCAGCACCAGGGCAAGGGTGCCACCGAGAAGAAGGTGCTTAGTTTTCATGGCTTACCCCTGAGTTCGTTCGTATGATAGGGAGACGCATGGGGCAAGTCAAGTTAACTACCGGGTTGTGGACCCCACTGCTGCTGCTGCTGCTGGTGTTGAGCCTGACCTGGTCCGATGTGGCCAGCGCCGCCCCCTTGTGGGACGAGCGAACCGGCGGTCTCGGGCTTTCGGGACCGGCCAGCGCCCACCCCGCCTCCTTTCTCTACAACCCGGCCGCGCTGGGGCTGCAGCCGGGACGTCTCATCGCGGTGTACGTCGATGGGACCCTGCGCCTGGGGCACGGAACCTATTCCCGTCGATCCATCGACACCTTGACCGGCGATCCGACCTCGGCCGGGGGCACCACGGTGAAGGACTTCGACGACGAGCGCCTGCTGGAGCTGTTCCCCCAGCCGATGGTGGCCATCTCCTCCAGCCTCGGATCGGACAAGGTGGTGTTGTCGCTGTCGACGCTCACGGCCCATACCCAACGCGTCGACTTCATGCGCGGCGACGGGGGCAACTGGTTTGACGGGGCGAGCCAGGGCCCCACGCGCTATGTCGCCACCGAATTGACGCAGTACCACCTGTTCAACAACCTGACCGCCTCGTGGCAGGTGGCCGACTTCCTCATCATCGGCGCGTCCTTCCGTCTGGTCTGGGGATATCTGGACCTGGGCTTCGTCCGTGACACGGCCCTGGACGGTGGAACGGTGCGGGACGCCGAGACCGAGCCCGACGCGCTGGACGACTGCGGAGCCGGGGTCCCCTGCAACTACGAGTCGGACGACGCGGCCGAGGCCACCCGCGTGGCAGGGTCGGCCTGGGGCCTGGGATTCTCCGTGGGCATCGTGGTCCGGCCCCACCCCAGCGTCGACGTCGGCGTGGGGTATGTCAGCCGCGTGCTGGGCACCGACGGCGGTGAGCTGGCTGCGCGTGGAGCTGCATGGGTGGAGCGATCGCGCGCGACCTACCTCAGCTCGCTGTCCGACCCCAACCCGGTGCGCAGCCTCGAGGGTCGAGGCACCCTGTTCTACGCCTTGCCCGACGCGGTCAACCTCGGCGTCACCTGGCGCATCACGCGACGCTGGCTGCTCGATCTCCAGCTGCGCTGGGTCAACTACAGCGTCAACGACCGGATCAGCCTGCGGCTCAGCGGATCGATGTTCCGGCGCAAACCATCCGTTCCCGAGCGTATCGACCAGTATCGAGGGTTCCAGGACGTCTGGGCCGCGCAGGTCGGTGGCGCGTTTCGCGTGCGCGACAACCTCGACCTCCAGTCGGCCCTGATGCTCGAGACATCCGCCGCGCCTTCTGACCTGGTGACGCCGGTGACGGTGGATGCCACCAAGCTCGACCTGATGCTGGCCCTGGCCTGGCACCTCGGCGCCCACGTCACCCTGCGCGCGGGCTACACCCTGGGCTGGATGCCGACGGTGGACCAGCAGACGTCACGCTACTCGCCGTCGCTCATGGTCAACTGCGTCGACGCCCGATACGACATCGATCTGCGGGACTGCAAGGCCTCCTCTGACGGGCTCGGGATGCCCAGCACCGCCGGCAGCTACTCCCTGTTGACGCACCGGTTCGGCACCAGCGTCACGTTTCATCTCCAGTGAGGCGCCCGTGAGGTGCCTGCTCTCACTGCTGACGCTGATGCTGCTCCCGCCCCACGCCTCCGCCGATCTGATGCCCCGTCCGCCCCGGCTCCCCGCCGCCGCCCGCCACTTCGGGCGAGCGCTGCAGCCGGCCCAGCCGCGCACCGGCGTCGCGCTGGAGCTGGGTCAGCTGTGGGGCGGAACGGTGGAGGGCATGGAGCCCGAGCAACTGGCGCTGGTGTTCGTCGTGGAGGCGAGCCACCTCCTGCCCGGCACGATGCAGCTCGGACTGCACCTCGCGGCGCCCGTGGTGTTCGATCGCGTCAGCACCGAGGGTGTCTACGGTCGGGGTGACGCGCGGGCGAGGGGCGCCGGAGACCTGGGGCTGGGCGCCACCATGCTGCTACGCTCGTTTCGTCCGTGGGGCCGGCTCGCGACGCTGGCCGTGAAGCTGGAGCTCACCGCTCCCACGGGCGGCGACCGCTGGGTTCAGCCGCAGACCCCGATGTTGCCCGCGCCGCGGTACCAGCTGGGTCCCGCCCGCTGGGGCATCGTCAGCGGACCGACGCTGGGCCTCGAGATGGGTCGCCTCACGCTCCAGCTGGACGCCGACCTGATGCTGCACGTGGTGGACGAGCGAGACCGACCCGGGTGGCACAATCGGTGGCTGTTCGGGGGTGTGGCCCTCAACGCCGCCTATCGACCCCTGCGCTGGCTGACCCAGCTGCTGGCGCTGGAGACTCAGCTGGAGATGTACGGGCGACAGTACGCCCTGCGTCAGCTGTTGTTCGCGGTGGCCGCGATCCGGCTCCACCCCCTGACCCGCCTGGATCTGGATCTGGGGCTGCGCGTTCCGCTCACCGGCGAGGCGAGGGATGCCCAGCGGTTGTCGTTCGGGATCACCGTCGGAGTGGGACTCGGACCGAGGGAGGACCATGCCTGGTAGGTATCCGCGCCTGGCCGTGATGGGCTGCATCGTGTTCTGCAGCGCCCGGGTCGACGCCCAGTCCCCGCAGATCCAGTCCATGGTGGCGCGGGTCGACGCCCATCGCATCGCGGCTGACGTGGCGGCCCTGGCCGCGCTCGGCACCCGGATGGCGACCCTCGGCGAGTTTCAGGCGGCCACCGATCTGGTGCGCCAGCGCCTGGAGCAGACCGGCCTGCAGGTCCACCTCGATCCCTTCCCCCTGGGCGAGGGACCGGACGTCCCGGTGGTCGAGAACGTTGTGGCCCTCGTTCCTGGCAGCCTGCCCCGGCCCCCGATCATGGTCACCGCGCACTACGACTCGATCTCGTTCGCCGATCCCCGGGCGGCGCCTGGCGCCGAGGACAACGCGTCGGGAACCGCCGCGGTGCTGGAGCTGGCGCGCGTGCTGGCCGGGGAACAGCTGGCGACGCCGGTGCAGCTGGTGGCCCTGGCAGCCGAGGAGGAGGGGCTGTGGGGCAGCCGCCACATGGCGCAGAGCCTCACGGGCAAGACCCGGGCCGTGATCAACCTGGACATGGTGGGCTACCATCCCGCGGGAACAGCGCCGCAGGTGGTGCTGGACGGATCGTCGCGGGCGCGGTCGCTCATCGGTCGCATGGCCTGGACCTGCGAGCGATACGTCCCGCAGCTGGCCGCCGCGGGCAGCGTGTTCTCCGCCGCACGTTCGGATCACCGCTCGTTCGACGAGGTCGGGATCGTGGCGCTCACCGTGGCGTCGCTGTGGACCGAGTCCTATCCGTACTACCACAGCGCCGACGACCTGCCGTCGCGCGTGGACAGCGCGATGGTGGCCGACGTGACGCGGATGGTCGCGGCCCACGTGGTGCTGATGGCGGGCCTGGCCCAGGGGCCACCGGTGGCCAGCGGTGATCCCTTCGTCGTTGCCTGCGGTGGAGAACGGGTCACGCTGGGCGCCGCCGACAGCTTCGACCCCGGGGGCCAGCCCCTGACGTTCCGGTTCCAGCCGTTGCCGCCCGCGTCGGGGCCCACGGTGGTCCAGGACACGCTGACGCTCACCGCCGACGAGAGCGGCATGCAGCGCTACCTGCTGGTGGCCCGCGCCAGCGACGGGCGCGAGAGCGAGCCGGAGCTGATGGCGGTGGTGGTGGAGGATGGGGGGTGCAGCTTCACCGGCCGCCCGCCGGCCGGGACCGGCTGGCTGGTGCTTCTGCTGCTGGTGTTCGTCAGGCGTCCTCGGAGAGCGGCGGCTGCTCGATGAATCGCTGGTGCAGCGCCCGCACCGTCTCGTCCAGCCGCCCCGGCCGCAGAAACAGGGTCAGGCGCATGGGCGCGGTGTCCACGCTGTGCAGCGGCAGCGCCAGCTGCTCCACCAGCGCCAGGGCGCCGCTCAGGTGGTTGGGATCGTCTCCCAGCCCCACCCCCACCACCGACGCCGCCTCCAGCTGCTCCTCGAACCACACCATGCCGCCCGCGCGCTCCAGCCGTCCTCGCAGCGCGCCGTAGTCGTGGCAGTTCTCGCGCGAGACCCACAGCACCGGCTGACCGTCGTACAGCCGCGCCCGCAGCGGGATTGTCTGATGCTCCTGCAGCACGCGCACCAGCTGGGTCAGCTGCGCGGTGCCGCCGTCCCCGTGGATGCAGACCAGATCCCGCATCCCGGCCACGCCCACCGCCTGCCGCCGATCCGCGGTTTGACCGACGACCTGCGTCACCTTGTTCGATCCGGCGGTGGCCCGGGCAAAGACCACGATCCCCGCCCGCCGGGCGAACTCCACCGCCTGGGCGTTGAGCACCTTCGCCCCGTGGAGCGCCAGCTCCTGCATCTCGGCGTAGGAGATCTGCTCCAGATGCTGCGGGGCATCCACCACCCGTGGGTCGGCGGTGTACACGCCATCCACGTCGGAGCAGATCTCGCAGTACTCGGCTTGCAGCGCCGCGGCCATGGCCACCGCGGTGGTATCCGATCCGCCCCGCCCCAGCGTGGTGATCTCCCGCTTGTAGCTCACGCCCTGATACCCGGCGATCACCACCACCCGCCCCCGGTCCAGCTCGTCCTGTACGCGGTACGGGCGAACCTCGAGGATCCGGGCGTTGGTGTGGCGGTGCGTCGTGAGGATGCCGCACTGCGACCCGGTGAACGAGATGGCGTCGTGCCCCGCGGCGATGATCGCCATGGAGAGCAGCGCGCTGGAGATCCGCTCACCGGTGGTGAGCAGCATGTCCAGCTCACGCCGCGGTGGGTCGGGCGTCACCGATCGCGCGAGAGCCAGCAGATCGTCGGTGGTGCGCCCCATGGCCGAGATCACCACCACGACACGGTAGCCACGCTCCACGGTCTGGACCACGTGGCTCGCCACCTGGCGCACACGTTCCACGTCGGCCACCGACGAGCCGCCGTATTTCTGCACAACAATCGGCAGGGGTTGTTCCATACGACGAGATGCTGAGCGCATCGTCATCACCTGTCAATATCGTCTGGCGCCGCAGCCACGGCGCTCGAGTTCGGCCGCGACACAAGCCGCACTTGGCTAACATGCCCAGATCATCCAAGATGCCCCCATGAAACGGACATCGACCCTGATCGTGGCCATGACGCTGCTGCTTCCCGCGCCGGTCCTGGCCTGCACCAACTTCCTCATCACCCGCGGCGCCTCGTCGGACGGCTCGACGATGATCACCTACGCCGCCGACTCCCACACGCTGTACGGCGCGCTGACCTACAGCGCGGCGGCCGAGCACCTGCCGGGGACCTGGCGCGAAGTGATCGAGTGGGACACCGGCAAACGCCTGGGGCTCATCCCCCAGGTGTCCCGGACCTACGCCGTCGTGGGCAACATGAACGAGCACCAGGTCTCCGTCGGCGAGACGACCTTCGGTGGGCGCGCGGCGCTGGTCAACCCGGACGGGGTGCTGGACTACGGCAGCCTGATGTACATCGCCCTGGAGCGAGCGCGCACGGCGCGGGAGGCGATCACCGTCATGACCTCGCTGGCCGAGAAGTACGGCTACAGCAGCGCGGGCGAGTCGTTCTCCGTCGCCGACCCCAAAGAGGTCTGGATCCTGGAGCTGGTGGGCACGGGCAAGGGCGGCAAGGGCGCGCTGTGGGTCGCTCGCCGCATCCCCGACGGGTTCGTCTCGGGCCACGCCAACCAGGCCCGCATCCGACGCTTCCCGCTCAACGACCGCCGCGACACACTGTACGCCAAGGACGTCATCGCCTTCGCGCGGCGCAAGGGCTGGTTCAAGGGCCCCGACAGCGAGTTCAGCTTCGCCGACACCTATGCCCCGCTGACCTGGTTCTACCTGCGCATCTGCGAGGCGCGCGTGTGGAGCATGTTCCGTCGGGTCAACAAGGGCGCCCAGAAGTACGTCGACTGGATCAAGGGTCAAGAGGGAGCCGAGCCCCTGCCGCTGTGGATCAAGCCCGATAGCCAGGTCTCCGCACACCAGGTGATGGAGCTGATGCGGGACCACTTCGAGGGCACTCCCTTCGACATGCGGCATGACGTGGGGGCCGGGCCCTACCGGTTGCCCTACCGCTTTCGTCCCCTGGAGTGGTACGCCGACCCCGCCTGCGACAAATGCGCGAAGGAGAAGGACGCGCACAAGAAGAAGACCTGCCTCGCCGCCAAACGCTGCGTCAAGTACTTCAACGAGCGGGCCACCGCGACCCAGCAGACAGGCTTCTCCTTCGTGGCCCAGGCCCGCAGCTGGCTTCCAAGCCCCATCGGCGGCCTGTTCTGGTTCGGCGTGGACGACGCGGCGAGCAGCGTCTACGTCCCGATGTACGCCGGGATCCTCCGCCCACCCACAAACTACGCCGTGGGGAACGGGGACTTCAAGACCTTCTCCTGGGACTCCGCGTTCTGGGTCTTCAACGTCGTCGCCAACTTCGCCTACTCCCGCTACCGCGACATGATCCAGGACATCCGCCGGGTCCAGCAGGAGCTCGAGGGATCCTTTTTTGCCCGCCAGCCGGAGGTGGAGCAGCGCGCCCTGTGGCTCCACCGCCAGTCTCCGCTCAAGGCGCGGGAGTACCTCACCCAGTATTCGGCCGACCAGGCCAGCAACACGGTCACACGCTGGCGGCACCTGCTCACCGAGCTGCTGCTGAAGTACCTGGACGGAAACGTCCGCGACGCCCAGGGCAACGTCACGCACCCGGGCTACCCCAAGAAGTGGTATCGCCGGCTGGTGCGCGAGAAGGGCGAGCGCTTCCGCGAGCGCAAGCTCAAGAACGAGCCGCCCGAGGAGATCTTCCACTGAGCGTCACCGGCACGGGGCTGGACGAGCCAGGCGTGCATGGCTACACTCACCGCATGAGAATTCCCATTATCCTCGCGGGCTTGTTGCTTGTGTCGTGGAGCGGCTGCGGTCCCTCCACGCGAGGAAAGGCCGGGCCTGTCGCCGGTCCGCCGCCCCGGGTGGACATTCCGGGCGCTGTCACCGAGAAGAACTACGAGCCCCTGCGTGACCAGTACGACGCGCTGGAGCTGGAGACGCTGGGGCGCGCGCCCTACCGGCAGCTGCTGCTGACCCACCTGCTGAACCGGATAGACGGGTTGCTGGCCCGGCACGAGGACAGCGAGGCGTTGGATCTGTTCAAGAGCTGCCTGACGCTGTTCGATCCGGTGGAGGTCTACGGGGGATTGCTGCCGGGCCACGAGCGGCTGGCCCGGACTGCGGACCGTCTGGTCCGGATCTTCTCGCCCCAGGGCGATGAACGAAAGGTCCTGCTGCCGCTGTGCGTGCAGATCTCGCTGTCACCCTCCGACCGGAGGTTGACCCACGCGTTCCAGCAGATCACTAGCTGGCTGCGGGACACGGGCGAGCTGATGGGGGGGCAATCTCGACGCTGGCTGCGGACGGTGCAGGTGCTGGAGTCGGTGGTGAAGCTGTGGCCCAGCACCCTGGTGATCGAGACGCTGCGCAAGGCCTACATCGAGCAGCGCCTGTCCATCTCTCGCGCGTTCCAGATCGGCCCCACCAGTCATCTGCGCGGGGCCATCTCCGCCCTGTTTCAGACCGGGTTCAAGGTCGCGCGCAACTACCTGCTGGTGGATCGCATGGCCGAGGCGCTTCAGCGCCTGCAAGAGGTGGCATCCGAGCGCACGCCCGACGAGGAGCTGCGGCTGCTGCTGGAACGAGCCACCGAGAAGAACGCCGGTCCCGACCACCTGATCCGGCTCTCCGACTTCTTCGAGGAACGGGACCGCGAGGTGGCGCTGCGCATCTGCCGTCAGGCGCTCCATCGATTCCCCAACGTGGCTCGGATCCACGGGTGTGTGGGGCGCCTCGCCGCGTCGCTGCGACGCACGACGCTCAGCATCAAGAACCTCGAGCCGGCGGTGCGTCTGGAACCCTCCAGCCGCGGCTATGTCGAGCTGCTGGCCCAGCAGTATCAGCGGCGGCTGTTCAGCCTCATCGGGGACGAGAAGCTGGACCAGGCCCGAGGAGAGCTATCGCGCATCGAGGTATTCTACCGCCGCCACGGCAGCCGGTTCAAGACGCCCATCGAGCCGCCGCTGTCGCGGGTATACGACGCCATCGGCCAGGGGTTCTACAACGCCGGCCACGTGGACGCCGCGGCCTCGGCCCTGGACCGGTCCATCGCCATCACCCCATCGCCCGAGGCCATGGTCCAGCTGGCCACGATCCGTCTCAAGCAACGCAGACCCGACGCGGCCGAGCCATACCTGCAGCGCGCCGAGAAGCTGAGCATGCCCTCGGCCCACGCCCGCGCCTACTGGCAGGGACGCATCGAGTTCGTCCGGGGCCAGGCGCTGGAGGTCGCGGGCAACCACGAGGCCAGCCGCAACGCCCATCGTCAGGCCATCGACGCGTGGCAAAGCTATCAGGCCCTGGGGCTGGAGCCCGAGGACAAGGCAGAGGCCTACACCTTCGAGGCCCGGAGCCTGTTCGCCATCGACCAGCGGGCGCGCGGCATGGACGCGCTGGACCGGGCGGTGGATGTGCTGCCCGACCGAAAGGAGACCTACGCCGACGTCATTGCCTTGCTCGCAACCCACGGACACCTGCCGGAGGCGCTGGACGCCTATCACCGCGCGCTGGGACGTCGGGAGGTCTCGGAGTACCTCAAGAGCTACTGCAGCTTCTGGATCATCGGCCTCGCCCGACGCGCCAACCTGCCGCCGGACCCCCTGGCCATGAGCCACCTGGCTCGCCTGAGGGGCGCCGTCTGGTACACGGAGCTGGCGCGGCTGATCCGGGGCCAGGCCACCTTCGACGAGCTGCTGACCCGGGCCAGGGGGCCCAGCAACCTGGCCGAGCTGTACTTCTATCAGGCTGATCTGCTCCTCGCCACCGGCAAGCTCAAGGATGCGCAGGCGCTGTGGAACAAGGTGCTGGCCACGAACATGATGGCGTTCTACGAGTTCGACATGGCGACCTACAACCTGGCTCATGGTCCGGCCAGGGTCCACACCGAACCGCTGGACCGCCAGCAATCCGCTCCCCGTAGAACATCCGCCGACAACTCCCCGTCCAACCAACCGTGAGCGCCATGATCCGCACCCTGACGACGATCACCCTGCTGCTGGTTCCCGGCCTGACCCTGGCCCGACCCCAACTGAGCCAGGAGCACGTCGCGCAGATCGAGCGCGGCGACGTGCTGGAGTTCTCACAGAAGAGCAAGGGCACCAAGGTCATGACGGGCAAAGCCATCGGCATCATCAAGGACGTCCCGGAGGCGGTGCTCTACGTCCTGGTGGGGCTCGACAAGTACAAGCACTTCGTGCCGCGGGTGACCGAGTCGCGCATCACCAGGCAGAAGGGCTGGGACACCTACGCCGTGATCAACACCGACCTGCCGTGGCCGGTGAAGGACTGCTGGGCCTACATCAAGCTCACCCGCCAGGACAAGGCTGGCCGGGTGTACGAGGCCGAGTGGTCGATGATCAACGGCACGATGAAGAGCTATCGCGGCAGCGCGCTGATCGAGCCCTGGAGCAAGGACGGCAAGCGCACCGTCATCACCTACAAGCTGCTGTTCGAGCCCCAGGGGGCGGCGCCGGACTCGATGATCTCGGAGGGGGTGCGCACGGTGGCGTCGACCATGGTCAAGCGCATCCGGCTGCGGCTCAAGGCGCTGAGGAAGTACAAGAAGCTGCCCAGGGGGATGTGATGTGGGGCCTCACACCGGTTGACAGCGGCAGTTCATCTCGCTAAACATTGCGGGTCGTGGCGGCATAGCCAAGTGGTAAGGCAGAGGTCTGCAAAACCTCCATTCACCAGTTCGAATCTGGTTGCCGCCTCTAAGATTTCAAGCAGTTAGCTCCAGACTGCCCTTTGTTGCCCGTCCTGTTGCCCATTTTCTGCGCGGGCCGCCAACTTCTCGATCCAGTCACCCGAGCTTGGGTCAGCGTGCACGTAGCGCATCGTCATGGTGACGGTCGAGTGCCCCATCCACTGCTGCACCACGTTGAGCGGTACGCCGGCCGCGACGGCTTGACTCCCGAAGGAGTGACGGAGCGCATACCAGGTCGCCTTCTTGAGCCCCGCCTTGCGCTGGGCGCGGTGGAGGATGGTGTGCCAGGCGTGGACGTCCCAGGCTGAGCCGTCCGGCCGGCAGAAGATGAGCTTGCCGCGCAGGTGCTGGTGCCGTTTGAGGGCGGCGTAGAGGTCGCTCGTCAGGGGGACTGAGCGAATCCGCTTCGTCTTGGTCGGCGTGACCTTCTTTGACCCGGCCGCCATCTGCTTGTTGAGCTCGACGACGCGCTTGACCCAGTTGATATCGTCCCACTCGAGCGCGATCTGCTCGCCCGGCCTCGCCCCGGTCCGCACCGCGAAGAGGACTAGCAGACGCTCCTCCTCGTCCTCAATCGTGTCCAGGAGCTTGGTGGTTTCCTCGGCCGTGAAGTGCTCGTAGGGCTGCTCGGGGACCACCACCTTGGGGAACTCGGGGACTTCGGTGATCACCTTCCACCGCTTCGCCTTGGCGAGCACCTGTTTCAGGAACGCCAGCACCTCCTTCACCGTCTTGTCGGAGAAAGGCTTGCCCCGGCGCGACTGCTTTTGGGCCAACTCGGCGGCGAACCGCTCGATCCTCTCGTCGGTGATCTGGTCGAGGGGAACCTGGCCGAGCCCCGCTTTGATCAGGCCGAGCTGCCAGCGCCTGGCGAGCACCGTCTTGTCGCTGTTCTTGGCGGCCACCGGGTGTACCGGCAGCCACCGCTCGTCGACGAACTTCTCGAGCGTTGGTATTGGTATCTCTTGTTTCGTCTCCTCTACTGGTGGCACCTCCTCTGGTTTGGTTGCGGCTTCCTCCTCGAGCTCCCGGCGGCGCCTCACCTCGAAGTCCTGCGCGGCCCGCTTTCCCGGGTCGCGGCATACCTCGCGGTGTCTTAGCCTTCCATCGGGAGTATCGTATTGGAAGTCGATCATGAAGTACTTGCCGTTCTTGAATGGTCGCACCGTCATGCGGACTTCCTCCGCGTGATCGGCGCCTGGCCTTGATCCATCCATTGTAGCAGGCGGTCGCGCGGCACGCGGAGCATCTTGCCGATGCGTATGACGGGCAGTTCGCCGCGGCGAGCTGCACGGTAGGCGCTGGCGCGGCTAATGCGCAGGAACTTGGCGGCTTCTTCGATCGTGAGCACCATCGGCAGCTCTGTGCGATGCTCCCCGTCTCTCTGCCGTTCCGAGGAGACCAGCTTGGTCTGATCTGCGGAAGCACGATCACTTTCACGCTCACACTTCTCCATCCGTTTCTGTCCTCAAGCCAAGCGACTGGCGCGGCACCTCGTGCCGCGAATCTTGTTTCCGGCCGCGTCTGCAGGACTGCGGGTTGCTGGCCGGCCCGCCCCGGCTGCTTGAGGTGACCGGATCTCCGCACAGGGATCCGGTCCTGGTTGGCGAAGCCGATTTTGTCAGTGACAGGATCGGCTTGGATGCTGGCCCCTGTAGGGGGATTTGATCGCCAGCGGCGTCCACCAACGGGCAGCGCCCTGGCTGCGCCTGCCTACGCGACCCGGCGGACGTAGCGTCGGACCCGGGTCCGCAGGTCGCTCAGTTGTGCTTGCTCATCCACTTGACGCCGCTGGTCCTTCTTCAGCAGCCGCATGTCGAGGTTGCTCTCGATCGATCGGCGAACCAGATCTTCGAGCGCAGCCGGGGGCAGGGCGTCCAGCTCGACCGCGAGATCGTCCGGATACCCAGTGCTCCGGAGCATCGCCTTGAACTTCGGCGTCCTGGAGTCGGACTCCTTCATCGCATCGATGCTCCGCGGCAGGTTGAACTGCATCACCTGCTCGGGCGTGAGAGCGCATCGCTCTGCATCGACAAGATCACCGAGCCCCATCTCGATGCGGAGCGTCTCCATCATCGCCGGCAACATCGCCCAACCCGAGGGATCGAGGTCGCCGAAGTACAAGATCTTGGTGGGCTGGCCTTTGCTCTTGTTCTGCAACACCCGCTGGCGGCAGTCGTTGAGGTAGGAGACCGAGGAGAACCCCCGGGCAACAATGACCGGGACACAGTAGCCGAACGCGACGTCGTGGCAGATGCGACTGAGGGCGTCCTTCTCAACCCAGATCTCCAACGCCCGGGGCTGCCCAAGCAGAAGGTCCCGTCGATACCACTTGAGAAAACCCTCGAGCTCCGTCTCCACGAATTTGGCTGCATCATTCCACCCACTCGACTCCAAGGTGGAGCGAGCGCGGTCCTCCACTGCTTCCCACGGGACAAGGCCGTCCAGACGCCCCTTGGTCAGCACACGCGAGAGCTTCTGGTACTCCTTTAGCGAGTTGGAGATGATCAGAGCAGCGACCAGCCGGTAGTAGATCTGCCGCAACGTCAGGGGCCAATAGTCGGTGAGGACCTCAAGCTGCTCCTTGACCTGGTCCAGGAAATCCAGAGTCCGCTTGGTCCACCCACCGCGGTTTCTTGTGCCCTTCTGCGCTTGCATTTCAACACCTTCCACTGTTTGAGTCTCACGTGAGAGTAACGTGCCAGGAAATTGCTTGTCAAGACCAAGTTTGAGTGCAAATAATTGATCCAATCGGGCGATGTTAAGGCCCGCGTGGATCAAATAGAAGCCGGCATGCTCTTGTAATTGCACATGAACATTAGGGCTGCCACAAGGAGTGAGACATGAAGCCTGACCTGATCATCCTGGGACTGTTGGCCAAGACGGGACCTTCTTCGGGTCAGGAACTTCATCACCACAGTGAAGGCGAATTCCCCAGCTTCGTGCGTATCCCGCGGGCGACGGTGTACCGCCACCTCCAGAAGCTCGCCACCGAAGGGTTGATCCGGGAAAGCGGCAGGAAGCCGGGGCGGGCGAAGGAAAACATCCTTTACAAAGTGACTGCGGAGGGGCGCCGCTACTTCAGAACCACCATGCAGGAGGTAGACGTCGAGGTCGAGCATGCCGCCCGACCGTCGCTGACGACCTCGCAGTTTGCGGACTACATGGTGCTCGCGCTGCTCTACAGCAAGGACCTGGGCCTCGATGCAATCCGCCGGCGGATCGGCTCGATCAAGAACGTCATGACCGATCGGTCGAACGATGAGACGGGATGGGAGCCTGCGCAGATCTTGCTCAACTGCGTGTACACCAACTTGGTGAACGAGCTGAATGCGCTGGAGCTGATCGAGAAGGGACTTGCCGCCGGTCTCTACCAATAGGGCCGTCGATGTCACTGGCGCTGATCGATGCCGATGAGGCTCTCCGCCATCTCCGCTTGCTGGATCACGCACCCTGGGGGGTCACCCAGGTGCAGATCGAGCGCAAGTTCCCTGGTGCTGTGGCGGAGGACCGGACCAAGCGAAGTGGAACGCCTGAGCGCTGGACGGGTGTCTACGCGCCCGAGAACTACGACCGCCTTCTCCACGACCTTGAGGAGTTCGACCGCTTCCACAGGGCCATCGTGTTTAACATCTACGTGGGGACCAACCCCCGAACGGTGGAAGCCGTTCCCTACGCCGATCACAAGATCCGCAGCTTCCCCGAGATAAAGAGTGACCGGCGCCAGCCCCAGTATGTCAACCAGGGCATGGTGATCCAGACCAACACCTACCTCGACCTGGACTTCGTGCGGTCTGGGCGTGATCGTGGCACCACTGCGAAGCAGAAGGAGCAGGTGGTTCAGGTAGCGCACCAAATTCTGGAATCAGAATCGCCGCTTCGCCAGGGTGACCTCTTCGACACGGGCAACAACTGCGCGATTCTTGGCCGTCTTCCGAGGCCCACCCCCCATCCCAAGGAGGTATTCGCCGCGTATCATGAACAACTTCGGCGGCAGTATGACCTCCATCGAGATTCACCCACGGCCATCGTGAAGCTGGATCCATCTTCGGATGCATTCCACATCATGGGACTCGCCGGGACATTGAAGTACAAGGGGACCACGTCTGGCAGAATGCAGTTCATCTTGCACGAAGGTGCTGTCTGTCATGATCTTGAGCGCAAGCTCAGTGAGATCTCCGCTGAGATCGCCGTCTGCCTGATCCACGGTCGCGAGAAAGCGCGCCATGGTCCGATTCCTGAAGTTGGGCGAACCGCGATCAGCTCCTCGGAGATCGAGGCAGCGATCGCCGGCTGGTGCGACGGCTACCGGGACATCTGGGACGAGGCGGACGTCTTTGACCGTAGCCAGGCGTTGTTCGCCATCGCGTTGAAGATGCTCGCAGACGGCTGGGAGCCTGGTCAGGTTGTCCGCGCACTCGAGGAATGGTGCGCGCGCCGGGTGTACCATCGGTCGCCGCGGTGGTTCGATCGGCTTGTCAGTGATGCCAGCGCCAAGCTCCAGCGGGGAGTGAGACCATCTCACCGGACAGTGGAACGTGTCCTGGGCCGCTGCACCTGCGGCGGCAGTTGCGACGTTGAGCGCGCGGCGCGAGCCAAGATTATTCCCGAGGTGGAGTGGGACTCGCTGCAATACCCTCCGATGGACAAGGCTGCGGCGACGGGGGCCGACCTCAAGGATGCCCGCGAGGACCAGGTTCACTTCGGTGCTCTCGCCATCCAGGAGGCGCTTGCCGATGAGCGCGTGGCGTGGCTCTTCACTGGCCCTCCAGGCATCGGCAAGACCCACGCGATCCGAGAACAGACCCGACACATCAGGACCCTCTACCTGACGGATCGAAAAGAGGAGTTCTCGAAGTTTCACCTGAAGCAACAGCGCGGGGACTGTCGTCTCCAGGAGATACATCGGCGCAGCGAGTGCTGTGAACGACCGTCAGAGAAGAAGCGGATCGAGGACCTCGAGACTGCCGGCCTCGGCCGGCATGGACAGCGCGTTTGTGACCAGTGCGCGGACAACGGCAAGTGTGCCTATCATCGCCAATTCCATCCAAGACGCGGTGGCTCCTTCGTAGCTGCCTCGAGCTACGTGGCCACCGGCAGGTTCCGGGAGATTGTCCGACAGGTTGATCTTGTGGTGTGCGACGAGGATCTGTTGCATGCCGCTCTCCCGGAGGTGGGCCTTCAGCGCACGACTATTCTCCGATTGCGCGAGGTGGCGCTGGCCATGGGCGAAGCCGGGCGGTCGCTGCTCCCCACGCTGGATGTGATCGACAGCGTCCTCGGCCTCCCCAGGCAGAACTGGAGCGAGCTCCTTCGAGGGGCGAGGTCAGTGGCAGACGCCGTCCGAGCCACCGAGGCGCATCATCAATTCCCCCACGGACTTGACTGGTCGGCACTGAAAAAGCGGGAGGGACGGACGGTGGAGTCCTGGCCGCCGGAGCGCCTTACTCCAGTCTCGCTGGTCCATTTGGCCGAGGTGGTGTGGCGATTGATCAGCAGCACGTCCACACCCTGCCGCCTGTACGCCAAGGGTCAGGGTAGCCAGCGCGAGCTGAGGTTGGTCAGATTCCAGCCGATCGAGATCAACAAGCCGGTGCTGGTACTCGATGCCACGGGACAACCGCGCCTCTATCAGGAGCTGTTCCCCGGCCACGAGGTGAAGGTGGACCCAGCCCACTGCCGAGTAGAGGGCCGGATCGTTCAGGTCTGTGATCAGAGGCTGCCGCTCCAAACCCTGCGCAGCGAGAGCAAGAGGAAGCAGATCCGAGCTCTCGTCCAGAGCATCGTCCGCGCTCGGGAGAAGGAGCACGGCCAGGGCGTGCTGGTGATCGCGCGGCAGGAGGTCCTGCCGTGGTTGGAGTTGCCCGGTACCGTGCTCTCGACCCACTACGGACGGCAACGGGGCAGCCGTGCCTTCGAGCAATGCCACTCGGCCATCCTGGTGGGCGTTCCGGAACCACCGCCGGAACAAGTCGCAATCCAGGCCGAGGTGCTGCTCGGCGCTCCGGTCAGTCGGGAGCGAGTGTGCATGCTTCGCCCCTACCAGGTCGAGAGCGAACCCGGCAAGAGCTTCGCCGCCGAGGTGACGGTGTACCGGGATACCCTGCATCAAGCCCTGCTGGAACGGGTCCGAGAAGGCGAGTTGATCCAGGCAACATTTCGGATTCGGCCGCTCAACGAGTCCGCTGGGCACAAGCAGGTCTACATCCTCACAAGCGTGCCCCTTGAGTTGGTGGTGCCAGACGATTTGTTGACGCTGGACGAACTCTGCAGCCGGTTCGGTGCGGGGCAACGTCTTGTTGATCGCGTTCGAAGGCTACGGCAAGAGCATCCGGACATGTCGCAGGCCGAGGTCGCCCGCCAGCTCAAGGTCAGCCGTCAAGCTGTCTCCAAGGCGCTTGCCCGCGGATCAGGCAGCCGGGAGAGCTGATCTCGTACAGGGAGAGGGGGGGGGTCTCCTTCTGCTCCTGCACTGTCAACCAACGGCATATAGACTCTATATGTAAAGAGTTGACGCTACAGGACCGACTGCCACTCTCTCCCCCCTCCCCCGTACAGAATCAGCCCCTTGGCTGTCATCGCCCTCCGTATATCGGACTTGTTCAAGACCGGGATGGAGGCAGAGAATTGCTGGAAAGCGTCGCATGATCAACAGGTTGCTGGTACGTTTGAGCAATGGACCCAATACTTCAGCGGTTCAAGAGCAGGAAGCCAATACGGCGCGCTGTCCAGGGCCAAGCGGCTCAGACCGGGCTGGTCAAGCAGGTGACGTGCATCAATCCTTCCCATCCGCAGCAACCATGCCAGCCCGGGGTGCCCCTCGCGCTCCAAGACCATCCGGTTGAGCAGCACCTATCTGCGCTCCTACTTGACCATGTGGCCGACACCGACCGCCGGACCCGCAGCCTCGCGGCGCGATTTGACACTCTTCTGGAGATGCTCTTTTCCGGGGTGGATGTGGATGCGAGAGCCACGTTGGAGCTGATCAATGGGTTGGGGCGGCTTCACCGCGCGGAGCTCGCGGAGGTCCGACGCTGCGCCGAACTTGTCACCAAGATCACCCGGCCGGCGCCGCCCTCCCTGCAGGTGGTCGCGACCGGGGCTCAGATCAACATGGGGCAGGCGCAGCAGATCACTGGTCCTGCAAAGGATTGAGGCGGAGGAGTGCGGATCGTGGAGCAGACGCCCCGGCTCGCCATCGCGCAGATCCAGCGTCTCCCCGAGTGGCCGGAGTACAAGCTGAAGCGACAGGTGAGCTTCGTGTTCTCATGGGACGGCGTGAACCACGTGGCCCAGGTGGACCTCACGACCACCGGCCTGACGTTCGGTGAGCGCTGGTGGTTCCAGTGCAGGTGTGGGGGCCGCGTGGCTTTTCTACACTTCGTGGATGGCAAGCTCCTCTGCCGAGGCTGCGGCAACCTGTTGTACATGTCTCAGGCTTGGCCGGACGCGCGTTGGCGCAAGGAGACCGGCCGCCCCCTGCTGCGCGCAGCTCGGGCCGCTGTCAGGCACCGGGGGGACCGCGCCCAGCAGTCGCTCTCAATGTAGAGCCAGCCGGGAAAGAGCCAACATGGACCCAAGGTCCGGCTGTGAGGCGAACCAGCCGCGATCCAGTCAGGGCGGTGGCGCTCAAACGGGGAGACTTCGGATGAGCATCAGCATCGAGCCTCCGGCGGGGGTCTGGAATACTTGTCCAGGGAACGTCGCCGGGACCACGTCTTTCATGTAGTCGCTCATCACCTGATCCCAATGGGCAGCATCACGGAGGTAGTCGACGGGCCAGTCGGGGGACTGCAACCAGCCGAGATACAACAGGACGGTGGGGATGCCGAGGCTGGCCAGCTTGTTGAGGTAGGCCAGCCGGTTGGCGAGCTGGTAGTGGTGATCGGCCGACAGCGCGAACGTGCCGATACCAAGCCCGTGGAGATTTGTATTGGTCTCCTCGATACGCTGCCGTATCTGTTGGTCATTCTCCTGGGAATCGACGCTCGCGGGGTCGGGATCCGACTTCTCGTCCTGCTCCGCCAACTCAGACTCGTGGGCCTTCGCTTCAACCAGCAGGAGACCTGGTGTCTTGCGGACCACGATGTGGCAGAGCAGGTCCCACTGGGGGTGGCGTCCCTTGTGTTCGATCCACCACTTGCGGTTCATCTGGACGGGCCTGAGCGGATGCCGTCCGAGGTAGTTCTCGAGCGAGTACTCCGCCCAGTCGGCGGCTGTCGATCGGCCACATGGACGCCGATGGTCTGGGGTGGCCAGGTAGATGCCATCTTTGGCCAGCAGGCCGTTCAGCACCGACTCGAACGTCGGCGAGTGAACCAGGTCCAGCACATGGCGCTTGCTGCCCTTGTCACGGCTTGGTCCGCACATGGCCATCTCCTGCGCTTGAGATCTACGACTTCTTCACATCAGATCTACGACTTCTTCACATCGACCCCCTCCTCATCGAGGGGCATGAGCACGGACATCTCGTACCAGTTGCGATCGAGGGGTTTGCTCCCTGCCGCCTCGATCATCACCGACGCCTCGAATAGGTCGTCCGCCCACTCGCTCAGGTTCTGCAGGGCGGTGAAGGCCTTGAAGAGCTGGCCCCCCTTGGCGCGAAACTGGAGCTGGACGCCGCGGACAGGGGCGGCCAGCTTGCCTGTGGGGGGCTGCGGTTGGGGTGTCACTGGCAGATCATCTCCGCCTCCCCCGGTGGTGTCTTTGGGCACTTCCGTTGTGTCGTCTTTGGAGTCGCCACCAAAGCCCAGCCTCAGGTTGCGCGCGAGCTGCGCCGAGATGACGTAGCTGCCCTCGGAGAGGTCGATGTCCTCGGGGGTCACCTCTTCCTCGAGGGTCAGCGAGTCGGGGCTGAGCAGGGCCAGCGTGCCTTCGGTGGCCGAGGCCCCCATCACGTACCCGAAGTTGCCGCGGCTCACGCCCTTGGCCACGGTCTGCTTCAGGCCGGCGAGCGTGAGCAGCTTGGGGAAGTGAACCGACCCGAAGAACTGGTCCACCAGCTCCGGGCCAGAGATCCAGTGGCTCCGCCCGTCAAGGTCCCCCTCCCCGAGGCGGACGCTGCTCACGAGCTTCTTGGGCAGCACCTCCTCGAAGACCCAGTTCTCGAGGACGCGGTAGGTGCTCTCCATCAGCCCCGCGCTCAGGGACTGGAACCCCTGGATCTCGAACCGCTCCAGGCGGATGGGTTCCTTCGCGTCCGGGGGAGCGGCGACCGGCATCAGGATCGTGGGGTACATCTGCCGTACGGCGGCCACCAGATCGGTCAACGCCCGCTGCTTGCGGTGCCCGAGGTCGTCGATGTCCTCCTTCTCGAAGCGGTGGCGGGTCTTGTCCTCCAAGAGTCGCTGCACGGCCATCATGCGCCGTGCCGCTGTGCGGGCACTGTCCAGCGCCGCCGCGGTGGGCAGGCCGAAGGCCAGGGCGTTCTTGTAGGACCGCTTGTTGCCGCCACAGAGATCGGTCCACTCCAGGGCCAGCCGCTCCAGCTCCTCGGCGGGACGCAGGGCATGTTCCGGGCCGAGGAACACCACGGTAAAGCGCGGTTTGCGATCCAGGACACCGCCGCTGTCCTTGGGCCAGACGTTGTAGCCGCCCTTGGCGCTCAATCGCTTTTCGAACTCCTTGCGCACGCCATCGGCCACCTCGTGGGGCTCGATCTTGCGGCCCTCGTCATCCACGAGCTTGTTGAGGTTGGGCTTCTTCTCGAAGCGGTAGCGGCGACCAGTGCTGTGGATGTAGAGCAGGGTATCCGCCAGGTGCTGGAGCGCGATGTCCAGCACGTCCGCGGGCAGTCCTGGCATCTGCACCGCGGCCAGGAGTTCGCTGCGCAGCACGCCCCGGTCTTCACCGGGTTTGGCACCGAAGGAGTAGAGGGCCAGCGCCCGGGTCAGGCGGGTGCCGGGGCGGTACGCCTGGTAGGCCGGGGCATCTGCGGCGATGGCGTCGTCAACGCGCTTGCACCGTGCGTTTGGCCCGAGCAGGTCGGAGTCCAGCACGCTCTTCATGGCCTCCCGCTCCCCGACCTGGCTGAAGAACGTGGACCGCACCATGTCATCGCGAATGGAGACATCACCAGGGCCGATCAGCGGCCCGGCCGAGTCCCCGTCCTTCCACAGGGCGCCGATCACCGTCGCCAGGAACTGGAGCGCGCCTCGCGTCCTCTGGTAGGTGGGGAGAGAGCCCCAGCGGTGGTACATCAGGTCGAGTAGCTCGGGGTGGAATGGGTAGGCGTCCAGGATCCGCTGGCGCAGCCGCTCCCCCTGATCCTTGGCCGCACGCTGCTCGCTCTCGGTCTCGGCGGTTTGCAGCAAGAAGTTCTCCTGCAGCACCCCGTACTCGCGGGCCACGGCCTCCCTCACCGCCGGATCGCCAAGGTCCTTGAACAGTCGCCGCTGGACCACCTTGAGCACGTCGTCCCCGGTGACCGGCTCCTTCTTGGCGTCCAGCCGGCTGACCAGGCTGTCCAACATCTCGAGCAGGCCCTCGTCCCCCACGGCCTCGCGGACGCTCTGTTGCAGGGTGTAGACCACGGCGCAGTGGGAAAGACCTCGGACGACCTCGGTGAGGTGCTGGAGAAAGTGCATGGTCTGGCGGCCGAGGTTCGTGTCGGTGGCCTTGCCGCTCTCCGCCCCCACGGGCACGCCCAGGGCGGCCTCGACGTAGGACAGAACCTCGTCCAGCAGAATCAGCGTGGGTTTGTCCCCGAGGATGCGGCGGATCTTGTCGCCGCCCGGGTTGACCCGCAGCTCATCGTCCTCCCGCACGATCTGGTACGCCTCGGGGCCGCCCAGGCGAAAGGCGATCTCCCCCCACATCGTCCGCATCCTCACGCCCTTCTCCACGCGGCCAGAGGCGGCGTTCAAGTCGAGGCATGGGACCACCGCCACCCTGGTCGGACCAGGATCGGCGAATCCCTTGGCCAGCCCTTCCTTGTCGAGGGCGGCACGGTGGCGACAGAGGTGCAGCAAGCCGATCAGGGTGTGGGTCTTGCCGCCGCCGAAGGGTGTTCGAAGCTGGATCACCCGGTTGCCAGCTCCGCCGGACAGCACGTTGGCCACGCCCTTGAGCAGTTCGTCCAGGGCCGCGGTGCGATAGGTGGCCTTGTAGAACGCGACCGGGTCCTTGTAGACCACCGGGCAGCCCTCCGCCTGCACGTCCACCTGGCCCAGGTTCGCCGCGTAGCTCGAGAGGTCGAAGTCCCCCTTGAGGATGTCGTCATGGGGGACCGCCACCTTGGTCCAGAGCTTCAGCTCGTAGGCAGTGCTCATTCACGTCTCCTTGGCCACCTTCGATTTACCATGATGTTTCGGTGTCTTGGATGGTATGGCAGCAAGCTCAATGCGGCTGCCGCATTGAGCCGCGCATGGGCGAGGAGGCAATGCGCACCGCCATGCGAACAGCACTGGGGACTTGACCGGGGCGGCCACAAGGGTCACCCTTGCCAGTGGAGGCTTTGTTCGGCGTGAGCTGGGCATTGCCTTTTTTGTTTGGTCCTCACGACCGCTCATCCCGTGGCCTCAGATCATCAATGATCGCGAAGCTCCAGACCACGAACGCTCTGCCGTCCACCTCGCGCTCAGCCCGGTAGCGGAGGTCCCGAACTGCATCCGCGAGATCACGTAGCTCAGCACGGGCAGGGCGGTCCATCGTGCTGACGCGTACGCCCCAGGCCACGATATAGGCCACGATGTCCGCCACCTGGATCATCGTTGTGAGATCGCTGTGGACAAAGAATGGCTCGGGCACGATCCGTGACGCACGCATGCGGCCTTTGGCCGTGGCCAGGAAATAGCGCGCCATCTGGTCGACGAGGAGGTGGCTCTTGCTGCGCTCCAGCTCGTCAAAGACCACGATGCCCTGGTGGTGCGTCCGTTGGTCATCGAGGAAGTAGTAGAACCGCTCGAAGAGGTAGGAGTAGTCCTTCCGCAGGAAATTCCCTTCGGGCTGGGGCGCATCTCGATCCACGATGCTTGCGCAGAGGCGGACCTGGTGTTGGGCGCAGAGCTCCAGCACCCGCTCCACGAAGGCGAGCTTCGCCTGAGCAAGAGCGGTCAGCATGGCCCTTGTGACCACCATTTGCCGTCCCTCCTGGCTCGCTGCACGCCCCTCGGCAAGGCAGTCATGCGCCAGCTCCGCCCGCCTGTCAGGTGGGATCGGCTCCTGCTGCCCGGCCAGGCGGAAGGTCTTCCGCTTGAGCAGCTTCTTGGCCTTGAACTCCATGTCGAGCCGGCTGATCCGCTCGCCGAAGAAGTCCTCCTCAGCGGAATGGATCGCCGTGATCAGGTTCCAAAGCCGGGAGTCCTCGATGGCGACCCCTGCCAGCACCTCGTAGGGTGAATCCCGGCGGTCCTGACCGCTCTCGTCCACAAACAAGAAGAAGGCCATCTGTTCCCCCTACCGTCCTTCCTCGAAGAGCGGCAGCGCGCGACTCTCCACCACCCGCTTCCACTGTGCGAGTAGCCGGTCGACGGCCTTCTGCTCGTCGGTACGGTCTTCACCCGGCCCCGAGAGGGCGCGGCCCTTCAAGGCGTTGGCCAGGAGGTGCAGCCGGCTCGCGTCCGCCTTGGCCTCGTCCAGGAACCCGGGCAGCTTGGTCCGATCGTGCTCCATGAGCCAGAGCAGCCGGTGCAGCACATCGACAAGTGCGGGTGGACTGCCATTGCTCGGCAAGCCCAGGCCCAGCTCCTTGCCGCGCTCACTGAAGTCGAGGACCTGAACCTGGGACTTGGTGATCGCGGCCAGGCGGTGCTTGCCATCGGACAGCGAGCCGGAGCCGCTGAGCTCGATGCCGAGCCCCTGGGCGAGGACGTTGATTTCGCCGAACTCCACCGGGGCAGCGCCGTACTGGTAGCGAGCGAGCACGTAGAAGCGGCTGGCGTTGTCCACCTGGCCCACCCCGGCCCGATCCACGGTGAAGACCCGGGCGAGGATGCACTCGAGCACCTCGCGCTGCACCTCATCCAGGAACCGCTCGGCCGGGAGCTCCTCGCCGCTCATCAGCTCCACGCGGTCGTGACGGGTGAAGGGCCGGAGCCCCGCGCCCACGGCGGCGATGACCAGATCGGCGCCGGAGATGCCGAGGTCCATCAGCTCGGCCACGCGCGATTCGACGATCTTGACCATCTCGGGGCGGACGTCGGTGGCATAGTTGCCCACGCTGCCGCGGGGACGCTTGCGAGAGACGAGGAAGATTGAGGAGGCGAGGGAGGCGGTGTTCATCTGGCCGGCGCGATCGGGTCTTTCCGTGTCGAGCGGCCAGGCTTCGGTGACCTGGAACCCCGCGCGCTTGAGAGCGTCCACCAGAGTGGACCAGCCCAACGTGGTCTTGTGGGCGTAGACCACCACCATGGGAGCACCCGGCCGGAGCACGCGGTGGGCCTCGGCGAACGCCTGCTGCATCTGGTCCTCGTAGAAGCGGGCAGCCGCGTCCTTGTCATTCTCGTGGCGGTGGGCGGCTACCACGGCCTCGGTCTTCTTGGGGGTGATGGAGGTGGCGAAGAGTGAGGGCATTGTCGTGGCGAGCGCCCGCTTGTGCCAGACGTAGAAGAAGTCCGAGAGGTCGGCGTAGGAGATGTTGTCGTAGTACGGAGGGTCGGTGATCACCGCATCGATGGATTCGTCCTCAAGGGGGAGTTTCTGCGCGCGCCCCTGGATCGCATGGCAGGGGCGACCGGGCGCCAAGGCGGTCGTATGGTCCAGGACCTCTAGGATGTAGTCGAGCTGCATACGGGCATCGCCCGATGCGCCTCCAAAGGGTCCGGCTTCGGAGAAGTCCCAGACCATCGGCAGGGCCTGGCGCGCGTAGGTGTTGACCGTCTTCTCGCCTTTGGGTTCCCAGTGACAGAGTGTGCTACCGCGGTCGGCAACCCGACCCACGAGCAGCGTAAGGTAGGCCGCCACCGCCATGGCCAGATCGGCGTCGCCGGTCTCTTTGGCGATGTGCTCGTGCGCCAGCCGGGTGTGCTTGCACAGGGTGAGGAGCAGGAGCTGCTGGCGGGGCGTAAAAAGCTTTTCAAAGGTATCCAGCCCGTAGATCGAGCACATTCCACCTGTGAGCTTCTCCGGCAATGGCTCATCAGGCACCGTCAGCCCGGTTTCTGCGCACAGCCGCGCGATCCGGTTCTCGATGTCGCTGTCCAACGGGAGCAAGCCCAGCCGATCTGCCCCCACATAGGTCTTGCCCCGCTTGCCCACCTCGACGCAGGCTATGGCCATGAGCTGTAAACCGATGTTTCCAGCGATGCCGGCCTCCTTCGCCTCCTTGGCTGTCACGGGGTTGCCTGAATATGGGCATGTGCTTGCCCCACGGATGCTGTGCCCAGCAGGGTCGAAATTCCAGGCCTTGATCGCTTCCTTGTCGTTTTTCGCGGCGGACTCCACCACCTCATAGCGCACGCTGAGCTTCTTGCGGTCCACGATCGTCCGCAAGGCGACGTAGTGACCCTTCTTTCGGCGGAGCCAGGTCTGCCGAACCAAGGGTACCATGCCCTTTTCGTAGCCCCGGGCCGGGCTGGGGACGGTACGTGTCCAGAAGTAGGCGATTGGCCGGAGGAACCGTCCGCTGTCACGTTTCCTGTCGAAGAGATCGCCAGTAGCAGGCTTGCCATCGTCGATGGGGATGTCCGGGTAGAGATCACCCACCTCCTCCTGGGTCTTGTTGATGACCCACTCTCCCCACTTGGTCACTGCATCGCGGAGCTTCTGGCCGTGCTTCTGGGGATAGACCAGGGTGCAAAGCTCGATGAGGTGGGCGACCGGGTTCAACTCCACGGCTACGGCGTCGGCCCCGAGGCGCAGGGCCTCGAGCGGGATCGCCCCTCCACCGGCGAACATGTCCAGGACCCGCGGGCGGCTTCCGTTTGCGGCGTGCTTCACGACCCTGCGCGCCTCCTGGATCGCATCTCGATCGGGAAGCACGGGTCCGGTCCAGTGACAGAGATCCGTAAAGAACGCGGCCAGATTCTTCCGCTGTTTGCCCTTGGCCGGGGGAGCGAAGGTCGCATAGACAGCGGCACGGCAAGCGGCAAGCGGACGGCGTGCCCACCACAGGTGGAGGTTTCGAGGCATCCCCCGTGAAATCTGGTGCCCCCCCAATTTCTCCCGCACGCTCTCGATCGAGATCGCCTCCACCGGGATGTAATCCTCGATCATCGTGCGCTTGTCGTCGTCGTCGCTCATCCGGTCCACTCCTCGCCATCAGCTTCGCGCAACGTGCGGTCGGGGATGATGAAGCTCTTGACCGCCACCACCTCCCGGGCTTGCTCCCGCAGGTTGGTCCACGGGTCGTGGATGATCTTCAGCCGTGGTTGCCCTGTCTTGCAGCCCCAGACCACATACAGCCAGTAGGTGTCGTGTAGACGCTCGGCATGGCGCCATTCGTTGGGAGAGAGGCTCACCTCACCCTGGTCTCCGGCCCGCCCCTTGACTTCGATCCGCCGCACCTGCCGCAGTCCGCGGTCATCAGGGGGGCTCACCGAGCGTATGTCGAACCCGCTGCCGTCGTTCT
>Ga0210044_10000374_pt1 | contig 67368 bp, 65 predicted proteins | sample CryGey13umfilter_2_FD_183959 | JGI IMG/M metagenome (GOLD analysis project Ga0210044, IMG submission 183959) | Groundwater microbial communities from aquifer in Utah, USA - Crystal Geyser 4/9/14 3 um filter (SPAdes) (version 2) | ecosystem: Environmental > Aquatic > Deep subsurface >... | reverse complement strand
TTCTTGATGGCTTTCTTGAAGTCGCCAATAGCTTCCTCGTAAAAAACAATGCCGAGATATTTGTCACTGTTTTGGAAAATCTTAAAATCGCTTTCGTCTTGCACCAGCTCAAAAGCGTTTTCGCGGATACAAAGCATTTCCGTTGATTCGCTGACGAGCTTTCGCTTGTTTCTGTCCGTCGGCTCGGCTTCTACAAAATCGCAAACATAATATTTCAAGTTGCCACCAAGTCCAGCCACGCTTTCGCCCTTGGGATTCTTATATCCTTTGATGACTTTCTTGACACGCGGATAGCAAACATCAGTACAGATATTGTTTTCGTTGTTTGTGCAAAGAATGAATTGACGATTGCCGCCGTCCTCCTTGTTTGCCTCTAAAACAGCATGTCCGGTGGTGCCCGATCCAGCCATAAAATCAAGAACCACATAAGTTCTTAAATCTAACCGTTTGCTTGCAATTGAAAGCAGGTATTTTACCAAATTGACGGGTTTAGGTTGATCGAATACTTTTCGATCTCCAAACATCTGACTAAGAAGTGTCGTGCCGTCTTTGTTAAAACCAACCTCTTCATTTGGCAAAAGAGTGTTGGGTGGCACTCCCTCTTGAACATCTTTTAAGAGCCGTTTTGCCTTCGGTTCCTTCCCGCCAAAAACCAAAACTCCTCGCGAATACATTTCAAGAAGCCCTTCTTGAGAATACCTAGGATAATTTCCACGAGGCGCAGCCCATTTTACGCCGTTCGGAAATGTTACGGTGTACGGTTTATAGTAATTTCTTGCATAAATGGGGTCAAGTTTATAGGGGCCATTGCCATCGTTGTCATCGAGTGGATAACTTGCTGTTTTGTCTTTTGCAATGCGTAGATAGGTATCTGCTTTGCCAGGCTTGATCAACGCGTTCTTGTTCTTCGCATAAGTCAGGATGTATTCGGAATTGTGGCTAAAATCCTTGCTTGAATTCCTTACAGTGTGCATCCCACGCCATATTTGAATCGCCAAGAAGTTGCTTTCTTCAAAAATCTCGTCGCAAAGCAACTTCAATTGTGCGACTTCATTGTCATCAATACTTATGTAGATAATACCAGTGTCTTTCAGCAGGTTTTTCGCCAGACGTAGCCTCTTATACATAAAAGATAGCCACTTGCTATGTCGAAATGGATCCTCTGGGTCCACTAGTTTGTCGTTATAAATGAAATCGCTGTTGCCGGTATTGTAAGGGGGATCTATATAAATAAGATCAACCGCCTCCTGGTGAGTAAAGCTCAAAACCGCAAGCGAGTGATAATTATCACCCTCCATAAGCAAATTTACCGGCTTGCCTTTGTCGCCGTTTATTTCTTTGCCTTTTGTTTCTTTCAAAATCGGAAACGGCCTGCCCGCCATCTCATTGGGAAACATTTCGCTTGGCGTCCGCGCGTCGGGATTGATAAGGACATCAATTTTTTCTTCCGGCAAATCCCTATGCCAAACCAGGCCGTATTTCGTTTCTTTGATACGGCGAAGCTCTTTTATCAATTCCTCTTTTGACCAGTTGTCGTAGTTGATTTTTCTTGCCATAAGATTATTTGATCAAACCATCCGGGCGAATATCTGTCGCTCTAGCGATTTTGGCTAATGTTTCTCTGGTCGGGGAGAGCAGATTTGAACTGCCGACCTCTTGCACCCCAAGCAAGCGCGCTAACCAAGCTGCGCCACTCCCCGACTCGTGCAGAAATTTATTATATCGCCCACACCACTCCAAATCAAGGAAAAAGTTTCAGCAAGTCCTCCAGCTCCCCTTTCACTTCCACGAGCAGATTATGAAGCCGCTCTTTGGTCGGCTCACTGGAGGTTTCTTCGGTGGCTCCCTTTTTCAGGATATTCCTGGCCCCTTCAATGGTAAAGCCATCATCATATAGGAGTTTCTTGATGGATTTGATGACTTCGATGTCTTTCGCTTGATAGGTGCGATTGCCGGCGCGATTTTTCTTGGGATGGAGCTGAGGAAATTCCTTTTCCCAGAAACGCAAAACATACGGCTCCAAGCCGGATATTTCCGCTACTTCGCTGATTGAATAATATAATTTCCCTTCATCAATCCCCATTACAATCCTCCATCGATGCCATTTTCATATATCGTGGCGCAGATAAACCAGCCATCATTAATTTCCATCTTCAACTTTTTCGCTATAAACTCTTTTTATATTGCCATCAGCCCCGCCCTCGGCGAATTTCAATTTGACCGCATCGCCGATGTTCAATTGCGATGAGTTCTTGATGATTTCATTCGATTCGGTGGCGCAAACACTATAGCCGCGCCTAAGGATATTCTGCGGTGATACCGAGTTCAATCGTTTGCCGAGGCTTTCAATCTTAAATTTGTGCGAATTATTCCTCTCACGAACTACGGCAATCAATTTTTCGCCGATGTGATCCAGTTTCATTGTCGCTTGCTCGAAAAGCGCCACAGGCCGACCAAACGCCTTATGATGAACCAGCATCTTCATTTTCATTTTATTGGCTTCGGCAATCCTGATAAGCGATTCATAGAGCGATTGCCGCATCTGATCGAGATTATCATAAAGAGCCTTTCCATCCTTGGAGATAAGCTCCGCAGCAGCGGTGGGAGTAGCGGCTCGAACATCCGCCACAAAATCGCAGATGGTGAAATCGATTTCGTGACCTACCGCAGAAACCACCGGAATCTCCGAAGCGAAAACCGCTCTGGCGACAATCTCCTCATTGAACGCCCACAGGTCTTCCAGCGATCCGCCGCCGCGGGTGATGACAATCACATCCACCATTCCATAATCATTAAGTTCTGCGATGGCATTAGCTATATCTTGTGCGGCGCCTTCCCCTTGAACACGAGTAGGCCGAATAATGATATTTATCCAGGGAGACCTATTATGTAAAATCCTGATGAAATCTTGAATTGCGGCTCCGGTCGATGAAGTCACGACTCCCACATTGAGTGGAAATTCAGGCAGACTCTTTTTATGTATAGAGTCAAATAGCCCTTCCTTGAACAACCGCTCTTTCATCTCCCTGAAAGCCATTTCCAGGGCGCCGATTCCGGCAGGGAATAAGCGGTTGACATCAAGTTGATAACTACCTTGAGGTTTGTAAACCGTAAGCTTTCCCGCCGCCACCACGCTCATCCCGTCCTTAGGCTCGAATGTCAACGATTCCGCTTTCCAGCGAAAATAGACGCATTTCAGTTGGGCACTTTCATCTTTCAAAGTGAAATAGCGATGCCCCGAGGAGTGCAATTTATAATTTGAAATCTCGCCGATGACATTGACCACGCCGATGGTTTCTTCGACTATCGATTTAATCCTGTCTGTGAGTTCGCTGACGGTAAGAGCTTTATCAGTCATTGCAGATACCATTGATTTGCTCGGCGGCTTTTACCGTATTGGACAACAGCATGGCAATTGTCATTGGACCCACGCCCCCCGGCACTGGCGTGATAAATCCGGCGACTTCACTGACGGAATCGAAATCTACATCACCCACGATGCGAATCCCTTTCTCTGTGGAAGGATCATTCACCGCCGATGTGCCGGCATCGATAATCACTGCTCCCGGCATTATCATATCGCCGGTTATCATCCGCGCTTTTCCCATAGCGCAGATCAAAATGTCCGCCTGTTTGGTGAAATGATTCAGGTTCCGCGTTGCAGAATGGCAAAGAGTAACGGTGCTGTTTGCTCGCTTATCCTTCAATGAAACCAAGACCGAAAACGGTCGTCCGACCAGATCGCCGCGCCCGAGCACAATTGTATGTTTGCCAACTGGCGAATTTCCCGAACGGCTCAGAAGCTCTAAAATGCCCAGAGGCGTGGCCGGAATAAAATTCGGTTTACCCAAGAGGAGCCGACCAAGATTTTCAGGATGAAACCCATCAACGTCTTTGGAAACATCGACAGCAAGATTGATTTTGAGCTGGTCAATTTGATTGGGAAGGGGCAATTGCACCAGAATTCCGTGAACCAATTTGTCGGCGTTTAATTCCTCTATCAGCTCCAGCAATTCCCCTTCGCCGAGTTTCTCCGGAAAAGAAATCACTCGGGACTTGATGCCGATTTTGGTACAGGCTTTGGCTTTCATATTAACATATTGGACGGAAGCCGGATTTTCTCCCACCAAAATCGCCACCAGATAGGGGAATATATTCTTCTCCCTTAGCTTTCCGATTCGCCCCTCAAGTTCTCCTTTAACCTCAGAAGCTATCTTTTTCCCGTCAATTATAATTGCGCTCATATTCAATCCTCGCCTAAATATGGGCGATGCAGGAATTGATGTCAATTGCTATTTATTCAGCAACTTGGTTAAATTGGCTTAAAGCATAACTTGAAGGCCTTTTGCAGGGCGTAAGTCTTGACCTTGGAAATTGAATTTGACAGCAGGCAAATTGGGGAATATAATTGAACGAATATGAGTAAATCGAGAAGAAGCCGCGCAACGCCAAAACCCAGTCTTTTATTGTTCATCATATCTGCCTTGATCCTGTGCTTATTAATGCTGAGCTATTCCATCTATGGCCTTCAACGGAGCAAGCGCAATATGCTGGAGATCCTCGAGAACAGCGGCGCCAATTTGTTGAAGTCAATGGCCTTTAATTCTAAAACGATAATTGAAGGGGGCATGCTGTTGGAGGATGCGGTGCGGGATGGATTTGCCAGGAGCATCAGCAATATCCAGGATGCGGCATCGGGGAACCATCTCAATGAAGATTATCTTGCGAGCCAAGTGTGGGCCGCAAATGCTGATGGCGCCATCGTTCTAAATAAAAAAAAAATTGTCTCGCTTTATCCAAATAAAGCGGTACCACTCTCCAAGTTCGTGGTCGAATCGATGGAATCGCTCCTGACTGTCGGAGAAGAATTGAAGGAAGATGAATTTGAAACCTTTACGGTCGCAGGATACAAAGATGATTACGTCACTTTTGTAGGAGGATCGGATTCTCTCGGTAATAAATACTTTCTATTCAAAATTGGGGCTCTAATCGTTCCGGGGTGGCAGGATATTTCAATCAAGAATCTGATCGATAACATCAGCCGCGAACCAGGCATCGAATATCTGCTGTTGCAGAATTACGACGGGATCGTCTTTGCATCGCGCCGGGTGGAGAGAATGCCATCCATTGAAGATGATCCTTTTCTCCAAAAGTCCCTCGAAGATTCTATGGCGGCCAGCAGGATAACGCAATTTTACGGCAAGGATGTTTTGGAAGTTGCTGAATCATTTTATTCCCAGGGCAGCTTCAACGGAATTTTCAGGCTGGGCCTCTCCTTGGACCTCTATCACGAATTGACCCACGACTACCAGAATCGGATTTACATTCTAAGCGGCATTATGATTTTGCTGATCTTTCTGCTTCTTGGAGTGACCTTCCTATACCAGCGGAAGATATTGGCCGCCGAGAGCCTTCAGCACGCTCGCAATGTTTATGATCAGATTCTCTCACAGATCCCGAGCGGCGTGCTGGAAATCGATGGCGAAGGCGCCATCCTGGCATTGAATGCCGCTGGTGAAAAAATTTTGGGACTAAATGCCAACAAAATCATCGGCCACAGTTATTATGAGGTTTTCAAGAAAGATATTTTGGATTTTGAAAATGTCGGAATTGGTTCCACTGCCTCAAAGGAGGTCGAGCTCATTCGAGAGCGGCATGAGAAGAGGATAATAACTGCTGTATTCTCGCGAATTGACGATTCGACCATAGGCAAGCAATCGAATCTGATTGTCTTTTATGATATTACCAAATTGAAAACCCTTGAAGAGCAAGCCAGACGACACCAGCGGCTGAAAGAACTTGGCGATATGTCCGCGGGCGTGGCGCACGAAATCAGAAATCCTCTGAATGCGATCTCCATCGCGGTGCAAAGACTCAAAGAGGAATTGGTAGTTGACCCAAGCACCGACGCCAACTCTTTGCTTGAACATTTGAGCACCGAGACTCAACGGCTTAATAGGATAGTTGAAGATTTTTTATTATTGGCGCGCTATAAATATCAAACAGGCTCCTGCGATTTACTTGAAGTAATCCGCGGATTAATCGGGATTTTAAGTCCCCAGGCGGAAAAGGCAAATGTCAGGTTCCAATATGATATTCCCTCAGGAATCGAAGTGATGCTTTCTGCGGAGGACTTGAAAAAGGTATTAATAAATCTTTTGGTTAATGCCATGCAGTCATGCCAGGAAGGCGGAGATGTAAGCATTTCTGCCGCCGCTCATTCCGACGACAAAATTCGCATTGAGGTTTCGGACACTGGCGCCGGCATCCCCGAAGAGCTTGCCGGCGTAATTTTCGAGCCGTATATTAGCGGAAAGAAAGGCGGCGCCGGCTTGGGATTGGCGATCACGGCGCGGATAATCAATGATGCCGGCGGAAGCATCCAGGCAACGAATAGGCCCGAAGGAGGAGCAATTTTCACACTCATTTTACCGGGAAATCAACAATCAAATGTATCCGTATAGAATTCTAATCGTCGATGATGAGCTTTCCCAGCGAGATATGCTCTCGGGATACTTGTCCAAGAAAGGATTGGCGCCGACTTCCACCGGCTCCGCAGAGACAGCGTTGGCCTTAATCACAGACCATACTTACGAGATTGCCCTTCTGGACTTGAGGCTCCCCGGAATGGACGGATTGACTCTTTTGAAGGAAGCGAGAAAGGCCATTCCCGATATCTCGGTTATTATGATCACTGCTCACGGCGATGTTACTTCGGCAGTGGAAGCTATGAAATCCGGCGCAGTCGATTATCTCAATAAACCAATTAACTTAAGCGAATTGATTGAAACGATCAGCAAGGCGGGGGAACGGTTCAGAATCCTCTCTGAGAATAGAGCCTTAAAGGAGGTCATTCGGGAACGATCGGTTTCAACAGAATTCATTGGCGAAAGCGAGCCCGTTAAGAAGCTTCTTTCCAAAACTTACCGAGTCGCCAGCACCGATTCCACAGTCCTTATAACCGGTGAATCCGGGACCGGCAAAGAATTGATCGCCGGCATTATTCACAAAGCATCTCCACGATCAAACAAACCATTCATCCCGGTGGCGTGCGGAGCTTTACCGGATACGCTTCTTGAATCGGAATTATTCGGCTATGAGAAAGGCGCCTTTACCGGGGCCGAGCGGCTGCGTCTGGGCAGGTTCGAATTGGCCTCCGGCGGCACTCTATTTCTTGATGAAATCGGAGAGCTGTCGTCAGCGGTGCAGGCAAAATTATTAAGAGCGTTGGAAGAAAAACAAATCATGCGGCTTGGAGGGGATCACTATATTCAAATTGATACGCGAGTCGTCGCCGCCACCAATCGCCATCTTGAGAGCGAAATAAAAAGTGGCAATTTCCGTCAGGACTTATATTATCGGCTGAATGTGATCGATATTGAAATTCCTCCGCTAATAGAACGGCGGGAGGACATAATGATCCTTACAGAGTATTTCCTGAATCGATATAGTACAAAATATAGAAAGGGCATCAAGGGCATTACCTCAGCGGCACACGGCTCATTATTGCAATACCATTGGCCCGGCAATGTCCGTGAACTGCAAAATGCTATCGAGCGCGCTGTGGTGCTGTCATCCGGTGAGGTCCTGGACATTGAAGATTTCCCTGTCAATCTCAAAGGAAGTTCACAGTCCCGGCTTTTGCCTGCGGATATTACGACAATCAGCGATGCCGAAAGATTTTTGATCACAAAATCCCTGGCTAAACACAATTGGAGCATTACCGCCGCCGCCAATGAACTTGGGCTTCATCGCAACACCCTTTCTGCGAAAATCAAAGAATATAAAATTGAGAGAGGCTGATTGACAATTTGACTGCTTTCCCGAATCTTTCCAGAAAGCATCAAATCAGGTGAGTTTTTCCAGTGCTTTGCGCAGTTCGGATTCTATCAAGGATTTGGGAACCAGGTCAGGCTTTTCGGTAATCTTTACAGTGGCTATCAGCCCCTTTACTTCAATTTCCGCGCCAATATCGCCGAGGGGCGATTTCCCCCGAACCTGTATATAATTTCCATTCTTCACCAAAGAGACATTATACTTCTGAGCGGCCGTCTCGACTTCATGCCACCGCTCTTCCCAATTCACGGGGAGATTCAATTCAAAATCGAAGCTCATCTCTACGCCATCCTCATTCTCATAGGTAATCTCCGGTATCAACATCCGATTCAATCTTCAATAATTCACAGCATCAAGGATGCCGCATCCATCCCCTCATCTTCCTCAATTCGGCGCCTTCGATAATTCATATAGGCCGCTTCGCCAATATCGCTCACAAAGACCGAATTGAAAACACCTCCCACCACCGCTCCCACCACCGGTACCAATTGCAGCGACTTTCGCTTAGTTATCTGGAGGCCAAGGCTTTCGGCGAATTTTCCTACTGTCGCCAAAAGCGAATATCGGCCTATTTCCTTGCTGGCCAGGGCTTCGCTGGCCTTGTTCAAGCTCACCCTTTTCAAAACCTCCTCCACTTGCTTCAAACCGATCATAAACTGGAGCTTTGCCCTGACATCGGAAGTCGAACCGGTACGCAAAATATGCATCATATATTCCCGCTCGGTCTCCTTTTTCATATCATAACCATAGCAAATTCCAACTTGCTGAATTGCCCGCAAGGAAATTGTGAAAAGAGAAGGAATATCTGTCACAAGCCCGAATATTCCAGTGGCTCCGGTAGCGGCCCCTTCTGCGGCGGCATAAGCAACATGATACTTTCGATAATGCTTGGCGGCCTCATCAGAAGCCCTCAAGCCATACCCATACACCGCCTGAAGTGATTTCGCCTTGGCGCGGACTTCCGATTCATTTATTATCAGCCTTGTCGCTGAGCCAAGCCCAGTGAGAAATTTCAGCACTGCTCTGTTTATGGCTTTCTGGACGCCCTCCGGAATCAATGCCTCCGCGGCTTTCTGAGCCGGCCACAAAGCCATGTTCCCGGCTTTTGCCAAAAACCCGGGACCCTCTGATTCCCATTTCTTAATCTCTTCTTTCGCTGTCAGTATATATTCATCTTGCATATCACTTCTCCAGGCTTGTCGATTCTCCCGCTGATCGCTTTGTCCTTGAGCCAATATAGCATCTTTTGCCCCAATTTTCCACAAATAACTTACAGCTAATGGAGAAATTACCCCACCTCAAACGCATCATGCCGTGCCTATCCTTACTTAACATCTGCTCACTCTGGCTCGACATGGATATGAACATTTTCAATTTGCGGAAATTCCGTCGTAAGAAACTTAGCTATATAGCCAGCTACCTCTTTGGTTCCTTTCAAAGATAAGTCTCCTTTGAAATGACAATAAATATCTACATGATATCGCTCGCCGCGCTCAGTAAGAATTATGTTCCGACAATCGATCACCCCGGGGATATTATTGATAATGGCAATTATTTTTTCCTCCAATGGATTATGAGCGCCTCTTATCTTCAAAATGGAATCGGCTTCATCCTGCAACTGATCAAGATGGATTTCAATTCTGCCCACCCCCGGAAATTGCTTGCGTATTCCGGCTTCCAGATCTCTTATGACCTTGAGCGCATCGCTTAATGTTTTGTTGTCATCGCATTTAAGATTGAATTCAACATTATTATTTTTCTTGCGGTAATCCAGATGAATATTGCGTACTCCGACCCCATGCTCCTTTGAAATGGTTTCGATAAATGCGGCCATATCTCCCTCAGGCGGCTCACCGGGATCGGGATGAACTACTATATCCGGATTAGGAAGAATCTTTCCGATCGCTTCCTCAACTCCATTCAATATGTCGTGCGCTTCATCGAAAGGGAGATTCTTATCGACAGAAACTGTGGTATCTACGAATGTTTTGAACCCAGACCTGCGAACTCTCATATTCTTGACTCCCAGCACGCCATCGACATCCTCAACACTGGTTACCAGGCGGCTGAGAAACCCTTCCGGTGCCTTATCAATAAGAATATCAATCGTTCTTTTGGCCAACCTCACTGAGGTTATGATCACAAAAATTGCCACCCCCAGCGCAGCAATCGGGTCGGCTTGCGGAAAGCCAATTTTCACAAAAAACAGACCGGCAAGAACCACACCGGAACCCCAGATATCAGTAGAAAAATGCAGAGCATCCGCCTCCAGAGCTTGACTATGGGATTTCAAAGCTACCCGCCTTAATGCAGTGGAGCGCCCGAGATCAACGATGATTGAGACAATCATCACGAGATAAGCCCAAACATTCAGATTTAAGTCATATTTATTGCCAGTTAGCTTTTGTATAGCTTCATAGACAATATAGGCACATGTCACAAACAGTAATAGGGTCTCGACAAAAGCAGAAAAACTCTCGATTTTGCCATGTCCATAGTTATGCTCCCTGTCGGGGGGCTTATCGGAGATTTTTACTGCAACCAGGGTGATGATAGTGGCTCCCAGGTCAAGCAGAGAATGCATTGCTTCCGCCAAAATGCCCAGAGACCCCGTATAAATCCCGGCTACAAATTTAATCAATGTAAGAAAAGCGGCCGCTGCCACAGAAGAGGCGGCCACTTTGGACTTTTCTAATGAAAGCTTCTCAGCTTCCGCATTTTCCTGCATACTATCGCCCTGAGGTTAGCACTTCCAGGAAAATCCCTCAATTAATAACCGAAGCGAGGCGCGACCATCTTACTCGATTTGGAAAATGAATGAGATCATAAAATATCAGATGCGGAAATGATAGAGGCTTCTTTAGGCTCAGCTCAGGTGCATTGGTATCCGGGGCCCATGACCAATGAATAACCATCGCCTTCCCTTGCACTAATTTCCTATCCAGAAATCCCCAAAATCTCGAATCTGCGGAGTTATCACGGTTATCGCCCATCATAAAAAGCATCCCCGGAGGAACCGCTGTAGGCGGCATATTATCGCGAATGCCATAAGCGCCTGCGGGATATATATGCGGATCCGTAAATTTGCTAAAGGCGGGATTTTGAAATGGCGTGCCGTCAACATAAACTACCTTATCCCGAATCTCGACCACTTGACCCCCAGTGGCGACACAACGTTTTATATAATTCACCGATGGATCGCGCGGGTACTTGAAAATAATTACATCGCCGGGCTTGGGTTCAGCCAGAGCAGGGAGACGGATGTCAACGAAAGGTATCGGGAGGCGCATTCCATAAATAAATTTATTTGCCAGGAGAAAATCACCTACCAAAAGAGTATCTTCCATTGAACCGGATGGAATCTTGTAAGCCTCTACGATCGATGCCTTAATGATGAGCGCCAGAACGAGAGCAATAGCCAGCGATTGGGTATATTCCCAGACCACCCCAGTGAAGGTTCTCTTGGGCCTTTTCTTAGCGGATGCTCTTTTCCCAAATAGATGCATTATACCACTCCTAAAATTATACTATCAGGAAAATACGTCCCTGACTATATAATGTTTCTTCCCAATTTCCAAAATAAAATCAATGAGCTCTATCAATTTACTGGAATAGGCGGATTATATCATTGTAGGTTACAGTAATCATTAAGATAAGAAGCACGATCATGCCCACTTGCTGGATTCGAATCCTCTTATCGAGGGAAATAGGTTTCCCCCTGAATTTTTCAATCGCGAGGAAAAAAAGGTGTCCACCATCCAGAACCGGAATAGGTAGAATATTCAATAAAGCCAGATTAATCGACAGAAGCGCAGTGAACATCAGCAAATTTGCGAATCCCTGTGCCGCGGTCTGACCGGCTATCTGCGCAATGAGAACAGGGCCACCCATCGCCTTCACCGAAGTCGCACCTGAAAGCAACCCAGAAATGAAACCGAAAACTTCAACAGATATCATCGCTGAGGCATTGATCCCCTGAATAAATGACTCAAAGAATCCAAGGCGAATGACTTTTGACGACGGCCCGATCCCAATCTTGCCGACGATCGAACGGGTGCCGTCCTGGTTGACTACCTCATCTTTCGATGTCACTATCGTAGCAAGATAGGATTCATCATCTCGAAGCCATTGCACAACAATAGGGTTTTCAACCTGCTGATGAATAACTTCAGCCATACCGGTAAATGTCTCCACTGAGACGCCATCAATGGAGATGATCGTATCACCCGGCATAATCCCGGCTTGGGCGGCTGGCCCGCTGGGGACGACCTGTCCTATAACCGTAGAATCAATATCGGGAGCGGTCATTCCGGAGAAGAAAAATACCATCCATAATATCAGAATGGCCGCTACGAAGTTCATCACCGGTCCAGCGGCGATGATCATAGCTCTTGCGCCCACCGATTTTGATGAGAATTCATACGGCTCTCCCGTGGCCTCCTCATCAGGATTCTCCCCAGCCATCTTGACATAACCACCGAAAGGTATCCAGGATATGCAATATTCGGTATCACCCCTTCTGAAGCCTACCATTTTAGGTGGATAACCGAGCGAGAATCGTTCAACTTTCACGCCGGCACGCTTGGCGACAATAAAATGCCCCAATTCGTGAACAAAAATGAGTATCCCCAAAACAAATAGGGTCGCCAAAATGGAAGTTAAAATCATAGAATCCTACTGGTTGTCAATTCTCCAACAAATTATAACTTGAACTGGACTGATGCTGTTCCACTATTATCAATCGCCTTCATAAGTAATGCTATCATTTAATTCGGCAATGACCCTTGAAGGATTAACTTCGATGCTCGGCGATGAATACTTCTCCCGGCAATGGCCACAGGGGCCATAGCTACTATTAATCAATCTTGCCCTTTGTTATTTCATAAAGGAATTTTTCTCATAGATTTTGACGATATGAACCGGTTCCAGCGGTTTATCTCGCTGATCACGCTTTACCGCCGCAATCTTCTGAGCGATATCCAGACCACTCACAAGCTGACCAAAAACGCAATATCCCATCTTATCCAGATTGGGAAGGCTCTTCAAGGCAACATAGAATTGGCTGCCGGCAGAATTGGGATCGGATGATCTGGCCATAGCAATTGCGCCAGGATTATGCTTCTTGTCGTTCACCTCAAATTTTATCATATACCCTGGACCACCCATTCCGGTTCCCAAGGGATCTCCTCCCTGAATTACAAAATCAGGAATGACCCTGTGCCAGATCAGCCCATCATAATAATGCTCACGAACCAGATAAAGGAAATTTGTGGCAGTCATGGGACTTTCTTTCAAGAAAAGCTCCATTTCCATATTGCCCAAATCAGTCTCGATAATCAAGTGGGGATTCTTATCCATCACATAAGGCGTCGTAGGGGCAGTATAAGTTTTCTTCAACGGTTCGGGTGTTTTCACCTTGGCTTGTTCCTCTTTCTTGGGTTTTTGCTCCTCTCCTGACTGGCTAATCGTTATCATAAAAGCCATCGAAAGAAGAATCAAGCTTACTACGAATAAAAACCTACGCATCTTTCCTCCGGTTCAAATTAATATTATCGATTCTACAAATTCTAATGCATTTCGTTCCCTAAAACAAGTAAATAATTCAGCCACGTCGCCATTCGGCCACACATTTCCAATTATGATATTGACAAAACTTCAATTCGCGTCTATACTCATTCAGATTTGCGGCAGACATAACTTATCAGATAAGATTGGAAAATTGTAATTAACCTTTTCTTTCGGAAAGCATTCAGCTTCGACCATGTGAATAATTTACTTCATTAGGAGGATTAAGATGAATAGACAGAAAATCTGGCGGCCATTAATATTTGCATTTGCCCTGGGAGCAATTGTCACCATTACGGCTGGTTGCAACATATTCGGATGGACTGCCGCCGATGATGATTTCAAAGGCTACCTGGCGAAAGGCAAGCAGTATATGAGGGATGGCGAATACGCCAGCGCAAAGGCGGAATTCGAGAAGGCGATCGAGGCTAATCCCAAGAGCTCCGATGCCCGATATTACCATGCCAAAGCTCTTGTGCTGGCGGCAGGACTCAATATCGGAGTCCTTATCGATGACCTTCAATCCGGCGACGAGAGCAATACTCTTCCGCTCTATTCCTGGAATCCGGCGGATTCAATGACTTCTGCGGAGGATATCATATATAAAAATAATATATACCAAGCAAATATGGGTGCCATGGCCGACCTTGCTGAAATCTACGAAGGTCGCGCCACCGGCGGCTTTAATTCCCGGGACATCCAGATTGATTACGCAGTGGCAATGAGTATCGTGGCCATTGTTGGACTTCGCGATACAGACCAAGATGGTGACATTGATAGTACCGACATTTATCTCACTATCGACGCTAATCCGAATGGGACCTATTCACTTGAAGGACTGCAGCAATTCTTCGATTATAATCCTGACACTTCCCTTGCAAAATCCGGCTTTGATCCAACGGGAGCTCGCTTCTTTAACACCCTTATCACTTGGGTCGATGATTTGCTAACGAATAGCCGGGCTCTAATCGCCAACATAATTGCGGATCTCAATCCGGAACTCGATATGCAAGAAATAAACCAACTATTGAACGATTTCCAAGTAACTATGCGCATGTATTATGTGGATACCGGCGATGCAAGTAATCCAGGCATTGGTGATAACGATCACGATGGCACAGTCAATGAGGAACATTGGGGCGATACCATCAACTCCGACCTGGATGGAGATGGGTTCAAGTGGGAAGATTCAACGGTTGAGTATTAGGAAAGGATTCTGACGATGAAGAAAATATCTATTATAGCGATTGTGGCTTTAATGTGTTGGGGAGCAAATGTTGCGGCAGAGCAAACATCCTCTCCATTTCATCACGACATTTATGCTCTGGGAATGGGTGATGCTTTTGTGGCGCACGGAAGCAATGCCAATGCTTTTCTGTATAATCCTGCCCTTTTGGCGCGAGTCGAGAAATTCCAATTGTCCGTGCTTGATCTCCAGCTCTCGGTCAACAAGTCCTTTATGGATGTTGTCAATTATATGAATGATAATCAGGACAAATTTGAGAACTGGGATTCCCTTTCGCCGGCAGAAAGGACAGCATTATACAACGGAATGCAGGATTTCGATGATCGCTGGGTCGTCGCCGGCGCTTATCCTTCATTCAATGTGGTTCTTCCTGCGGGTTTGGGATTTGCTGTTTATGATAATGTCGCTATGAAAGTCCGTTTGGATCGAGGTATCTATGAGCCCAGAGGATATGCCGACCTCAATAACGACCTTGTGTTCGCAGTTGGATACGCCCGCGACATCAATCCCAAGTTATCTTTAGGAAGCAATTTCAAATATATCAGCCGCAGAATATCGGGGCCGATTAGACTTAAGGCCTTAGATTTTGGGAACGCTGAAGATACTTACAAGGATGTCGAAGATTCCCTTGCTGATACGAAATCGGGATACGGCTTTGATGTGGGCGCGCTGTATAGTCTCCAGCCCAACCTGGATTTAGGCGCCTCGATTATCGACCTGCTTGGGTCTGTTGACGGAGACAAAACCCCAATTAATTTCCGAGTCGGCGCCGCCTACCATTATACAGGGCGGATTACCGGAAGTTTTCTGCGGGAGATCATTTTTGCTGGAGATCTCGATGATATGTTTAACCGCGATGGGGACCATTTATTTAATAAGACTCATCTCGGAGCGGATTTCTTGATGCCTGTGGTCAGCTTAAGACTTGGATTAAATCAGGGTTATCCGAGTTTTGGCGCGGGCATCAATTTGAAGGTCGCCAGATTTGAATACGCATATATCGGCAGAGAATTGGGAAATGCCCCCGGGCGTGAATCCGATTATAGTCATTACGCCCAATTGAGACTTGGCTGGATGTAATTCTGTATAATCGACTTAAGAATAATGCCGGGAGCATTGCTCTCGGCATTTTATTTTGGGAGACACTGAAATTCCTGGCTTTACATCTGCCAGCCAATTAGTGTCGGTTATCACCCAAAAAATACTTCCGCAATTTCATAGAGCTCAGGGTCGATGAACTTTGGAGCGGCCAAGGCCTCGGCAAGCGGCACTGTTACGATTTTATTCCCGGTTAAACTGACCATCTTGCCAAACTCACCTCTGGCGACGCAATCCACGGCCGCTATCCCAAACCTTGTTCCCAGAACCCTATCAAATGCTGTGGGAGAGCCTCCCCGCTGGATATGCCCCAGAATCACCACTCTCGTCTCGAAGCCGGTGCCTTTCTCGATCTCGATCGCCACCAAATTGCCAATTCCGCCCAGATTAACATGACCGAATTCATCGGTCTTCTGATCCTTTAGAATGAGTGTTCCCTCATCTTCAGGTTTCCTCAAGAACCTTGCGCCTTCGGCGACAACCACAATGCTGAAATCCTTTCCGCGACTATGCCGTTTCAAGATGGCCGCGTTCAAGGCATGAATATCAATGGGTTTCTCCGGTATCAAAATCAAATCAGCTCCGCCGGCGATGCCCGCCACCACTGCGATCCAACCGGTGTGCCGGCCCATCACCTCGACTACCATGACTCTGTTATGTGATTCGGCTGTGGTATGCACCCTGTCTATGGCCTCTGTAACTACATTGACGGCGGAATCGAATCCGAAGGTGTAGTCGGTGCCCGAAAGATCATTATCTATGGTTTTAGGCACTCCGACTACATCAACTCCCATTTCAAATAATTTGGAGGCGACTCCCAAAGTATCTTCGCCGCCGACCGCAATCAGGGCATTCAATCCTAATTCCTGAATATTACGTTTAATCCGCTCAATGCCGTCCTTCAGCTTAAATGGATTGGTGCGTGATGTTTTTATAATGGTGCCTCCGCGATGAAGGATTCCTGACACATCGCGAAGCGTCAGCGGGATCGTTTTTGATTCCAACAGCCCTTTCCAACCTTCGAGGATTCCGATAATCTCAAATCCGTGAGTTATGACGCCTTTCTTAACTACCGCTCTCAAGACCGCATTCAAACCGGGACAATCTCCTCCGCCAGTTAAAATTCCGACCGTCTTTTTCTTAGTCATAAAGCTATTCCCTCATTTTTATCTATTCCCGGCCACCATAGTGATTTGCCATTTTCGCGCAAGAAGCCAATCATCTTTCCGATACCGATATCCTCCCCTTGATAAGCTCGAAGGAAGGGAAACGCTCTCAACAGCTATTATCGGGCAAATGAAGGCAAATATGAACCCAAAGTGCTTCACCATAATACATCGAATCCCTATATTCAATGGAATCAAGCATTAGCTACCCCTTTATATTCCCCAAAGGCCGAAGCCTAAGCACTGGCTTGGAGATCCCAAGCAATGCCACCGATTCAACCACCTGGTCGATATCCTTGTATGCAAAACCAGCCTCTTCCGCCAAACCTGCGAATGATGCGGTTCGGATCATAATTCCATCCTCATTCATTTGTTTCAAAAGGTCCTGGCCCCGAATCTTCTTTTTTGCCTGAGTCCGCGACATGGTCCGACCGGCTCCGTGAACCGTTGAATTAAAGCTAAGCTCCTCGGCGGCATCCATCCCCACCAACAGATAGGACCCGGCCTGCATTGAGCCGCCAACCAGCACCGGTTGTCCGATCCCCCGGAATCTCTCCGGCAAAAGGGTTGAAGATGGCCCCAAGCTTCTGGTCGCGCCTTTACGATGCACCAGAAGTTTTTCTTTTTTCCCATCAATTTTGAATTCTTCAATTTTAGCGATATTGTGGGCGACATCGAAAACTAAATTCATCCCCAGTTGCTCATACCCCTTATCAAAAATCCTTGAAAATGCCTCTCGTATTCGGTGCGTTATGACTTGTCTATTGACGAAAGCAGTATTGGCCGCGCATGCCATCGCCGCAAAATAGTCTCTGCCTTCGGGAGAATTGAATGGCGCACACGCCAGTTCCCGGTCGCCGGTGCGGAAGCCATACTTATTCATCGCCCGCGTGAACTCGACCAGATAGTCGGTCGCAACCTGATGCCCGAATCCTCTTGATCCGCAATGCACCATCACCGCAATTTGATTTTCTGTATTGAATCCAAACTTCTGAGCAATAGCCTGGTCGAATATGTCGGCAATTCCCACTTTCTGAATCTCAAGATAATGATTCCCCGAACCCAAGGTTCCTATCTGATCAATGCCCCGCTTCCAGGCCTTGTCACTTATTTTCCCGGGATCGGCGCCCGCCAGGCATCCTCTATCTTCGATACATTCCAGATCCCCCCCCGTAGCATACCCCTTGCTTTTGCACCACGAGGCCCCTTCTACCATAATTTTCGCAAACTCTTTTTTGCTTGGCGAGATGATCCCTTTCTTGCCCACTCCCGTTGGCACGATATGAAACAATAATTCTATTAGATCCTTTAACTTTGGCCGAATTTCATCTTCGGTGAGATTGGTTTTTATCAATCGGACCCCGCAATTGATATCAAAACCGATTCCCCCCGGAGAAATAACGCCTTCGTCTAAGTCGAAAGCGGCCACACCACCTATGGGAAATCCATACCCCTGGTGCCCATCAGGCATGCAATAGGCATATTTTTTTATCCCGGGAAGGCAGGCAACATTAGTCACCTGTTCATAAACGCCATCATCCATCGCATTTAATATTTGCGTTGACCCGAATAGGCGCGCCGGAACTCTCATTCCTTGTTTCTCGGAAACTGGGATTTCACGAATCAGGGGTCCCGGATTTGTATATTTCATTTTCCAATTCTCCTAAAGATCGATCACCACAACCGCCCGATATCCTCCGGCAACTTTCTGTATCTTAAATCGATAATATGTTACCGCCTTGATATCAATCGATGGCGGCTGTTTGAGACTCTCTGCCCTTTGGCCTCCAACCACACCGTTCAATATGTACTCACCAGAGATAGCAACATCGAATTTGGAGTATATCATGCTCTGAACATCCTTCAAATAAATCAATTCGCTTAGATACAAGTATAGCAATTCCTCCAGGGATGATGACTCCAGCTTCAATTCCTCACTCTCTTCAGCGACAATGCTTTTCAAATCCGTCATGATGCCAAACATAGCTTCTGCTGACAATTCGAATAATCGATCCAGATCTTCCGCATATACTTCAAATGCGGCATCGCCAGAGATTATCTCCTCTAAATAACGATAGCCGTATCCTTTTTGTGCCATAATATACTACTGACCCAGAACGGTTGGTCTGCCTATTGTAAGAGAGATAACTTGCGAAGCGCCCGCCCTTCTAAGAGTCTTCGAACATTCATATAAAGTAGCGCCAGTGGTCACGATATCATCAACAAGCAGGATCCTCTTATTTTTTATCGACTCATTATTTGAAATTTGAAAGACACCCTTGATATTAGCATATCGCTCAATGGCGTTTAGGTATGTCTGCGACTTAGTATTTTTTTTCCGCTTCAGCGCAGTGCAATTCATAGGTATATCAAAAAGATGAGATAAGTGTTTTGCAAATAATTCAGCTTGATTATAGCCTCGATAATGATGCTTGCGAGGGTGCAGGGGAACCGGAATTATGACGTCGATATCCTTAATGAAGGGAGCACGGGCATATAATTCGAAAGCCTTATGGGCAAATTGCTCGCTAATTTCAACTCTGCCGAAATATTTGTACGCATGCAGATATTCCCGCATTGAGGCGGTCATTTCGCTCAGAGCATAAAGCTTGCCCGGACTTTTCCTGCCGGCGCAAGTGCGGCACCCATCGAATATATCTGGATAGAATGCCCGGCACACAGGACAATATGGAAGCGAGGGCTTGATATTTGAGAAAAGCTCATCACGACATTCATCACAGGCCGCCCTCAAGCCATCGGGAAGCGGCTTTCGGCATAGCACACAATGAGGGGGATAAAGGAAACATGCCAGATCCTCAAGAAATCCCTTGAATAACCCTCGCAGATTACTCGACTCACTGGGTTTAATTTCCGTTATCATCCAAGAATAACTGCAACTACATCGCGCGGGTCTCTCTCCGTTCGCGGCGGGAGCGCAATTTGGGGATCAATATCAACATCGTCACCGAGATTAAGAATATCAAGAAAGTCAGCGCCTGATTATTAGAAAAATCAATTCCACCGATATTTGCGAAAACCATGGATGGTTCATAATATCGGAAAAAGTCTATAGTGAAACGGAGTGCGGAGTAAAGGGCGCCCATCATAAAGAAAGAGAATCCGGCAAATCTCTGGCGACGCTCCAGCCACAATAAGACTCCAAAGAGAATGAATCCGCCCGCCGATGACATCAATTGCGCTGGATACAAGGGAATGCCGGGGAAGTGCCATCCGGCCGCGCAATCCTGTGGAAATACTATTCCCCAAGACCAATCTGTAGGATCGCCATAACAGCACCCATTAAGGAAGCAGCCGATACGGGAGATCCCCAAGCCCAGCAAAAACGCCGGCGCAAATGCATCCAATGTTTCCCAAAAAGGCATTTTCCATAACTTAATAAAAAACATGCTGGAGATGATGACCAAAACAAACCCTCCCATCATCGACAAGCCGGCGATGCCGATCTCACCACTGCTTTGGAATGGGTTTAGGATATCCGAATAATGACCCTCGAATTCCTCCAGATGATAGATCACATAAAAGAACCTTGAACCTGCCACGGCCGCCACCAGTATCACCAACGACAAATCGATCACCCGATTTGCATCAATTCCGAATTTCCGCGAACGCCGGGTAGTCAGAATGATTCCCAGAAAAAATGAAAGGGCCAGCGCCAAACCATAAGCCTTGATCGTAACTAACCCTATATGAAATATCTCTGGATGCATCAGTATGCCCTCCAATCTCTGTTCACCGCTGTGATTACTCCTATCATAAGCCAAAATACCAGCATTGATGTGCCCCCGTAAGAAACGAAAGGCAACGGCAGACCGGTAACCGGCATAAGGCCTATGGTCATCCCGATATTAACTATCACTTGGAATGCAATTATTGCTACCAGGCCGCCGGAAGCAAGTCCCAGAAATCCTTTTCTGGCTTTCGCCGCAATGGTAATTCCTCGAGTTAATAGGATTGCGAATAGAATTAAAACTACCGTTATGCCGATGAAGCCAAAAGCCTCGCCAATCACTGAAAAAATAAAATCGGTATGCTGGGTAGGAAGATATGCCAATTTAGTCTGGGTCCCTTCTCCAATTCCTTTGCCAATCCATCCGCCGGATCCAATGGCAATTTTTGATTGGATAATCTGGTATCCGGCACCTCTTGGATCACGTCCGGGATCCAAGAAAGTCAAAATCCGTAGCTTCTGATACTCATGAAGCTTATTCCATAATATAGGAGTCAGGACTCCAAAGGCGATATTAATAATTGCTACTCCCACGCCGATTTTCACATCGGTCCTGTAAATGATGAGAGAAACCAACAGCAAAATCAGAAATACCGCCCAGGCAATCGGATGTGCCGCAGCAATCATACTGACAATGGGTGAGACAAACAAGAACAAATGGTACGAATTCATTCCGCTCCAATAGAGCATAAACATAATTACCGTCCCAAAGACCATAGCGGTTCCCAAATCGGGCTGCTTCACGACCAGCGCAAATGGAATCAAGCCCATCGCCAAAACCGCAACTATACCTGGCGCATTGGGAAATTTCCGCTTGAGATGAGAAAGAAACCTGGCAATTACAAAAACCAAGGCCACTTTCGCAACCTCTGACGGTTGCAATTTGAAAGGCCCGAGATCAAACCACCTCACGGCGCCAGTGCCACCGGAACCTCCATAGGCCAGCACCCCTGCCAATAGCGCCATTGAGACGAAATAATAAATGTAGGAAAAACCCTCGTGAAATCGCAGAGGGATGACTGAAACTCCCAGGAATAGAATAATTCCCAGCGCCAGCCAATAGATCTGCCTTATATACATCCCCCTATACAATGATAATTCCTCATTAAAACCGGTAGAATAAATCCCAATGATGCCTATTACCGACAACAAAAGTGCGGGGAAAAAAATAAGAGTATCTATCTTGAACAATGATCTCATACCAGTGTCATTTACAGATTATATATTTTCCTTTTCGAGGAGATATGATTTCAAAATCTCCCGCGCAATGGGCGCCGCATGCGTGCTTCCATGGCCAGCATTCTCCACAAGCACGGCGATCGCAATCCTGGGGTTTTCGACTGGCGCAAAACAGCAGAACCACGAGTGTTCCAATCCATGAGGATTCTGAGCAGTCCCGGTTTTTCCGGCGATAGCGATGTCATCAATCTTCGCTGGCGTCCCGGTGCCCCCATCAACCACTGCAGTCAAGGCCTCTACCATAAATGAAAGGGTGGCACGGGAAAACGGAAGCCGCAAAATAACTTCCGGCTCCATCTCATAATCCTCCCCTCCGGGATTAACTATTTTGCTTACAATCTGGGGCTTGTACATCGTCCCCCCATTGGCAATTGCCGCATAAAAGCATGCCATCTGCAAAGGGGTAACCAGCACTTCTCCTTGGCCAATAGCCAGGTTTATGACGGTCGATTTTGACCATTTTTTTTCCCCATATTTACGGTTCAGATATGCAGTTGACGGCGCCACACCCCTGCTTTCTGATGCAAAATCAATTCCGGTCTTTTGTCCAAAACCACTCCCGATGCAGTATCTGGACCAAGCCTCAAATCCAGTGGCCAGCCCTAATTGATAAAAATAGATATCGCACGAATGAACGATGGCGCCGAACATATTTTGCTGGCCATGCCCGGATGGTTTCCAACACCTGAACTCGCGATTACCGAACCTCATTGCGCCATAGCAAGGTCTAAATACACTATTGACATCAGCTGAATTCGTTTCCAGGGCTGCCCCGGCAGTGATCGGCTTAAATATTGAACCTGGCGGATATGTCCCCACGCAGGCACGGTTAAGCAAAGAATGGGCGGGGTCATTGGAAACCTGACTCCAGAGCTCATTGGTAACAAATCCCGCAAATGCATTTGCGTCGAAATTTGGCTGGGAAACAAATACCAGAACGCCACCATTTGACGGGTCAATCGCCACTACCGCGCCGCCGCTATACGATGACAGCAAACTTTCCGCCACGCTCTGGGCTTGCCAATCAATATTCAAAATCAACTCCGAGCCTATCTCAGGGGGAATCGACTGCCTATGGGGACTGTAACCCAGAATCTTCCCCGAGGCTGAAACCTCCAGGTATTTTACCCCATCCCGCCCCCGCAGATAGTTATCATATTCCTCTTCAATCCCGCCAATGCCAATTATATCACCGGGCTTGAAGACGTTGGGGTCTCGCCCTTTCAGCTCGGCGTCCGAAATCTCACCCACATAGCCGAAGAGATGTGAGCCATAATTATTCAGCGGGTATTGCCTGGTTACATCCAATTGATAAATAACACCCGGCAACCTCTCGGAATTTTCCTCTATCTTGCAGATCGCTTCAAAATCAACATCTTTCACCAATTTTATGGGATCGAAGCGGTTCCGGATAGGTTTGTCCAGCTTTTGTTCAATAATATCAGGATCCGTCTTTATCAAATCGGCCAGATATTCTTTGGAAGCAAACTCGCCCTCTCCCTTATACGGCAAGTATGAGATGTTATATAAAGGTCTGTTGGCAACCAGAAGCTCCCCATTACGGTCTTTGATTACCCCTCTCGGCGCCGAAATTGGGACCATCCTCATACTATTCTCGTCAGACACCTGGCGGTAATATGCATGCGAAATCACCTGAAGCGAGAAAATACGGCCTGCCAAGACAATAAATGAAAATGCCAGAAAGATTACCACATATCTGGCGCGAACATCGCTTATTCTGTAACGAATGGCCATCTTAGGCCGCCTTTCCAACTTGATGAATCCCCGGAAAATACCGCAACAAACCCCAAATTAGGGTGGAATATAAGGCCGTGGTAAGGCCGTATCTAACAAAGTGAAAGACAAACGTGTTGGGCTCATCAAAGTTGAGGACCACGAAATGTCCGGTCTGATAAAAGGCCACTGCCCCGAACACCAGCAGTATCTGAGCGGCAAATGTCCCCCAGTGAAAACGCGTGCTTATGTGGCCAATCCCATATCCCACCAAAAGATACAATAGTGCGCTCCACCCCAGATTTCCCGGCACCATTGAATCCACTACTACTCCCCAGAAAAAACCAAAAATAAGAGCCACGGGATTTCGGTTGAACAAAGCCATATATATTACAATTATCATCCCGATATCAGGCTTTACTCCATATATGCTTACTAGGGGAGCTACAACAACCTCCCAGAAAGAAGCAACGAAAAGCCAGATCACGATTGAAGCAAAGTCTCTCATCGGGATGCATTGTCCATTATAAATAATCTCTCAAGCCGGCTGAATTTCACAAATGGCTCAACTTTGATCTCTGCAAAGAAATAGGAAGTTGAACCGATTTTGAAATGCGCCACCACTCCGAGGGGAATTCCCTGGGGAAACACGCCTCCGACTCCAGAAGTTTTTATTGTATCGCCCTCTGCTATATCCTCATGGACGGGAACATTATCCAAAATCATGCCGTCGATTGGGTTGAATTTGAGGATTCCCTGAACGCGGCTGCGGTTATCGACTGCCGAAACTCTGCTTGAAGGATCTATCAGTAATTGAACCTCAGAACTGTTGTCATAAACACGCTTTACCTTGCCAGCAAGACCATCAGGAGCGATCGCCGCCATATCGGGTCTTACCCCAAAATCAGACCCGACATTAATAATAACAGAACATTGATTGGGGATATCAGGCAATTTGACAATCTCTGCCGGGATAAGCTTCAAGCCGTAATCAGTCTCGAGGCTGAGAAATTCCCGCAGGCGCCTATTCTCCTCGACGGCATCGGTAAAGTAAGAAAGTTGGAGCTTGGCTTTTTCAAGTTCAGCTTCTAAACGCCGGGCATGCTCCCGAACCTTATATAAATCCTCGAATTTCCCTTTGATATTTTCGATTGGCAGGTAAAAAATTTCAATGCCGATCTCAGCAATGTACTCTTTCATTCCCATAGGCGACAAAATCAGCAGAAAGCTTAGAATTATCAAACCTATCGGAAATAAAGCCCTATTCCTTCGAACGGAACCAAATTGAATGCTGGCCATTCCCTTTAGCCCTGTGATTTAAGTTGAGGGTCCTAAAACATCCAGAATATCCTCAAAGTTTTTGGCGTCGATTAATTTCTGGCGATTCTCTTCGCTCTTCATCAAGAATGAGAGTTCTGCCATCACATTCAAGTGAGCGCCGATGGCGTCCTCCGGCGCCGCAATCAGGAAAAAGAGAAAGACAGGCTTCTTATCCATTGCCTCGAAATCCAACCCCTTCTTGGATCTTCCAAATGCGATGACTACACCTTTCACTGATCTGGTTTTGGCATGGGGAAAAGCCACTCCATATCCCACACCGGTGGTCACCAATTCCTCGCGTTCCATTACGGCCTTCAACAACTCATCAGCGTTTTTTACGAGTTTCGATTTGGAGGCCAATTCAACCAACTCATTGATTGCGCTGTCTTTATCCTTCGATTTTAAGTTAAATTCGATTAAGCCTTCCTCTAAGAATTTTGAAAGTTTGATCATCGGACCCTCGCCATATTTATAAAATTTAGATTCAATACTTTTCGGCTTCTTCAATGAGCATTATCGGGATATCGTCCTCTACTCTGAATTTCAACCGGCAGGCATGACAAATTAATAGATTATTGGATTTATCGTACTCCAATTCGCCCTTGCATGACGGGCAAACCAGTATTTCCAGCAATTTATCCGATAACATCAATTCCTCTTCATCAAATTTATTAATTCTCCTTTTCAATTTCAAAAACACCTATTTTACGATACTTGGCCAGCCTCTTTGCCAATAACTCCGCCGGTTCAATGCGTTCCAGCTCCTCTAACGCCCCGAGAATATATTTCCTGACCAGGTCCATCACTTTTCCAGGATCCCGATGCGCCCCACCCAAAGGCTCCGGGATTATCTTGTCCACAATGCCCAGTCCCATGGCATCCTGAGCAGTCACTCTCAGAGCATCTGCCGCGGTTTCATATTTCTCCTGCGGGTTTTCCTTCCATAGGATAGCCGCACATCCTTCGGGGGAAATGACCGAGTACCACGAATTCTCCAGCATAAAAATCTTATCCCCAAGGCCAATCCCCAGGGCTCCGCCTGATGCTCCCTCTCCGATCACAACGACCACGATGGGAACTCTAATTCGACACATTTCTCTCAAATTTCTGGCAATGGCTTCCGCCTGCCCACGCTCTTCAGCTTCGATCCCTGGATATGCTCCCGGAGTATCAATTAATATCACGATCGGCAGCTTAAACCTGTCCGCCAATTGAAATCCTCGCAGGGCTTTACGATACCCTTCGGGATGGCACATTCCGAAATTCCGGAATTGCCTCTGCTTGACATCCCGCCCTTTCTGCTGCCCGACAAATAAGACTCTCCTGCCCTCAAGAGTTGCCAGACCCACCACGATCGCTTTATCGTCGCCATATCCCCGATCGCCGTGAAGTTCGATAAAATCAGTCGCCAGTGCCTCAATATAATCGAGAGTGTAAGGCCTCGCCGGATGACGGGCAATTTTCACCCGCTGCCAGCGGTTCATTTTTTTGTATATTTCTCTCTGCAGCCTCTCCAGCTTAGCCGTCAAAATCTTGATTTCACTGCTAATCTCCAGTTTTTCGCCGTCAGCGAATTCCTTCAGCTCGGAGATTTTCTTCTCCAATTCAAAAATTGGTTTTTCGAAGTCCAAATATTGCATAAGTCTTAAATTAAAATAATCTTCGGCTTGATTTCAATAAAAGAATGAACACCACCAAAAGAAAGACCGCCGTTAATCCGGTAACAAAACCTCGATCTGGTGCCAATATAGCTATAACCATGAATGAAAACAACATGCTCGTCAAATAAAATATCCATAGGGTAACGCTCTGCGATAAGCCCAACTCCATAAGAAGATGGAATATATGACGTCGGTCGGCTTGATACACTCTTTTGCCTGTTGCCAACCTCCTTATGATTGTTATGAAAGATTCAGCAATCGGGACCCCGAGCGCGGCTATAGGCACCACCATCGTTATCGTTGCCAAGCTTTTGGGCCAGATAACCGAAATCACCGCGAATAAGTACCCCAACATCATCGCCCCGGAATCCCCCATGAAAATCGATGCCGGCGGGTAATTGAATTTTAGAAATCCGGCGGTCACACCCATCAGCCCGCAGGCAATCACTGCTGGAAATGGCGTTCTGAAAATCAGAGCGCTGATAAAAAATGTGGTGGCCGCGATGAACCCTATTCCTCCTGCCAGACCATCCATGCCATCAAGAAAGTTCATCGCGTTTATGAGGCCCACTATCCACAACAATGTCACCGGAATTCCCCAATTCCCCAAAGCCACTGTCCCTTTGAAAGGTATAGTCAATAATCGGACCTGATAACCGAAATAAATTGTGATCATCGCCGCTATCACTTGAATAATGAGTTTTGTCAATGGCCTAAGGTCTCGAACATCATCTATCAGCCCACCTATTACCAGGACCAGCAATCCCAAATTAATCCCGATCAGCTCCTTCCCGAGCTCACTTATAATTTCGGAATAAAATAGCAGCCCTATGAGTTCGGCAATCATAAATGAGACAAACATTACCAGGCCGCCGACCCGCGGCACAGCTTCCTGGTGAAGCTTCCTGCCGCCGGGTTGATCCAGGATATTGTGACGATTACAGTATCTAATCACTATGGGGGTCAGCATAATCATCAGGTAAAACCCGACAGCCATAGCAACGAGATTACCCAATCTTACTCTCCCGCCAATTCCCGATTTCCAAAATCAACCTCTTGATACAAAGCAAAATCAATAACGCCATACTGCGGAAAATATTATTAGGATAATGCTTCCGATAAAAACGAAAGATGCTTCTATTGTGCTCGATATTCAACTTCCTTATATCTGCCACCGCCCCATTTCCCCAATCATGATATACTCTGGCCTTCGGTTGATGATAGACCTTAAATCCTCTCTTCCTCAGCATCACGCACAAATCGAAATCCTCAGCATACATAAAAAACCGCTCATCAAATCCCCCGATTTCGAGGAATGCCTCCTTTCGCACCAGCATTGCTGTCGCCGGAATCACTTCAACTTCAGATAACTCGTCCATTGGCAACCCAATATAGCGCTGTTTCATTCTCGAAAACAAACTTAAATGGGATAATGGTGATTTGCGGGAAAAGAGCAATCGCCCGAAATCCGGAGTGAATCGATATGAAGGCATCCGGGAGCCATCTGGAGACAGTAGCTGGGGGCCGACCGCCGCCGCCTTTTCGTCAGAGGCAAGGACCTCCATCATCGAGTGTATGGAGTCCGGTTCAACGCGGGCATCCGGATTTAGGAATAGAATATAATCCCCATCAGATTTCCCCACCCCAAAATTGCATCCCTGGCCGAACCCAAGATTTTTCTCAAGACGATACAATCGGCAAGGAAACCTACACTTTATTTCCGCTGGGGCTAAGGCGACATCGGAGGCATTATCAATCAAAAGCAATTCGAGGTTGTCATATATTGATCGGTCCAACGCCTCTATGGTTTCCTCTATGACGTGACCGCTGTTGTAAAGGACTATGACGACGCTTATTTTGGGATTTTGCACAAACCTTATTTATATATATTCAAAAGTAGGATGAGTCAATTAGCATGGAGACGACCGAGGCCGAGTCTCTCGCCGGAGTTTTTTGTTTCACTGCTCCAAAATAAACTGACCCATCATCCAAATAAAACAAATATGATGGGTCAATCAAACAACGTTTCAGATAATATAAGCTTCACAGAGTCTTTGCAAGCTCCCCAAGAATTCTTTGAATGCATCTATCAATTCTGTATTTGACGTCGTGCTCCCATAATCTAATAACCTTCCACCCCTTCCGTCTTAATTCCCGGGTGACTTGCTTATCCCGCTTACAGTTCTGGACAATCTTTTGATTCCAATAATCAATATTGGTTTTGGGCATTATGCAACGTTCGGGATGACCGTGCCAGAAGTCTGAATCAATAAACACAGCAATTTTCTTCCTTCTGAACGCAATGTCAGGCTTCCCAGCGATAGTAGTGACGTGGCTTGCAAAATATATCTTTCTTCTTTTTAATTCATGCATTATTAACCGCTCAGGAGTAGTCCCCCTTGAACGGATATTTTGCATGTTCTTGCGGCGTTGTTCTCTTGTGAGATTATCCATGTGGAGCGGAAACAGAGAAATCCATGAAATAAGTTTCATCGTCAATTTTATAGAAGTCGATTTCTGCTCTCCCGTAACGGATTAGGTTTGTTTTGGTCACCGGATGGCCAGATGAGATGCCGAGGCGATGGCGAAAATATTCGCCAATCAGACTGTTGTTATGAGGTGTATGAATAGCTTTACCATTTTGCTGGGCTCGTGTGCAAATCAATATTTTGTTATCATCGGTCAAAACCGTGAAATGAACGGTTACCGGCGGGAAAAAATCCGACCTGTAAATTGTGAAAGGAAGTCTAATGTACGCCTGATTAGGCTCTCGCCCTTCTTCAGGACGTTGCCCCCAGTTTAGTCCTGAGCGCTTTGGCAGATTGCCAGTATTATCGAGCAAGGAGACTCTAATAGCTGGCAGGTCTTGTAGGTCAGGTCGCTCAGTAGCGACAAGTTGAAGTCCCCGTTTTTGAAGTTGTTCCTTTTTCCTTCGAGCATAGTATGCATCACGGCAAATTTCAATGTGATTTTCTATTTCATGATGTGTGCAATAAATCGTGTCAACTATCAGGTCTTCGAAGTACTTAATAGCAAGATTAGGATCATATTCGGCCAATAATTCCCGCTGGTTACCACTAAAAGCATTTTGCGTGTAATTTGCTGAGCCAATAAAACCGCAAATCGGCCTCTCACCCTGAAACCATGAATACAATTTTGTATGAACAGGCGGAGAGTTAACAACATAACTACATTCAAAAAAATCAGGGAAGTCAACAGATGCGAGTTGCTGGAATGCCTTATGGTTGCTTAAGGATAGGCCATCATATGGACACATTCCAACGATTAAATTGATGCGAATGTCCTTTCTCAAACTTCTTCTTATGGTTTCAATATGATGAAAGGCCATTGCGGCTGTTGCATATCCTGAAACAACATAAAGCGTGTCTCCACCGCCTTTAACTGGCTCAACAAGAACTTCTTCAAAAAGATTCTTTGTAATCATAGTTTGTCAACCAACAGCCTTCTCGTCATGTTCATCCGGCAATGTTAACCGGGAATTCTCAAAGTGAAAGCCATGAGCATTGTTTTTTATGTTGCTTTCGAGCCCTAGATAGTTAATTCCTGCAAAACATTTAAGAACTGCTTCAAAAACTTTCTTTGCACCTAGCGGTGGGACGGCCATACCAATTTGCTTCCTGATGCTCTCTTTAGATCCTTCAAAAACAAAATCATCTGGAAATGCCTGTAGCCTTGCCCGCTCTCTATTAGTTAAGGCTCTGTCTTCTTGCCAGTGATACACATGAGTCCCGCCACCACCGCTCCCAGTGATCGTGTAAGCTGGCTTATCAGGGTTAAGTCTTCGATAAATCTGGCTGATTTTTGCGTTTCCAACATTCAGCCGTAACTTATCAGGCAAGACGGCTGTGAAAGCATTCTCTCCGGGTTTTATGTATTGTAACCGTTCAATAACCTGAGGAGATTGTTTAGTTAATTCATTATTTGGTGCGCCTTCTAGTATAGGGGGATTCTCAATAGCTTCTCTGCAGGTTACGAGTTTTGAGTCAATTGGAGTAGGCACACGAAAGCGGATCTTTAGGTCTTGACGTATTCCAATAATGATTATCCTATGTCTTGCCTGTGGAACACCATATAGCTCAAACTTATATAGATGGGGAGTGACAACATATCCTACTTTTTGCAGATCGAACAATATTTTGTCAAATACCTTTCCATCGTTTGCGTTTCTTAGCCCTCCGACATTTTCAGCTAAGAAGAACTTAGGCTGGAAAAATCTTAATGCCTCAACGCCAAACGAATATAAGGGCCCGTAAATCCCATTCATGCCTTTTTGTTCCCCGACTACGCTGAAATCATTGCATGGAAAACCAAAGGCCAATGTGTCAATATCTGAGATTTTCTTTAGGACTTCGAATTTGAGTTTTCTTATATCGCAGCAGATAACAGATTTTGGATTGTCAGGACAAATATTATGCCGATAGGTTGCACAGGTGTCTTTATCATAATCTGTTGCCCATGCGTGAGAAATCGAGTAATGCCTGCCGTTTGCTTTGACTTTAGCTGATGTTGCCCCCAGAGCTAATCCTCCAGGACCGCAGAATAATTCACCAAGTCTGAAGTTCATGATTACCTATACACAAATTCCATTGCACGGATTTAAAGGTTTTTCAGACTTTAGAGTCTGATGAACATATTGCAACTAAGTGTAGAATATACACCCATATGCACTTCCGCGTCAAGCACGAAAATCATCTTCCCGCTGCACCGAGGAAACACCTACTTATACATCCCCAGAATTTTCTTCAGCCTTAGCCGCCAGACCATCCAGATCGCTTCCCTCACAATTTTCTTGGACATCTTCGATGAGCCCGCTTCCCTCTCATAAAATGTTATAGGAATTTCCCTGATCTGAAATCCTTTACACCAAGCATTATAACTTATCTCTATTTGAAATGAATACCCATCAGATTTAATTTGGCTGAAATCGATCGCGCTCAATACATCACGCCGGAAACACTTAAAACCGCCGGTCGCATCTCTCAGCGGCATGCCGGTCACCAGTCGGGTATAAACATTGGCGAAGTAACTAAGCATCAAGCGCGTCATGGGCCAATTTATTACATTCACTCCCTTGATATATCTCGAGCCGATCACCAGATCGGCATCTTGAATGGCAATCATAAAACCCTTCAGATATTCGGGTCGGTGGGAGAAATCGGCATCCATCTCAAAAATACAGGTATAATCACGCTCCAAAGCCCATCGGAATCCGGCCAGCAAGGCCATCCCCAAGCCAACCTTCCTGGCACGATGCAGCACCTTGACCCTTGGATTACGTGCCGCCTGTTCATCGGCGCACTTTCCCGTGCCATCAGGTGAATTATCATCCACAACCAGCACTTCAATTCGAGAATCAGTCTCAAGAATCTCCGAGAGAATCTTGGGGAGATTATCAACCTCATTATAGGTTGGGAGCACTACCAGGGGTTTGGAAGTTGGGTCATTCATCTTTGATTTCCCTATTACGACTCGACCTTATCAGAAAATAAACCACCGCCGCCAAATAAACTACCCACGTCAATTTCGTGGCCAAACTGCTGTAATTGTAATATGGTGAATTGAATTTAATCTTGATGAGATGATTTCCGGCCTCGAGTGGAACCGCCATAAAATTGCCGTCCGCCAGAAGAATCTCTTCAGAATGCCCATCAACTGTGGCTTTCCATGCGGGATAATAATTATCAGAAATCACCATCACACCTGCCCTCGCAATATTCGCCTCAATTTCGAAGTCATTGATATTATCCTTTACTACCTCTGCCGCCGTGAAACCGGCGCTATCTCCCAAAATCGAAATTCGCGGCCCTCTATTCACTACCACCGAATTCCGATAATCGAAATCTACCGCATTTATACGCGCCATCGCTGAATCAGCATCTTCCCTGATTTCATAATTATAAACGATCCGGGCGCGTGGCAGCACCGCTTTATTCTCATTGAGATATGTTTTCCCAACATTGAAAACCGACTTGTATTTCTGGTCATTAAGTTGAAATGGCGAAGCAATATATCTGACATTCAATAGATCCAGCTTTCTGCCATAGAGAAATTGCCCGTACTTTTGCTGAAATTCCTGTTGAGTGCGGGCCGACTGCAGCCATTCCCTTTGAGTAAATTGATCATAACGTTTGAGCTGATTGCCATGATACCCAAAAACCTCCGGGATACCCCAAAGGGCCAGATAATTTTCGTTCTTGAAGGTCTGCGGAAAACTGAAGACGCGGAATTCACCTTTTTGCTTTTGAAGAAAATCCACTACTGCATCTTTCTTAAATATGCTCTCATAGGAAATAGTTTCAATGAATTTACTGTCTTCGCGCCACAAATCTACAACGGCCAACAAAGATATAAGCAAGATGAAAGCGGTGGCAGTTATCGCCTTCTTAACCAATAATCGATGAAAAAACCAGATCAACCATGCGAATATCGCAATAATCCAGAATCCAATTCCAATCGTTGATGATGCCTCAGCCTGGATCTTGGCCTTGCTCGAATCCATACCCGAATAAATAATCGAATTATAGACTCCCAATAGACTGCTGGGCGCAATTGAAAATAGAATGGCGAATACCGTTAACACCAAAGCAAAATAGAGCAGCAATTTGGCAATTTTATTGGGAATAATTTTGTCTTTGACTGATTCGCAGACCAAGCGAATTCCGAAGATAGCCAGGTAAACAATTGAAAAGACATAAAGAAACATTATGGTCGAAGGCGCTCGAAAGCTTTTCACCGATGGCACCAAATAATAGAACAACTTGAAGAGCGGAGTATGATCGCCAAGGCCATATAATATGGCCAGCAATGCCAAACCTCCGAAGAAATAGATATTGGATTTGCGAATATAAATGAGGGCTACTAACGCGAATATCAGAGGTATGAATCCAGCATAATCACTATTCAGCTTAAACGCATTGCGACCCCAATAATTATTAGCTTGGCCGGCATTAACTCCGCTGAAAGCGGGATTAACCAAAGAGACCACTTCTTCCGGATGGTTCGACCATGATGCGGAATACTCATAACCCTTTCCTCCTTCAGCGCGGGGAGAATATTTATTCACATAAATATATTGCGGCAAAAGCTGGACTATCGAGCCGGCCAGCCCCACCGCTAAACCCAAAATTATGAATAACGATATCCTTGCTATCGGCTTGACTCCAGCGCCACCCCTTAGCAGCAATATCAGCTTATAAATGATATACGCTCCCACTCCCCACATGGCAAAATATGCCAGTTGTGGATGGTTTGCTAATATCAAAAGGGAAAATGAAATCGACCAGAAAAAAAACGATAGCAGGCTTATTTTGGTGAACAACATATCCAATGCCATCAATAATAACGGGAATAGAATGCTCACATACATCCTGCCGTCATGTCCGGCATAAACCAGCGAAATCGTGAAGCCATTCAAAAGATACAATAGGCCGCCAAAAAAACAGATTAATGGCGAGAATTTCAAATTCCGGAAGTAGTAATAAGCTATAATTCCTCCCGCAAATGCGGTCAGAATCAATTTCCATCCCAGGGCGCGGTAAATCGGAAGGACGAATTGGATGAATGATAGCGGGAAAAATGTGTCTCCATGCATCGCATCAACAAACGGCAGCCCGCCAAATAGATAAGGGTTCCACAATGGAATTGCAAAATGCTGTTTGAAATAACCGGCCAGGAAGGCGCGGAACATCACACCGGCCTCAATAGTGTCGGTCCCGAACAGCATCAAATTCGAAAAAATAAATTCCCGAAATAGGACAACCAGGATTATGGCATAAATTCCTAAGGAAATTACCGGTGATCCTAAACCAAATCTATTCTTCATATTAGTCCCAATACTCGCACTTCTGTGCTGAAATTATTTACGGAATTTATATACAATCGATCTTGACCAAAGACCACAAGCCGGAATGGGAGGATAGAAATAAGTTCCTCCGGTCCTGATTAACTCAAATCCCGCTGTCTTCCCGAATTCCGCCATTGCCTGCCTGGTCCAGCTCATAATATGTCCTTGCCGATCGGGAACTCTGAATACATTCCAGATAATTTCCTTGAAATGATAAGGGTTCGGCACCGACACTACAAAATAACCCCCATGTTTTAGGACTCTCCATACCTCACGGAATACATTAAAAGGGTTGGTTGTATGTTCACATACTTCGATAGCAAATACAAAATCGAAGAAATTATCCTCAAACGGAATCGCTTCGCTGATATTACCAATTACTATCTCATCAGACCTGAATTCCTCGGCAATATCCATTCCCTTGTACATAATGCCCGAATGCAGAAATTTCTTTAGACCGCCATCGCGGCATCCCAGATCCAATACCTTGCAGTCTTTACTTACATCAGCGATTCTGGCGGCCGCCCTGAATCGCATTGTCTCTTCATCAGAACGCCGCCAGGTGCTGCGCTGGTTGTAATACTCCTTTAAATCACGTTCCACTTACTCACTCAACGAATCAAGGCTGCTATGATACTGCAAATAATCTCACCCAGAATAAACCAGAAACGGGAACCAACTGCGAGAAGAGCCGCTTCTCCAGGCCGCATAATAGGCGTCAGCATAAATATGAGCACGCCTTCACGGACTCCCAGACCGCCCGGGGTCAGGAAACTTAAATAGCCAATAATATAAGCAGCAATATAAATTGTTATCAAGGGAATAATTAACGAATGGGGGATTTTCAGTATGGAATAACCAAAGAATAAAAAAGAGACCCCTAAGCTTACCCACACCAGAAGATATACAAATTCAATAGAGACCATCTTCCTTTTGGCGAAATCGAAATTAATTGCCTCCTGCTTCAATTTCCTCATCAAGTAATTAATGGGTCTCTGAACATATATGGGGCGAAAGATCAATGCCCAAATAAGCAGAATCGATAAAACGATTCCTATGGTTCCATAAACCACAGTAAATCGTCCAAACAATCCGCCACTGAATATGATATACATTGAGCTGATCAATAACGCCACTGGAGTGATGAGAACTTCGGTTAAGACAAAAGATGTCACGGCAACCGATTTTGGAATCCCGCTTTTTTCGGAAAGGTAAACAATTCCTAAAGCCTGCCAGACCTTTCCCGGTATATACTTTCCCATATTTGACAAGAACATTATTCTAAAAGCGCGAGGGAGCTTCACCTCATATCCCATTGACCGCAATATCATTTTCCAAGCCATCGCCGTGAAAATAAAAGTGATAATTATCATCACCAATGAAAATATGAAAATTACAGGCTGAATATCCCTCTCCATTGGATTAAACAAGGCGTAGTTTTTCCTGAACTGCAGATACACAAAATAGCAGACAATCAGGGTGACGATAGTTTTAAGAATAGTTATGTTAACTTTGCGGCTTAGGAAGGACATAATTTCAAGGAATTTAGCAAATTACAGTTCCTAATATGAGCTCGGTAATTCATAATTTCCAAATTCTAACAGGATTCGACAGAAAACGCAAAGATTAAATATAAGGACAACCCCCGCTCTCAGATGACGAAAAGGCTTGACAAATTCGGGAAATTGAATATTATATACATAATATATCATTCGACACCTGAGTTCATCCCTTGCACATTAACATCCAAATTGAATTTATACTTTGGGGAAGAAATCAGGTTACTCAAATTAAGAAATCAGAACGAGTAACGGAGCATTTTATGAAAAAAGTGATTTCCATTTCCCTACTCATCCAGTTGGCATTATGCCTGCCTGCTGCCGCTGAAATAATCTTTGCTCCCGGTGATTACCAGGCAATCAACGGAGCCATTGCCAATCCATCCTACCAGGCACCAGTTAATTGTGTGGTAATAGATATGATTCCCGGTACCGATCCCACCATAGTCCCTGCTGGAGGGCAATTCACCTATGACGCAAGCTTGGATAATCCATGCAATGAAGACCTGTTACGCGATGTCTGGCTTATGCTTCGGCTTCCCAATGGAAGCTACTTTGGGCCAATCGGCAAGCATAGAGGTTTTACGCTCTTCGCCAACAGCACCCTGATCTTCCATAATCGGACTCAGAGTATTCCCACATTCGCCCCTTTGGGTGATTATACCTATATCTCGCACTGTGGAACATATCCAACATGGATAGAAGATTCCGATTATTTTTATTTCACTGTAATCAGTAGCGCTGAATTATCTGGAATCGATGAATGGGAAGGCCCAGAATGGTCCGATGGTTCCGATAATGGAATTGCGATTTCGAATGCGGCTATCATTCAGAATAATCCCAATCCTTTTAATGCACAAACCACTATTCAGTACCAACTTTCCAAAGATTGCGATGTGGCCCTGACAATTTACAACATCCGAGGCCAGAAGATCGAAACGCTGATTGACAAGCCGATGCCAGCGGGAGTTCATCAAGCAAATTGGGATGCTTCAAGTTATTCAAGCGGCATTTATTTCTATAAGCTGGTGGCCGGAAAGCAGATATTTACCAAGAGGATGACGCTACTGAAATAGGAATATCCATCGCACTTACGAGAAGCCCGGAATCAGCAAAACTCAGCCGAGAATCTAACACTCGGCTGAGTTGTTATGCGATGGAATCGTAGAGCTTGGCGAGCTGTTCAGCGATAGCAAAAGGGCTGAATCTCGTGGCGATGAATTGGTTGCCGGCCATGGCCATTTGTGCCGCCAGTTCCGGATGATCAAGCAATTTCGCTATCGCCTGGGCTAATTGCTCTGCATTTTCAGGGGGAACAAGCAATCCAGTAATACCATCCTGAATTATATCCGGGACCCCACCGCTATCAGCGCTGATAACAGGCGTCCCGCTTGCCAGCGCCTCCACGAAAACGAGCCCGAAACCCTCTTTTATGGCGGGAAGCACGAAAATTTCGGCTTTCCGATAATACGAAATCGTCTCGCTGTGAGGGATGAACCCAAGGATTTTTACACGCTCGGCCAATCCCAATTCTTCTATCAAATTACTCAATTTCTGGCGCTCCGGGCCATCACCGATGATATCGAGCCTAAAATTATAACCCTTCTCTTTGAGAAGGGAGCAAGCCCGTATGAGAAAATCATATCCCTTTCGGTAATTCAGCCGTCCAACAGCCACCAGATACCCTTTTTCTCTCGCTAAACCATCTAATATATTGAATTTGGCGGAATCAAACGGCATCGGGAAAACATCAATCTTATTTTCAGATATGCCGAGCATTTCAACAATTCTATTTTTGAGAAAATTGGAAACTGTGGAAATTCTTGTGCAACGATTATATATCCTGCCCGCTAATCGCCTCAAAAAAGGCGCCTTCTCCAGCAATACAATATCAGTGCCGTGCGAAGTAACCACCAGGGCTTTGCCGGTGAATATCGAAGCAAGCCATCCGGATATACCTCCGGGAATCCACCAGTGGCAATGAATGATATCGATTTTCTGGGAAAAGATAATCCGAATGGCAACTAAAGCCCCGCATAGAATTAACGCAATGAACTTGAGTTGACCAAGTATATTCCCCTTGACCTTCTCCTGCATATCGCCACCATAAGCGATGTTTTCCCCAGAAGGCATCCAATAGCGATAGCGGTGGATGGTAATGCCCTCGAGTTGTTCATGGCGCTTAAGGCCCTTCTCGTGAGGGCAGAGAACTATTATCCTGTATTCATCCTGAATCCCGCGATATAAAGTAAACAAAAATTGCCCGGAGGGGTCTTCAGGATACCTCACAAAATTATGAGTTATTACCAGAATCCTCTTTCCGGACAATCTATGGTTCTCCCATTTTAATGGGGAAGCTTGCTTTTGCGCATAGCGCGAAGTTCATCGATGATACCCACCATTGCTTCCGCCAGAAATCCGAGAGCAAAAAGCGATATGCCAACCATAATAAGCAGTATTACGAGATACAATAGCGGCCTGAAACCGTCGTGTTCGATATATCGCAAGTACAGTGCAACGATGCCTATCGCAATTCCGGCGGAAACGGATAATAGACCTCCGGTGCCGAAAAGCAGAAGAGGTTTCTTAAGGAATGTGAGTTGAAACTTCACCGACAGCAAGTCAAAGAAACCAACCAATATCCTCCCAAATCCAAACTTAGATTTGCCATGCCTCCTTGGATAAAGCTTGACTTTCACCTCATCGATCGTAAATCCTTTGCTGGCGGCCACAACCACCATATATCGATGCCAGTCACGTCTTAAGGTAATTGCATTTACAACCTCGCGGCGAAATGCTTTCACTGAATTCAAGTCGTGTACTTTGACTTTGAAAAGGATACGTGACAAAGTATTATAGCAAAAAGACACAAATTTCTTAAGCCCATAGTTCCCTTGCCGCCAACCGCACACGATGTCGGAGCCATTGTCAATCTTCTGGATCATAGCGGGAATATCATTGGGCAGATATTGCAAATCGGCAGGATAAAATACGAATATATCTCCTCTGGCGGCGTTAAAGCCAGTTTCGAGGGCTTCAGTCAGGCCACGCCTAAGCGGATGATTCAAGACCCTGAGGAATCTATACTTTCTGGAGCTATCAGCCAAAATTTGAGCTGTTTTGTCCGTTGAACCGTCATTGACAATCAAAACCTCCCCTTCATATCTAACACCCTTCAGCATATCCTCAAGATACTCCATTAAGGCCGGCAAATTCTCGGCTTCATTATATGCCGGGATAACCACCGAAATCTTGGGTCTATCAGGCCGTCTATTGCTTTCGCGAGGCGCCGGCGGTCTTTCCGGTTTTCTCGGGAATTCCTTCCTAAGCGGTTCATTGCTGGGCAGTGGGCGCCGTTTCACGGCAGGAGACTGGGGTTTTGGTCTATTTATCGGACCCTGAATCTTTCTTTCCCGTGGTTTTTCATCTTTTGAGGGTACTTCGGGGGGATTTTCGGTTTTGATTATCTTTGGTTTTTGCGGCTCGATTCTCTCTTCTTTGGCCGCTTCCACTGGGGGTGGTATCTTCAAATCGATCTGAGATGTGCTTAATTCCTTTTCCGGTTTTTCGGCAGGTTGATTTCCCGCGATGGGAAATACAGGTTGCTTTTTGATTCGTCTTCGGCCATATAATTCTTTTCCGTCCTTTTCCATTTGATCCACTCTAATTCAACCTTCTTCCGTAGCATCCTCTGCCCCTAAAGAGCTTACTCTTGCTTATGGGCGGATGCTATTTTCAATAATGATGTTTCCTTGATTGTCGCTAAACTCTAAGTAACCTTAGATGCCTGCCAAATTTATGCCTTTAATACTTTCCTTCCTCTTATATTCTTCTCATTATATGTTTTATCGATTCGAAAAGTCAAGAATTTTACCAATTATGTAAATAAGATTTCCCCCTTAATTCAATGACATTACATTGATTTCCTCAGCATCATTCGCTGGCCGGATAACGATTATTCCCATTTGAACTCTTTTGCGTTTGGGATCAGCAGAAAAAAATGGAAAAGCCACTCGGGGGAGCGGCTCTTCCACTGCTATGGAGGTACTACTATGATGGTTCGGCTTTTCAGCCTAAAATCCTTTTATGAGAACCGAACTAATTCGACTCTCTTTCCAGATTCTAATAAATTAACGCTCCGTTTTGCCAATTGTTCCCAAAAATATCGAAAATTATTGAAAATATATTTATTTCATCAAGTAATGGAGACCATAATGTTTTAGGCGATTTTGGGGGAATTTAGTGGGGCTACGAGAATCGAATAAGCATAAATTACCATCATAATTTACTTTCGATCTTTCTTAGGGTTTCCTCGAGATGCCTCATCCTATTTTTGATCTCCTCGATTTCCCGCCTATTTTCACCAGACAGATTTTCAAGAGTGGATTTGATTTGCCCCTCCGCCTTAGCCAGAAGCTTCTTAGATTGCCCAATCAGGATTTTGGACTGTTTGTCTGCACTGCTCAACAACTTGTTGATTTCTTCGCCTTTCTTTTGTTTCTCAACTTTCCCCTTCTGGATCAGCTCGCTTATTATTTCCTCCGCGCGCTTACGATCAAGGGAGACCGCACCCAGCGATGCCAGGGCCGTATTCCGAATTACATCCGTTGCTCCTTTACTCTTTCTGGCTATCAGCGTACGAATCAGATTCCCCATTTCTTTGAAATCTTTCCATGATTTCGCTTCCAATTTCAAGATAGTAGTCAGAATTTCACCCGTGATATCCTTCTTGGTCACATTATCCACAACCGTGAACTCTTCACCCTCTTTTACCATCGTAGAAAGATTCTCAATGGTGATCATCCTCTTATCCTGTGTATCGTATAATCTTCGATTCTTATATCTCTTTATTAGCCGCATATTCCCTTCCAAATACCGCTTCGCCAATTAAATACTTGTTTATATTAAATAATATATTGCGTTGCACAATAAAATCAAAAAAATGCTTCGGCATATAATGTAATCCCCCAAAGTAATAATCCATAATCATTGATCCCATATTCGGTTATGAGCGCCGGTCTTTCCTCGGATATTCGGGCAACTCATTCGTTGATTGACGAGAGACAGTCGCCATGACCATATTGACTACGTTGAGCAGACGTTCGCAGGAAAATGGTTTTTTGACAAACATATTCGCCCCCGAATCCCAGCTCTTTCCGGCGTCATCATTGGCGTCCTTGCCGGTCAAAAACAATATCGGAATGGACTTAGTCGATTCGTTTTTCCGCATCTCTGAACAGACCTCATATCCATCCATATGCGGCATCATGATATCCAAGAGAATCATATCGGGCTTATAGGTCTTGGCCCTCTCAACGCCCATGACGCTCGAATTCTCCACCATCACACTAAATCCGGCGCTGGTCATATAAGCCTCTATAATATCAGTTATTTCCGGCTCGTCGTCTATGACCAGGATCTTGCCTCTTGTTTTAACAGGCTCTCCCATTTTAACCCCGTTATAAATTGTAATGCTCGGTGCGGCGATCCTCAAATAGATCATTAAAGATTGTAATTCTTTTGTTTTCCGCCGCTCTTACATTAATATCGACTATCCCGACTTCCTCTTTAACTCGCCCGCCTTCACACAATACTGCCCCATCGGGCGAAATTATCCGGCTGAATCCAGTGAACATAAATGATTCCTGGCCTCGAACCTCCTGTCCAATACGGTTACAGGTAATTGCAAAAACTCGATTTTCAAGACAGCGAGTAATCATTGCATTTTGACAGTGGGGCAAGACCAAATTAGATGGATGGCAGATCAAATTGGCGCCGGTCAGCGCCAGTGAGCGCGCCATCTCCGGAAAAATCCAATCAAAACAAATCATCATACCAATCCGCGCTTCACGATATTCTACTATTTGGATCGGGATATTTCCCGGCTCAAACCAGCATTTTTCCTTATAAAATAAATGCAATTTGCGATAGGTGGTGACGCTCCCATCCGGCAAAATCGTTATGGCTGAATTGTACACTTTATCGTGGTCACGTTCCGCCACACCAGCCACTACTGCCATATTCATATCTTGGCATATTTTTTTCAATTCCGTTACACTTGTGCTTTCATTGATGGGGGAAGACAATTCTAAAGCTTCCTTTCTCGATTGAAATATATAACCGGTGTCAAACAGCTCGGGCAGAACCATCAATTCAGCGTCCGCTTTCTCCAGGAAAGCAATCGCCCTTTGAAGATTACCATTCTTATCACCGAATAGCGGCCTAAATTGGATAAATCCGACTTTCATAGATTACAAATCTCATTTACAATTTCTATCAGATAGGGTTTTGTTTTGGCGCCGTTGAGCATTATATATATTTATCGATTTATTGTTAAATTGCAAGATGATAATGAAAACTGACATTTTAGGATTTAATTTATTGGCTTTGGAAACCGCTTTGATCGATATGGGAGAAAAGCCATTTCGCGGCCGTCAGATCGCCGGATGGATTTACAAACACAAATCCAATGATTTTCTGAAGATGACCAATATCTGCGCCCCGCTCAGAGACAAACTTTCCAAGAAATTCCTAATTGGAAAGATCCAGCCGCTAAAAACCGTCAATGATAAATCCAGCACCTGCAAGACGCTTTGGGAGCTGGCCGATGGAGAATCCATTGAATCAGTGCTTATCCCCGATAAGGATCGACTTACACTCTGCATTTCTACCCAGGTGGGATGTCCATTGAATTGCCAATTCTGCGCCACGGGAAGGATCGGCTTTAGAAGGAATCTAGCGGCTGGGGAAATCATCAATCAATTCCTTCAAACCGAACTTGGGGAATCGGAGAGAATTACCAATGTGGTGTTTATGGGGATGGGCGAGCCTCTCTTGAATTTTGATAACTTGCTCACCGCGCTTGAAGTTCTGATAGATGATCTTTGCATAGGGTTCGGAGCCAGAAAGATAACGGTTTCTACTGCTGGAATCCCTCCTAAGATTAGATCTCTGGCCGACTCCGGTCTCAATGTGGGTTTGGCGTTTTCTTTGAACGCCGCTTCGGATCATTTGAGAGATTTGCTAATGCCGATCAATCGACGCTTTAAGCTTCAAGATAATCTGGAAGCGCTCCAGTACTATCACCGGAAAATAAACAGACGGATCACCTTCGAATATGTGCTGATCAAAGGAATCAACGACTCGCTTAAAGATGCCGCTGACCTGGCGGAAATCACCCGTGGCATTCCCTGCAAGATCAATTTAATTCGCTACAACCCGATTGATGGTTCCCAATTTCGTCCTCCTGACAATAAGACAGTATATGCATTTCGAGATTTTCTATATCCGCGGACTCCGGCGGTCACCTTAAGAGAATCTAAAGGGGCTAACATCGCCGCCGCCTGCGGCCAACTAAAAGCTATTTACTCCAAAAGGGAAACGTAACATGCCGCAACCGGAATTTTATTACTTGAGGTTGCTCAGCACTGGTAAAGGGTGAGAAGCATTTTCAAGATCGTAAATGAAGCCCTTGTCCCTTAAATTTCCCAGTCAAATCGTTAGTTAGTGCTTCTTCAAGTCAAGGCGAATGATACCTTTAGCATATTTTAATCAAAACACATCGTCTCGACGCCATAAAATATAGTAAATAAAAAACATAAAAAATACTGGACAATATTTCAACTTTGTGATATAAGCATATAATATGTGGATACGGCTGATGGACGGTTAAAATCCCAAGGAAAAGAAAGATCAGGCCGTTTTAGATAAGGAGGATTGAAGAATGCTAAAATCGATTGTCGGCCCTGTAATCAATTCTCGGGGAATGATTTACGGGCCTTTGGAGAAATTGGGCGTAATGTTTCTTTTCGGCAGATTTCTTGATGATTTCGGTTTCTTGGTAGAAGAAATTAATCCCATCGGGCCTAAAGCGGTGTTGAGACGTCCGGTAAGAGATGGATTGGAACGGATCGAGGCGGCTTTTGCATTGAATAGCAGCGAGGCAAAAGCTTCGGGTTATCTCGATGACTGCAGCCTGTTAATCTGCTGGCGAGATGATTGGGGTGAATGCCCCTGTGAAGTACTTGAGTTGAAACCTCGCGTGTTCAAGATCACCCCCGCACGACATGCTTTGGATCGTATTATTGGCAAGACGCATTCCAACGGGGCCGCTGGAAATTATAATGCGCCCCGGGAAGAGTCTGAACCATTAGACGAAAGTCCGGAAGAAGAATTGCACCGAAAATTTAATCAAACGATCCAGGAAATCGACGAGAAAATAAAGGGGCTATTTTAACGGAGCTGATGAGAGCTTGGCCCCTCAACCTTAACCCGCAAGTCCTATTAGCAAACCACAATGATCATCAGGGACAGCGATGGGCGATAATTTTAATTCCCATCAATGCTCAATCCTTTCCCCTGAAATTGATCCGAGCCGCTGTGATCAATTCTATGCTTCGTTAAGAGCAGCGCCCCCACTCCAAAGAAAGTCATTATGAGCACAATCAGGCTTCCCAGATAGGGGATGCCAGCCAGAAACACCAACAGCACAATGCCAATTAGGGCCGACAGATAAAGGGAGGTTGGCCCATTCCTCTTGATGCGTGACAAGATAAAGTCGCCCATTGCCAGCGCTCCCAACAGCCACCCGGCGATGCACAAAATTCCTAATATAAACGCCAATAGCAATGCTATCGGAATTCCTACCAGGGTGACAGTAAAGAATATGGCCGCTATCGGCAACAACAGGAAACCAACCAGACCAGTGCTGAAGGTCTTGAGCGGTTTCCAAGTCATGGTCTCTAGGACCATCCGAGAATGTCGCGCTTTGAATATCGCTATCAATAGCACCATCGCCAGGTAGGCAGCGACAATAAATAAGATAACTGTCAGCAGTGATTTGCCCGAGGCGATCCCAATTATCAAACTAAACACTTGAACCGCAATCGATATACCCAGCCCGATACCGCTGATAGTCGTAATCGACCCGATCCAACTGCGACGGCTTTTCTTTTCCCCCTGCGTATCTTCAATTTTCTTCCAATCAGTCAATCCAAATACGGTGGCTCCCTCCTCGACTTTGGCTGGGCGATCGCTCTTGTAGCTCAGATTTCCCTTAATAACCGCTGTCGGCAAAAGCGTTATCTTGTCGGCTTCGATATTAACATCACCTTCAATCGTGCCCCCGATGATAGCATCACCGGCGTGAATGATAACATTCTTTCCAATCCGTCCCTCAATCGTAACTTCACCGGCAAAAGCGGCGACATCACGTTCTACTCTGCCCTCCGGACCAAGTGTAAATGCCGCACAAAAGACTATCACATTTCTGTTCACGGTGCCATTGAGTTGGGCATCTTGACAGAAAGCCCTCATCGATCCATCAATATTCCCGAAAACCTTCGTATATTGGTCTGCGCACAAAATTGAACCATTAATGTCACCATTTATGACCACGGATCGGCATGCGGCAATGAGGTCGCCATCGATTTGCCCTCCTATTCTGACGCTCTGGCCAGTCATCACCAAATCGTCCTCAAGTAATTCGCCTTCCGGAAAATTAAGGGCATTAGTCGCTAAGAACTTTGTGGCTTTAGCGGGTATGCTGGGTATCAGCACCATAAGGACCGCGATGCTTATGATGATCCAATTAATTCTGCCTGTTTTCATAGCGCCTCGCTAATTAACAATTCCTATTGATTTTTACGAGCCTTCCAGATTAATTGTTACATTGAAATTATAAGTATGACCAGTGTCAAGAAAAAACATCGCTTACAGAATTCCCTCAGCGATCTAAGGAGAATATATTGAAAGAGACGGATTTAATCAGCGATGGAAAATCGAAATATACTGTTTTTCTCGTAGCCTTTAAATGGTTGACCGGCGTAATAGAATTTGGAGGGGGCGTTTATATTCTGATGCAGTATTATGAATTCTTGGGCATTGCTTACGGAATTTATGTGGCAATAGCGGGCGCTTTGATTATGCCCCTTTCTTCATGCGTCAATTGCTATTACTTTGGCCAAAGATGCCATTGTGGATGGGGCTATGTCTCCTCATTGCTACACAAGATGGGCGACAAGAAACTGTTTATCCAGACCTTTCCCTGGAGAATCTTGCTTCATCCGGTATGGATAGTTCCCTTGGTCGGGGCGTTGGTGTCCCTGGCGAGAATGAGAAACTCCGAATCGGCCATAATATCAGTCGCATACATAGTGGTTATATTCATTCATCATCGTCTCTTGATGAAACACCTGGCCTGCAAGGTCTGCCACCAGCGGTTTAACTGTCCCGGATGTCAATACCGTGATTATCTGGCCACATAGTCCAGATCAAGTTTCCGGGTCCTCCCCGGATTCGAATTTCTCCAGGAACCCATTCTTGAATTGCTGGAATTGACCGGTCATAATTGCATTTTGAATGTCTCTCATCAGGCTCAGGTAAAAGTGGAGATTGTGGATGGTGGTCAGGCGCAAGCCGAGGATCTCATTCACATTGAGCAGATGGCGGACATAAGCCCTGCTGAATTTGGCACAAGAATAACACTGGCATTCATTCTCAATCGGTTCATAATCCGCTGAGAAGCTCGCCCCCTTAAGAACTATGCGGCCACTGTGGGTGAAAACGGTGCCATTACGGGCATTGCGGGTAGGCATCACACAATCAAACATATCGATGCCCAAAGCTACCGCTCTAACAATATCCGCCGGAGTCCCCACGCCCATCAGGTAGCGAGGTTTGTCGGCGGGAAGAATTTCATTTATAACTGCGATCATCTCCCACATCAATTCCTTATCCTCACCGACAGCGAGCCCTCCGATCGAATACCCGGGCAGGTTTAATTCAATTATCATTCTGGCGTTTTCCGCTCTCAGGTCAGAGAAAGTTGCACCTTGCACAATGCCGAATAGCGATTGATCTGAATTTGAGGCAATTGCATTAAAACGATCGGCACTTTGTTTCAGCCAATCAAAGGTCAGATGGCCGGCATGCTTGGCTTGGAGATATTCCGCCGGTGAGGGCACACAGACATCCAACGGCATCATTACATCGGAACCGAATGTGGTTTGAATTTCAATCACTTTTTCCGGTGTGAAAAAATGCCTTGAGCCATCTAGGTGAGATTGAAATTCGATTCCATCATCACGGACTTTTTTCAAGGCCCCCAGGCTGTAGAATTGAAATCCCCCGGAATCGGTCAGTATCGGTTTTTCCCAGCCAGTAAATCTATGAAGACCGCCCGCCTTCTCGATAATTTCGACCCCTGGACGCAAATAAAGATGATAGGTATTATTAAGGATAATATCTGCGCCAAGATGCTCCATTTCATCGGGCGTCATAGTTTTCACTGGCCCAAGGGTGCCTATGGGCATAAAGACCGGCGTGTCGATAACGCCATGAGCGGTAGTAATTATGCCGCGCCGAGCTGTATTTTTCTCACCTCTGATTAATTTGAAAATTCGTGTAGGCAAATCAATCCTTGAATTTGTATTTAAAGCCTTCTTTTAGTTTGGGGAAAGAATAGGGGATTATTGGAAGTTAGGCAAAGGATTTCAGGGCGAAAATGACATCTCTGGCCTTCAAGTGGTCGATACAGGATCCGATTCTATTTCCTGCGGAGTTTATTGACTCTGCCCGATATCTTCGGGTACCATATCGACAGCGCTTACATATTGAAGCAGGTCAATGGGTGAAAGTCCTTGGTTGGGTTACGGAACGCATGTCCATCTAATCAAATGAGATGTCAATACCATGGGACGAGCCCTCGGCTACCAGAAAGCAGGGGCAAGCTATTTGAAATGATCTTTATACTCGCCGTATCTGCCAAGTGATTTGGAGAATCCGCCACGGTATTCCCTCGACTTAGTCATATAAGCGATCGGCTTCAATTTCTCCATTATATATTTTCCACCTCCATCAACAACAGACTCATCAATATAAGTTGCCGTGATTTCGGCGACAAAAAGGTCGTGGGAACCGAGTTCCAAAATATGGCGAACCTCGCATTCCAAACTGACCGGGCATTCGGCAATCAATAGCGCTCCTGATTTTGAACCACTTACCGGAGTCAAATGACATTCGCTGAATTTATCAATATCTCTGCCGGAGTTATTTCCGCAAAAGTCCATAATCTGAACCTGATCCTCTGTGGGAAGGTTCAAGCCAAATTTACGTGAGCTTGAAATTATGAAATGAGAAAACCTGCTTTTGCGAACTCCGATACAGAGCATTGGCGGAGTTGAGCAACAAATCCCTGTCCAGGAAATGGTGATGATGCTTCGCCTACCAGCAACATCCTCACAACTTACCAACGCTGTCGGAAGAGGATAAAGGACTGTTTGAGGGCCGATATCGGTTTTAGCCATTTAGCAATGCTCGGTAATAGGCGACCATTTCACAACCAGATCGCGGGCCGCTTTACCTTCATCCATTCTTCCCACCGGAGTATTGTGGGGTGCGGTCTTGATTATATCGGGTTTTTCCTCAACTTCCCTGGCAATCTGAATCATCGCTTCGATAAAGCGATCAAGCTCAGCTTTTGATTCGGATTCTGTCGGCTCAATCATCATCGCTTCGCTGACAATCAAGGGAAAATAAACTGTAGGAGGATGAAATCCAAAATCCATCAGGCGCTTGGCGATATCCGTCGTACGGACTCCGGCTTTCTTCTGACGTTCACCGGAGAGGACAAATTCATGCATGCAGGTTCGATCATAAGGCAGGTCATAGAATGCCTTCAAATTTGCCATCAAGTAATTGGCATTAATAACTGCATTTTCCGAGACAGAGCGCAAGCCATCAAGTCCCAATTGGCGGATATAAGTGTAGCCCCTCACCAGATTGGCAAAATTGCCATAAAAACTATGCACCTTGCCGATGGAATCCGGCCGATCATAATCGAGGCCATATTTATCGCCATTCTTAACGACTATGGGGGATGGCATAAATGGCGATAAATGCTTTTTGAGGCCCAGTGCTCCCGCTCCGGGGCCGCCTCCGCCGTGTGGCGTCGAGAACGTCTTGTGCAAGTTAAAATGCACGATATCAAACCCCATCTCTGCCGGTTTAACTCGGCCGAGAAGGGCATTGAGATTGGCACCATCCATATAGAATTGCGCGCCAACAGAATGGACTATATCTGCAATTTCAAGAATATTTTTATCGAATAATCCCAGGGTATTTGGATTAGTGAGCATAAATGCGGCCACGTTTTCATTCATCGCCGCTTTTAGAGTGGACACATCGACCAATCCATCCTGACCAGATTTGATTTGAACCGATTTATAACCGGCCATAGTTACCGATGCCGGATTGGTGCCATGAGCTGAATCGGGAAAGACCACCGTCTGACGGGGATTGCCTATTTTAGTATGATAGGCGCGTATCATCAAAAGCGAGGTGAATTCGCCATGCGCGCCGGCGACCGGTTGCAAGGTTACATCATCCATGCCCGATATTTCGCCCAACAATTCGGCAAGGTTATAGAGCAATTCCAATGCGCCCTGAACAGTAGATTCCGGCTGAAATGGATGGATATCCGTAAATCCCGGCAACATTGCCGCACGATCATTCACCTTGGGATTATATTTCATCGTGCAGGAACCAAGAGGATATAGGCCCTTGTCAATATGATGGTTCTTGATTGATAATCCAATATAATGCCGGACCACCTCATTCTCGCTGACCTCCGGAAGTATCGGTTTCTTCTTCCGCAAATATTTCTCTGGAATGAAATGCGATGCCTCCTTCTGGATTTCAGGCAAATCCAAGCCCGAAAGCCCTGGGGTAGATCTATCAAAAATAGTAATACTCTTACTCAAAGCTAAGTAATCTCCTTTAGTTTTGCAATTTCCTTCTTGGCCCATTCAACATCTTCGCTGTCCGGGAATTTCTCGATAAATGCTTCAAACAGCTCAATTGACTTCTCTCTGTAAGTTGCCGCCAATTCCTTGTCCCCGCTTTCCAGCAATTGACCGGACCATCGGGAATAGTAATATGGGACATATTGATGAGCTTCTGCAAATAAATCCGAATTAGGGAATTGGTCGATTATTTTCTGTTCGCAATCGATCGCGCCCTGGACATCCTTATCCCGGAACAACAGCCACGCATAACTATGAAGCGCCTTGTCCGTGAACCCACTCTCATTTTGTGGATCCCTTTCAATGACCGCCATATAGTATTTCTTCGCCTCGGCGGGATTGGAGCGGCCATCGCACTTCTCGGCCAGCGCAAATTGCAATCCGACGCTATCGGGAGATTGTTCCGCCCGCTGGAGATAATCTGCCAAGGTTTCCTTTCCTTCAAGATACATCTGAACCGAATTGAGAAACTCAGCGGGAGGTTCATAACCGACAATGCGATCGATCTCCTGACCCTTTCGGTCTAATAACACAATTGTGGGATAACCGCTTATTCCGAACTTCTTGCTATTAAGAGTATCTTCCAAACCATTAACTTTGACAAAGATCATTTTGCGATTGAGTTGAATCACGTCGAAATTTGTGAATGTAGATTCATCCAGAACCTTGCACCACTTTCACCCTTCCTTCCAAAAATCGACCAGAGTTAGTTTGCCGCTGTCCATTGCGAATGAAAGGTCCGATTGCCAAGCAATGGACTTCAGCTCCGGCTGGGCACAGTAAAATGATGTTGAAGCCAACGCCAATATGAGCGCCATGAATATTTTATTCATCGTTATCTCCTTAGTCATCTCCCATTATTTGTCTTTTTATCTCCATTGCATCTTCATACAAATTTTCCGGAACCCAGATTTTATACATCGAATGCACATCGGGCATAATAGCCGTAAAATGGCCATAGATACCGGCGCTTCTTTTCATCAGGCAAGGAATACCTTCACTATCCAGAGTGGCTTTCAATAATTCGGCATAGATACTATCAGGAGTCGTATAAAGAAGCCTCAGATCGCCCTTGGCTTGTCTATAGGCCTTCTTCTCCGGCAGAGGATTGTCGTCAGTGGGAGAATCGACCAGCTTTTCATTGCAATCCGGACAGAGAGTCTTTCCGACACGATATTCATAACCGCAATTGGGGCAAATGGGCATAAATTATAATCCACTCAGCACCTGGACCAATTTATCGATCTGCGTCTTGCCGGTCATTTCAGTAAAAGCCAACATCAGACAGTTATCGAGGCCAATATCGAAGACGGATAGATCCACACCGGGTAAAATTCCTTTCAAGAGCGCTTTCTCAATTAACTTCGATGGCTTAACCGAAGTTTCCACCACGAATTCTCTGAAAAATGGCGAATCGAACTTTGAAGAGAATCCTTTTATATTGACTGCTTTATCATAAGCGTAATGGCTATTTTCCAGCGCCAATTCACCTAGATGTTTCAAACCACCCGGTCCAAGCAAGGATAAGTAGATAGTCGCGGCCAGCGCGCAGAGCGCCTGATTAGTGCAAATATTAGAGGTCGCCTTATTCCGACGAATATGTTGCTCGCGGGTCTGAAGAGTTAGGCAGAATCCTTCATTGCCCCGGCTATCAATGGTTTTGCCAACCAGACGTCCCGGAAGCCTTCTCACTAGATTCTTGTTGACCGCCATCATTCCCAATAGTGGCCCCCCAAAGGCCTGGGGAATTCCAAATGGTTGGCCTTCCGCCACCGCTATGTCAGCCCCGTATTCCCCGGGCGATTTTAATACTCCGAGGGTAATGGGATCCACAACCATCACCGCCAGGGCGCCTGCTTTGTGTGCTGATTCGATGATGGGTTCCACATCTTCAAGAAGACCGAGAAAATTCGGCTGTTGGATAAGAACGGCGGCAGTCTTATCATCTATCATCTTCATGGCAGATTCAATATCAATCAACCCATCAGATGCTGGCAGAGTGTCAACTGCGATGGGTAAGCCCGACAAATAGGTCGAAGTTACTGCGGCATAATTCGGATGCAACGTCCGTGGCACGAGAATCTTATTTCTACCAGTATGCGCGGAGGCAATAAGAGCGGCTTCCGCGCAGGCCGTAGCTCCATCATACATCGAAGCATTGGAAACTTCCATCCCCAAAATCTCAGACACCATCGTCTGATATTCAAATATCGATTGCAGAGTCCCCTGAGCGACTTCCGCTTGATAAGGAGTATAAGCAGTGTAGAATTCACTTCGAAACAATAGGGCATTCACCGCCGCTGGCATATAATGGTTGTAAACTCCTGCCCCGATGAAGGAGATTATCTCAGATGTGCAGATATTCTTAGAACTCAGTTCGTTTAAGAGGACGCTTACCTCAAGTTCCGACAGGGGCGGCGGCATTTTGAATTCCGTGTTATCCCATAACTTTCTTGGCACTGCCCTCTCAAATAGTTCGTCAAAATTCTGGACACCCGCCGCTTTAAGCATCTCATGGCGCTGGGCGTCGGTATTAGGTATATAACTCATAAACTATCCTTTGATCAGCGGAAGATACTCGTTATATGAGAGCAGGGACTTCAGCTCGCTCTTATCGGCTATCTTGATTTTTATGAACCAACCTTGACCATAAGGATCGGAGTTCACTATGGCCGGCGAAGATTCAATCAGAGCATTAATCTCGATCACTTCACCAGAGACAGGGGCGAAAAGATCCGCCACGGTCTTGACCGCCTCAATGGTCCCAAATGGTTGCATCTGATTGATTTTGGTCCCCACGCCGGGCAATTCCACAAAAACCACATCGCCGAGTTCTCCCTGGGCATAATCGGTGATACCCATTGTAGCAATCTCTCCCTCAACCCTGATCCACTCATGTTCTTTAGTATATTTCAACTGCTCTACAGACACAAAACCTCCAATTCAATCGCTAAGGTGCAAAGTATTCCTAATCAAATTAATTTCAAAGCTATGTTTCAGCATCGTTAAGAACTTCAAGAAAGGAGGTTCCGAAACCACCCTTTATGAAGTTTTCATTTTCTACGATCATCTTGTGAAAAGACAAAGTGGTCTTAATACCGGTAATCTCAAATTCGGCGAGGCAGGTCTTCAGTTTTGCGATGGCTTCAGTCCTGTCCTTTCCCCATACGATCAGTTTGGCAATCATTGAATCATAAAATGGCGGGATTCTATAGCCGGTGTAAACATGAGTATCAACTCTCACTCCCGGTCCGCCGGGTAGATGAAGAAATTCGATATCGCCGGGACAAGGTGAGAAACCATTATCAGGGTCCTCGGCATTGATGCGGCACTCTATCGCATGCCCAACGATCCTCACATCTTTTTGAGTAATTGACAACTTTTCTCCGGAGGCTATTTTCAATTGCTCCTTTATCAAATCTATACCCGTCACTTGTTCGGTAACCGGGTGCTCGACCTGAATTCGAGTATTCATCTCCATAAAGTAAAATTGGCCTTTTTCATACAAAAACTCAACCGTTCCGGCATTTATATATCCTGCGGCACGTGCCGCCGCCACGGCCGCCTCCCCTATCTTCCGGCGAATTTCCCCTGAAATTCCGACCCCGGGAGATTCTTCCAGCAGTTTTTGATGGCGGCGCTGCATACTGCAGTCGCGTTCGCCCAGATAAATGCAATTCCCATCCTGGTCCGCCAAAACCTGAACCTCGATGTGCCGTGGATTATTGATTAATTTTTCAATATACAAATCCTGATTGCCAAATGCGGCCAGCGCCTCGCCGCGTGCGTTCTCGTAAAATCTCGGCAATTCATCCGGACGTCGAACCAATCTCATCCCCTTCCCCCCTCCTCCGGCGGCGGCCTTTAGCATTACCGGATATTTTATCTCATCGCAGATCCTTTTAGCCTCCTCCAGTGAATCAACCACTCCTTCCGAGCCTGGAATCACCGGCGCACCCGCCGCCTTAGCAGTTCTTTTGGCTTCAGATTTCTCCCCCATCTTGGCGATAACCCTTCCGGGCGGGCCGATAAACTTAATGCCGCAATCTTCGCAGATATCCGCAAATGTCGCATTCTCCGCCAAGAAGCCATAGCCTGGATGAATCGCTTCCGAGTTAGTGAGCTCTGCCGCCGCTATGATTGTCCGGGCGTCAAGATAACTCTGGGAGGCTGGCGCAGGGCCGATGCAGATAGCCTCATCGGCCAGTTTCTTGTGCAGGCTGTCAATATCGCCCTCGCTGTAAACCGCTACTGTCTTGACCCCTAAATCACGGCAGGCGCGTATCACCCGGAGAGCAATTTCGCCTCGATTGGCAATTAGAACTTTTTTAAACAACTGCTATTACAACCTCAGGAAGAAATACTTCTTGATGATCCACTCATCCGACCGGCTTAAATTCATTCCATCCCCGGTCTGAAGCGCCGGTTATTCCTTTAACCCTGAGTTCGAAATCATCAGGATTAGTAGTGTAATTGAGAGCCTGCTGATATGATATTATCCCCTGCCGATAGTGGTTCATTATCGACTGGTCAAATGACTGCATCCCATACTGGATATGGCCGCTTTCAATCAAATCCAAAATCCCGATGGTCTTCTCCGGGTCGAGAATAGCATCCTTGATGCTGGCTGTATTCCTCAGAATCTCGACCGCCGGAATTCTTCCAGCAATATCTGAGCGCGGTATCAACCGCTGGGATATGATGGCTCGAAGCGTCCCGCTTACCAGCAATCTCACCTGATGATGCTGATGCGGCGGGAAAAATGATATTATCCTGTTTATAGTTTCAACGGCATTTAACGTATGCAATGTGGTCAAGACCAGATGACCGGTATCAGCGGCTGTCAGAGCAATATTCATCGTATCAATGTCACGAATTTCCCCGACTAAAATCACATCGGGATCCTGCCGAAAGGCGGCGCGAAGGGCGTTCGTAAATGAATTGGTATCTCCACCAATTTCGCGCTGGCTTATTATGCTTAATTGATCCCTATAAACATATTCAATTGGGTCTTCGATAGTCAAAATGTTTTCGGCGCGCGTTGAATTTATGCGCTCAATTAATGCCGCTAATGTAGTCGATTTTCCCGAACCGGTTGTCCCGGTAACTATGATCAAGCCCCGCCGCGATTCCGCTATCTCTTTCATTACCGTTGGCAGGTTGAGTTGCTCGAAGGTCGGCACATCAGTGTTGACCGTTCTTAAGGCCAGCGAGAAAGTGCCTCTTTGACGATATATATTAATCCTGAACCTGCCCAGTTTCGACACCGACAACGCCAGGTCCAATTCGGGATTGGTCTTAAGCTTTGCCAGTTGGTCTGGCGTAAGAATCGTGCTTAAAGCCGCGTCGATGTCCTCAACTGTCGTTCGCTCAGAACCCAGCTTGGTCAGTTCTCCATTCAAACGTATTACCGGCGGCAACCCCACTCTCAAATGCAGGTCTGACCCCTTCTTTTCGACAAGTTCAACCAATATTTGCTTAAAATTCACTTGGCCACCTCGTTTTCCGCGCAAATAACCGTAATTGACACTTTAACCTGCGGGTTTTACGATATTATCGGCAAAGCAAGCTCAGGCGTTAGGATCTACTAAAAACAGCACCTGGCCATATTCAACTGGCTGGTTATTTTCCACACAGATCTTGGTAATCTTCCCGGAAATTTCAGCCTCGATCTCGTTCATCAGCTTCATCGCCTCGATGATGCACAATACCTGCCCGGGAGTAATATACTGATTTACTTCAATATAAGGCTTCGCATCCGGCGCGGGGGAACGATAAAAAGTACCTACCATCGGAGATTTAATTTCCTTCGCGCCCGAAGCTTTCTCCTCTACCGGTGCCGGCTGAGGTTCCGGAGTGGGCGCGGCAACCGGATGAACCGCCACAGGTCCTGGCAAATGAGAATTACCTCCGGGCCGGTTCTTGGCTATGCGAACCTTCCGCCACCAGCGGGAAATCTCCAATTCATCGATATCCGATTCTTCAACCAGTTTGATTAACTTCCTGAGTTCAGATTCTTTCATCTTCCGGAACTCCACCACTAAAGTTCAATTAATGATTTGGGGCTCTTATTTAATATGGTGCAACCATTGGCAGTAATAACCACATCGTCCTCAATCCTGACCCCTCCCCATCTCGGAATATAAATACCTGGCTCTACCGTTACTACCATCCCTTCCCCCAATATCCAATCCGATTTTGGCGAAAGCGTGGGAGTGTCGTGCGTCACCAGCCCAAGTCCATGACCCAGACCATGACCGAATTGCGGTCCATACCCGTGTTCGGTGATTATGTTCCTGGCGACTGCATCGGCTTCCCTGCCGTGTAAGCCAGCTTTGATTACACTCAGCGCGGCCAATTGGGCTTTCAAAACCAGATTGTATATCTCCTTTTGTTTTGCAGATGCTTTCCCCAGAACAACTGTTCTGGTCATATCGGCTGAATAGCCATTATAGGTGGCCCCCATATCGAAAGTGACAAAGTCCCCTTTCTTGAGTTTCTTTTTCGAGGCCTTGCCATGGGGCAACGCCGAGCGCCACCCTGAAGCAACTATAGTATCGAAACTAATCCCGCCGCCCTTTGTCTTAAACCGGTGCTCGATCTCGACCGCCAAATCATACTCCGTCACTCCCGGCTTCACCATCAATAGCACTTCCCGTAAGACATCATCGGTGATCTTCACCGCTTTCCGTATATGATTGATTTCCGACTTATCTTTCACTGCGCGCAGTCTGCCGAATATTCCGGTTGTGGGTATTAGCTTCTTTCCCTTCAATAGCTTTTTGACTGTCTGAAATAACTGATAGGTGAGATTCTCAGCTTCGAATCCCACCGCTTGGCCGAACATTGATGGTTTGAGTTTTCCCAATTCACTATAAAGATCCCGCTCAGCAATTATCAGCCTGAATCCACTGTTCTTGATTTCTTCCTTGGCCTGCTCAATATATCTAAAATCGGTAATAAAAACAGCCTCCCTCTTGGTAACCAACGCAATTCCATTTGAACCAGTATAACCGGTCAACCAATGCACGTTCGCCCAACCATTAGTGCCGGCCACATTAGGCCCAAAACTGCTCGGTGTGGATGTCAGAAAACTATCCACCCTTGCCTTATGCATTTCCTCTCTTAGATTCCCGATTCTGATGCTCATAAGTCTCTCCATTTTACTCAATAGCATTCTGCGGATTTTTCTTATGCGTAACTATCCTATCACCGGTCGGTATGAATGAATCAAGCAGATCCGCGACTCGAAAATTCATCTCACTGTTATCGGTCTCTTTTTCAAGAAGACGGCTATAAACCGCCAAACCCTTCCGAATATGTCCCTGCTTTATAAAAAGCTCAGCTAAGGTCTTTGTCTCAAAGGGCCAGATACGCTCCGCCTCTTTCCCTAATAATTCATTTATGGACTTAATCATTGTTTCCCTATCAATCGAGTCCTCCGTCTCCCAATCTTCCAAAGCCTCAACCTGCTGGCTTAGATCATCCCAAAAAGAGCGGGCAATTTGAGCAAACCGCATCGATTCCTTAAGGCGGGCACGATAATATTGGCTTACTCCAAATTCCCTGTCTGCCCTGCTGATTTCACCCATCAATTCCAATGCGGCTGGAAACTCCGGATTTTCAGATAGAACCTTGAGCAACTGCAGCTTTGCTTCTTTATACTTCTTCTCTGCTTGCAGACTGCGGGCATAGATGACTCTTCCCGCCAAAGTAATTCCTTGCTCCGCAAGATTATCTTCCAATAAAATTGTCGCTTCCCGGAATTTCCCTTCACTCAAAAGCCTGTCTGCTTCCCGTTCGAATGCGTATTTGTCTATCCCTGTGAACATATTCAATTCCGATCTCTATCTTTTCATCTCAGAATTATATAGTTTTTCTATATAAGTCGTATAGCAATGCTATGTCAAGGAAAAACCCTTCTACAAGTGAACAGCGAAATTTGTAGGTTATTTCCGGAACCAGCATCAGGAAAGATTGGTAAGCGAAAGGATGCCGGTGAGAAATGCATTGAAATCGGAAGCGCCCGTCGATTCCCAGACCGCTCCAAAGTCAGTAATATGGAACTTCGAAATCCTTTAAGAGGTTTATTGAATCTGATTAAACCTATTGGCAAATGATCTGAATGAAGGATAATAATATGGATTCATTATACAGCGTTGAAGATACAAGATGGATGTGGGAGGAGCTGGAAAAAATAGGTGTCCGCTCTTTGAGAAGCGCGGGAGAGGTGGATAAGATCCTTTCCAAACCAACTGGCACCGGTTTAGTTGTTATAAATTCAATCTGCGGATGTGCAACTGCCCATGCGCGCCCTGCGGTGGGGCTGGCGCTACAGAATAAAGTCATCCCCGACGATTCGGTTACTGTTTTTGCGGGCGTGGATCGGGAGGCCACTGCCAGGGCCCGCGAGCATATAACCGGTCAGCCGCCATCCTCCCCATCCATAGCATTATTTAAGAATGGCAGACTGGTATTCATCCTCCACCGAAGTCGGATTGAAGGGCGGACCGTTGAGGCCATCACCGAGGATTTAGTAAGTGCTTTTGATCAGCATTGCACCTCTTCCTGATCGGCAGTCCTTCGCAACTATCTTTGAAGACTTGCCGATTGGATAATTCTGATCGATATCTTCTGCCAAAATCATAAGTAATTTGGGGCGAAAGCTCGCTCTTTAACAGACCTTAGAGGAAAGCCAGACCTCCCGAGTTAAGTCTTCAACTATTTTTATCCCCGAAAGTCGATTAGATCTTTAAATCGAATAATTCTCTTTCCTTCAGGAATTCATAATAATATATTTGATTTCAGCCAAATTCCTTCTTAATGTGAAAATGGCTTTGAATTCTGAATTTGACCAATCAATTCAATGTCTGGCGCTTTATAAAATATGAATGTTATCTCTTAAGCCTCTGACAGGATTAAACATAGCATCGGAGATAAGAAAAGGTGTATTTTAAGCCTCACAGCAACAATATTTTCAGCCATTTGCGGGGCTGGTTTAATTATTACATAAGATATAAATTTCGATGCTTCATCCAAATGGATTCATATAGTGTGGTGATGCGTTCTTATTTGAAAGAAATGAAATTGATTGACCGATGGAATCTCCATAAGCTCCAAATTGAGCCGATAGTTCCTAGGAATGCTGAAAAGCTTTATGCCTTAGTGTACCCCTGGCGCAGACGTGAGCTACGGGAGCTTCTTGAAAATAATTCCCTTTGTTTCGTAGGCAAACTTAATGGCAAAATAATTTCCTATTCATTGAATTCAATCGGAGGAATAGACCCGAAAATCGAAAGGGATCTTGGACTCGAAATCCCGATGGGACCAAGGGATGTTTGGGGCGTTGATATAGTGGTTGCTCCCCCGGCTCGTGGGAAAGGCGTTGAGTTTAGCATTTTCAAAAATGGCAGCGAATTTTGGAGGTCAATGGGGATGGAATATCTTTATGCTTCGGTATCGCTGAGAGATAGAGGAAGCCTTAAAATGCACAAAAGGGTGGGTTTCAAGCCAATATACATCCATTACCTCCGCCGCCGTTTCGGCTTCCAAAAATCTCAACTAATGCCAATTGATAATAAATCTGTCGCAATTGCCGAAAGGGCAGCAAAGGGTGCGAATATTAGTTTTCTTTGGAAATAATTCCGGTCTTTACTCAAACGCCTTTTAGGGGTATCTTTGAATGTACTTCAAACCGATACGCTATCGTACCCGTTCCTATCTAAGGGACTGGTATTCTTATTATATCAAATATAAGCTACGCTCGCGAATACAGTTGGATTCATTTAGCATTGTAATGCGGGTTCCATTTGGGCAAATGGCACTTATCGAATACAAAATAATCAACAAGTACGAATTGGAAATAATAGAACCCGAGAAAGCGGAAAAGCTATTAAGATTGGTTTACCCATGGAGGAGGCGTGAGTTCAAGCAGTATTTCAAGAACAACTCCGTTTGTCTGGTCGGAAAGAAAGGGGATCAGATTGTTTCCTATGGATGGAACTCCATTGGAAAAGTAGATCCGAAGATACAAAGGGAATTGGATTTGAATATCCCAATGGGGCCCAAAGATATCTGGGGGGTGGATATTGTAGTTGCCCCTCCGTATCGTGGCAGAGGAGTGGGATTTTCTGCCTTTCAACATGTCAACGATTATTGGAAAGCAAAAGGAATGGAATACCTCTATGATTGCGTTTCAGTTAGAAATAGGGGCAGTCTAAAACTACACAAGAGAGTCGGCTTTAAGCCAATATATATACATTATCTTCACAGATGGTTTGGATTCCAGAAGTCCAATTTAATGCCCATTGATGAGCATTCCATCAGTTTGGCCAATAAAGCCGCCAAAGGGATCAATATCGGTTTCCTCTGGAAATAATCCCTGCCCCTAAGTAACTCTCTTTTTCTCCCCAACTGGTGAATGCCGCCAGACGATGACACCATGCGCATTCGGTCCCCAGATGTTAGGGACGATATTTTTTCAGAATCAAAGCTACGTTATGCCCGCCGAAACCCAGCGAATCTGTCAGGGCGAAGTTGATTTTCCTCTCGGTAACGCGATTCGGAGAATAATCCAAATCGCACTCCGGGTCCGGAGTCTCGTAGTTGATGGTCGGATGTATCTTGTTGTCCCTTATAGACAGGGTGCAGATTAGCGCTTCGATGGCGCCGGCGGCTCCAAGCAAATGCCCGATTGCCGATTTGGAAGCGTTAATAGTCAGCTTGAAAGCGTGTTCACCAAACGTTCTCTTGACAGCTTTGGTTTCGGCTATATCGCCAAGTAGTGTGGAAGTGCCATGAGAATTGATATAATCAATATCGGTCGGTTCAAGTCCGGCATCATTGAGTGTTGCCTGCATCAACAGCGAAGCTCCACTTCCTTCAGGGTCCGGCGCAGTCCAATGGTAAGCATCCGAAGACATCCCGTAGCCGACGATCTCCGCATAAATTTTAGCTCCCCTGCATTTGGCATGTTCCAGTTCTTCTAAAATCATTATGGCAGAACCTTCCCCTAAAACGAAACCATCCCTGTTCTTATCAAAAGGGCGCGATGCTTTTCCCGGCTGGTCATTGCGGGTGGACATTGCCTTTATCTTGCAAAATCCGGCGATGGCGAATGGGACGATGGAGGATTCTGTGCCTCCAGTTATCATTATATCCGCATCTCCTCTTTGAATCAGCCGATAGGAATCGCCGATGGCGTTAGCGCCCGATGAGCAAGCGGACACTGTCGTATAGCTCGCATTCTGAAGGTTGTATTTGATTGAAACTAAGCTGGGCATCATATCACAAAACATCATCTGCAGTAAGAACGGCGATAAGTGTCGGGAGCCTTCTTGGCGATACAGTTCATATTGGCTAAGAAGGGTCGTTATGCCGCCGTTGGTGCACCCTATTATTGTTCCAGCTCTGATGGGATCGTAATCTTGAGAGGTAAGTCCGGCATCCCCAAACGCCTCTTTGGCCGCGACCAGTGCATACTGATGAGATACATCAATGCGGCGAGCTTCTTTTGGCTCAAAATAGTTGGCAGGATGATAGTTTTTGATCTCCGCCGCAACCCTCGATGGAAATCCGCTAGCGTCGAACTTGGTGATCAAGCCGGTGCCGGAACGGCCGGCAAGTAATCCTTCCCACAGTTGTGGGACTGTCAATCCAAGCGGCGAAATCGCTCCCAGGCCAGTTACAACGACTCTTCTATTCATCTTTTATTTACCCTGCATCAGAATTTAAGGTTTGAGCACAAAATAATTATAATAAAGCCAGAATGTGTTAATTGGCAAGAATTTTCGATGACGAATTTCTTTTTTTCTTCAATGCCAACCAACTTCTCGCAATGAAATGAATGGGATTGGCCGAAGAACTGGACAGGAGTTTGAAACGATGTCAGAGGTGCAAAGCCAATATTTGAGGCGGTCGAATCCCTGCCGATCTGACAATTACGAATTTCTCATATTGATCAGAAATCCGCATTGGCCGCATCGGTCTTTTTTCAAATTGACTATATTGATTCGGTAGCCGCTTCGCGAAATGAGCAGGGCGCCGCATGCTGGGCAGAAGGTATCGGATGTTCCTTCAATGTGCAAATTACCGACATAAACATAATCCATTTTCTCTTTCGCGATTAGGTAAGCAATCTTTAGGATTTCAGCCGAAGTGGCCGGATTATCCAGTTTGTAAGTAGGGAAATAGCGTGAGAAATGCAACGGCGTTCCACGTGGAACATTCCCCAACCAATCGACTAACTTCGTAATTTGCTCAACGGAGTCATTGAGGCCGGTGATAAGCAAATTTGTGATTTCTATATGTACTCCCCTTTCAATGGCTTTTAATATCGTATCCTGCACATTTTTCAACCGTCCATGACAGATTTTTCGATAAAAGCTGTCCTCGATTGATTTTAGATCAATATTTATAGCATCGATATGCGGCAAAAGCTCATTGAGAGGATCCAACATTACATAGCCATTGGTAACCAAAACATTGAAGCCACCTTGATCGCGCACCAGGGGCATTGTATCAAGAAGGTATTCAAACCAAATGAATGGCTCGGTATAAGTATAGGCGACTCCGATTGAATTTTCGTTTCTTGAGATTGATGCCATTGCCTCCGGCGAGATATAATCGGTGGGAGCTTTTTCCTGTGATATATTCCAATTTTGGCAGTTGGCGCACTTAAGATTGCATCCATTCGGACCAGTCGAGAGTATCACACTTCCGGGATAGAAATGATAAAGTGGTTTTTTCTCGATGGGGTCAATGCACAGAGATACTACTTCTCCATAGTTGGTGACCACCATCTCGCCATTATTGTTATAGCGTCCCTGGCAGATTCCTCTTTGGCCTGCTTTTAGAACACAGCCGACCGGACAAAGCGAGCATTTGATCTTGCCATCTTCCCGAGAGCTGAAATATTTACCGATTCGTTCCATAAATTAGAAAGACCACCTTTTGATTATGTGTCATAACATAAATATATCGCCTTAAATTGTCAATGGCCATAAAAGCGAATTGGCTTTAAAGAAGCAACAATTCGAAGGAATTAATTGGTCCGCGCATCAAGCCATAAGCAACGGATTATGATGTTGCTGTAAATTGCATTGACATCATTGAGTGCTTATTATAACTTCATTAGGATATGATACTATCCCGCCTCGCAGCTTTCCGTTGGCGAAACCAGGTATTCAATGGTAGAAGCCTCGCACAAACAAGAACAACCATCTGACTATTTTGAGTGAGATGAGGAGATTAGATGACGATTGAGGAAAAGCCCTGAAAATGGATTGAGCTTTTTTGCAATAACAATGATAATCCTGCGAATTTAAAGCATTTCTCCCAACCGAATGATAGTTGCATTTTCACCATGCATTCGTCAGGGTAATTTTTGAAAGGAAGTTTGCCGATAATCATCGGAATTATGAAACCAAGACTTTATAAGAACTTACTGCGTGTTCTATATATTTTGTCCATTGCGGTGTATATATATTTTCTGACCGATGGCTGGTCGTTTTATGAAACGCCATATCAAGAGCGGCCGCATATGGAACAACGATATCGCAATCTCAGGCCAGCCGGATTTAGGGGGCATACCTTTGGGGTGATAGGTTCCCTGATGATGATCTTCATGTTGCTTTATTCCGCCAGAAAAAGGATGGAAAGATTTCAAAAGGCAGGAAATTTATCGCATTGGCTTGACATTCATATTTTCTTTGGAATAATGGGGCCGCTTCTGATTGTGCTCCATACATCATTCAAGGTGCAAGGTTTGGTCGCGGTTAGTTTCTGGTCAATGGTAGCGGTGGCTTTAAGCGGCGTTTTTGGCCGCTATCTCTATATCCAGATACCCCGCAACATTCTGGGCAACGAGCTTAGCACAGACGAGTTGGAGAAAATTAACAAGGAAATGGCTGATAGATTGAAGACGGATTTCAATTTGGATGATGAGCTTTTGAGTATAGTGGAGGAGAGTGCTGCGCCAAGATTAGCTCCTGATGCCGGAATTGCCAAAATGCTCCTCCTTCTTCTTGTTAATGATCTATCCCTACGATTCGGATTGCGCAAAATACCTGCAGACTTAGCGGCCAGACTTGAAATGCCTCCAAAGCTATTGCATCTCCTGTGGAGACGGGCGAGGCAACGCGGGCTTTTGCGGATGCGGACAATGCTTGCCAATCAAGTTCATCAGCTTTTTCATTATTGGCATGTCGTCCATAAACCGTTTGCGGTTATAATGTATGTGATTATGGTTATTCATATTGCCGTTGATGTTTTGATGGGATACAGATGGATATTTTGAAGGCAACGACCATCATTGGGGGGTTGGCAATGGTTTGGGTGGTGGCGTTAACTCATCCTGCCTCCGCGCAGCTTTCGCCCGGAGATTTGAGCAGTCCACACGAATCACTTGAGGGATTGGAGAATTGCCAGAAATGCCACGCTTTCGAGAAGAAAATATCGGCGGAAAAATGCTTGAGTTGCCACAGCACTCTAAAGGTAAGAATCGATTCGGGAAAAGGATTGCACTCTAATCCAGAATATCGGCTCTGTGAAAACTGCCATGTCGAGCATCAAGGAAGAGATTATAAATTGATTTGGTGGCAACAAGGAGAGCAGAATTTCGCCCATTCTACCACCGGTTTCAAGCTGGAGGGGAAGCACACCAAATTGGATTGCCGGAAATGCCATCTGCCTGATTACATTGCGGAGAAGTCGAAAATGGCGGCTGAAGGGATCATTTTGGGACAAACTTATCTTGGAATGAGCCGGGAATGCCGGGGATGCCATGCCGATGAACATCGAGGCCAATTGAATTTTAATTGCGCCGGGTGCCATACTGAGGAACAATGGAGGCCCGCACCGAAGTTTAATCATAGCGGAAGCGCATTTGTTCTCAATGGTCGTCATTCGGCTGTGGAATGCGAAAAATGCCATTTGCTGATAGAGGACAATAGGAGCGAGAACGACAAAGATTATCGGAAATACACCGGCATTGCGCACAAGGAATGCCTCGATTGCCACAAGGATGTCCATGCCGATAAATTTGGTCAGAACTGCGAAAAATGCCATAGCCCAGTAGGTTGGAAAACCATCATTCAGGGCGGCTTTGATCATTCTCTGACATTATATCTCTTGCAGGGAAGACACGCAATTGTCAAATGCGAGAAATGCCATGGTTCGGGATATGCTAAGAAAAAACCCAAATTCGCAAAATGTATTGACTGCCATACCGACTATCACGGAGGGCAATTCGTTAAGAGGCAAATGGGAGGAAATTGCGATGAGTGCCATACGGTGAATGGTTTTAGCCCTTCTACATACACACTACAAAGCCATCAGGAATGCGACTATCCATTGACGGGGAGCCATAGGGCGGTGGCGTGTAATTCCTGCCATATAAAATCCGAGACCGAAAAGGAATTGCCTACGACCCGTATCCGTTTTGAATCCCGGCGCTGTCTGAGCTGTCATAAAGATCCCCACAAAGGAGAAGTGGACAAATATGTAAGTGCGGACGGATGCGAGTTTTGTCACAATGTGGAAAGTTGGGATAGGGTAGTTTTCGATCATAGCAAGACCAAATTTCCCTTGGAAGGAAAGCATAGCTCGGTGCAATGTCGAGCTTGTCACCTGTTGCTTGGAGTGAATGATAGCTGGAAGGAAATCCAGTTTCGCCACCTCTCCAATTCCTGTATAAGTTGCCATAAAGATGTGCATCTGGGGCAATTTACAGAATTGATTGTAGCGGAAGGACAGCAGAAGGAATTCACAGAATGCGGCCGCTGTCATATTCCCAAGAACTGGAAGGCGGCGAAGTTTGATCATAACCGAGATTCGAAATTCAAATTGGATGGAGCTCATCGACCAGTAAGATGCGAGCAATGTCACAAAAAATCGATTTCCAACGACGTTCAATTTACGATATATAAGTTGGCAGAGACCAGTTGTAGTTCCTGTCATCGGACTCAAATTGAGAGATGATTCATGAGATATGCCAAGTTCCTTTTGACTCTGCTGTTAATCTTCCCGGCGACCGTGGTAACCGGTCAGCCCGGGAAAGATAATGTCAATCCACATGGTGACATTAAATGGGACTGCGGAGTATGTCACAATACGGGTTCGTGGGCGATTAAGAGCGACCAATCAGGTTTCAATCACGATGAAACCGGTTTTGGACTGGTAGGCTCTCACCGTTTTGCAAGATGCGCGGCCTGCCACAAGGACTTGAAGTTATTTAATGTCGGATCGGCTTGCGCCGACTGCCATACAGATATGCACCAGGGGCAATTGGGGAATAACTGCGATAACTGTCACACACCTAATAGCTGGGAAAATCGTAAAGACGTCTTTGAAATCCATTCGCGACGCGGCTTTCCGCTGGTGGGAGTGCATTCCATTGCCGATTGCGGAGCATGTCACATAAATCAGGAGCACAACGAATTTACCGGTGTCCCGACAGATTGCAATGGATGTCACCAGGAGGATTTTCAGGCCGCCGCAGACCCTAATCATATGCGGGCCGGATTTTCATCGCAGTGCCAATCCTGCCATTTACCGATCGCGACCAGCTGGGTGAAAACTATGTATCAACACACTTCTCTGTTTATATTGCGCGCATCGCATTTAAATTTGGAATGCAGTAATTGTCATGCAACGTTATATAAAGGGACATCGGCGGAATGTGCAGAATGTCATTTAGATGATTACCAAGGAGCAGAAGACCCTTCGCACACTGCGGCGGGATTTCCCACAGATTGCGTAATTTGTCATGATGAAACCCAGTGGGTTGTGGCCACTTTCGACCATTTGCAATCAAGCGGATATGAGTTAAGGGGCGCCCATCAATTCATTTCCTGTAATACCTGTCATATTAACAATCAGTATAGTAATCTTCCCCAAGAGTGTTTTGGATGCCACCAAACTGATTATAATGAATCATCAGATCCAAATCATAAGCAGGGGAATTATCCGCAGGATTGCGTCATGTGCCATAATGAAAACGCCTGGCGGCCATCTTCGTTTGACCACAGCTCTACCGGATTTCCCCTGATCGGAGCGCATTTGGCAGTACCCTGCACCGATTGCCACATTAACAATCAATATGCCGGGACGCCTAATGATTGTTATTCTTGTCACGTCAGCGATTACAACTCGGTGAGCGATCCCAATCACGTGCAGAATAATTTCAGCCATACTTGCACCCAATGCCATAGTACGAATGCTTGGTCTCCGGCGACCTTTGATCATAATCTAACCGATTTCCCATTAACCGGAGCCCATACTACACTGGAATGCCTCGCCTGCCATGCCAACGGTTTCAGCGGGACGCCGACCGATTGCTATACTTGCCATATCAATGATTACAACTCGGTGAGCGACCCTAATCACGTGCAGAATAATTTCAGCCATACTTGCACCCAATGCCATAGTACGAATGCTTGGTCTCCGGCGACCTTTGACCATAATCTAACCGATTTCCCGCTTACCGGAGCCCATACTACACTGGAATGCCTCGCCTGCCATGCCAACGGTT
>Ga0210044_10000373_pt1 | contig 67463 bp, 81 predicted proteins | sample CryGey13umfilter_2_FD_183959 | JGI IMG/M metagenome (GOLD analysis project Ga0210044, IMG submission 183959) | Groundwater microbial communities from aquifer in Utah, USA - Crystal Geyser 4/9/14 3 um filter (SPAdes) (version 2) | ecosystem: Environmental > Aquatic > Deep subsurface >... | reverse complement strand
TGTATTTATTGATTGATTCGCCACGCATTCCTCCCGCACCCCCTGCGTGGCTGGTGCAAATTCCGCACCTATTTTATTAAAAAGGTGCTATAATTTATCAAATAATGAAACAGTTTTATATTGGGAATAGTAAGATAGCTGGTAAGGGGATTATCGCAGGAGAGGATATCCCAAAGGGCAGGATTATAAGCAGGGTAAAGGGGCCCTTGAAATTCCAAAGAAATAAATCAAAAGAAGATGCACTATCAAATCCAAATTGGATAGGAGTGAAAAAAAATATCTGGATAGACCCAGAACGGCCTCACAAATTTCTTAATCATTCCTGCAATCCAACTGCTGGTGTGCGTGGACTCACCATTATTTCGATAAGAGATATAAAAGAGGGAGATGAAATAACAGTAGATTATTCAACAATTGAGGGAGACAGGCGTTGGGAAATGTCCTGCTCGTGTGGAGAGAAGAAATGCAGGAAAGTTATAAGATCAGTTGAATTTTTAACCCCGGAACAGTTTGAGTCCATTCCATATATACCGGCCTATTTTCGTAAACTTTACTTAAAGAATGGCGGAAGCAAAAAGGTATATAATGAGAAGGTAGCTTCATAGATAAAAATGGACCGCAAATCAAAAATTTTAATTACTGTCTTTACAATCATTATGACCGCATCAGTGATTGTAACTTTTTATCGTTATATAATTTTAGAAGATATAGTTTTTTATGTTGATGAGGAAGCATTTCAAGAATCTTTGTTAGAAGAATAAAAAATTATGGAACGCACCGTAACAGAATATATACAAATATGTGAATGGGATCCAGCTAAATTTTTGATATTTTCTGATAATGTTTTTGGTCATTTAGTTTATTACTCACATTTATTGCCTCTTGTAGTTTCTTTGATTCTTGCTTTATTTGTTTTTTCTAAAAATCAAAAACTTCTTTCTTCAAGATGGTTTCTTGTTACCACCATTCTTTTATCTGTTTGGTTGTTTTCTGACTTAGTGCTTTGGGCAACAGAAAAGCCCTCATTTACTATGTTTTTCTGGTCTCTTCTTGTGTTGATTGAGCCCATGATATATGTAGGTATTTTATTTTTCATCTACGCTTTTATAGATAATAAAGATATATCTTTCAAACAAAAAATACTTATTTTCTCTCTTCTTTTACCAACAGTTCTCTTAACTCCAACTAATTTTGCATTAACTGAGTACGATCTTAGTAACTGTTGGCGTGAGGCGATAGAGGGTAATCTGGCTTTTTATGGTTACGCTCTAGAAATCTTTTTTACTTTTTGGATTCTCAGTTTTGGTATTAAAAGGTTTATTCAATTTAAGGATAAATCAGAAAAGAGAAAAATTGCTCTAGTTACTATTGGTGCAGTCTTTTTCTTGTTCTCTTTTGCTATGGGTAATGTAGTTGGTAGTCTTCTTGTTGATTGGGAGATTGGTCAGTACGGATTATTTGGTATACCAGTGTTCGTAGCCATGCTTTCCTATATCATAGTCAAGTACCACGCTTTCAATATAAAGCTTATTGCCACACAGATATTAGTGGTAGCCCTTTGGGTTCTCACACTCGCCATTCTTTTCTTGGGAGATTTAGACACCGTTCGCATTGTTGTCTATATTACTCTTGTCTTATTCACAATCCTCGGGTTTTTACTTATCAGAAGTGTTAAACATGAAGTCTTTTTAAGAGAACAACTTCAAGTTGCCAATGAGGGGCAGGCGAATTTGATACACATTATTAATCATCAGATTAAGGGGTACTTGTCGAAGGCGAGAAACATATTCTCTGAACTTCTTACTGACAATGGTTATGGGCCGATACCAGAACCGGCTAAGCCAATGCTCGATGAAGGATTTAAGTCTCTGACAGAAGGGGTAGATTTCGTCAAGGATTTCCTAGATGCCGCCAATATTGAGAAGGGTTCTTACACTTACAATATGGAGCCACTAGATTTCAAAGCGCTGGTGCTTGAGACCGCAGAGAAGCAGAAGGCTTTAGCAGAAGAGAAAGGCCTCTCGTTTGATGTCAATGTTTCAGAAGGGGACTACAACTATCATGGCGACAAAGCGCAACTCGGTCAGGCAGTGAGAAACTTGATAGACAATTCTATTCGCTACACACCAAAAGGAACTATCAACATACAACTAACAACTAACAACAAAAAAATCCTGTTTATGGTCAAAGATACTGGTGTGGGCATATCCAATGAACTTAAGCCCAAACTCTTTACCAAGGGCGGTAGAGACAAGGACTCGCTCAAGGTCAATGTCAACTCCACCGGCTTCGGCCTCGCCTTCGTCAAAGGAGTTGTAGATGCCCACAAGGGTCGCGTCTGGGCCGAATCCGCCGGCCCCAACCTCGGCTCCACCTTCTACATGGAGTTACCTCTAAATTCTTGATTTTTAATGTATTTTTAGATTTTTTATTGATTGTATACTTAGATAATGGATCACAAGGAAATAAGTAAAAATATAAAAGCGGTACTTGATATTCTCAAAAATGAAGTAGATGGAGATGTTAAATCAGCTCTAGAAAAAATGACTGGTGATTATTCAATGACATGGATGTACAAACGTGGTAATGAATTATTTCCGACTACCGGCAGAGATATTTCAAAAGAGATGGACGAAGTGTATCCGATCAAAGGAAGAAAATATGACATTCGAAATATCGCAGAAGGAGATGACGTCGTAATTGTAGAACTTATAGAAAGTTATCCAGACCCAGATACTGGCAAGGAATATTGTACCCCCATTGTACTTGTACTTGAAATGCAAGAAGGGAAAATTAAGAAAGGGCGTCACTATTGTGACCCTCAGCTTTCTTTTTTAAATCTTTCTGCAGAACAAATAGATGACGGATTAAAAGGGACTGGTTCAAAAGTTGTTATTGATTAGCGCGTGAAGCTGGTTATATTTATACACATTTCCTCTCTAGTCTAATTCGCGCGAATGATAGAATAAGGGTTTAGGGGCCGTGAAGGGCTGTGAAGAGGACTGAAAGTTGCTATTATATTAGATATGTCAGCTAAAAAGATTTTAGTCTCGGGAGTTAAGCCTACCGGTAGGCCACATCTTGGCAATTATTTCGGCGCCATGAAGCGATTTGTGGAAATGCAGGATTCTTATGAGAGTCTTATCTTTATCGCTGACCTACATGCTCTTACAACTCTGCAGAATAAGGAAGAAATGGAGGCCAATACTCTGAGTGTTTTACTCGACTATCTCGCTATCGGTCTTAATCCAAAGACAACTATCCTTTATAAACAGTCCGATGTGCCTCAAGTGACAGAGCTGGCTTGGATTTTCAATTGCTTGACCACCATGCCGTATCTTATGCGGGCACACGCCTTCAAAGATGCCGAGGCCAAGAATAAAGAAATCAGCGTGGGCGTCTTCGACTACCCAATTCTCATGTCGGCCGATATTCTTATCCAAGATGCTGATGTGGTGCCGGTGGGACAGGACCAGAAACAGCATGTTGAGATTGCCCGTGATACTGCGCAGAAATTTAATAATGTTTTCAGTGACACTTTCAAATTACCCACGCCTCTTATCTTAGAGGGTTTGGCCACTGTGACTGGAACTGATGGCAAGAAGATGAGCAAGAGCTATGGCAACACAATAGGACTCTTTGCTTCTGATGATGAGATTACTAAATCAGTTATGGGTATTGTCACTGACTCGTCTGGTGAGAGACCAGAAAATGTCTATGCTATTCATGCTCTTCTTAAAGACAAGGCATCGCTTGATAAGTTATATGAAGATAAGAAGGGTCAGTATAAAGAACTTAAAGAAGCTTTGGCAGAGGACCTGAAAAAGTTTATTACCCCTCTGCGCGAAAAGAGACAAGAACTTGAGAAGGATAAAGCCTCTGCATTGGAGATTCTTCGTGAGGGCGGGCGGATGGCTAGCGAAAGGGCAGAAGCAAAGATGGAGGAGGTTAGGGAGAGAGTAGGACTAAAACAAAAATGATACAAGGATTTATACACGCTCTACGCATCCAATCAAAAATAATCTTCATTGTGGTGCGCAATATGAATGGCTTAACTCAGATTGTAGTAACAGCTGACAATTCTCAATTTGAAACAGCTAAAGATCTTTCTCTTGAATCTGTCATTAGAGTAACGGGAGAGATGGTAGATGCTCCTCAAGCTCCGGGTGGTAGTGAGATGCATCCTACAAAAATCGAGGTCTTATCAAAAGCAGAGCCAGAACTTCCCATACCAGTAGTGGTGAAAGGGGGGGAAGAGACGGAGGCCCCTATTCGTTTTGACTACAGGTGGCTTGATTTGAGGAAACCAGAAAAAGCAAAGATTTTTAAAGTTTGGACAGAGTTTGAGAAGGGCTGGCGTAAGTATTGGGATGAAAATAATTTCGTCCAACTCTATCCACCAGCATTTATGAGTACACCTTCTGAGAGTGGGGCAGAAGTTTTCGAAGTAAAATATTTTGACCGTAAGGCATATTTAGCGCAGTCCCCACAATTTTATAAGCAGATGGCTATGGCTTCTGGGTTTGAAAAAGTTTTTATGGTTTCTCCAGTTTTCAGAGCAGAAGAATCCTTCACCACTCGTCACATGACTGAATTTACTGGGTGGGACTTCGAGATTTCTTATATCAAAGATCATAACGATATCATGGATGCCGAAGAGGGGATGATTGTTTCTGGTTTCGAGCAACTTTTAAAAGTTTTACCTGATTTAAATATCAGTGTACCCACTCAACCTTTCCCAAGGATGACTATGTTGGAGGTGAAAAAGATTTTGGTTGGCTTAGGAATACCAAGTCCCGAAGAACACGACCTTTCTCCCGAAGAAGAGCGTGCTATCTCCGAATATGTTTTGAAAGAACACAACCATGAATTTGTATTTATCACCGAGTATCACAAATCTAAAAGCGCATTCTATCATATGCGTTTAGAGGAAGGTTCTGACAGAAGTCGTAGAGCGGACTTATTGTACAGAGGCCTTGAAGTTACCACTCTCGCTCAGCGTGAACATCGACTAGAGATACTTGAGGCGCAAGCCAAAGAGAAGGGTATGAACCTTGAGCCCCTCAAAGATTACCTAAATTTCTTCCGCTATGGCTGTCCTCCACACGGCGGTGCAGGTATTGGACCAGCACGCTTTATCATGAAGATTCTCGACCTTCCAAATGTCCGCGAAGCCACCTACCTCCCTCGTGACGTGAAAAGGTTAAATCCTTAATTTATTGAAAGTAAGGCTCAAAAACGCTATAATAGCGAGGTGAAAGAAGGCTCATATACCGTCAAAACTGAGGTTTTCGAAGGTCCTTTGGACCTTCTTCTTGAACTGGTGACCAAAAGGAAGCTTTTTGTGAATGACGTCTCACTTTCTCAAGTGACAGACGATTTCATCAAGTACATTGAAACGCATGACGAGTTTCCCATAGGCGAGTCGGCAGAGTTTATCGTGGTGGCCTCGACCTTGATGCTCATCAAGTCTCGCTCTCTTCTGCCGATGATCAAGCTGACGGAAGAAGAGGAGGAGAGCATCCATGACCTTGAGGATCGCTTGGCTCTCTACGCCAGAGTTAAAGAATTGTCTTCGGGATTAAAAAACATTTTTGGGAAAAACATTATCTTCGAGAAGACCCCAAACAAAAATCCGCTCATCATCTTTTCTCCCGATTCTAAAACAGATGTAGAGAATCTCTTGCTTGCACTTGAAAAAGTGATAGAGTCTCTACCTAAGAAAGAATCTCTGCCAAAAGTGACAGTGAAGAAGGTTATCAGTCTAGAGGAGATGATAGAACGCTTGGCTCTAAGAATCTCACAAACAAGCAAGATAAATTTCAAAGAGTTCCACGGCGTTAATGGTTCCCTCACTCACGAAAAGAAAGTTTCTATCATCGTGGGCTTTCTCGCCATGCTTGAACTAGTCAAACGGGGGGCTATCCGCGTGACACAAGAGGGAAGTGGTGATATAGAAATGGAGAGAGAGGCTCTCGGTGTTCCTAATTACAGTAGAAATTAAAAATGAATTTAGAAAATAAAATAGAATCAGTCTTGCTTTTTAAAAACGAACCAGTTTCTGTTCTTGAACTAGGGAAGTGGCTCGATGAGAAACCAGAGGCTATTAAGTCTGCCCTAACCAATTTATTAGAATATTATAAAGACCGGGGAATTGTTCTTATTTTCGATGGAGAGTCTATAAGTCTTGGCACTCACCCCAAGTTAGGTGCTCTTATTGAAAATTTGCAGAAAGAGGAATTATCTCGAGAATTAGGTCGCGCTGGGCTTGAAACTCTCGCCATTATCCTCTACAAGGGCCCTATCTCCCGCCGGGAGATAGACCACATTCGTGGTGTAAACTCTAGCTTTATTCTACGCTCTCTTCTTATTCGCGGATTGATAGAGCGGGTAGAGGGGACAGAGAGAAGTTATAGTTACAAGGCCACTCTTAAACTATTAGAATATCTAGGTGTCTCAAGGCGGGAGGACTTGCCTCGGTATGAGGATGCTTTCAAAGAGATTGAAGAGTTTGTAAATACAACCCCAATTCACCCCGCATGAGTTAGGCGTGGCAAGCTACAAATAAAATGGACAACAGACCTTCTATTATCAGAGACCCCGAAATCAGACTTTTTGTAATTCTTGCCGTCGCCCTTCTCATCTTTCTTATTGCCTCTTTAGTTTTCTCCCCCAAGACTCATAAGGGAGATATCCCGGCTTTATCAGAAGCTGATGCAAAATTATTTTCAGATCTTAATCTCAAAGCTAAAGCGGTTTATATCTATGATGTGCGTACTAAAACAGTTTTGTTCGCTAAAAATGAGAACACTCGTTTATCACTCGCTTCTCTGACCAAGATTATGGCTTCTCTAGTGGCGGAAGAGTCGGGTCCAACTTATAGGGTAGTGACGGTAAGTGGAGAGGCTCTGAAGTTAATGGGGGATAGCGGTCTTTATAAGAATGAAAAATGGTTATTGGGAGATTTGATAGATTTTTCTCTACTGACTTCTTCGAATGATGGTATGCGCGCTGTGGCTCTTTCTCTCGGAGCCCTATCGAAAGCCAATGCTTCTCCTGAGGAAATTATCAACGACTTTGTTGGAGAGATGAATCGTAAAGCAAGTGAACTCGACCTCAAGAACACTTATTTTCTAAACGAAACTGGTCTCGATGAATCACAAATAAAAGGAGGCGCTTATGGGACAGCCAAAGACATGAACGCCCTTCTTGAGCATGTTCTTATTAACAAGAGAGAATTGTTAGTGGCCACAAGAGATGTCTCGGCACTCTTCTCCTCACTTAGTAACAATGTTCATAAGGGCGAGAATACTAATATTATTGCTGGTGAAATACCAGGGCTCATAGCTTCTAAAACAGGCGCCACTACGACTGCAGGGGGTAATCTGGTACTAATCTTTGACCCGGAACTGGGAAGGCCCATTATCATCTCTATCCTTGGTTCAACTATAGGAGGTAGGTTTGAAGACGCGCAGGTGTTGATTGAGGCGGTTATGAAATATATAACTAGCCACTAATTTTGTTACAATATTTTTATGGACATTATTAAAATAATTTTTCCGACAGTTCTCACTTTCTTTATCGGTCTTTCCATTACCCCGTTTTTCTCAAGATATTTTTATAAATATAAAATGTGGAAGAAATCTTCTCGCTCGGAAATGATTTCCTCCGCATCTTTTAATGATATTCACAATACTGAACATGAGATAAGTACTCCACGTATCGGAGGAATGATCGTTTGGGTCGCTGTTCTCTTCTCCGTATTTGTTATTTACCTTCTTTCAGTAATATTTCCCTCTGAACTGACTTTGAAACTTAATTTCTTTTCTCGAAGCCAAACGCTTGTTCCCCTCGGGGCTTTCTTTTTCGCCGCTTTTATCGGACTTATTGATGATCTTATACAAATCTATGGTCGAGGTGACGAGACCACTAGTGATGTTGCTTATCGCAAGGTTAAGATTGCCCTAGTTACTCTCATTGGGTTAGTTATCAGCTTGTGGTTCTACTATAAACTGGATTTCAGTTCTATCCATATTCCTTTTGGCGGAAGCTTAGAACTTGGCATTTGGTTTATTCCATTCTTTATTGTAGTGATGCTTGCCACATTTTCGACTTCGGTGATTGATGGTCTGGATGGACTCGCTGGAGGGGTGCTGGCTTCTGTTTTTGCGGCTTTTTCTGTCATTGCTTTCTTTAATGATCAAATAGACATTTCGGCCCTCTCTGGGGCAATCGCTGGCGCCATCCTTGCCTTCCTCTGGTTTAACATACCTCCGGCGCGGTTTTATATGGGAGAGACTGGTATGATGGCTCTTACTGTCGTTCTTGCGGTAATTGCTTTTCTTACAGACTCGGTTCTTCTTTTGCCAATCATCGCCCTGCCTCTTGTTGCCACTTCCGCCTCGGTTATCTTACAGGTCCATATTTTTCACAAGCTTCTTAAGAGAAAACTTTTTAGAGTCACCCCACTGCACCATCATTTTCAAGCTCTGGGTTGGTCTCGGGAGAAGGTGGTCATGCGTTATTGGATAGTCTCAATTATTTCGGCTATTACAGGCTTGATTCTTGCTCTTGTAAGCTAGTTTTGTATTAAAAAAATCTCTTAAATATTGTATAATCGTTTAGTATTAGACGTATTAATTGATTTAAAAATAATATTATGAATAGCCACCCTTCAAAAGTTCCTCAAGTCATATTTAAAACTCGTGTTCGTGATGAAAGTATCGGTGGGGATAATCCATACCGCTGGCAAGATGTTTCTTCCAATGACATCTTTAAAGGCAAAAAGGTGGTAGTTTTCTCTCTCCCAGGAGCATTTACTCCCACTTGTTCTTCTACTCATCTTCCTGGATTCGAGGCAAAATATGATGAATTCAAGTCGCTCGGAGTAGATGAGGTTTACTGCTTTTCTGTCAATGATGCTTATGTAATGTTTCAATGGGCAAAAAATTTAGACATTAAAAAGGTTAAACTGATTCCGGACGGTTCGGCCCTGTTTACTAAAGGCATGGGGATGCTGGTTAAGAAAGACGACCTAGGTTTCGGAGAGAGGTCATGGAGATACAGCATGTACGTTGTGGATGGTGAGATAAAAAAGGTTTTCTCTGAAGCGGGTTTTTCTGATAACTGTCCCACAGACCCCTTCGAAGTTTCTGACTCAGACACGATGATAAAATATTTGAAGGAGTCAAGATAAAATAAAATACACATGAAGCAATACGCGTCAGCGATATTAAGAATCGGAGTTGCTTCAGTTTTTATTTGGTTTGGTTTCCAACAACTTAGCAATACTTATGAGTGGATAGGTTGGCTTCCTGAATATGCGAGTGCTCTTCCTTTTAGCGCCACTACTCTTGTTTATATCAACGGTGTTTTCGAGGTTGTCTTCGGCTTTCTTTTGTTACTCGGACTTTTTATCAGAGTTTCTGCGTCGTTATTGGCCTTGCACATGACGCACATCATCTCTGTAGTGGGTTATGGAGAAATAGGAGTAAGAGACTTTGGAATCTTTATGGCCACGCTCTCTCTCGCTTTCTCTGGAGTCCCAAACTTTAGTCTGGATTTGTTTTTCAAAAATCGGCAACAACTATGAAGGCTAGTCGAGCGAAGGTAGATAAGTCATTTCTCATCATTTCTATCGCGTTGATAGTCTTGGGCTTTGCTATTTTTAATTCCGCTTCTCTCGCCCTTCTGGCCAAGGAGAGTTCCAATTATTCCAGAGTCGCCCTTTCTCAAACAGTTCTTGGATTATTTATGGGTACCCTGGCGCTTATTGTAGCGTCACGTCTGGACTACAAAATTTGGAGAAAATCAGCTTTCTATTTTTTTATTGTCGCTATTATTCTCAATATCTTAGTTTTGATACCCGGTATAGGTTCAGAGCATGCGGGCGCTCAACGCTGGATTATTCTCGGTGGAATTTCTCTGCAAACTTCAGAAATATTGAAAATAGCTTTTATCATCTATTTTGCCGCTTGGGCCAGTGGCGTTAAGGACAAGATAAAAACTTTTCGTCTAGGGCTTCTACCGCTCATAATTCTCTTGAGTATTTCCTCCATACTACTTTTACAACAGCCAGACACCGACAATCTTCTCCTGATTATCTTTACTGGTATGAGTATGTTTATGGTGGCAGGTGGCAGGTGGAAGCATTTTTTTCTGATTGCCCTTGCCGGGCTTATCGGGGTCATTATCTTGGCCTCAACCACGTCTTATATTCGCGCCCGTGTTAATACTTTTTTCAATCCACAAGCGGATGCTCAAGGGGCAAGTTACCAAGTTCAGCAATCTCTTATTGCTGTTGGCTCTGGTGGTCTGTGGGGACGCGGGTTTGGCCAGAGTGTTCAGAAGTTTACCTATCTACCGGAACCAGTGGGTGATTCTGTCTTTGCTGTGGCTGCTGAAGAGTTTGGGTTTGTGGGTTCGGTCGTCTTATTGCTCCTATTTGTTCTCTTTTGTACACGAGGGCTCAAAATTGCCTCTGAAGCGTCTAATCCTTTCGCTAGACTGATGGTCGTCGGAATTGTTATAATGATAGTCTTCCAAGCGTTCGTCAATATTGGCGCCATGCTGGGAGTGATTCCAATGTCGGGCATTACTTTGCCTTTCGTTTCTCAAGGTGGCACATCTCTATTCATTACTTTGCTTGAAGTGGGTATTGTACTCTCTGTCTCGCGAAATCGAGGATCATAGTTCGGCATACTCACTATAAATATAATGCGTATTTTATTTACCGGTGGCGGTACTGGAGGACATTTTTACCCCATAGTCTCCATTGCCGAAGAATTAAATTCCCTAACCAAGGAGAAAAAACTTCTCGAATTGGAGCTTTTTTTTATGTCTCCGACTCCCTACAATCCGGGAGTACTTTTTGAAAATGGCATTATCTATAAAAAGAATAGCGCTGGTAAACTGCGACGATATTTCTCTATATTAAATTTCTTTGACCTATTCAAGACGGGGTGGGGGATTCTCGTTTCTCTTGTACAGGTTTATAGACTCTATCCTGACGTTATTTTTGGCAAGGGTGGGTATGCAAGTTTCCCAGTATTGGTTGCAGCCCGTATCTTGAGGATACCCGTTGTGATTCACGAGTCAGATACTATCCCAGGTAGAGTCAATCTGTGGGCAGGGAAGTTTGCCAAGCGAGTGGCGGTTTCTTATAAAGATGCGGCTAAATATTTTCGAGCAGACACGGTGGCTTATACCGGTCAGCCAATCCGAAAAGAACTTAGAGAACCTATTACTTCTGGGGCTCGTGAGTTTTTAAAAATTAAAGAAAATATACCAGTGATTTTAGTACTCGGTGGTTCTTTAGGGGCACAAAAGATTAATGACACCGTGTTGGAAAGTCTCAAAAGATTAGTAGAGAAATATGCCGTTATTCACCAGACAGGGAAAAATAACATTAGAGAAGTCGAGGCAACAGCAGAAGTAGTTCTCCATGATTCTCTACATAAAGATAGATATAAAGCCTTTGACTATCTTAATATTCTTGCTATGCGCATGGCGGCGGGAATTTCTTCTATTGTAATTTCCCGCGCGGGTTCAACTATCTCTGAAATTGCCTCTTGGGGTTTGCCGAGTATTATTATTCCCATTAATGAAAAGGTTAGTCGTGACCAGCACTCAAACGCTTTTGCCTACGCTCGCGCCGGTGCCGCTGTAGTGATAGAGGAAAACAATCTAACTTCTAACATTCTTTTGTCGGAAATTGAGCGCCTCTTAACCAACGATATTGAGCGTGAGAAGATGAAGCTTGCTGCCAAGGCGTTCTACAAACCTAATGCCGCGCGCCTAGTGGCAGAGGAGATTCTTAAGATTGCCCTAGGGCACGAATTGGAGAAATGAGTCAAAAAATCATCACCCGTTTTCCGCCATCCCCAACAGGACCTATGCATATTGGCAATGTGAGGACGGCTCTATTTAACTATCTTTATGCCAAGCAAAATAGCGGAGATTTTATCGTGCGAGTTGAAGATACTGATAAAGCGCGCTCTAAAAAAGAACACGAAGAAGGCATGTTAGAGAGCCTAGAGTGGCTTGGGCTTAAGAGAAATGGCGAACTCTGGCACCAGTCTGAAAGGACAGAAATTTATAAAAAATATCTGCAAAAACTTATAGATCTCGGCAAGGCTTATATTTCCACAGAAACAGAAGGTGATCCCACTTCGCCAAGGCTACGAGGGACATGGAATAGGGAAGTGATTCGTTTTAAGAATCCCAACAAGCAAGTGACATTCGAGGATTTGGTACGCGGAACTGTTGGTTTTGATACAAGAGAGCTTGGTGACTTTATCATTGCAAAAAATCTTGAAGAACCTCTCTATCACTTGGCCGTAGTGGTAGACGACTTTGAATCAGGTGTCACCCACGTTATCCGTGGAGAGGACCACATCTCCAATACTCCTCGGCAAATTCTCTTGCAAGAAGCGATCGGTGCGCCACGTCCTGTATATGCCCACTTACCACTTATTCTCGCCTCTGACAGGTCTAAACTTTCTAAGCGCAAACACGGCGAATCTGTTTCCCTTGGTTATTACCGTGAGAAAGGATATTTACCACAAGCGATTTTAAATTACATGGCTCTTTTAGGTTGGAATCCGGGAACGGACCAAGAAATATTTACTCTAGATGAACTTATAAAGGTTTTTAATATTAGCAAGATTCATAAAGGAGGAGCTATTTTTGATGAAAAAAAATTAGAGTGGATGAATAAACAACACATAAATCTTTTATCTCCGGAAGAGAAGCAGAAGATTATCGCTCGAGAGTTTGATGTCACTAGTGTTCCGGTCATAGATAAAACCAAGGTTTGTTGGAAAGATGTTAGTCAGTCTGAAACATTAAAGCATTTAGAAAGAGCAGTAGAAATTATAAAAAATAACGGTGACTTGATGGCCTATGCCATCGAGATGGGGAAGGCCAGCCCGTCCCAGTCCAGAGGGCGGGGGAATGTCCTCTGGCCCTTGCGCTATGCTCTCACGGGTCTTGAAAAGTCACCAGACCCGTTTACTCTAATAGCCATTCTTGGTGTTGAGGAATCAATAAAGAGGGTAGAAAAGGTTATAGAGCTTTTAAAATAATATGAAAAATATTCTTCTAGTACTTTTGTTTCTCTCCCTCCTGTCTCCATCTTTTGTGATAGCTGCTAATCCAAGCGAGCTTGAACAACAGATAGAGCAAGTAAGAAGAGAACGGGAGGTTCTTATCGAGGAGCAGAAGAAACTCCAAGCCGAACTCGAAGCCACCAATAAAGAGAGTCAGACTCTTGGTTCTGCTGTTAAATCTCTTAACACGACCAAGAAGAAATTAGCCAAGGATATTAGTATCACGCAGTCTAAAATCACTTCCACTAACCTGACCATTAAATCACTTGAAAATACGATGAGTGAGAAAGAGAAGCAGATTATTGTTCACAGAGAAGCTATTGCCCTTACCATTACCACCCTTTCGGACTATGATTCTCGTCCACTCTTACTCGATCTTTTAACTTCGGCGCAAATTTCAGACGTATGGAAAGATAGAAATCAACTCGAAGGTCTTAATCTTCGTCTAGAGGAAGAGATCAATGCTTTACGTGAGACACGCCTTGCCCTTAGTCAAGAAAAGGAAGAAAAGATTAAAGTGAAAGAAGAGCAAACCAGTCTCAAAGGTCAATTGAGTGGACAAAAGTCTGTCGTTGAAGAAAACCAAAAAGCCAAAGAAAGACTACTGACCCAGACCAAGAATAAAGAAACCGAATATCAGAAGATGCTTGCGGAGAATCGCGCCCGTCAAAAACAGTTTGAAGAAGAACTTGATAAACTTGAGTCAGAGCTCAAGATTACTCTTGACCCATCGCTTATTCCCGCCCCACGACACGGAGTCCTTGCCTGGCCATTGGCCAAGATTTTTATCACCGACCCATTTGGCCAAAGGTCTACTCGATTTCACAAAGGCGTTGACTTTCGCGCTACTCAAGGTACACCTGTCATGGCTATGCTTGGTGGCGTGGTAGAGAAGACGGATAATACAGATAATGAAAGAGGATGCTACTCCTTCGGTCGCTGGATACTCATAAGGCACCCTAATGGTTTAGCAAGTATTTATGCTCATCTTTCTGCTTCTATTGTCAAAAATGGCCAGAGTGTTAAAACTGGAGAAGTTATAGGTTATTCCGGGGGGACACCTGGAGTGTTTGGTTCTGGTTATTCTACTGGTCCGCATTTGCACGTAGGAGTTTATGCTAGCCAAGGTGTTGCGGTCCAACAATTTGTAACTAGTAAAAATTGTAAAAATACTTTTGTTCCCATTGCTGATCTTAAGGCCTATCTAGACCCCCTTGCTTATCTACCTTCTCTTTAATAAACTTAAGTCATGAGACAAAAGGGATTTATAAGTTGGATAATACTTTTTATCATCGCCCTAGCCCTCCTGAAGTATTTTTTTAATTGGTCCATTTTTGATGCGGCAGCAACGGAAGAAGGTAAGAGCACTATCACTTATATACGAGATGTATTAAACTTCCTTTGGTCCTATATTGAGGTTCCAGCTAGGTGGATCTGGCAAAGAATACTGGAATTAATTCCTGCCAGTGGTGGGGAAGTGTAAGACTAATTTACTATGAGAGTCATCAAATTTATTCTTTTCTTCTTATTGGCGCCAATCTATATTCCCATCTATCTTTTGATGCACTTCACTTTTAAATGGTGGTCTAGCCTTCTAGATAAGTAACATCTCTTCCACCTTTATTCCTCTAGAGCCCTTCAGAAGAAGTGTGTAGTTAGTAAAGTTTTGCCGTCGAAACCATTTTTGAGCAGACGAAGAATTGGGGAACCATGTGTAGTTTAGATGCGAGTTTTCTTGCGCTTGTCTAAATTGTTCTCCTATAAGGACGATGATGTTGAGTTCTTGCTTCGATACAAAGTCTAGTATTTTTTTGTGTTCTTCTTCAGCATAGGGACCCAGTTCCAACATATCGCCTAAAATTACTCCACGAGGCTTGGAACAAGATTCTATAAAACTTTTAAGCGCGAGCATCATACTTGATGGATTAGCATTATAACAATCGACAATGACCTGTGCCCCGTTTCTTTCCAACAACTCCGATCTAAGTGCCATAGGAGTGTATGCCGATATCGCAGTTAAAGCTTTTTCTAAATTGATCTTAAAAACTTTTCCGACAGTGAGGGCTCTACTTATATTTTCTAAATTATAATTTCCTACCATTTTTGTTTGGTACTCTTTGTTGTCCAAGGAGATAGAGAGGGGTAGGGGAGTTGACACTTTTAACCCATGTTCCACATTTGCGATGATAGAGGCGTTGTGCTTGCGTGCCCACTTATTAATTTCTTCATTAGCTTCTATTACTTTTGTCGGCGAGCCAAAGCCTTCCAAGTGGTCCAAGCCATTATTTGTGACGATGACATGGGTGGGTCTTAAAATCTCAAGAAGGTTAGTATGTTCTTGGGCATGATTGGCGCCAATTTCAAAAACTCCAATTTCTGTATCTTTGTCCATGGCTAATATCGAGAGGGGCACACCAATCTCATTGTTTAGATTACTTTCTGTCGTGTGAACTTTGAAGTTAGTTTCTAAAACACATCGGATAAGTTCTCGACTAGTGGTCTTGCCATTAGAACCTCCAACGGCAATGATAGGTATAGTAAAGGTCTCTCGATATTTTTGCGCCAGTGTTTGCAGGGTTCTAAGGGTGTCATCGACCACGTAGACGTTAGGGGTTGATTTGAATTGCGGGTTTTGACTTACGACAGCGACTGCTCCCTTCTTGAGGGCTTTTTCGACAAAGGTGTTGCCATCGAAGCTTTCTCCTTTCAGGGCAAAGAAAATAGTGCCGTCGAGTTCTTTTCGAGTATCGGTAGATATCTTGAAGCTATTATTGTCTAGTTTTTGCCAGATTTGAGCCAAGTCATCCATCAGCTTATTATATATGACGGGGAAGTGGTTAGCCTTTGTTATCCACATTTCGTTCGTTTTACATATATTGTGCGAAGGTGTTATAATATTAAACATGCCCAATACCCCACCCATCATTGAACACCTTCTTCCTTTTTTAGATTACTGCGAAATAGAGAAAGGGTTGTCAAACAATACTCAAAAAAACTATAGGCAGTATCTCCTGCTCTTTATAGGTTGGCTCAAAAAGACTGATAATAGCAAACTCAAACCTAATGAACTAACTGCCAAACACATATGGGACTACCGGTTGTACCTAGCCCGTGAGTATAAGACTCCCAATGGTAAGTATTTGGGCAAAAAGTCGCAAAACTACTATCTTATAGCTCTTCGGGCGCTTTTAAATTATTTTGCCGAACAAGACATCGAATCGCTTCCCTCTTCGAAGATCAAATTAGCCAAACAGAAAACAGAAGAAACTATTTCTTTTCTTGAGGTGCTTGATATTGAAAAGATGCTAGAAGTTCCTGATGTCTCAATTATAAACGGTTTGCGAGACAAGGCGATCATGGAACTTTTCTTTTCATCCGGTATGCGCATTTCAGAGCTTCTTTCGCTTAATGTGGATCAACTCTCGTTTCTTAATGATAAAAGTCTCAATAAGACCTACGAGCTATCAATTGTGGGTAAGGGCAAGCATGTGCGCACAGTCTTCATCTCCCCCCGGTCAGCAGTTTGGTTACGCAAGTATCTTAAGGCTAGGCGCGATGTCTATAAACCTCTCTTTATCAACTTCCGCGCCAAAGATGAAGACAATAGTCGCCTCTCGGCGCGCCATATACAGTCAATGATTTCTAAGTGCGCCATGTTAGCCGGTCTCTCTAAAAAAGTTACCCCTCACACCTTGCGCCATAGCTACGCCACCGATCTTCTCTCTCATGGGGCGGATTTGCGTAGTGTTCAAGAACTTTTGGGTCACAAAAATGTTGCCACCACTCAAATTTATACTCACGTTACCAACAAACGTCTCAGGGATATCCATGAGAAATTTCATGGTGGTGGTAGCGCGGAAGAAAAATAAACAACCCCCCGCCATTGGCGGGGGTTTGTTTATTTAGATTTTAGTTTAAGAGATTTTATCTCTTAGCGATTTCAGATTGATTAAACTTTGCCCAACAAGCTGAAGAGGACATCCAAGGCTTAGCACCCTGTTTCTCATATAGATAGCGAGCATATTTGACGTTATCATCGAGATTTTGGATATCTAGACCAAGTTTCTCTGCAGTTTTAGCGTGATACGAGAGGTTAATCTGCATCACTCCTCTGTCGTAGCTGTTTTCCTCTCCTTTCAGAATGTTACCTTTTGAATTATAGTGTCGGTAACGTGACTCACATTTTGCAATCTCAGCGAGGATTGGAATATCGGCGAAATAATCATTAACGAATCTTTCGATATTCTTTGAATCTGTAATCGGTTGATAGTCTTCTGCTCTTACTTCTTTGGGTAATGATTCTGCCTGTACCCCCCCTTCAATCGTAGGCATTACGAGCGATGGGATCGCAGGTAATACAGCAACGGCCGAAGATGAGAGGCTCAACAGAAGACTAAAAGTCGTAAGCTGTAAAATAACAGTAAGATAAACTTCTAATTTTAGGTATCTGTATCCGTAAGGGCTCCCCTAAATGAAAAGCCAGCACCAGCTGACTTACCACTATAATAGCAGATTCAGATTAGGAAGTCAAGGATTTGATGGTCTAAATACAAGTAATATATAGCTTAATAGAGCCATATAATCTAACATTTACTTAACTTATCCACACCTCATTTAGGTGAACAATTGGCAGCGAGACTATAACCAGCCGCTTCGGCCGCTTCAGGTGTGGCAAAAAATATTTTATTCTCTTCTTTTATCTGTTTGGCTCCAGAACAATGCAGATAATGATAACGAATACCGTTTTTAGAGACGACCACTCCGCCGTCGCTACTAACACTTGGTGGGGCAAGCTTCTTCTCGGTCGTATTTATGACTGTCGCTGTCTGGCTTGTACTTGTTGTCGGTTGTCGGTTGTCCGTTATTAGTTGTTCGTCGTACTCAATTTTTATAGGCTCCCTATCCCCCACTACTGACAGTCGACCAATGCCAAAGGAAAGGCTGGCTACGAGAATAATGGTGGCAGAGAGGAAAAGTTTTTTGAATAAAGGAAAACGCTCTACCTTCCCCTCCTTGTCATAGGAAAACGTTTCTGGTATATTCATAAGGCTTAATTATACCCCCTCGACAAGCTCGGGGTAAACAAGTATGGCACATAAAAAATCAGCAGGTACAACTAAAAACGGCCGAGACTCAAACCCAAAATATCTCGGAATCAAGGTCGCGCCAGGCTCCCTTATTCAAGTTGGGTCTATTTTGGTACGTCAACGTGGCACTGATATCCTCCCAGGAAAAAATGTATCAATGGGCAAGGACCATACTCTCTTTGCAGACAAAAATGGTCTAGTCTCTTTGACCTATAAACGTAAAGTTCATTTTGACAATAGTGTTATCAAAAAGAAGGTTATGAATGTTGTTCCCTCCTAAACTTCTCTAGTTCTAAGTGTTTCTCAAGTCGCTTGGACTCCTTTTCATTTATTTTTTGCTCCTCAACAACTCTTTTGACCCCTTCCTGTTCTTTGAGCTGTTTCACTTTGGTCACCCCTGCCGTATCTGCCATAATGGCTAGGTCTCTGGGGATAAGGAAATTGGAAGCGTATCCATCAGAAACCTTTTTCTCCTCAAACCTCTTCCCTACCCCTTTTACGTCTTTGAGTAAAATTACTTTCATTTTTTGTTTGTTTATTGTTTAACTATTTCCACGGCTTTTTCAAATTGAGGATCGCGCCCGGCTTTTCTATCTTCGAGAGTATATTCCACAGGGAATTCTGGTTCGATACCATTTTGAGAGATAGAAACACCGTTCGGAGTGAGCCAACGAGCAATAGTAATTTTGAGAGAAGTTTCCGACGTGATATCGACTAGTTCTTGGACAGAACCCTTGCCAAAGGTTTTTCCTCCCACTAGTCTGGCTCTGCCATGTTCCGCTAGCGCTCCAGCCAATATTTCTGAAGCCGAGGCAGACCCGCCGTCTACGAGTATTACAAATTTTAGGTTATCAGTAAAAATATCGTAGCCCTTGCTCCTGTAAATCTTCTCTTCATGCTCTTTTCCAAAGTCTTCTCTGACCACCACCTTGCTAGAGGGTAGGAACCAACTGGCCATATCTATGGCTGCTTCCAAAAAGCCTCCGGGGTTATTTCGCAGGTCAAGTATTAGCTTATCGTTTTTTGATGTGATAAATTCTCGCAGGGCAGCTCTAAAGAGATTAGGTGATTGAGCAGAGAAATTGTAAAGCTCGATAACAAAAATACCTCCCGGTAATTCCCGCGTGTTAATGGTTGGAATATCAATAACGTCGCGCACCACTTTAACTTCAAACGACTCATCTACCTCGTTTCTAAAAACAGTGAAGGTAACGGTAGTGCCTTTCTTGCCACGGATAAGTTGTACGGCATCCTCGGTGGAGAGACTACTTGTTTCCTGGCCGTTGATTTTAATAATTCGATCACCAGCGACAATACCGGCTCTTTCTGCCGGGGATTCTTTTAATGGCGCTATGACTACTATCGCCCCTTCTTGCGCAAGTATCTCCATACCAACACCTTCAAAATTTCCTCGGATATCTGCTTCGAAAAGTTTCGATTCGATAGGTGGGAAAAAGACTGTGTAAGGGTCTCCGAGCGCGCCCGTGAGTCCTTGGATAGCCCCCCAGACCTTTTGTTGATTGTCTACTGTTTTGAGGGTAGTGCTTGCTGGTACGTATTTCTCATTGATGAGATTCCAGGCTTTCCAGAATGGGGCAAAGTCAACATTGAGTGGTTGACCTTCCATGGTATTTTCTATACCAACTACTGACGTAGAAAGACTCTTTTCTCCTGAATTAAAACCGAAACTGTAAAAGCTTATGGCGATAATCGTCCCAAGCAACAGAAGAGCGGCGTGTTTCCTTAAAAATTCCATTCACAAGATTATAACACCTTTCCTGTTATAATGAAGTTGTGGCTATCAAACTTCACAACACCCTCTCTAATTCCCTCGAGGAATTTAAGCCGATTAAGCGAGGCCACGTCGGAATGTATCACTGTGGCCCGACTGTCTACGACTACGCCCATATAGGTAACCTACGTTCGTATGTCTTCGCCGACACTCTGCGCCGCACTTTTGAATACCTCGGATCAGAGGTGACTCAGGTAGTCAACATCACCGACATCGGACATTTGACATCAGATGCTGATACCGGCGATGACAAAATGGTCAAGGGTCTTAAGCGCGAAGGCCTGCCGCTTACACTTAATGGTTTGAAAAAGCTTGCCGATAAATACGAAGGAACTTTTAAAGAAGACTTGAAAGCTCTTAATATTGAGATGCCGCAATATTTTCCGCGCGCTACGGAATATCTCGCCGCCGAGATGGCGCTCGTCGAGGCGCTTGAGCAGAAAGGCTTCGCCTATTCACTTCCGGATGGCATCTATTTTGATACTTCTAAGCTCGAAGACTATGGCAAACTTGGTGGTCTTACCCCAATTGATGAAAGCCGGTCAAGAGTGGTTGGGGCGGAAGACCAAAAGAGAAATCCTCGAGATTTTGTCCTCTGGAAGTTGTCTTACGACGATAAGATGGGCTTTGCCTCGAAGTGGGGTCGGGGTTTCCCTGGTTGGCACATAGAATGTTCGGCGATGTCTAGGGAATTATTGGGACAACCATTTGACATCCATACCGGCGGTATCGAGCATATTGCCATCCATCACAATAATGAAATCGCCCAGTCGGAAGGAGCCTTCGGCACTACACTTGCCAACTACTGGCTTCATAACGAATGGCTTCTGAATATTACAGGCGAAAAGATGGCTAAAAGTAAAGGAGAGATTCTCACGTTGCAAAATCTGATTCAAAAGGGTTTCTCTCCACTTGCCTATCGCTATTTCCTTCTTCTCTCTCACTACCGAACCCCAACTAATTTTAGTTGGGAAGCTCTGGAAGCAGCCGAAAACGCTTACCGAAAACTCAAAGAGATATTTGCTGGTCTAATTCGTGCGAATGGTGGAATAGAGGGTGGGTATAAGAAAGAATTTGAAGAGACTTTAGAAAATGATCTCAACACTCCGGAGGCGATCGCTATAGTTTGGAAGCTTGTTAAAGACTCTAATGTTTCAGATGAGAATAAGCGTGCTACCCTTCTGGAATTTGACAAGGTACTAGGTTTGGATCTCGAACACAATGAGTATGAGGTTAAGGATATTCCAGAAGACGTGGCCAAGCTGATGAATGAGCGTGATAAAGCTCGTGTAGCCAATGACTACTCAAAGGCAGATGAGCTTAGAGAAAAAATTAAAAAACTCGGTTTTATAGTTGAAGACACTCCTTCAGGTCAGAAAATTTCTAAATCATAATATACTTTCACTTCACATTATTTATGGTTCAAGTCTAAAAAACAAAAGGCCCCCACGCAAATGAATGGGAGCCCGAGAACAGAGATGCTCATAGCACCATCAGAAACCACGCCTCTATGTGTGGATCATTCCTGTACCGCACCTCCACGATCTTGACCGTTGAGCCAACGGGGATATAGCGAACGGGGATGACCATCGCAGAGAATAGATAGCCGTCACCGCGCCTGACAATTACTCGTGCAATCTCGAGTCCATTAATCTTCTTGACTTGCTCTACGACCTCAACGGTATCGTAGGGAACCCAGTCGTTGACCACCGGCTTGAGGTAAATAGTCGCCTCGTATTCTTCCTTGGTCATGCAACTAGCGGCGATTGCGGACAGTAAAACTGCGCACAGAACTAGAATTGCCTTTAAGTATCTTCTCCCCAGCTTACACACTAGTTTTCCCCCAATTTCTCGCTTTGCGAAATGCCTCCTGACTGGTAGCATGGGGCTATGCAGGTTACTTCTTTAGACGAGAGAACGGGCTTACGTATCCCACCACATAGTCTAGAGGCCGAGATGGCTCTTCTTGGGTCTATCATGCTTCGTCCAGATGCCATTTATGAGGTGCTCGACATTGTAACACCCGCCTCCTTCTATTTTGAGAAGCATAAAACAGTTTTTGAAACGATGCTCGAACTTTTCGGCAAGCATCAACCGATAGACATCCTCTCTCTTTCTTCGAGAATGAAGGAAAAAGATTTGCTTGAACGTGTCGGTGGGGCTACATATCTGGCAGAACTTTCTTCGGCTGTTCCCTCTTCTGCCAACGCCAAGCACTATGCCGAGATAGTAATGAAGAAGTATATGATGCGTCAACTTATCGAAGCATCGGAATTTCTTTCGCATCTTGGTTTTAATGAGGCCGGTGAACTTGAAGAAATTCTTGACCATGCAGAGAAAAAAGTTTTCGATATCACTGAACGCTTTGCTGGGAGCGCGCGCTTTAGAGATCTACTTCCCCTTCTCCACGAAGCCTTCGAGCGTTTTGAAAAACTTTCTTCAGCCGAGCATGAACTTCGCGGAGTTCCAACCGGCTTCAAATCTCTTGATGATATTTTGGGAGGATTTCAAAACTCCGATCTCATCATCATTGCCGCTCGCCCCTCTGTGGGCAAGACCGCTTTGGCTCTCGATATTGCCAGGAGAACCGCCAGTGTTCATCAAACCCCTGTGGGCATCTTTTCTCTTGAGATGAGCGCAGACCAGCTTGTTGATCGTATCGTGGCTGCTCAGTCACGCACCGATTCGTCTGTCATAAGGAAAGGTATTCGCACTCAAAAAGGGACTTGGCGTGATGATGTTTTCAAAAATGTTCGTGACGCTCTCGATGAACTCTCTCGCACCCCTATTTATATAGATGACCAGCCCGGAAACACTATTATGAAAATGCGTTCAGCGGCTCGCAAACTTAAGATTGAGAAGGGACTTAAGCTTCTAATCGTTGATTATCTACAGCTCATGGCCCCTTCGAGCGCGCGCACCAATGACTCCTTGGTTCAACAGGTTACAGAGATTTCTCGTTCCCTCAAACACCTTGCCCGTGAGCTCAATATCCCCGTAATAGCCCTCTCACAGCTTTCTAGAGCCATTGAGACTCGTGGTGGCAAACCCAAACTCTCTGACCTTCGAGATTCGGGTTCTATTGAACAAGATGCCGACCTGGTCATGTTTATCCACTCCAATGAGGACGATATCCGCGATGACAGTGGCAAGATGAAGGAGGTCCAAAGGAAGGAGCTCATCATCGCCAAACATAGAAATGGACCTTTGGGTACTGCCACCCTCGACTATCACACCCGCTTTAACACCTTTGTCGAGATAGATTATTCAAACTATGGCAAAGCAGACGAGGAGTTTAAAAATCTCTAATAGGATGAATTCAATAGAAAAACTTTCGGAGATATTCTCTCGTCTACCGGGTATTGGACCGAGACAAGCCAAGCGTTTTGTATATTTTCTTCTGTCGAGAAATGGTGATTATTCTGGAGAGCTCGTAAAAGCGATTCAAAGTCTGAAGAAAGAGATTATTCAGTGCCAAGCCTGCATGAGATTTTTTCCATTAGAAAGTTCGAGGCAGTCGCTATGTTCTATCTGTTCAGATGAGTCGAGGGAAACCTCCATGCTTATGGTTGTGCCGAGAGATGTGGATTGCGAATCTTTAGAGAGAGCGGGTAGTTACAAGGGTCTCTATTTTATCTTAGGTGGAGTGATACCGATTTTAGAAAAAGAACCCGAGAAAAGAATTCGGGATAAAGAATTAGCCACGAGAATAAAGAAGGGGGTTAAAGATGGATTGAAAGAAATTATCCTAGCCATGAATGCAAACCTTGATGGAGAAAACACGGCAGAGTTTATAAAACAAAAGTATAAAGACTTGCCCGTTATCTTCTCAACCTTGGGCCGAGGTCTCTCTACGGGTTCTGAACTTGAATACGCTGATCCCGAAACTCTCAAGAATGCATTCCTACACAGAACTAAATAATTGAACTTATTTTGATTTCGAAATATGGTTGGCGGTGACCGTATTTTTTGAAGTAACGAGACTTTTGTTTATATTTGATAACGTCGACAGTTTTGTATCGGCCAATTTTATTTAAAGTAGCTTCCACCTTCGCGCCTTTGATAAAGGGCGTACCGATGGTAGTCTCGCTTTCCCCATTATCCACTAGGAGTACATGGTCGAAGACTAGCTTCTCCCCTTCTTTATGCTCATCGCCAGCTAGTTTCTCTATCTTTACCAAGTCACCCGTGGAGACACGGTATTGCTTGCCTCCGGTGGCAAAGACTGCAAACAAGGCCTTATCTGAGGTTTTCTTAATGGCCTTTTTTACTACCTTTTTTGTGGTTGTTTCAGCTTTAACCATAGGGACTTCATTCTACAGATGGTTTGTCCAAAGTCAACGGCTCTAGCCCCGCTCCCGTGCCAGTTATACGCAAAACGTCTTTATCTACCTTACCAAGCTCCTTATAGCCGGCATTATAATGGTTTATAGTGGTTGAAAGGGAGTTACCAAGCTTAGAGTAGTATTCTTCGTAATTTTTTAGATGTTTACCAAGCTCTTCCACTCTTTTGATGATTTCTACAGCCTTTTCTTCAATATGGAGAGCATTTAGGCCCTGAAGCACTGTTTGGAGGTAAGCCAAGAACGATGTCGGAGAGACGATAAGCACATGGTCTTTAGAGGCCGCTCGCTGGATAAGCGTTTCCGAGTCTTCTTTAAGCGCTCCAATCTTGTTTATGATTAAGTCGTAGTAGATGGCCTCGTGAGGGATAAACATGAAGGCAAAGTCCATAGTTCCCTGCCCCGGTTGGATATACTTACCAGTTTCTGTAATGCGCATCTTTAAGTCGGCGACAAAGATTTTCTCTAGTTTCTCTTTCTCGATCTCATTTTTCTCTTCTATGATGCGATTGTAGTTCTCAAGTGAGAACTTTGAGTCAATAGGAATAATCTTATCTTTGACGAAGACCACAGCGTCCACAATGCTCCCGTCTGGGAAGGCGTACTGCATTTGGTAGGAGCCGGGTGGCAGAACATTTTTCAAAAGAGTTTCTAGATAGTATTCACCCAAGACTCCACGTTGCTTGGGATTTTTCAAAATGTCTTGGAGAGATTGCAGTTGGTCTGTAAAAGAGATTACTTGTTTATTGGTCTCATCAAGTTTAGTTAGACCTTGGGTCACTTCGCGGATAAGTTTGGCCGACTCGCCGAATTGTGCGCGCACCGATTCATTCATCATTTTATTTGTCTCCGACATTTTCTGATCCACAGTACGCGAGAATTCATTGAGTTGCGTTAGAAGAAGTTTCATCCCCTCTCCCCCATTATCATCACTATTTTTTTTATCACCAAATTTTTTGGCAAAGATAAAAAGCGCTACAGCATTTATCACTACCAAGAGGATAACAACTACTAGAATGAGATTGCTCATTCCTGTATTATAATAGATATATGTCATTACACCAAGATATTAGAGAAGAGGTAAAAAATGCTCTAAGAGCCAAAGATACATTGAGACTTAACGTCTTGCGAGGTCTTCTATCTTCTTTTACCAATGAAGCTGTTGCCAAAAAAAGAAAACCAGACGAAGAACTTTCAGATGAGGAGGTTCTCAATGTGATTATAAGAGCAGTGAAGCAGAGAAAAGATTCTATCGAACAGTTTGAAAAAGGTGGCCGTAGTGATTTAGCGGAAACAGAAAAAGCAGAACTGGAAATTCTTGAAATTTACCTCCCTCTCCAAATGTCTAGAGAAGAAATAATCGAGTATGTAAAGTCTAGACAGGCCGAACTTAATATGGCTGACCTATCTAAAAAAAATCAATTTATCGGAACGATAATGAAGGAACTAAAGGGCAAAACGGATGGAGCTCTCGTTAAAGAGATAATCGATAGTCTCTTCTCCCCAGATTTTTCTTCCTCCTAGGTACTTACGAGAACTATAATAGAGTAATAATTATCAGCTTAATCACAATACGCCGTGAAGAAAAAAACCATTGTTCATAAGTCAGTTCTTAACAAAATAATTAAGCGAGATGGATCTGTTGTCTCCTTTGATAAAGAAAAAATTGCCCGCGCTGTGGAAAAAGCCATGCTTGCGGCAGGAGAATTTCGTGCTGGGGTGCCAATAAAAATAGCAGAAGCTATTTCTAAGAAATTATTTTTACAAAAAGAGAGAGATTCTCAATTTGTTCCCACAGTTGAGGGTGTGCAAGACTTGGTTGAATCGGAATTGATGTTTCAGAAGTTTTCTACAACGGCCAAACAATACATTATCTATAGAGCCGAACGCAATCGTGTGCGCGACATGCGTGGTGATGTCCCTGATCGTGTCCGCTCTCTAGCAAAAGAGAGTAAGCAATATTTTAAAAACAATGCCCTTGGTGAGTTTGTCTATCTACGTACTTATGCGAAGTGGATCGAGTCTGAAAATCGTCGAGAGACGTGGGTTGAGACAGTTGATCGTTACGTAAATTTTATGAAAGAGAATCTTGGTGACAAACTTTCAGAAAAAGAATATTTGGAACTACGTGAAGCTATACTCAAACAAGAAGTAATGCCTTCGATGCGTATGATGCAATTTTCTGGAGACCCTGCACGTAGATGTAACACTTGCGCTTACAACTGCGCTTTCATTGCTCCAACAAAACTTACTGATTTTGCCGAAATAATGTATCTCTCCATGCAAGGTTGTGGGGTGGGCTTCTCTGTCGAGAGTCAGAATATTGAAAAACTTCCACAAATTAAAAAACAAACAAAAAAGAAATTACTAACTCATGTTGTTGCTGATTCGAAAGAAGGTTGGGGCGATGCTTTGACCTTAGGGCTGAAGACTTGGTACGCCGGCCATGATATTGGATTTGATTATTCTCTAGTCAGACCAGCTGGAGCTAGACTTAAGACTATGGGCGGTAAAGCTTCTGGCCCAGAACCTCTTCGTTCTATTCTAGACTTCGCTCGTGAGAAGATTCTTCGCCGACAGGGTCGTCGTCTGCGCAGTATAGATGCTCACGATATCATTTGTAAGATTGGCGAGGGAGTAGTATCTGGTGGTGTTCGTAGAACGGCTATGATTAGCCTCTCTGACCTAGATGATACTGAACTTCGCGATGCCAAAAAGGGCCAATTTTTTCTCACAGAACCACAGCGTTCATTGGCTAATAACTCTGCCGTTTATGAGACCAGACCAACTAACACTGAACTTATGGAAGAATGGGTGGCCTTGATGAAAAGTGGCGCCGGCGAGCGCGGTATCTTCAACCGTGGTTCTATTGGAATAACTTTGCCTAAACGACGCGCCAAGTATTTCAAAAGGATGGGCTTCATTGACGAGGATGGCGTGGTTAAGGGCCCTATTGGTACGAATCCCTGCGCGGAAATTATTTTGCAATCTAAACAATTCTGTAATCTTTCGGAAATTATCGCTCGAGCTGGTGATACCAAAGAAAATCTAGTGCGCAAAGCTCGCTTGGCCTCTATTTTAGGAACCTACCAGTCTACCTTAACGAAGTTTAGATACATTTCTAAGGATTGGACTAAACATTGTGAAGCCGAACGTTTGCTCGGCGTATCTGTAACCGGTCAATGGGATTCGGAAGTGGCTCGACAGCCAGAGACTTTAAAGGCCTTACGCGACATGGCCATTGAAACTAACGCCACCTATGCTAAGCGTTTCGGAATTAATCATTCGATGTCCATTACCGCGGTCAAACCTTCCGGTACTGTTTCTCAAACATTTAATTGCTCTTCAGGCATTCACCCACGTCACTCCAAATATTACATTCGTCGAGTACGTATTTCTGCTACAGACTCGCTCTTCAAAATGCTAAAGGACCAGGGGGTTCCCTACTATCCCGAAGTCGGTCAGTCTATAGATACGGCTAACACTTTTGTCTTGGAGTTTCCTGTTGAAGCGCCAGCCGGGTCAGTCTTTAAGGATGATCTCTCCGCACTTGATCAGCTTGAATATTGGAAGAATGTAAAGCTTAATTTCACTGAACACAATCCTTCCGCCACTATTTCTGTCAGCGAAGATGAGTGGATCAGCGTTGTTGATTGGTTACAAAAAAATTGGGATATCATTGGCGGTCTTTCTTTCCTGCCTCGCTTTGAGCACGTCTATCGTCTAGCTCCATACGAGATTATTGACAAGAAACGCTATGACGAGCTTGTGGCTAATTTCCCCGTGGTGGACTATGCCAAGCTTGTTACCTATGAACATTTTGACGAGACTGAACTTAAAAAAGAGTTGGCCTGCGCCGGCAATGTCTGCGAGATTGATGCCGTTCTTGATAATCCAGTCAGGGCCAGCGCTTCTACTAATTAAGATAGCCTTCCTTCCTCTCCTTTAGGAATTTTTCCCACCACCTTATAAACTTGTTCTCGAAAAGTCATTAACGGCATTATAACAAATTCTTAATTAAATTGATTAAAATTTTAACAATATTTGTTATACCCTAATTCTGCAGAATATTGGAATAAACTACACAAGGGGATGATCTTGTCGTATAATCTGAAAATAAGGCCCTATCGTCTATCGGCTAGGACACAGCCTTCTCAAGGCTGGAAGCGGAGTTCGATTCTCCGTAGGGTCACAATATAAAAAGTTCCTAGTTCACTGGGAACTAGGAACTTTTTATATTTAATGCTATTATTTCACCGTGAAAGAAAAAACATCTGAAAAAATACTCGAATACATAAAAAAGAAAGGACAGGCTTCAGGCAACGAACTGACTCATCATTTTAACATTACCTCACGAGCTATTCGAAAACAACTAAGCTCTATGCTTGAGGAAGGTTTGATATACAAAATAGGAAGACCGCCAAAAGTCTTTTATCTTCTTGCTGAAGACAAGATAAAAAAGGAAAAAAATACGGTTGATGAAAAGACCAAGAAAGTTATTGATGATAATTTTCTCAACATCACGCCATCAGGAGAAAGACAGGAAGGATTTGAAGGCTTTATAAGTTGGTGCCTCAAAAGAAAAGACCCTCTTGAGAAGACCGCGAAGGAATACATTGAAACTCTCAAGAAATATAAACCATATAAAAAGGATGGACTGATAAACGGAATGTACAAACTGAAAGGAACTTTCCCCGATACATCTGTAAACAAGCTTTTTTATCTTGATTTCTACAGTATTGAACGCTTTGGTAAGACCAAGCTCGGACAACTTTTACTCTATGCCAAGCAGAGTCAAAATCGAGGATTGATAAAAGAATTAGTAGACCAAATCCGTCCTCAAATAGCAGAATTAATAAAGAAGTACAAAATTGATGCTGTAGGATTTATCCCACCTACGGTCAAGCGAGAAATACAACTTATGCGAGAGCTTGAGCGACAGCTCCATCTTACCACCCCTAAGATTTCGTTGGTCAAAGTAAAAACTCCTGTCATCGTCCCGCAAAAAACTCTCAACAAGCTTGAGGATCGTATAGAGAACGCTAAAAGAACGATTGTGGTAGATGAAATAAAAAAATTTAAGACTATCTTACTTATAGATGACGCCTTGGGTTCAGGGGCCACCATAAATGAGACGGCGAAGAAAATTAAAAATCAACAAGTGGCAGATACCATTATTGCCCTATCTATTACTGGAAGCTTTAGTGGTTTTGAGGTAATTAGCGAGGTGTAACAACCATAGCAAAGTGGCCCCGTAGGGTCACGAAATGTTGTATAATTACCCCTTATTAAGCTTAAGAATACAAACATGATAGATCCAAAAAAAGTAGATATGAACCAACTGCCAAAAAAATTTGTAGACGGGGCAATTGGTGCTCATGGTAGAGATCTTTTCTCTTTTGCATTTACTTCTGGAAACAACCTTGATTCTTTTGCTACAACTCCACAAATTATGAAAAGTATATCTATTTGGTTAAATGAGCAAATACAAAATTACGAAAAACAATTTGGAGAAATAGATATGAAGCCTGCAAGAGTACAAAGCCCTATTCAAATGGCTGATTTAAAGAATCCAGAAGATGATAAATAGTATTTTAATAAAACTTAAAACTACAACGCCGTTGGAGGTGGTAGTTCCCTATCCGGAGGGATGTCGTAGTAATTTATAAGAAATTTTGTAATGTCCATAAAGCTTTCTGTTAGAGTTTCTGAAGCGAATCTGACATTTTTAGGGTAATAGGTGAAGAGGAATACTAAAAACTCTGGTTCATAAGATGGGAAGTATCCAAAGAAGGAGTGTAAGTAACGGTCATCGTAGTATCCGCCAGACTTGGCTATTTGCGCCGTGCCCGTCTTGGCGGCAATGCTATATTGGTCAAGTCTTACTCTACCATAACTAAGAGAGCGATCTACCACTTCTGTAAGCATCCGCGATATTTCCACCGAAGTTTCTGGTTTGAGCACTCGCACCCGCTCTTCTTCTGTTGGATAATTAATTTGTTTTGTCGGTCCAAGTTTATATCGAACCTCTTTGACCAAATGAGGCGTGATCAAAGTGCCACCATTAGCCAGGGCAGAAAGTGCCCGCACTGTATTTATCGGTGTCAGGGCGATACCTTGTCCGAATGATGCTTGGGCGGCTTCTAGATCACGTCCAGAGCGAAGATTGGACACCAAGGACTTGCCTTCATTTGGCAAATCTATACCAGTAGTAGTATCGAGGCCAAAGCTAAGCATGCTGTTGCTAAACTTCGTACTTCCCACACGCGAGACGACGAAGGCTGCTCCTGTGTTGAGAGAGTTATTAAGTACCGTCTGCATTGAAAGATTAGAACCATGGGACTTGCCATCATAATTGCAAAAAGTTTTTTTATTGAGAGTGAGACAACCAGCGTCATTATAAGTAGTTTTGGCCGTGACAGCAGAAGAGTCGAGGCCAATGGCCATAGTCAAAGCTTTTATAATTGAGCCCATTTCATATCTATCTTCCACCAATTTATTTCTAAAGACGTCCGGATTCCCCACACTTTGTGGAGTATTGGGATTAAAGGTTGGGGTGAGGGCCATAGCATATATTTCTCCAGTTTTCGGGTCGATAATTATGCCACCGGTGAAGTCAGAGGAATATTTTTCTGTTACTTTTTCTAACTCACTTTCAAGAAATGCCTCCACAGAAGGCTCTATGGTTGTGACTATGTTTCCCTCCAAACTCTCTTCATCACTGACTGCTTTTTTTATGTTAGAAAAAATTTCAGCAAAGAAATTTACAAAGACACCATCCCCGCTTCTACTAAGGACGGGTTCGTAGAAACGCTCCAGTCCATAACGCCCGGCGAATTCGTCTCCACTGTAGCCCATAAGTCCAATAATATGGGCCGCGGTTGTTTCACCCGGGTAGGCTCTCCAGCGTTCTTTGGCCACAGAGAGACCAGAGATTTTTAAGGCTTTTATTTTCTCCGCTTCCTCCAAAGGCAATCTTCGCGCCAGCTCTTCATACGGGTCACTTTGTTTATGGGCTTTGGCGAGGAGAACCTCTTTCTCTATAGGAGTTATGTTATTTATTTTTTCATAAACACTTTCCAAATCAATATTTTTCCCTAGAATATTTGGATTTATGTGCAAGATGAACCCAGTTTTCGTACTCCCTGCCGGCACCTCCACGCCCTCTCTAGAGGTGAAATAAATACTTCCACGGTCAAAGTAGTTTACTCCAGCAATATATTGCTGTTCCGCTCTTGCCTTATAGTCTTCTCCCGATACTATTTGTACAAAATAGAGCCTAACTACTAATAAGAGAGCAAAAAGAAATACAAAAATTGATAGCAGTCGCAGTCTATTTTGTATTCCGCGCATGGTTATTATCTATCAAGAGTGTTGAAAGAAAGAGCCGTTCCCCGATTGCGAGATACATAGAGGGGGTCCTTAATTTCTTTAAAGCCGTGATTATAGGCCAGTTCCAGAGTAATATTGTTTTTAAGTCCGATGTAAGCAAATTCTAATGAGTCCAAATTTGTTGATATTTCTGATATCTGCCTTTCTAAACTTTGTCTCTCGGCAATATTTCTAGCGATGGCGTTTATAGAATAAATGTAGACAAAGAGAGATAAGACAGAGACCGCAGTCAGAGTCCAAAAAAGGCGAACTCTATTGTCGTATGAAATTGTCTTTATTTTATTTCTCATATTTTTTCAATAACTCGTAATTTGGCACTACGCGAACGCGGATTCTCATCTATTTCTTCCATGCTTGCCGTGATTGGTTTATTGCCTCTGGCGCTGTAGAGACTTGTTACTCTTTTAGCTAAACCCAAGCCTACTTTGTCTCGGAAGAAGTTTTTTACTATTCTGTCTTCCAAACTATGGAACGATATCACCACAAATCTTCCATTGGCATCGAGAGCCTTAAATCCTTTTTCTAGGCCAATCTCTAAATTGGTAAGCTCCTCATTTACTGCAATACGAAGCGCTTGGAAAGTTTTTGTGGCTGGGTGAATTTTGTCACGAAAGCTTCGTGGTTTGACCTTGAGCACCGCCTCTACTAGCTCGAATGTGGTTTCAAACGGTTTGATACCCCTTCTTCTCACTATTTCTTCGGCAATCTTTCTCGAGTCCCTCTCTTCTCCAAAGCCGTGTAGGACTAGCTCAATGGCGTGCTGGTCCCAGGAGTTCAGTAAATCTTTGGCTTTTATACCCTCATTGGACATTCTCATATCTAACGGTTCATCTCTAAGAAAAGAGAATCCCCTACCGGAAGTCTCGAGTTGATCCGAGGAGAGGCCTAAATCTAGAAGGATGGCATCTACTTTACGGACTTCAAGTTCCTCAAGCACTTTGTCCAAGTGACGAAAGTTTTCTACTCTTATCTCTATATTCAATTTTTCTCTGACTCTTTTGACCGCCTCTGGGTCACGATCTAAACCGATAATCCTTGTTGTGGGAAAGCGCCGCAACACCTCCTCACTATGTCCCCCTCCACCCAGTGTGCCGTCTAAAAAAATCTCACCGTCTTGAATATCGAGAGCCTCAATACTTTCTTGTAAAAGAACAGGTTTATGCTTGTCTAGCATAGCGCAAGCGACGTTAGGCATACTCCGATTCAAGTTTTCTTCTATAAGTTGTCCAGCGTTTCTCATTCCAGATTTCCACTCTGTCGTGAACGCCGGTGATGACAATCTGATTCTTGAGCCCTGCAAATTCCCGCAAGAATTCTGGGATAAGAATCCTACCTATAGAATCAATCTCGATTTCAGATGCGCCAGAGAAGGTAAATCGCGCGTAACGATGATCACTCTCTATGTGACCAAGTTTCTTCACCTCTTCCGAGATGGAAACCCAAGTCTTGTGGGGATAGAGAGAGAGGCAGTGATCTTTACCACGGGTGACAACGACACGCTTCCCAAGCCCGTTACGAAATTTGGCTGGTAAAGAGAAACGATTTTTCTCATCAGCTGTATGTGTGTACTCTCCGATAAACATTTTTTTATTCTTATCCGTTTTACGGTGTTACCACTATTTCCCACCTGACTGCAAGTATATCCCACTAGCCTCCACACTACTATCCTTGTTATCCACTTTTTATCCACACCTATCAATAAAAACCCCCTCTTTTTACGAGAGAGTTTTAGGAAAAAATGCCTAGTTTATTAAGCTTTTTATAGGTCTAAGACAGCCTTTTTTGCATTAGATTGGATAAAAGATTTACGTGACGGAACGTCCGAACCCATGAGGGTATCGAAGATATGGTCCGCTTCCCTAGCATCTTCAACAAAAATTTGTTTAAGAATTCTTGCTTGTGGATCCATCGTTGTTTCCCAAAGTTGTTCCGCGTTCATTTCTCCAAGACCTTTATAACGTTGGATGTCAGAATCTTTTGTCATTTTTTCATCACGCTCTTTATCAGAATAAGCGTAAGAGATTGCTTTACCACTTTTTATTTTATAAAGAGGGGGTTGCGCGATGTAGACATAACCCGCATCAATAAGTGGGCGGAAAAATCTATAGAGAAGAGTTAATAGAAGTGTACGTATGTGTGCACCGTCAACATCAGCATCGGTTGCGATAATAATTTTGTGATAACGAAGTTTTGAAATATCAAAGGTGTCTCCTATGGCTGTTCCGAGGGCGACTACTAAGTTTTTTATTTGCTCGCTTCCCAACATACGATCAAGGCGAGCTCGTTCTATATTTAATATCTTGCCTCGTAGTGGCAGTATCGCTTGGGTGTGTCTGTCCCTCCCTTGCTTAGCGGTACCTCCTGCAGAATCTCCTTCCACAATGAAGAGCTCGGACTCCTCTGCAGACTTTGATGAGCAATCTGCAAGTTTACCAGGCAGGGTCATACCCTCAAGAGCGCCTTTGCGCAAGACAGAATCCTTAGCAGCCTTAGCCGCCTTGCGCGCTTTGAGAGCAAGAACCACCTTCTGGATAATGCTTTTTGCGCTGTCAGGATTTTCTTCTAGGAAAGCCGAAAAAGCATCTCCAAAGACAGTTGTCACCATACTTTGTGCCTCAACGCTACCAAGTTTTGATTTAGTCTGACCTTCAAACTGTATTTCTCTAAGCTTTATCGAAACAACAGCCGTGAGTCCTTCTAAGACGTCATCTCCGGTCAAATTATCCTCCTTTTCGCTTATAAGATTGTTTTTACGAGCGTAAGTGTTCAGGCTTCTGGTTAAAGCAGTTTTGAAACCAGTAATATGAGTACCTCCCTCGGAGTTATAAATATTGTTTGCGAAAGGCAAGATGTGTGAAGAGATATCATCTATATATTGGAGGGCCACTTCTACGGTCTCGTATTCATTACCGTTAGCCGCTTTCTCCACATAAAAAATATTTTTATGAATCGGTTTAGTGTGTTCGTTTTCAAATCGCACGAGAGAGACGAGGCCACCTTCAAAAAAGAAAGACATAGAGGGCACCTCCAATCCCAACTCTCGCATATAAAATACTTTTTCTTTCTCCGCATTGCTAGATGCCTCACGAGCATCAAGGATTGATATCTTCAGGCCCTTCACTAGATAGGCCTGCTGACGGAGGTGGTTTACTAGGCGTTCAAAAGAGAAGTTAGTATCCGGGAAAATAGCCGGATCTGGTTGAAAAGTAATGATGGTGCCGTGGAGCCCAGATGCCCCCACTTTTTTGACAGAAGCTTTTTTCTTACCCTGACTATACTCCTGAACATAAACTCCCCCATCTCTATGCACCTCTGCCTTGCAATATATAGAAAGCGCGTTTACTACAGAACCACCAACGCCGTGCAGACCTCCGGATATTTTGTATCCATCACCGCCAAATTTCCCCCCAGCGTGGAGGGTGGTCATAATGGTCTCTAGAGCAGAGACTTTTGTCTGTTTGTGTATATCGACAGGGATGCCTCGACCGTTATCTACCACTCGTACGCGATTGTCAGGCATAAGAGTAATTTCTATATCATCAGCGAAGCCACCCATGGCCTCATCACGCGAGTTGTCGAATATTTCCGTTACGAGATGGTGCAGACCATCAGGTCCGGTGGTGCCAATATACATACCGGGACGCTTTCGTACCGGTTCTAGACCCTCTAAAACTGTGATGGATTCTGCGCTGTAAGTCCCCTTGCTTTTATCCTGTTTGGCTGGTTTCGGCATAGCTATTTATCAACCCATTTTAGCATAAATAGGCCTAAAAAGAAAGGTCTTTTTACCGGGAACCTGCCTGCGCAGGCAGGTTAGACCCTCCGTATTTCAGCGCTAAAATTGGTAGTAGTTTTATCCTCTAACTCAGTATGTAAGGTGTTAACTTCTGTGTTGGTTAGTGTTTTATCGAGACTTCTATAAGTGATGCGAAAAGTGTAACTTATCTTCCCTTCCCCGAATTTTTTCGTATCTTCATATTTATCTAGGAGGAGCACTTCTTCCGCCAAATCACCTAAGTGGTCACGAATTAAATCAAAGTAGTCGTTAGGCACAAAATCTTTGTTAACTATAAAAGAGATGTCACGTACTACTGGTGGGAACTTAGAAACCTCTTTAAATTTATTGCCAAGTTTCAATTGCTTTCTAACTCTCTCATCTCCTGACCAGAGTAGTCGAATATCTGGTAAGTTTATAGACGCTATAGCCAAACGTTCAAGTCCAAAGCCGAAAGCCCAGCCGTTATAATTACTTAGTCCGAAGTTTGCTAAAACACTTTTACGAGGTAATCCGGAACCAAGCATCTCCATCCATTGGCCGTTAATCTTAGCCTCCATTTCAAAACTCGGGTCAGTATAAGGGAAATTATGGTCATAGAAACGAAATTCTACTTTGTCCCCAAAGATACCTTTAGCAATTTCGCTCAAAACATTTTTTAGGTCTTCTGGAGTAACTATTTGTTTTTCATCAGGTGCAAGGTAGAGGCCACCTATCTGGTGGAAAACGTTCATATGTTTTCTATCTATCTCATCTTTGCGATAAACTTTGCCGAAACAAATTGCCCCGAAAGATTCTTTGTTTGCGATCTTCTCTCTTATCGACGGATGATTTAAATAGTAATACCAAAAGACAGTGTCATGAGTCCTAAGTACGTGTTTCTCATCTGCATAGTAGGTGTCAGATTTACTTCTGGCAGGATGACCTTCTGGCATATTAAACAAGTCAAACAAAATATCGGTGGAGATAATCTCTGGAATTTTTATAACATCAAAGCCCTTGAGACTCTTAGTTTCTAGTGTGCGCTTCACAATCTCATGAAGAGGACTATCTGCAGTCCGTGCCAAATCGGGCATCTCTAAAAAACGCTTTAAACGCTCTGATTCCGAGTCACTTTTACCCTCAAGCCCTTTACGGAGCTTCTCTTCCTCCTCTGATTTTATAATTATATTTTCTGACATTATGCTATATGGTATGGTATAGTGAGCTTTATCGCAAATGATGGAAATCACAGCACTTGTCCTATACGTGACTCTTTTTATCTCGCTTTTCTTTGAGGTTTTTCTACTCATCACCTATCTTGAAGTGCGAGAGGAATTGAGCCTAGAGAAACTTCTTGATAAAAATATCAAGCAGTTTCCGACCACAACCATCATTGTGCCTTGTTTTAACGAAGAAAAGACTCTCTCTGCCACAATTCACTCCATCCTCAATCTTGATTATCCGAAAGATAAACTCTCTCTTATTTTAGTTGATGATGGCTCCACTGATGGGACAGCGGAAGAATTAAAAAAATTTAGTAATAATTCACAGATTAGAATTTTTTATAAAGAAAATGGCGGTAAACACACCGCCCTAAACTTCGCCCTTGAACAAGTGAAGAGTGATCTAGTGGGTTGTTTAGATGCAGATTCCTTTGTTAACCCGGACGCCCTTAAGAAGATCACTCCTTTTTTTGATGACCAAAGTATTATGGCTGTGACCCCCTCTATAAAAGTTTTTGAACCCAAGAGTGTTTTACAATATGTTCAGAAAATCGAGTACAGTTGGGGTATATTCTTGCGTCGAATGCTCTCTTCTCTTGGTGCCCTTTATGTCACACCGGGACCGTTTTCTATCTTTCGTACTAATATCTTTAAAGAAATAGGCGGTTATCGTCATGGACATCACACGGAAGATTTAGAGATGGCTCTGCGTATGCAGAAGAATCATTACAAAATCGTTAATTCACACGGCGCGCATGTTTATACTATTGCCCCAATTAACTTCTCTGCTCTTTATAAGCAAAGAGTGCGTTGGACTTACGGATTTTTAAATAACGCAATAGACTATCGCGAAATGTTTTTCAATAAAAAATACGGTAATATTGGCTTCTTTATTCTACCTATCGCCACGGTTTCTATATTTTTCTCCATATATTTATTTGGCAACATACTCTGGAATGTCTCGACTAAAATTTCAGACCTTTTTGTTAGATTTCAAACAATTGGATTCAATTTAAATCTTTCTTCTATAAACCTTGACTGGTATTTTCTTAATACCAGCACGGTTTCTATTTTAACTATTACGACTTTAGCTCTTACTTTAGTTATCATGTACCTATCCTTAAAACTTTCTGAAGGCAAGTTTAAGTTCTCGCGCGGTATCTTGTACTACATGCTTCTCTACGTCTTTTTAGTCCCCTTCTGGCTTTTAAAGGCTTTATTTAGTACGGTTTTTAGAAGGAATGTAAGTTGGAGATAATACCTCTATGATAGATTCAAAAAAATACATCATCACCTTTCTCATTACGGCCGTTATCTTTGGCACAGCTATTTTTATCAGCAATGCTTTGGGTGAAAAAAAGCTCGAAGATGTTAAGTCTATTGAGGATCGTGTTGCTCTGGATATTCTCTCCTCGGAAACACAGTTTGCCTTACTAGAAGAAACTTCCTGCAAAGATCTTGGTCCCGGGTTTCTCTCTAAAGAACTTGGTTCTCTTGGAGAGAAACTAGCTTATGGTGATAATCAAACAGAACTTAATAACGACAATTTAGAATATTTAAAACGTTCTTACTTCCTGCTTGAGATCAAGGACTATCTTTTGATGAAACGTCTTACTGAAAAATGCGGCATTGAACCGACCTTTATCTTATATTTTTATTCGGTTGAAGAGTCTTGCGAAGATTGCGAAAAGATGGGTTACGTACTCACCTCCCTAAGAGATAAATATCCAGATCTTAGGGTCTATTCTTTTGACTACAACTTTGATGTTGGCGCTATAAATACCCTCATCTCTATTTATAAGGTTGAACCGAATCTGCCTGCTTTTAGTATTAACGGCCAACTATATTACGGTTATCATTCGGTCGAAGATCTTGAAGAGCAGGCACCTGCTCTTCAAGATCTAGCTCTACGGGCCAAAGCGCTGGAGACAGCCACCGCCTCCTCTTCCTCTCAAGAAACGGAATAGTTCTTAAAGATTTAACTTAATCGACAATTGCGTTTATTTCCCCACCAAAGACTTTAGAGGCTTGTTTTACATATTCGACTATATTTTCTTTAAAAAATTGCTTATGTTGTTTTTGAATTTGCGAGATTACATAGTATCCAATTGCCATCATTGCTCCGTAATCAGCGTTAAGGGGTAATGGTATGTATAATCGGTTTTCTGGTTTGCCCCAAGTTTTGTTTTCCTCACCGAAACTGATAAACAATTCATCAGACGGCACCACAGTTACTGCATGCTTCATATACTCACTTGTCTCAACGTCCCGTGCAATTCTCCTGCCAAATAATTCAATGAATTTTACTTGGAGCATTCTAATAATTCCTGAAAATCGTGTCGGTACGATGAGAAAGTACTTATCATATCTCGAGAGATCTGGCATGGTGAGTGTCTCAATACGTTCCCGAATAAAATTTTGAATATCTTGTGCATCTTCATGAGTTTTTCCAAGAATCATACCCATATAAGTTGAGGTATTGTATGTATAGGGTTCTCTATTTTTAGGAAAAATATATTCATCATAAGAATGTTTTTGGTCAAGCTCCCCGTGGGTGGAAGAACAGGGTGTGTTTGTTATTAGGGTAGTGTGTTTTTTATATTCTTTTACACATTTTGCTACTATTAATGCGTGTTTTTCTCCAGAAGCTGATACGAGAATAACGCCATCTATACTCGGTATATGTTTCAATTTCTTTTCGTAGTTACTTTCTGAAGCAAATATTGCGTTTCTGTCTTCAAAGATAATTCGCCCAGTCGCTTCAGCATTGCCAGAACCAATTACAAGCGGAAGTTTGTATTTCAGGGTATCTAATGTAGGCAATACTTGTTTTTGAAAAAGCTCCAGCGCGCCCAAGACCGCTATGTCCAAGTCGGGGATAGTGTCCAGATTAAATGTATTAAGAATATCAATGTTTTTGTAGTTCATAACAGTTTGCGGTCATTATATCTTATGTCCGCCGAAAATGGCGCGAAGCGTGGAAAGAATTTTTCCGGTAAATGTCGGTTTTTTTCTTGATTGTACACGAAAGAGATAGGAATCTTTTATGACAGGGGTAGGGATGCCCAGTTCTTTTGCGGTCTGTACCGTCCACTCTCCTTCACCAGTATGGGCGACAGCGCTAGACGCTTTCCTTAAGTCATCGCCATATTGTTTAAATCCCTCTTCTAGCCACCCAGTAAGTCGCGAAGTAATAATGCTGTTTTGATTATATACTTTGGCCACCTCTTTTAAACGAAATTTGAACGGCGCTTCTTTGAGTATTGCAAAACCTTCCGCGAGTGATTGCATCATGCCATACTCAATACCGTTATGAATCATTTTTGCGAAGTGCCCAGCTCCAGTCTTACCCATATAGCCCGAGCTTGTATCCGACATTGCCTCAAAAATTGATTTACTTTTTTCATACATCTTTTTATCGCCTCCTACCATAATGGCAAATTTCCCAAGCTCAATGGAAATTGGTCCACCAGAGACACCAACATCAAGAAAGTGAATTCCTTTTGATTTCAATCGCTTTCCTCTCCGAATGGAATCCTTATAAAAAGAATTGCCACCGTCAATTACGGTATCACCCTTTTTAAGTAATTGTGCGAGGCCATTTTGGGCAAATAAGACTTCATCTACGGCTTTTCCCGCCGGCACCATAAGCCACACGGTTCGCGGAACAGAAAGTTTCTTCACAAATTCTTGAAGAGAGTATGAGCCGACAATGCCTTCCTTCTCAAGTTCTCTTGTAGAATTTGGCGACTTGTTAAATCCCACTACTCTCATTTTTTTTATATTTAACCGTTTGGCAATATTGGCCCCCATTTTTCCTAAACCGATAATGCCAATTTCCCCGACATCTTGAGGTTGATATTCTGCTAAAGGCACTAGACCGTCCTTCCAGCCATTGATAATTGGGTCAGTAAATTTCCAAGAAGCTAGGACCTCGTCCGAAGAGATAAATAATGTTTGGTCACCTTCCATGGCCGCGTTAATAATTTTTGCGTACTCTTCCACATACTGAACCTTTGTTTCTTTTTCATAGAGAAAGAAGGAGAAAACTCTCTCTTCAATAATCTTTTCAAACCCGGGTTTTTTCGTCCAAAAATGGATAACGACCTCATCATTTGGTTCAAGACGAAAAACAATTCTATTAGGAGCATGTGGACCTTCCTCACACAGAAGACACACATTTGGGTGCTTTAGCGTCAAAATGATTTCTTTGCGCGATTCTCCCATACGCTTTCCAGCCTCCATGTATATGGGAATTCCTTTCCAGCGGGGATGGAGAAATTCCGTTTTAAGGGAAAAATAAGTTTCTGTTTCAGAATTAGGATTCACCCCCTTGATGTTCTTATAACCAGCATGTTGAGCCCTAAAAGTGTCTTTGCTTAAGGTTTTATCATTCCACGGTATGAGTGTTTTTAAAACGGTCGCTCGGTTTTTTCTAATGCTACTGGTGGTCATACCGGTGGGATATTCCATGGTAATCGCCGCAAGCATAGTAAGAAGATGATTTTGCCCAACATCGCGAAGAGCTCCGATGGAATCATAGAAGCTACCCCTATCCTCAACACCAAGAGATTCAAGCAGTCGGATATCAATCCGCTCAATCATAGTGTTATCCCACGCATTTTCAAAAAGATTATTTGAGAAACGAAAGTTTTCTATTCCCTGAATAATTTCTTTAAATAAATAATGGTCAATCCTATAAATTTGCTCCTCTTTGAAGTAGGTGGAGAGGAGAGATTGTAGTTTTTGCGCGCTTCGGAGATCTGTCCCAAACGGTTTTTCAATCAAAATACGGCTCCACCCCAACTTTCCCCCACAGGGGATATTAAGTTCCACTAGAGCGAGATTTTTAAAGATAGACTCGTATGAAGAAGGCGGTACGGCAAGATAAAAAAGTTTATTGGCGCACATATTCCAACCGCTTTCTATCTCGGCAATGCGATCCGAGAGGAATTGAAAAGCTTTTGTATCCTCAAATGTTCCTGTTTGATAGGTAAAAAGTTCAAAGAAACTGTTAATTTCTTTATCTTCTATTTTTGAATCCCCATGTTTTTTTACCGCTTCCAAAATCAAGTCCTTAAATTCTTTATCCGAAAACTCCCTTCGCGAAAAACCTATGACAGACAGGCGTTTGGGCAGGCGACCACGTTGAAATAAATGCCAAAGAGATGGAATAATTTTCTTGGTTGCCAAATCTCCAGTCACACCAAAAATAGTCAAGATAGATGGGACATTTTTTATGTTTTCATTATTCATTTTTCTAATATACTTGTTATATAAGCAACCCAAACATCTGAAAAATATACCCGATAACAATAAACACGATACCAACAATACTTGTAGCCCTCTCCTTTTTCATCTCACTTATGACGCGAGAATCAATCGCTCGTTCTTCGCGCGCGCGAGTATGCACCCGAAGCACCGTATAGGCAATCAGAATCGTTCCAATGACATCAAGAGTAATTCCTATAATTAGCATGTGATATGGCTTTGTCTGATACTCGGTTTTCTCCCTCTTATCTCTTCAGTTTTTATCAATAAGAGAGAGTCTCTGAGTACCAGCAGACGTAGTACTTCGTAATTATTTGCACTTACGCACCGCAGGTATGTGCTCCGTTCCCTCCTTGGCAGGCGAGACATACGTCACTAGTATCTTTTTTATCATGATTATGACCATCTCCGTCCTTATGTCCCTCACCGTGAGTATGCTCACCTTTACCAGTCTGGCACGCCACACATACATTAGATGCAACTTCTTTCCTTTCAGCGCCACAGCAGGTACCCGGAGTATCTTTTGATACAGAACCACACATCGCACATTTATATTCTTTGTTCATATTTCTCCTTAATTATATTAATTTTTTCTAATTGTTATTTGATTTCTACTACTGTCTGTTTTCTTTCATTAATTGTGCTAAACGAATCGGCATCATAAAGAGAAGAAAGGCAATTGCAAGAAGTGCTAATAAAATCCCCGTAAGAATTTTACCGACTCCGATTAATTTTAATCTCAATAACTCCGATGGATAATTTTGAATTTGAACAAGTTTTTGATTAAGCTCCGAACCGGTTACTGCCGCCTCACGCTCTACTTTAGAAAGAGTGAAATACTCTTGTTGGAGCGCGTGGAATTTCGGCTCTTCTACTCTCACTTGATTTTGCAGACTGACTCCTTGCCACGCAAATGAGAGGGCAGAAATAATCAGAATCAAAAGAACAAGTATCGGCATCATCATTGATTTCATGTTTTGCATATATTTTTTAATTAATTATTATTTTGATTTCTTAGGTTTTAATGTCCATCTTCTTCGATCGCATATTTTATGATATCCATGTTACAGCTTTTATTTTTTTTGCACCACGCCTCGCATTTCTTAGCAGTTTCCTCATCGTGATATTTCATCTTGCACTCACTGCAAGTGTAGACTACGTGGTAGCTTTGATTTATTGTTTTTGCCATATTCTACTTGAATAGTGTTTGGTTGATTATTTTTTTAATTCTTGGATCTTCTATCTTTGGCTTATAGCACATCATCTGCCCCTTTTTTTCACTCTCAACGATTCTCGACATCTCAAGTATCCGCAGGTGTTGTGATACTGCCGATACTGAAATGTCCAGAACATTAGCAAGATCACTAACACACATTTCCCCCTCTTCGACAAGAAGTTTGATAATAAGAAACCGATTCTTATCTCCGAGCAAACTAAAAATTTCGACCAAGGGATTTTTCTGCCCCCTTAAAGTTTCTTTTATTCTTGATATTTCTGTTACTTCTAACATGTTTAAGTATTTGCGTTAACGCTTAAATACTACCCCTATAGATAATCATAGTCAAATTTGTATCTGTGGATAACTTATCTACCCGTGCGTATACCCTGCTCTAACCAAAGACTCCAATTCTGGAGCCACCTCCCGGGCTTGAACCGGGGACCTTTACTTTACAAAAGTATTGCTCTACCAACTGAGCTAAGGTGGCTTAACCCTCTTACTTTACCTTTTCTTCGGTGTTTTGAGAACCTTGTTCATAAACATCATGTATCTCACCATTACCCTTCTCAACATCAGACATATTTTTGAAAAATTCCGACATACCGTCTTGCTTTTTCAGAAGCTTTGAATCTCTCATGTTATCCGCGTATTTTCTTCTCTTTTCCTCAAGAAAGGAGATTATTTTGTTTAATGTGTTTCGAGTGTGTATTGGAATGCGTTTTTTAAAGAAAAATATCACCCCCTCTTTTCCTTCATAATAGAGACGAACCACTTTATGATAAATTTCTCTTGTGTAAATATCTCCTTTTGATATCGCTCTGGTGATGAAAAAAAGTTTCCTCCGCTTCGCTTCCAGTCCCTTTACGGTTATAAGTAATATGATAGCTAGACCGGAAATGATAAATATGACTATTAAAGTCATGATGTCGAGAATTATTTGTTAATCTAGAGAAAAACGCACGAACTGTCCTATTTCAATACGTTCTCCAAACTTCTGTATGGTGTTGTTAATTAGGTCGCTTATTTTAAGCCCAGGATCTTTGATATAAGGTTGTTCGAGAAGGGTAAGAATATCTATAGGATACATAGCCGCGATGTGCATACCAATATCTTTTGCCACAGATTTAAATTCAGGATTCTTGGCCACGAAATCCGTCTCACAGAGTAATTCAAGCATTACTCCGACTCTGTCTCCCGTATGAATGTAGGAGCTAACTACACCGGCTCCTAAGGTACGGGTACCCTTCTTGGCTGCGATTTCTGCCCCCTTAGCCTTTAAAATGGCTATAGCTTTCTCTTTATCTCCACTTGCTTCCTCAAGCGCTTTTTGGCACTGCATTATAGAAAGACCGGTTTCCTCTCGTAGGGATTTTATTTCTTCTACAGTAATCATATTTATGATTGTACTATCTTATCAGTTTCCTTTAGTGCTTCCTCTCGGCCTTTTTTATAAGCAATTACAATCTCTTTCAGTATAAAGGAAATACTTTGTCTAGAGGAATCATTGGCTGGAATAACGTGGTCAAGCTTATACAAATTGGAGTCTGAACTTGCGAGAGCGATAGTAGGGATACGCATTTTTCGTGCCTCCTCAACCGCGATGTGTTCTTTCTTAGGGTCTACCACTACGAGAAACTTTGGTAGAGCTTTGAGCTGATGAAGACCTCCAAAATAGATTGTGAGTTTATCAATATCGCGATCAATCAATAGTCGTTCCTTTTTGGTATATTTACCGAGTTCTCCAGATTCTCTTTGTGTAGTTAATTCTTCAAGTTTTGCTATACGTTTCTTTATTTCAGGGAAATTTGAAAGTGTGCCACCAATCCAACGGCCGGCGACATATGGCATTTCTAGTTCTTTGCCCGACCTTTCGACAGCTTCTCGCGCCTCACTTTTGCCTCCAACCCATAGGCCAAGGATCCCCTCCTTCCCCTTCCCCTCGACGAAAGCGAGCACCTTCTCTAATTCTTTACTAGTCTTTTCTAGGTCGAATATTTCAAGATTGTTTTTTATCCCCAAGATAAAAGGTTTTACAGATGGGTGTCTACGAGACTTTACAAATCCGAAGTGAGCCCCGGCAGAAAAAAGAGCGTCTATTACGCCAGTTTTTGTCGTTTTTAAGGTGTCGTCTGTTTTTTCCACAGTTGGTCAAGTTTATCAGAAAGAGGGCTCTTATACAACAGCCTCGTCTGCTTCTTTAAGAGCGGTTAGCATTGCCTCCATGTCCCCTTTTAAAATCTTTTCAATGTTGTGCCAAGATTTTTTTATACGATGGTCTGTGATCCTGTCTTGGAGTACGTTATATGTACGAATTTTCTCTGAACGGTCTGCTGTGCCTATCTGACTTTTTCTATTTGCAGAATACTTGGCCACCTCTTCTTCCTCCTTTTTTGCCTCGAGTTTGGCAGTGAGGATGCTCATCGCTTTCTCGCGGTTTTTCAACTGGCTTCTTTCAGCGGTAGAACGCACATCTATACCTGTTGGTTTGTGAATAATTCTAACAGCGGTCTCAACTTTGTTAACGTTTTGTCCACCGGCCCCGCCTGAACGAGAGGTTTCTATCTCCAGATCAGAAGGTTTGATTTCTATCGTCGTTTTTTTGCGCACTGGCAGGATGGCGACAGAGGCGGTAGAGGTGTGCACTCGCCCCATTTTCTCTGTTTCAGGGATTCTTTGGATGCGATGAACGCCTGTTTCAAAACGTAGTTTATCATAGGCCCCTTGTCCATGCATCTCGATAGCAATATCTTTGTATCCCCCTAGAGAGCTTCCTGAAACATACAGAGTCTGTGTGCTCCAGTTTTGTAGACCAGCATAGAGGGTGTACATGTTTGCTAAATTTCTAGCGAAGAGAGCGGCCTCTTCGCCACCAGTACCGGCGCGTATTTCTAAAATGATTTCGTTTGGAAACTCTTCTGTTTCCACATTTTCATTTTCTTTCTTTTTTTTCCACTCTTGCCAATCCATTACTTCTTAGCCTTAGCTCTTTTTTGTTTGAAACGTTCTACTCTACCCGCGGTATCAAGTATTTTTTCCTGACCAGTATAAAAAGGATGTGTAGCAGAAGATATTTCCACCATGAAAACTGGATACTCTTTCTTATCTATCTTTGCTTTGGCTGTCTCACTTGTTTTAACAGTAGAATTAATAATAAATTCTGTATTGTCAGAATTATCAATAAACAAAACCGGTCGGTAATTTTGGGGGTGTATATCTTTCTTCATTTACACCAGTATATCAGCAAATTAGAGGTTCTGCAAGAAATCTATATCTCGTTGGATGATGGCCGCCCTCTCCATCACCCTATTGCCATAGCTTAAACCCACATTTGCTTTACCATTGGTATAACAAGTTTTTCCAGAGTAGTAACGGCAAGCGGCGGTACGCTCATTGGTCCAGTCTTGACTACTTGCTCCCAGGTCACCAAGAAATACTGACGAAGCTGTAATAGCATCAGATGGTTCCCATGGATCTGGAGTATTTTTGCTCGTGGCATTACTTATTTTATTTTTAAGCAAATTCCAAGTGGAAGGAATAAATTGCGCCGGCCCCATAGCCCCTCCGTATCCCACTACACCAGATATAGGACAAGAGACGCGAGTATTTAGGGGGTCACGTCCCAAAGAGCTCAATATTGTCTGAAGCAGTGGTAAATCTCTTGAAGGATGAATACCGTTTTTGAAAATGGTCCCGGTATTTACCCCCTTGGTTTCTCCGGTTGAGAGATTGGTAATAATGCATGAACCGACGTTTGCCCCGAGATTGGATTCCTGTTGGAGGATAGCGAGGACGAAGGCTGGTCTTACCCTTGTTTTGGTATTTGCCGTTTCTGCATATTGAAGGGCCGTGCCGAATGGTATGGCTACCGAGTCACGAAGAGGAAAAAGCACCGCTTTAATCTGGGCCGCTTTGGCTTGTTTGTCAGCTAATACTTGAGCATAAGTTTTCTCCTTAGTTTTATTTATTGCCAAGAGAGTCTTTTTCTCTGATTGGCTTACCTCCACTTCTTTTTTAGCAGACTCTAAAGCGGCTTTAGCCGCAGCTTCCGCTTCCTTCTTTTTATTCAACGCAGCTTTTTCTGTTTCAGTCAGAGATCTTACATTTCTTAGTTCATTAAATAGTACAGTGAGAGCCTTCTCTGCTGATGCATAAGTCTCAATATCTATAAAAAATTCCGATAGGTCATTTTCCGAGAGTATCGCTTCCACGAGAGAGTAAGAGTTAATATCATTGGTCTTACGCAAGATGTCAGCGATAGCTTCTCTACCCTTAAAAATACGAGAATCGAGTATAGAAATTTCCTTTTGTTTAGAAGCTATGTCTTTCGTTAGATTAGAGATAGCAATATTTTTACCCTTGATATTGGCTTTAGCAGCATTAATCTTGGCCGAGAGCGCCGCAATGTCTCTAGAAAAAGAGGCGCTATCCTGCTTCGTCTTGTTTAGGGTCTCTGTCCATTCGGCAATCTCTTTATTGCAGGCTTCTAATTCGGCTTCGAGTTGAGACCGACTTTTGCCAGCGATTTGGTCAGTGCAAGTGCTCTGGGCAGAACTATAATTGTAATTAAAGACACTCAAAAAACCGATAATAAATATCAAGGCGAAAACTATTTTTGATAGGTTAGGAGTGAGGCGGTTCTTTTTTATCGTCTTCATTAGTTTCTGTGGTTTCAGTTTCCTCTTCTTTACCTTTCTTCTCAACTTCTATTTGTGACAAATCAACTGGAGCTACTTCCTCCTCTTTTTCTTCACGTGGGGCTGACACGAGAGCCACTACTTCTTCTGGATTTTCTTTTAATTCTACTCCTTGAGGCAAGACAATGTCCTTGGCAAGGATCTGATCTTCGAAGTTTGAGAGACTGCCGATATCTACCTCTATGTTATGTGGCAAATCTTTAGGCATCGCAATCACTTCTAGTTCATGTATAACTTTAACGAGTATACCGCCAAGGTCTTTCACAGCTGGGGAGACGCCAATGAATTCAAGGGGTAATTCAACTTCGACTTTATGTCCCTTCTCGAACACATAGAAGTCTGCGTGGCGTGGGTTACCAGTGATAGGGTCCAAATCCACGTCTTGGATAAGACTTTCCTTGACTCCCTCTGGGGTTTCCAATGTCACTACGCTAGACTCTCCCGCTTCTCGCCACACTTTTAGAAACTCAACTTTGCCGATAGATATTGGGGTCGATGCTTCCTTTTTACCATAAAAGACTGCTGGAATTTTTCCTCCTTTTCGGACTATTTCTGGTTTTGTATGAATATCTCGCGTTTCTGCCTTTAAAGTTAGCATTCAATCATTCTACTCGATTGCGATATGATTTTCAAGATACTCTAGACTCCCGTTGACTTTCTTGCCGGGGTTAAAGATATTTAGAGGGTCAAAGATTTCTTTAGTTTCTCTAAATAATTCCAATATTTCGTTGCTATACATTTTGTTTAAAAAAGGCGTACGAATGATTCCGTCGTTATGTTCTCCTGTAATCGAGCCTTTAAATTCACCGACAAGGTCATAAAATTTGTTTGCCACGGGAACTATCTTGGCCCGCTCACTTTCTTTTGTTAGGTTCATGAGAGGTATGATATGGAAATTACCATTTCCTGCATGACCTGCGATATTGGCTTCTATCCCTCCATCTGCCAGTATCTTTAACGCTCTTGGTAGAAATTCCGGTGTACTCTCAATAGGAACACAGAAATCCTCGACAAAAGAAGCTGTTTTTTTATCTCCGACATGCTTACGGAGTAGATTGAACGATTCTCTCCGCATTATCCAGAATTTATTTTCCTCCGAATCTCTTTCTATCACCCGGTGCCAAACCTTAAATGGTTTTATCGCCTCTACAACACCCTTCACTCTACTTTTTACTTCCTCATCCGTATTTTCTGCTATTTCCACTAGGACCACTAGTTTGGGTAAGCCGAGCATTCTCGCGCCAATCAATGCTTCCGGCAGAAATTTTGTTGCAAAGGCCAAGAGACTGGAGCCATCTTTCTCCGCAATTTCTGGCATGAAGCGAATACCGAGTTTAAGCGTCTCTTCATCAAATGTTTCTAAACTTTCCGGCTTGTAAGGCAGGATCGCCCTTACAACCTGTGGTAGTTCATCCCAAGTTTTGAAGAAAAGGGCCACCATGTCATGAAAGGGCATCTCTCTAACAAGTCTTAATTTGGCTTGAGTGACAATTCCCAGAGTTCCTTGAGAGCCGACAATAAGTTTGTTTAAATCAAAATATCCTTCGCTTCGTTTGGGATCTAGAACATTCCAGAGATAATATCCAGCAGAGTTTTTTGTAACCATGGGTCTCGCTTTTTCTATGACCTCCTTGTTTTCTTCTAAAAGATTGTAGAGTCTCTTATACAAGTTTCCTTCAAAATCTCCTTGCCCCATCTTGTCTTCAAGTTCCTCTTTATTGAGAGGCTTGACCGTATATTCATTGCCGTCAGAAAAAATTACTTTAGATTCAAGAATAAAGTTCTCCATTTTACCGTAACGCAAGCTTCTCTCTCCTCCGCAGTTGTTACCAATCATGCCTCCCAAAGCACACAGGTTTTTGGAAGCTGGAAAACATGGCAAAACAAGTTTTTTTTCCAGAGTTTGCTTTTCAAAATCGCGGTAGAAGACTCCCGGTTCTACCACAGTTCCTTCCTCCAGTATCTCCCCAATGTAGCCCATGTGTTTGCTCACATCTGCGATGATCGAGTCATTGATAGACCCCCCTGACATATCAGAACCAGCCGCTCTCATAGTTATAGAATGGTCCTTGTTTTCGGCTACCCACTTGACCAATTTTTTTAAATCTTCTGAATTTTTAGGAAACACTACAAGTTTTGGTCCGACTTCAAAAAGACTAGCATCACGACTGTAAGTCTTAAGGGTGGCTTCGTCATCAAAAACTTCACCACTAAAGAATTTTTGTATTTCTTCCTTTAATTTCATAATCCGTTAAACAATTTCAAGCGTTCGCGAATTACTTTTTTCATCTCTTCCACACCCTTAGCAAGAAACTGATAAGGCGCAATTTCACTGGACTTAAGACCCTCCTCTATCCCCTCTTTATAAGCCACTCTTATTTCAGTATTGATATGTATAAGTCGTATACCAGCCTTGATAGCTTTTCTGAAATCTTCATCTGCAATTCCAGAACCCCCATGAAGCACTAGAGGTATCCCAACGGCCTTATGAATCTCTCCAATGCGTTCGATATTAAGTTTGGGATTACCCGTTTTGACGATACCGTGAACATTGCCCACTGATGGGGCGAGTAAGTCTATCCCAGTTTCTTTCACAAATTCTCTCGCATCTTCCGGATTAGTTTGAGTTTCTAGAGAGACGCCATCAGGCAAATTCTCTATGACTTTTGACGACTTGCCTATAAATCCAATTTCTCCTTCTACTATTATTTCTGTATTCTTGCTTCGAGCATACGAGACAACCTCTTTTGTTAAGGCAATATTTTCCGCAAATGTTTTGTCTGCGCCATCTACCACGATACTGTCTACACCGGCATCAATAGCCGCCATCGCTCTTTCTAACGAATACGTATGGTCTGCGTTTATAAAAACATTTAAATTGTTTTCTCGAGCAGTTTTAACTAGAGCAACCACTTCCTCTAGTCCTATGAAGTCTCTCTCTTTTTCAGAAACCCCCACTATTACTGGCACATCAAGGTCCTTAGCTGTCTCTACTACAGCCTTGAAGCCTAGAGAATCAGAAACATTGAAATGTCCTATAGCAACTTTTTTTTCTTCGGCCCAATCCAAGACTTCGCGCAAAGATTTCATTACTTTTATCTTAACATTTGATACAATTAGTGGGAAATGAATGATTTCATAGCCATAGGCGATATTGTCATAGACGCGTTTATCAAACTTAAGGATGTACGCATAGATACTGACCACGATACTGGAGATCAGGGAATGAAGGAAATTTGTTTTAGATTTGGAGACAAGGTTGAATACGAAGATTTACTAGTCGTGCCGGCCGTTGGCAATAGCTCAAATGCTGCCGTAGCTGCTAGGCGTCTGGGACTTAAAAGCGCTTTGGTTACTAATATCGGGGATGATGAACATGGCCGGGAAGATTTAAGAGTTCTTGAGAACGAGGGGGTAAAAACAGATTTTGTTAAGGTCCACGAAGGAATGCAATCCAATTACCACTATGTTTTGCGTTACGGCGCCGAGCGCACTATTTTGGTAAAACATTATGAGTACCCCTACAAATTAGAGGATATCGGAAATCCTAAGTGGATTTACTTGAGTTCTTTGGCTAAAAATTCCATTAGTTATCATCATGAGATCGCCTCTTATTTAAAGACTCACCCGTCTACTAAACTGGCTTTCCAACCCGGAACCTTTCAAATAGAACTCGGTTTTGAGGCGCTGAAAGATGTTTATGAAGAAACGGAAGTATTTTTCTGTAACGTAGAGGAGGGTGAGAAAATTTTAGGTATGAATACGTTAGGCATAGAAGAACTTCTGAAACGGATGCGTGCTCTGGGTCCGCAAATTGTCGTTATCACAGATGGACCGAAGGGGGCTTATGCTTATGATGGTCAAAACATTTGGTCTGCTCCGATGTATCCTGACTTGACTCCGCCGGTAGATCGCACAGGTGCCGGTGACAGTTTCTCAGCAACCTTTATCTCCGCTTTGGCTCTTGGATACGATATTCCCACAGCTCTATTGTGGGGGCCGATTAACTCCATGTCTGTAGTTCGAGAAATAGGAGCTCAAAAAGGTCTTTTGAATCAAGAACAAATTAAAAAATATTTACAAGAAGCTCCCATCGATTTCAAGATTAGAAAATTATAATAGCGATGTATCGCTATTATTGACTCAGATTTTTTATTAGTTTAGTTAATTTTATTGTCGCTTTAAAATTTTGTTTACTGCCTTTACAATACTTCCTACTCCCATACCATAGTACTCGATTAGTTCCTCGGGAGTTCCCGATTGTCCAAACTGGTCATCTACCCCGATAAACTCTATGGGTACCGGATAATTCTTCGCTAGAGACTCTGCTACAGCCGAACCCATACCACCCCTGATCTGATGTTCTTCTACCGTGATAATTTTTCCGGTTTTTTTGGCTAGTGTGACTATGGCTTTTTCATCCAAGGGTTTTATGGTTCCCAGATTCATCACCTCGACTTCTATTCCGGATGCTTCAAGTTGTTTGGCACTTAAAAGTGCTTTGTGTAGCAAGGCTCCGGTGGCAATGATACCTACTTGGGGCTTTGTCGATTGCCAAAAGATTTGCGCCTCCCCTATTTTAAAAGGTGTTTCTGTTGTCGTCATAACAGGGGTTTTTTCTCGAGCGAGACGCAAGTAAACTGGGGTGCCAGTGTCCACACTGGCAAGAGTCGCCTTCTTGGCTTCTAGAGAATCACAAGGAGAGATCACCACCATGCGAGGGATAACGCGAGTGATGGCGATATCCTCTATAGCTTGATGCGTGCCACCGTCTGGCCCCACAGAGACACCCGCATGCGAGCCAACAATTTTCACCGGTCTATTGTTATAACAAATAGTGGTTCTAATCTGTTCCCAGTTTCTTCCAGGGGAAAACATCGCGTAGGAACTGATGAAAGGTATTTTGCCCATAGCCGCTAAACCCGAGGCGACAGATGCGAGATTTTGTTCCGCCACACCCATTTGGATAAATCTATTAGGGAACTTATCTTTGAACAAATTCATCTTTGTTGACTCCGTGAGATCGGCGCATAGCCCCACTACTTGTAGATTTTTTTCTCCAGCTTCTAAGAGCCCTTCACCAAATCCTTGGCGGATAGGTATTTGTTCGACATCTTTATCGAACATTTTTTCATTGAGTTTTAAGTTCGGATTTAACATTGTTGTTAGTTGTGGGTTGTCTACTGATGTTCACTCTTTATCTTACCTCCGAGTGTTCTAAGTTCTGCTAAGGCCACCTCGCCTTGTTTATCAGCCGGAATTTTGTCCGTGGGGCCCTTGCCGGGAGGATTGCCATGCCACCTGTAGTCTTGTTCGAATTCTTCCACCCCCTTACCGGCAATGGTGTGGGCGATAATGACCGTTGGTTTACCAAAGACCGTTTTTGCTTGCTCGAAGGCGTCGGCTATCTCTTCTATATTGTGTCCATCAATCTCAATGACATTCCAATTCCAGGCTCGCCATTTATCAGAAAGTGATTCAAGGGGCATCACCTCTTCCGTATAACCATCAATCTGTATATTATTTCTATCTACGACCGCAACCAGGTTGTGCAATCTCTCCTTGCCTCCGAGCATCGCCGCTTCCCAACTCTGCCCACTCTCTAGTTCTCCGTCAGAGAGAAGCGCATAAATGCGTCGTTTACTTGTGAGACCATGGTCAATCTTGTCAGCAAGCGCCATACCGACAGCTTGCGATAGACCGGAAGCAAGGGGTCCGGAACTTGTCTCAAGCATAGGCAAGAAATCTCGATGAGGATGTCCTTGCAAACGTGAGCCAAATTGGCGTAAAGTTTTTAGCTCTTCAACCGGAAAATATCCTGCGTGTGCCATGGCCGAATAAAGTACCGGGCAGATATGACCATTTGAAAGCACTAGCCTATCTCGTTCCGCCCAATCTGGTTTCTTAGGGTCGTGGTTAAGGGTGTGGAAAAAGAGGGTGGTAAAGATATCGGCCATACCTAGGGGGCCGGCGGTATGTCCAGAACCGGCTTTTATAAGCGCTTCAATGAGTGAGATGCGAATGTCATTAGCCTTCTCTTTAAGCTCAATTAATTTTTCGTCAGTGATTTCCATAAAATATTAAAGCCTGAACCAACTACAAATCTTGTCGCCCCTGAACTTTTTAGTTTTTCCCAATTTTCTGCCTTCACTCCCCCATCAACACTTATTTCTAATTGTGGAAATTTATTCCTTACACTCTTTATTCTATCAAAAATTTTCTCATCTAGCGGATGGCCTTGTGCCCCTATCTCGGCAATAGACATAAGATGTATAAAATCGACCTCGGAGACCAAAGGGTAGACTTCCTCAAGAGGAGCCTGAAGTTCTACCGCTAAACCTATTTTAGTCTTACTTCTTGAACTTCTAATTTTTTCAGAAAGTTTGTGGACTATAATTCTTTTCGCGCCCCTCTCTACCCAACGCTCTATAATATCGTCGGGCCTCTTAACCATTAGATGAACTTCAAAATTAATGTGAATATTCTCCGACCAAATATCTTCTTCCAAGACATCAAGGTGCATGAGCTTTATTTCTTCTGGTAATTGGGCGAGTTTAGAGTCTAAATCAGGGATGCTAGTAGGAAGTATGGCTGGAATAATTTTATTCATGAATGCGGGACATTTTGTCTAATCTTCTTTGATGACGTTCGTTACCTACAAATTTAGTATCGAGCCATTCTTTTACAACCTCTTTCATCTCTTCTTCAGTGATGAAGCGCGCTCCAAGCGAGAGGATATTGGCGTCATTATGTTCTCTTGAGAGTTTGATGACGGATTCATTTTCCTCTTCGACAATACATTGTCCTTGTCCATAATAAACTGCCGCTCGCACCCCACTAAATTTATTGGCCGCCATAGCTTCTCCTTGACCTGAACCACCAAAAATAATCGCCTTTACCTCATTGGGGCGTCTGGAAACTTCTCTGGCGACAGGGATAATGAAGTCCGGATAGTCGTCTTCCTCATTATATTCAAACGCTCCTTTATCTTCTACTTCGTAGCCGAGCTCTTGGAGATAAATAATCAATTTCTCCTTCAATCCAAAACCGGCGTGATCTGAACCCACATATATTTTCATCTTATTTTATATATTTTCCCAATTTGATAACGTGGTTTAAGAGAGTGTTACTGTAGCCTAATTCATTGTCATACCAAGACATAACCTTAACTAAATTACCGCTCACCACGCGGGTGAAATTAAGATCGGCGATAGACCCGTAGAGACTCCCCACGATATCCGAAGAAACCAACTTCTCTTCTGTAACGGTGAAGACCCCCTCCCACCTTTTCTCTCCTGCCGCTTTTTTCAAAATGTTATTGACTTCTTCGACGGTGGTTTCCCTTTTTGCTATAAAGGTGACGTCGACGAGAGACCCTGCCACTACCGGCACCCGCACCGCAATCCCATCGAAAAGACCTTCCAATTTAGTAAATGCTTTAGTGACAGCGATGGCCGCGCCAGTGGAAGAAGGTACGATATTTTGTGCCGCAGATCGACCCTCACGAAAATCTTTTTTTGAGGGGCCGTCAACTAGTGACTGCGAGGCGGTGTACCCGTGTACAGTATTTAAAACAGCTTTCTCTATACCGATAGTTTCGTCAAGGATGGCAATAAGAGGGCTACCGGCATTAGTAGTACAAGAAGCGTTAGAGCTAATAAGACAGGTAGAAAGTTTTTCCTCGTTAACCCCCATGAGGACAGTGCTTCCTTCGATACCTTCTATAGGGTCATCTTTCATTGGCGCGGTGACCACCACTCTTTTGGCTCCCGCATCCAAGTGCGCTTTCGAACCGGCGTAAGTTGTGAAAAATCCTGTAGATTCTATAACCACGTCCACTCCAAGATCTTTCCATGGCAATTTAGCTGGGTCCTTTTCCGAAAGGAATTTTATTTTCTCACCATTGACAACGAGATCGCCATCTTTGACTTCTATCTCCAGACCACTTTTTCCATAGACGGTATCAAATTTTAAAAGATAGGCGATATTCTCAATATTGCCGAGGTCGTTTATAGCTACAACTTCAACTTCTTCTCGTTCGCGAGCTAGTTTGTAGAAAGCTCTACCAATTCTCCCCGCTCCATTGATGGCTATTTTAATTTTCATAAAATTATTGTAACACAGCACCTAGGTCAATACGATATTTATCGGCAGATCCAGCTGGGAGTTCCAAAACATATTGCACGGCTTGTTCCGGTGAGAAACTTTGTGGGAAAGTGTCTGGAGAAACCTCTTTATCTATATCTACCACTACGAAATTTTGATCTATCCAGATAATGTCTATGGGGAAACGCATATCCTTCATCCAAAATGCGTATATAGCCGGTCTGTCAAAGATGAAAAGCATACCAGTCCCCTCTTTTAATTCAGTTCTTCCAGAAAGTCCGAGTCGGCGTGTCTCATCTGTATCAACTACCTCTACTGTAATAGTAGCGTCATTTATTTTTATTGGACGAGTTTCATTTAATTCAGTTGAGTTTTGTTTTAAAAAGAGAAAAATTGAGCCTAAAATAATGGCGAGTCCTATAACGAGGAAGAAAAAATCTTTCATACTTTTAGTATAACTCTTCAACTAATTCAAAGTAAACAAAAACCCCACCGAAGTGGGGTTTTTGTTTACTTTCCCGCCGAAGCGGAGAAATTACATAGGTCTACGATCGTTGTTGCGAGGTTCAAGTGGGCGAGCGACGTTAACAGTCAACTTTCTTCCTTCGAAGTCTTGTCCGTTATACATCTCTATAGCCTTTTGAGCTTCATCGTCATTTGTCATCTCGACGAATCCGAAACCTTTGCTTCTGCCGGTCATGCGATCAATAATAATTGACGCAGAGGTGACAGCTCCTGCCTTTGCGAACAAGTCGCTTAAAGCAGCCTCTGTCGTGGAATAAGGAATTCCCCCGACGTATAGCTTTGTTGCCATTTTATTTGTGCCGACATTATTTTAACTATGTAAGTGTCGGACCAATCTCATTTCGCGCTCTCTTTCGGATTGACCTAAAGTAACCTCTCAACGAGAACCTTACATGTCTGTATTATAGTCGATATCACCAATAAAGTAAAGGGACAACTTGTCTATAAGCATATTTTGTGATATAGTAGCGCAATATTTTATGAAGGAAAGCAAGGTCAAAAAGGAATTAGCCGAGACAGGCAATATCTCTATCATTGCTTTAGTGGACGCGCTAATTGCAGAAGCGCATGGTCTACGTGCTTCAGATATCCACATAGACCCTCGCGAAAAGGATGTACAGATACGTATGCGCATTGATGGTGTGCTCCAAGACGCTTATGTTTTCCCTAAAGAGATTCAATCAGAGATAGTGGCGAGGATAAAAGTTATTGCTGGTCTTCGCACCGATGAACATCAAAATCCGCAGGATGGTCGTTTCAGAATCGTTCTCGATGACAAGAGCCCCATTGATATCCGTGTTTCCATAGTGCCAGTTTATTTTGGAGAAAATATTGTTCTCCGCCTTCTCGCCGAACAGGCAGAAAAGCTTTCTCTCGAAGCTCTTGGTCTAAGTGAGAGAGATAGGAAGAAGATTGAAAACGCCATTCGCAGTCCCTACGGCATGATCCTTGCCACCGGTCCAACAGGTTCTGGGAAAACTACGACACTCTATACAATACTGAAAACTTTAAATACTAGAGAAATTTCCATCGTTACTATCGAAGACCCTATTGAGTATGCCATCGAGGGTATAAACCAGATTCAAGCTAATCCCCTCATGGGCCTGACCTTTGCCAACGGCCTTCGTTCTGTCTTGAGACAAGACCCTGACATCATTATGGTGGGAGAGATTCGTGACTCCGAGACAGCAAATCTTGCCGTTAACACTGCACTAACCGGACACCTGATGCTCTCTACTCTTCATACTAACGACGCCGCCACTACCCTGCCCCGTTTGCTAGACCTAGGTTTAGAGCCGTATCTCATTACTACTACGGTCAACATCGTTATCGGTCAACGTTTGGTGAGAAAGATTTGTAACCACTGTAAGACAGTCAAGGTTCTCACCGATGCAGAGAAGAAAAGTCTGGCTGATCTCGGTGGTGTCTCTGTGGGCAATATTCCAGATTCTATGTCTAAAGGTGCGGGGTGTGAGGAGTGTCTAGGAAGTGGTTATCGAGGTAGAATGGGCATATACGAAGTGATGGTGGTAGATGAAGCAATCCGACAAGCAATGCTAGAAAAATGTTCCGCATCAAATATAAAAAAGATGGCCATAGAAAAAGGGATGACTACGATGGTTGAAGACGGATTCAAAAAAGCGACACAAGGATTCACCACACTCGAAGAAGTTTTGAGAGTAATACACGAGTAGTGAGCACAATCGAACTATGAATAAATCTTCAAATATTTCTAAGCTTACTTCCAAGCTTACAAAGAAAAATTTAAAGGACTTAAAGTTCTCCCTTTTTCGTCCAAGTATGTCGGTCAAGGAGCAGGCAGTTTTCCTCAAACGTCTCTCCCTTCTCGTGAAAGGTGGGGTCAGGCTTTTTGAAGCGATTGCCATGCTTGAGGACCAAATGTCTTCTGCCGCCAACAAAAGAATGTTTGGGCAGATTCGTCACGACATTGCCAACGGGCAATTTCTTCACAAGAGTATGAAGAAGTTTTCGAAAGTTTTTGGCCAATTTACTATCAATATTATTAGAGTGGGAGAAACGGCGGGAACCCTTTCAAAAAATCTCAAGTATCTAGCCGACGAGATGGAGAAGAAGCGACAACTGCAACAGAAATTAATCGGCGCCCTTGTCTACCCTCTTGTCATTATTGTAGCTGCTTTAGGTATCAGCGCTCTTATGACGGTATTCCTTTTCCCTAAACTTCTGCCGATATTTCAGAGTCTCAATGTTCCTCTGCCTTTGAGTACCAAGATTCTTTTGTTTATCAGCAATATCTTGATTAACCACTGGCTCTTCTTGCTTGTGGGATTGGCTTTATTGGTAATCATCTTTATTTTCCTCATGCGCCTTAAACCATTTAAATACGCCATGCACGGCTTCTCTTTGAAATTACCTGTGATTGGCCCCATGCTCCAGCATTACCACTTGACCAATATTTGTCGCATCGCCGGCACCCTCTTTAAGAGTCAGGTGCACGTAGTAGAGGCTATAGAGGTTACAGCAGAGACAACCACTAACCTTGTCTATCGCGATAGACTTGAGAAACTGGCCGCTGTTATAACGATGGGGACAAAAATCTCTTCGTTCTTCGAGAAGCATCCAAAACTTTTCCCCGGAATGCTCTCCAATATGATTGCGGTGGGAGAGAAAACTGGAAGTCTATCGGATACTCTCATCTATCTAGGAGAAATACATGAATCAGAGCTTGATGAGCAGACCAAACGGCTCTCGTCTATCATCGAGCCGGTACTGATGATAGGCGTGGGTATCATGGTCGGCTTTATCGCGATATCAATTATCACCCCCATATATGAAGTTACCCAACATCTCAACCCAAGATAAGAAAAAATGGTCAACACCGAGTGTTGACCAGCAAGGGTTTACTCTTGTGGAAATACTTATAGTGATGGCTATTATTGCTTTTATAGCGGTGATAGGAATGATCACAAGCTTAGATACTTTGAATCGCTATATTTTCAGATCAGATACAGATAAGGTCGTCTCGCTACTACAAAAAGCTCGTAGTTCTGCAATGAACAATGTCAATGAAAAAGAGTACGGAGTCGTGCTCGATGATCCTGATAATTTGATATTATTTCGAGAAACATTAGGCACATCTTATGACTATAAGGTTGAGAAAAGTAAAACGGCCACTTATAAGTTGGATGACTGTCCTGACAAACAAGCAGTTTTCGAGCGACTTACAGGTAATACCGCGGACTGTATAATAGAAATTATTGATGGAAACAAGGCATCGACTATCACAATCAATAATCAAGGGGGAATAAACTATTGATATGAAATCATCTCAAAAACTTACACTCAATAGAGGGTTTAGTGTTCTGGAAGTGCTTATCGCGCTAGCCATTTTAACACTTGGAATTTCGGCAGCCATTTTGATTGTTTTCGGTAATCAAAGTTTAAAGATAGACAACGAAACTAATGGCGAAGCTCTCTATAAAGCTAAGAGTTTGCTAGAGAGAGCTAGAGCAAGTTCTACATTAGATTTTATTTCTATTAATACTACTGCCACAACTTCGGAAGATATTTATTCCAAAAAATTTAATGTTGCTGATGTTTCTCCATGTGCTAAAGATTTAACTAGTGTAGTCAATTGGTTAAGTTCTTTCAGGCCACTTGAGATTCAACTAACCACAAGAGTTACAAGTCTAGATGAAGCGGAAAAGCTTGGGGGTTTTTGTGATCCGGTAGCACCAGAATCTGCTTGGGATACACCTAGGACTTATGGAGGAATATCGCCCAGTTTTTTTGCTGGGCAAGGTACAGGCGTCGCTGGTATGTATATAAATGGTATTCGATATATGTTTGTAACAACCGACACTGCAAGTGGTGACAATTTTTATTCTATCGATACAAGTAACCCAAATAGCATTTCTTCATCAAATATTTTTTCAACTCATGTTGAGAATGGTTTGTATGTCGTTACAACAGCTGAGATTGCTGGACACCAATACGCTTTTGTTCTTACTGGTCACAACAAATTTGGTCAACTTCAGGTGATAGATATAAGTACCCCAACTTCGCCCACTCTTATCACATCTGCTTCCACGACAATACCAAATGTAACCACAAATGAAGATGCTGTTGCTCGAAGTATTTTTTTCTACCAAAACAAGATATATATAGGAACTGATTACTTAGCATTCGGTCCTTCAGGATTTAATCATGAACTACACGTTTTTAATGTTTCTGATCCATTAAATCCTCAGCCAGAATATAGTATAAACGTTGGTCGTCGTGTAAATAATATTGTAGTTAGAGATTCTGTGGCATATCTAGCAACAGGTCCAGGAGGTTCTCCCTATACCCCCTTAAAGATTTTTGACTTATCTTCCAAACAATTAGTTGGAGAATTTGTTGTTCCTGATAATCGTTTCGGTATGAGTTTATTTTTACTTGGAAATAGACTCTACTTTGGGTTAGAAAGAACAACAACCGGTAATGATTTTTATGTGCTTGATGTAAGTAATTCTACGCCAGTGCAATTGAGCGCAAGCTCATTGGGTCAAAATAGTACTCAAGTTGGCGATATTGTTGTACAAACACCATATGCTTTCATTGGACTTTTGGGTGCGGGTTCTCATCACTCTTTCCAAATATGGAATGTGTCTGACCCAGAGGCGCCCTTCAGAATAAATAACTGTACAGTACCTTTCCCTCAAAATTTAACTGGTCTTATTTATGCAGAAGATCTTATTTTTGCCTCCTTTAGGAGCAATATTGTATTCCAAATAATATACGATGATCCTAATCTTTCATGTCCATAAAAAACAACAAAGGCTTCACTATCATAGAAGTTATAATCTACCTCGCACTCTTTGCCTTTATTATCGGTGCGGGAGTTTCTACTTCTTATTATCTTATTGACGCATCGGCAAAAGGGAAAGCAGAGGTCAATACTATAGCTGAAGCAGAGTTTATGTTACGCAAAATTGATTGGGCGCTTACAGGCTCTATTCTCAACTCTCCAACATCCGGTTCTGATAACTTATTATCGGTAAATAAAAATGGTCTGGTTGAGATTAGATGGAATGAGAATGCTAGCAGTACTCAAATTTCTATTGCAAATGGCCCGTGGGAAAGATTAACGAGTGAGAGAGTCAGAGTAACTGGTCTAGAGTTTATCTTTATTTCTCCAGAGGGGGTAACAGCAAGTTCAACTATAGATGGGAAGCATTTTGAAATAACTAAATATTTAAGAAAATGAGTTTAAGGAAATCTAATTCCAATAGGGGTTTCGTTGCTTTGATGACAGCAATAATTTTAACAGCCATTCTTCTCATAGTAACTATTACACTCAATCAAACTAGTTTTTTTACGCGGGGCATTTTACTTGATTCTGAATACAAAGAACGCAGTTTTGCTCTTGCCGAAGCTTGCGTAGATGTGGCGAGACTCAAACTTGCCAATAACATTCTTTATAATCCTACAAACGAAATTGTGCCCATTGGTACCAGAGAGTGTGTTATTAGGTCAGTTTATAATCATCCTACGATTGGAGCTCAAAAAGTAATTGAAACTAGAGCAACATCTAGCGAATCGGTCACGAACTTAAAAGTTACTGTAGAACCGCAAGTTGAGGATATAAAAATTGTCTCTTGGGAGGAAATCTAGATAACCTTGCACAGTTTATATCCGTATGGTATAACACTTCTGTAATAAAAAGGTTTAATTAAGTATTAAAAATAATGAAAAATATTAAGAAAAACGAGGGATTTACCCTCATCGAAATCTTGGTTGTCATCGGCATTATTGCCATCTTGGCTACCATTGTGCTCATAGCTATCAACCCAGCAAGACAGTTCAGAATAGCACGTGATACGCAGAGAACTAGCAATACAAATGCGATTTTGAATGCCATAGGTCAACGCATTGCGGACAACAGGGGTTCGTTCAAAGGTGACGTTTCTGGTACAAGCCCAGTGCAAACATGTGCTGATTTAGCTGCTCTTACTCCTGACACTCTGTATAACATTATTGAAGACACTGATGTTATTACTGTAAGCACAATTGGTATTAAGTGTTTAGTCCCAACCTATATTCCTGCACTTCCGTCTGATCCTAGTGACACAACGGCTGGTGGGGACACTCTCTACAATATTAAGTTGAGTGATGCTGGTAGAGTAACAATTTCTGCAAATGGTGAGCAGCCAGCAGGAAATGATAATATTTACGTAGAACGCTAAATTCTGAACTCAGTTAGTTTCTATCAAAAACAGCCCGCTCGGGCTGTTTTTGATTCGCAATAATCGCTGTATTTCAAACCTTTGACTTTTTCTACCTAATGTACTAGATTTCACTTTAGAGTCTTAGGAGAGACAGACACGTTCAATACAAAGGAGGTGCGTCATGAAGTGGAAGAAACTAGAAAGGACGATTTATCCCTGTACGGTTTACTTTTGTCAGGGTGGGACCGCCTCAGAAGTCAAGGCTAAAATGAAGCGACTCGGTCTGATACCAGACGAAGAGGAAAAGCAAAGAGGTCAACAACTTGGCTTCACTCTCAAGATGACTGATAAAAATGATCGCCTCTCAGTTCTCATTTGGGTAAAGTCGGCCAAGAGAAATCCTCGAGATGTTTCTATCCTCGGTCACGAATGCGAACATGCCACATATGCAATTTTCCAACATATCGGGCTAGAAGGCGCAGTTCTCTATGACGATCAAGAAGTTCATGCCTATCTTATTGGCTATCTTCTTGAAGAGGCTCTGGAGTTTTTCTGGCAAAAGCCCCGCTTTGATGTTTCATTCGGGTTCGAGTGAGGATAGGTGAAAAATGATCATTAAGTTCCCTTAACCAACTACCTGTGTAGTTGGTTTTATTTATAAAAAATAACCGTCCTGATGGACGGTTAAGACTCTTCCCTTTCTCTCGCTTGTTTGATGTTATACCCATCAAAACCTCGCTGATAATTGGGAAGGTTGTGCAGATCCCTTCTATCTTTCTTAAAGCGAACTTCATGACCACACCTTTTCGCAAACTGGTCTTGATTGCTCCCCAGTCTACAAGTGTAGTGGAGCGAGCAGCCGGAAGAAAACAACAACAACACTACTACTGATAGCACCAGAAGGTATTTCATAGTATCTCTCCAAAGAGCAAAGCACGTTATAAAAGTATCACAAATTCGTAAACGTTTCTAGACCAATTATTCAACCACGCTATCTTCCGCGGAGAAGACGCTGAGAGGTGTCAAAACTTTTCTTCAATGTACCTTGGGCTTCGATAATAATGCCAGCGGTTTGGGCCACATTCTCCTCGGAGAGTACCATCCAGTCATCAAGTTCTACCGAGGCTCTCAACTCAGCTTCAAGTTCTTCTGAGACAGCGTATTTCTTGTAGAGGAAACTGTACCAAGGGAATTTTACCTTGACATTGCTGTCTGACTTTATTTCCACCTGGGTTCTAAACGATGTTTCAAAAATGTTAAAAAGTTTCGCCGGCAGGTGGTAACCTATCTTTACTCCATCTTCGGCAATTTCAAGTTTCTCCATATTTTCATCCTCCAACAAAACTCCACGAGCGAAATTTTCCAAATCTTGGCCTGAACGTAGTTCAGCGTGTGTCTTAACCGTTTGTAGAAAGACTTCTTTTTCCTCCGGATCCCAACCTCGTACCTCCCCCGCCTCAACTACAACTGCCGTAACGGGTTCCGCCGATTCGTCATCTTTGATTATACTATCGCCATTATCCGCCCCACCTCCTTCTCCCGGACAAGTGGCAAACTCACAGCTTGGTGCCTTGCGTCCTACGTATGAACCATCTGGACAGAGCCTCACCTCTTGAGTGCAGAGGATAATGTCATCCTCCACTTTTACTTTGGTCTCAAGTGTCTGCGCGTTTGAGGTCGCCATAGGGACCACCAAGACCAGAAGAATAATGGTTACGGTTCCTAAAATTTTCTTCGACATAATTTTGTATATCTTAATCTTATCACCTTTTTTTAAAGCGGTCCTTGATATGTTCCCAGAAAGCGAGTTTGACCCCTAATATCCCCAATCCAACGATGAGAAGGAAGGCAAATGGTGTAAATGGTGTGACAACCCCAATGGCTCCTATGACAATAAACAATACTCCTACAAGCTTTTTAAGCTTGGGATTATCCTCCAATACCTCTTTAAATTTCCTCCTTATTTTCTTAGGTGACTCCACAATACTGTTAGTATAACCTGCCTGCGCAAGCAGGCAAATATAGTTCAAGAAACGAAAAAGGGTGTCAATTGACACCCTTCCCTCAGGATTTCTAGGTTTTCTCTTCAACAGTGGACTCTTCTTCGTACCAGATGTGTCGGATACGTTGACCACCACAATGTTGAATGCCAACTTTCGGGCTAATTTTTCTTGTCACCTTGTTATCTTCTACAAAGGTGATTTGTGTTGGTGTAAGTATCGCGAACCCAGGTTTATTGAACCTGACTATCATCGCTTCTTTCATACTACCATCCTCCCGTGCCCGACTTAGGTCGGGCACTTCAGTAATTTCCATTCGTCTGTTTCTTTTGTGTACTGATGAATGAGATAACCGGAATCATTTTTTCTGACTGGGTTTCTATTGTACACATGTAACCTTACTGTCTCGTGTCGGATATTTGGGCAAACCCCAAATTCCGGGCTCCCGTCCAACGCCAACTTGTTGCTGTTCAGCTCAAAGTAGTTATCAGCAGAACGAACAAAAAGTGGAAGTTGTCTTGGGGCATCGGCATATTTCTCTTCACCAACCTTCCTTCGACTTTCGATTTTGAAATACGACATAATCGCCCCACAACCACTAACAGGGCAGTGGTTTGATGCAAGAAATTTGTCGTGTACCTTCTTGTATCCGACCATAACCCAAGGATAGTCGCCGGAAAATTGGCGGTTATAAACTCCCAATGTTTTGAGATGCTCGAGGTATCTCTTCAACAGAAAGAGCGCGCGGGTACATTCCAAGTCTTTCATGATTACCTCCTCAAGGTTCAATTTGTGTTTCAGCGTGTTGCTAAAGCTGTTCTCAATTCACTATTACAATTATTTTAAGATATGTCAACCTGTCTGAAATCAACCACAACATACCAAATACCCGCGACCGCAAGCATTTGCCACTTTAAGGAGAATTAACAAACAAAAAGCCCGCGATCTTCCGAGATTACGGGCTTTTTAAAAAGTTGTTAAGCTCGTTCCTCCACTCCTCAAGCTTCGCAACACAGTATTCTAGTTGTTGTCTGGTTTCTTCCAGTGACATTTCCTCTTTTATAAAGGACTTCATAATACGTCCTAACAATTCAGGAACTTCAGCACTAAGGTAAGTGTGTTCCAGAAAGTCTTTGCCCCGTGTCAAACGATTCATTGCTAGGGTGAAAACAAGAATCTTCCACTCTAACGACTCAGCATCAGGCGTTCCGTTGCCCACAATTTCTTTCCACGACTTTAGGCACGAGATGAAAAGTCCTTTATCAGTATCGGGCAAGTTATCAAACATAACCTTCTCCTTTTTCAGTGTCAAACAACAAATGCCTATATAGATATTAGCATAAAAAAAGTTTCTCCACTTATTTCCCAATCTGCGGTGTTTGTTGGACAAAGTTCGAACCCGATTTCGTTTTGTTGCGGTATTCATTGTACAAAATTCGAACCTTTTTTGAAAGCAATCCTGACGAAGAAATCTGAAACAATGCGGACTCGGTTTTGCGAAAACTATTTTTTGGGGAAAGGATTTCGCAAAACACTCGGCTAATCTTTTCTGAATTCGGATGTCGCAAGCGGAGGAGGAGGGGTTTGGGGAGGAATCCTCCGCTTGCTCCGCTATTTTCTTTTGGCGAAATTTGGGGCGAACAGAATAAAACTTATTAAAAATTCATTTACAAAATTGTATCTTTAACAATTTGTCCATCGCGCACGAAAATTAATCTCTGCGCCATTTTTGCAAATTCTTCTTCGTGTGTAACCATAATAATTGTTTGCCCTTCTTGATGTAGCCGGAGGAGAACTGACATTAAGTCTTGGGACCTCTCAGTGTCTAGGCTCGCTGTCGGTTCATCCGCAAAAAGAATTTTTGGTTTTCTTACTATTGCTCGGATTACACTTACGCGCTGTTGTTCTCCTCCAGAAAGCTGACTGGGCAAATGATCAATTTGGTGAAGCATGCCAAGCGAAGTAAATATTTTAATAGCATCCTTTTTTGCCTCTATATAATTATCTCCAAGCATTAAACTTGGTAATAAAGTATTTTCTAGTGCTGTAAATTCGGGGATGAGTGCAGAATCTTGAAATACAAAACCAAAATTTTTTAACCGAAATCGTGTTGCTTCAGCTTCGCCGAGAAGTGATGTATCAGTTTCATCAATAATAATCGATCCGCTTGTCGGCTTATCTAATAGACTTATTTGATATAATAGTGTTGATTTACCTGCGCCAGATGGTCCCATTATAGAAACAAACTGTCCTTTGGGAACTGTAAAGCTAACCCCCTTTAAAACATTTGTGACAACATCTCCATTTATAAAATTTTTTACTATTTTTTTTATTTCAATCATAATATTATTAGTTACCTTCCTAAAATAGCATCGAGTGTATTCTGTCTAATAATAAACCACGCCGGAATAAATGCTGAAATAATTGAAGATATAAATAAAATAACAACACGTATTGAAACATAGGATGTCGTAAGTAATAATTGACCGTCTGCCATTGGTAAAGAGAGAGGATATTTTGCAAAATATGGCTGCAAAAAAATAAAAAGAGTAAGTGCTCCAAGAATCACGCCAACCAATACATAAAAGATAATTTGAAAAATATAAGACAAAATAAGAGTTGGAGCAGAAATTCCTTGTGCTTTTAAAATACCAATATATCGCCTACGACTTGATGCATTTACAAAAATGATAACAAAAACAGTTACAATACCAACCATAAGTGCAGTGACGCTCACAATATTTCCAATCAATCCGA
>Ga0210044_10000372_pt1 | contig 67612 bp, 55 predicted proteins | sample CryGey13umfilter_2_FD_183959 | JGI IMG/M metagenome (GOLD analysis project Ga0210044, IMG submission 183959) | Groundwater microbial communities from aquifer in Utah, USA - Crystal Geyser 4/9/14 3 um filter (SPAdes) (version 2) | ecosystem: Environmental > Aquatic > Deep subsurface >... | reverse complement strand
TTCCAGGCGTGTCGGTGATAAGTATCCCGTTGCTGTCTATCATCATTTGCTCCTGCGCTTTGTTAGAAACAAAGCGAGGTTAACAGGGGTTGAAGTGTTCGGGTAGGTGGGATTTGTGGGGGCTTACCTTCATCTTTTTTAAAATGTACATGCTCAGTTATTTTTTTAAAATCATTTGATCTTTCAGGGTTTTCTAAATACCAAATAGAACTGGACTCTAAAAATGGATTATTTTCTTTAACATTAAAAACATGTCCAATTGGCCAATTGATTTTTTTGCAAATCATTTCTAAACAAGATTGCATTGCCTCTTCTATTTTATTTGAATTAGCAGCAATCAAAGTTGTTTCGTAAATCAACTCAATATTTCTTGAATATTTTAAGATGTATTCTGCACGTTTCTTTTTTTCTGTTATGTCATAAAAAAGCACACCCACATATTTATCAGTCGATTTTTTTTCAAAACAAAAAGCATAGACATCATACCACCTTCTTAAATCTGCTGAAAAATTTTCAAATCGTATTGGGTTTTGAGTTAACAGCACTTTTCCGAATATGTCCAACCAATGTTGCTCAATACCAGGAACCACCTCCTTGACTGTTTTTCCCAACACATCAGTTAATCCAGTTTGTTTTTTAAATGCAGGATTTACCTGTAAATAACGCCAATCAATTGGTTTTTCATTGACGTCAAAAATAATTTCAGCGATAAAGAACCCCTCATCAATTGAATTAAATAATGTGCGGTACTCTTCTTCTGATTCTCGTAATTTTTTTTCAGCTTCTTCACGTTTACTGATATCTGAAATGGTACATAAAATAAAACTGTCTTCATTGATCGCGATAGGTGCTAATGCAATTTCAACTGATACTTCCTTGCCTGATTTTGTTAAAATATATAATTTTTTTGCTCCGGCCATTTTTCGCATTACTGGATTTTTCATATAGGATTCACGCAAACCAACATGGTTATGGCGATAACTTGCTGGCATTAAAGATTCTACTTTTAAACCCAACAGTTCATTTTTAGCATACCCAAATAACTTTTCTGAATTTTTATTAGAAACAGCAATCAAACCATGCTTATCTACAATCAAGACAGCTTGTGGTGAATTCTCAATGACAAATGAAAATCTTTTTTGTGACTCAATTAATCTTTTATTTTTTAACCGAGAAAGCTGCCATAATCGAACCATTACCGAAAGCAAGATGCTAATTAAAAAACCAATGCATAAAAAAACAAAAGGGAAGAATGATGTTTTTTTGCTAACCCCTTTTTCATTCAACCAAAAAATCAATTTCCATTCTTCTCCATTAATATAAAAAGTTTTATAAAAACCCCATTTATATTTAAAAAAATCAGGGGTAAATAATTCTTTATCAAAGATAATATGCTTATTTTTTTCTAACATTATTCCATAAGGCAGTAAAATACTATTAGAAAAAATACGTTCTAACATAAGATTTGTTTTTAAAATCGCCATCATGCCCGTTGATTTTTTTTCAATACAAAAAAGATCTTGTGTAATTGAAATATCAATACCATTAGTACTTTTGCTTTTATTGTTTTTAAAAAGTCGCCGACAAAGCAGATAATTTTTTTCCTCCTCTTTTTTCAGAGGACCATGGCGTTTAAAAAAATGCGGGTGAATTTTATTGCTTTCAGCGACAATTAACTCAAGTGCTGGAAAATCATTAAAATAATGATTGATATCTTCAGACCAATTTTTTGATTTATAGTGATTAGCATATTCACCTCTGGAAAATAATCGATTAATCGCCTGAACTTCATTTTTAAATAAATGCACTATTTCAGCTTGAGCGTATATCAAATCTTTCGTTGCATTCTTCTTAATCAAATTATCTTGATAACCCACTAAAATTTGCCATGAAATAAAAAAAACAATGAAGCTAATCGCACCTACTAACAGCGTTAAAAAATAATTATCTTCAGATTGATGATTGGCAAAATTTTGCAAGATAATCGGGAAACCGCCAATGCTGAGCATCAAGAAACCAACAGCCGTATGCACCGCCATTCCAGTAAAATTACCCCAGCTATAAATGGCACTGATATGTGTTAAGTAACCCACGATAGAAATAAAACCCAAAAATCCAACGATCGTATTTAAAATAAATGCAGCATAAGTGGGCCATTTTTCTGTTTTATAACGACAATTAAAAAATAGTGTTATGCTAGAAAATAAAAAGCATATTGCCGTATTAGGTGCCATGCGACCTGGAAATGCACTTTGTACTTTGACATATGATTTGATAAATAATTCATCGATTCCTATATTAATTTGAAAAACATACTGTATTAAAGTAAGTCCACTAATAACAAAAACCAAAATGGCGAGTATCCCTGATAATTTTATGCGTGTTTGCTGACTGGTAAGCAGGCTAATTGCGCTTAAAAAGAAACATAATGCGGTATTAAATTGCATCGGTGTAAAGTGTGGCAGAACCTGTATCAAAGTCAGATTATGACTAAGCCAGCCGATGATCACTCCAAGCGAGAGAACAGTTAACAAACCACCTAAGCCATAACGAAGACTATTTTGTAGTTTTCGTTTTCTACTGCTTAATTTTTTTGCGTCCATTCACGATATCCATATCAAAACTAATGTCTCTATTTGTACCAGTTTAACAAAATGTACAGATAAACTATATTAAGATCCTAGCTCAATATACAATATTTCAATGATCTACTATTAAAAAAGCTAAAAATCAGTTGATTTCAAGACGCGTTATCGGTTAAATAAGCGCTCAAATTACATATCAACAAAAGGGGTGCATATGCCAAGAGGAAGAGGTCCACACGGTCCTAAAAAATTTAGAAAACGTCAAAAGAAATAATGTGCACGAACGTGTCTCAAAACGGGCACGTTTATCTCTCTATTTTCTCAAGATATATCCATAATGTGATGCCACTGCATCTAAATCAAATTGATTTAAGAATAATGAAAAACCCATCCACGAGCTTAATGCAGCCAGGTCTTGAAATTGTGGCGGCAAATATTTTGGTGGATCAATTAAACCTTGTTGTTTTAATTCATAAAGCGTTGGGATATCTTCAATCAATGTTTTTCCAACGAAAAACAAAGGGACACGATCAATTAAGCCTTCTCGCATTGCAAGACGAATGTAATTGTAAATCAATAAAAATCCTTTTGTATAAGAAAGATCTTTCGTAAATGGGCCACCGTTTGGTGTGCTACCGCGAAAAACACGAACGCTATAATAATAACTCTCATCATCCGTCATTCCTTGCTGCTGAAAGAAACGAAACACTTCTATAAAATTGGCACCTTCACTCACTAAGTTCAGCGCACGCACACGATTCATGATTTTTAACATACGAGTAGGATAACCAGAGAAAGTAAAAATTTCTGTGGTCACCGCCAAACCTTCTTGTGTGATACTCGAAGTGGGTGAACCCTTCGCTAAAAAAGTACAAATGGGCTGCGCCAATCCATTCAATGTGGTTCCAACATGGACCCATCCTTCATGTACTTCAAGATATCGCAAATCACGATCGCTGAATCTCACATTCTGATTGAGCCTAATACAATCTGCACCAGCAGATGCATCTGCAATGATGTTATCGCTAAGTATGGCGGTCACTTTATCTTTACGATGAAAATACTCAGATAATCTATTTTGTAGTATCTCAACTGCTTGCTCAGCTGTGTAGCGCTTCTCATCAGAATCGGTTTTGATTTCAAGCACCAAACCTTCTAGAATTTTTCCCAACATTGAACCCATATCACTTAACCGAGGACCATTAGGATAAAACGCATCATTTGGTGCACCATACATTTCCATTGCCAACTCAGAAAACAAAGGTTTTCCACGAGATTGAATCATCAAAATTGCCTGGCAATATTCTTCACAAAGTCGAATCATGATTTTTGAAATGCCACTATACTGCCCCAATTCATTTTTAATTTCGCGAATCAATACATGAAATTGCGCAGTTAAGTCATCTGCATTAAAAGGCAATGGATTCTTTTCGTAAAACGCTTGATCTACTTTAGGCAATTGTTGAAATTTATTTTTGAAAAAATCGGTTTTAATTTCATTATCCCATTTAATGGCATCTAAAATACGAATGGGTCTTTGCAGTTCTACTAAACGATCTGAGAGTAAGCGAATTTTTTGTTTTTCAGGTGTTGTGGATTGCAGATGATTCATGATGATTTCCCTATAAAAAATTCTCGCTGAGAAACATAGGCTCACATAAACCAAACGTATTCGCAAGCAGGTGCCTGATTAAATCAGGCACTCACTCGAAAATAACAGCTAAGTGCGTTTTTTACTACGATATCGGTCTCTTGGCTTATCTTTTGATGGCCCGCTACTCGGTTTATCTCGTGACTTATCACGTGATGAAGACTCACTTGATCGATCACCAGGTCGGCCTTTTGATTTTCCTCTATCACGAAAACGATCACGCTTTTTTTCGCCGCCAAAACTTTTATATCGCTCACCTTTTCTTTCACGCTTAGAAAAGTCAGTAGGCTTGCTATCAAATGTATCGTTGCTAGACGACCATGCTTCTTGATTTAACAAAATCAAAGCGGCCGCTACTTCTTGAGGTGAAATTTTTAATTGCTCTGCAATTTTTTTCACTTGAGTCACTGTTGTTTCCAGCTCATTTTTCTTCTGATCCAACACCACTACAATTTTTTCTTGCAATTGAACAACACGTTTTTCATGAATTTCTTTAATTGAGGGTGGATCAATCCGTTTGATGCTTTTTTTAATATGATGTTCAATATCTCGAAATAAGCGTTGCTCACGCGGCGTCACAAATAAAATGGCTTTACCTGTTCGCCCTGCTCGCCCGGTTCTACCGATACGATGCACATAAGAATCCACATCATAGGGAATATCATAGTTAATCACATGCGTCACACGTTCAACATCAATACCACGCGCAGCAACATCGGTTGCAATAAGAATCGTTAACTCACCTTTTTTTAAACGATTGATGGTTTTTTCTCTAGCGTTTTGGCTCATGTCACCATTCAATGCAGCCGCACTATGTCCACGCGCTTGTAATTTTTCTGCAAGCTCAGTAGATTCTGTTTTTGTGCGCGTAAAAATAATCACACCTTGATTATCTTCTACTTCTAAGATGCGCGTTAATACATCTAACTTTTGATTCCGATTTGATACAGAAATATAAGATTGTTCGATTGCTTCAACGGTATTGGTACTTGATTTAATTTGAATTTTTTTTGCGTTTTTTAAATATTTTTGTGCAATTTTTTGGATAGACGCAGGCAATGTTGCGGAAAATAACGCAGTTTGGTGGGGTTTTGTTAACTGGCCTAAAATCCATTCCACATCTTCTGCAAATCCCATTTTCAACATTTCATCGGCTTCATCCAATACCACCATTTTTAATGCATCAAGTGGTAATGTTTTGCGACGCATATGATCCATCAAACGACCTGGCGTTCCCACAATAACTTGTGATCCCCGTTTTAATGAACGCAATTGCGTTCCAAAATCTTGCCCACCATAAATTGGTGTGACTAAAAATCCACGAAGGTGTTTTGCGTAACTTTGTAGTGCTTCAGCAACTTGAATCGCCAACTCACGCGTCGGCGCTAAAATCAACGCTTGAGGTGCTTTTAAAGTATGATCCAATTGAGAAAGAATGGGTAATGCAAACGTAGCGGTTTTACCCGTACCCGTTTGTGCTTGTGCTAGTAAGTCCTCCCCTTTTAATAAAATGGGGATGCCTTGCTCTTGAATGGGCGTTGCACGCTCATATCCTAAATCAGATAATGCAGATAAAATGTTTTTATCCAGCCCAAAATGGGCAAAAGAATTATTCGACGACATGGTAATAAACTACTTTCAGTTAACAAAAAAAAAATATCCTTGCATCATTAACGCTTGGCTGATTTATTCCCTGTCGCCTGCGCCTTGTTATCTCACACAAAAAGCAATCGGGGGAATAAAGTATTCCCCCGAAAACAAAAAGTGCAAAGACTTCGTAACATAATGTACGAGCTTTACTACTTATTCTCTATCGCCTCTTTCTCTGAAAGGACGATTATTTCCGCCACCCGTGCGAGCACCACGACCAGGAGCACCACCAGCACCAGCAGAACGACGATTATCATCGCGTGCAATATTGACTTTAAGCTTTCTACCACCCAAATCAACACCATTTGCAGCTAAGGCATTTTCACAATCTTGGTCTGAAGAAAAGGTAATGAAACCAAAACCCTTTGAACGACCCGTGTTGAAGTCGATGATTAGTTTAATGTCTTCAATATTTCCATATTGTGCAAAATAGTCGCGAAGTTCGTCCTCAGAAGTATTATAGGACAAATTTCCGACATAAATTTTAGATTGGCTCATGATTATCACTCTACATAGATTGTTAAAAAAAACCTGTACATGAAATACAAGGACGTTCCGGAAAGAAAGACCAATACACACGTTAGGCGATTGTGATCATACGGTCATTTTGTCCGGATGTCATCATCTTTTTCAGAAAAACAGCCTCTTATTTTGCAATACAAATGGTTTTAATGTTCATAAATTCACGAATACCTTCCGCACCCAACTCTCTACCATAACCGGATGATTTAATGCCGCCAAAAGGCAATCGCGGATCAGAACTGACTAATCCATTAACATAACACGTACCTACTTTTATTTTATCACGCGCTATTTTTTCACCTTTTTCAAGGTCTTTTGTAAAAACAGCGGCGGACAAACCAAATCGCGATTGATTTGCCAACCCAATTGCATCTACTTCATCTTTCGCTGATATCATCGCAATCACTGGGCCGAATAGCTCTTCATCAAAAGCAGGCATACCTGGTCTTACCTTTTCCAGCATGGTTGGTGGGTAAAAAAATCCTTTTGTATCAGGTAGTTCACCGCCACACAATAATTGCGCACCCAACGCAATGGATTGCTGCACTTGCTGATGTACTGTTTCACGTAAATCCGCTCGCGCAAGTGGGCCTAAATTTGTCTCCGTTAAAGAAGGATCTCCCATACGATAATCTTTTATTTTTTCTCTAATAAGCGCTTTTAATTGTTTTTCTATTTCAGGCACAACAATAATGCGTTTTGCTGCAATACACACTTGACCTGAGTTATTCAGACGTGACTTCACAATATGATCGGCTGCACGCTCACTATCGGCATCTGCTAAAATCACATAAGGATCCGAACCTCCTAGTTCCAAAACGACTTTTTTTAAAGCACCAGCCGTTTGCGCACCCACAATACGCCCTGCTCTTTCAGATCCAGTTAATGTCACTGCACTAATACAATCCTGCGCTATGATTTTTTTTGATGTATCGTGATCAACAATCGCAGAATAAAATAAATTTTCCGGGAATCCAGCCTCATGAAACAAATCAGTCAACAACAGCGCACATCCCGTTACATTTTGCGAATGACTTAATAATCCTGCATTACCCCCCATTAAATTTGGCGCTGCAAATCGAAATACCTGCCAAAATGGAAAATTCCACGGCATAATTGCAAAAATAATACCAAGTGGTTCATAAGTAACATAACTTTTTTGATAATGGGTTTCTATTGTTCGGGGAGATAACAGTGACTGTGCTTCCTGCGCGTAATAAGTGCAGACCCACTGACACTTTTCAATTTCTGCTCGTGCAGCAACAATGGGTTTTCCCATTTCCATGGTAATTTGTTTCGCATATATTTCTTTTTTTTGTTCGAGTAATGAGGCCACTTTTAACATTTTTTCAGCGCGTATTGAAAATGGCGTATCTTGCCAATGATATTGCGCAAGCTGCATACTTTGCAGTAGTAAATTGATTTTTTCAAACGACATTACTGTGTATTGTGCAATAACTTCACCTGTTGCAGGATTAATGGTTTCAATAGACATGGTTTCTCCAAACACAAATAAAAATTATTTTACACGATCAGCCGGTGAAGATCAGGCGTTATAAAAAACACGCTGTCTTAATCTCCAACTCAACATCAATCCAACAGCAGGATTACTTGGGTTTTTGAAAAAATGAAGGATATACTGTTATGGTCAACAAGCCGATCGCATTTTGCGAAACACCTCTGTTAAATTGGATTATTTATAATGGATCAACATAAATTATCAAATACACAAGGCAATATATTCTCATTGTCCCTGGCAGCGTTAGGGGTTGTTTATGGTGATATTGGAACGAGTCCATTATATGCCATTCGTGCTTCTTTAACTGATCTTCCCGTTAACGCAACGGATGTGTTAGGTGCATTATCACTTATTTTATGGGCGCTTATTTTAGTTGTCTCTATCAAATATCTTTGCGTCGTACTCAAAGCAGACAACGAAGGCGAAGGTGGTATTCTCGTTTTATTAACTTTGCTTTTAAAAAATTCCAATAATAAAACGCGTAAAATTTATTTTATATTAGCCATCTTTGGTGCTGGATTAATGCTGGGTGATGGCATGCTCACACCAGCCATTTCAGTTTTGAGTTCAGCTGAAGGGCTGAAAGTGATTTCACCTTTTTTTTCTCCCTGGGTTGTTCCGCTGTCTTGTATTATTTTGCTCTTACTGTTTTTTTTCCAATTTGTTGGTACCGAAAAAATTGGTTTCACCTTTGGTCCTGTTATTTTTATATGGTTTGGTGTGCTAGGTGTATTAGGGTTGTTACAAATTATCCAAAATCCTATTGTATTAGAAGCACTGGATCCTTATTTTGCATTTGAGTTTTTTCGTGAAACTGGCTGGCAGGGTTATGCTATTCTCGGTGGCGTTTTTCTTGTTGTAACAGGAGGTGAAGCCTTATACACAGACTTAGGTCATTTTGGAAAAAATCCAATTCGCTTGGGTTGGTTTGCTGTTGCACTACCCGGACTCTTATTAAATTATTTTGGACAGGCTGCTTATTTGTTAATGCATCCTGATGGTATCAGCAATCCCTTTTTTTTAATGGCGCCTCCTTGGTTTCTAATCACTTTGTTTGTTATTGCTACTTGCGCAACCGTGATTGCCTCGCAAGCCGTTATCTCAGCGACTTTTTCTTTAACAAAACAAGCAGTTTTACTAGGTTTATATCCACGAATACCCATTATTCAAACTTCTGATAAAAAACGAGGACAAATTTATATCCCACAAGTGAACATGCTACTGGTATTTGGGACCTTGCTGTTAGTGTTAATATTTAAAACATCGAATAGCTTAGCACATGCTTATGGTATCGCTGTAAATTTAGACATGTTACTCACAACACTACTGGTTGCTATTTCAGCCTATCGTATTTGGCATTGGAATAAATTCTTTTTATTTGTTTTATTTTCAATTTTTATGCTGATCGATGGATTATTTTTTGGCGCTAATGTTGGAAAAATATTAACAGGTGGATGGATGCCCATTGGCTTTGCTTTATTATGTGCTTTTGTTATGTATACCTGGAAAAGTGGCATGGCGCATTTGCGACTGCATTTTTACAGCAAAAAAGAGAATTTGTCTGTCGCCATGCGAGCAATGAAAACCGATAGGGTCAATGCACTATCTGATTTTACTACTATTTTTATTACTGATGTCTATGACAAAAGCGTAGGTGGATTTGTAGATTTTATTAAACTAAACCATATCTTGCCAAAAAATATTTTAATTATCAGCTATGCTGTAGAAAATATTCCTTATGTTGTCTCTTCAAATCGGTTTGAATTATTTTGTCTTGATGAAAATACCTGTCAACTCACATTGCATTATGGATTTATGGATTTTATTTCTATCCCACAAGCATTGCGAATTGCAGTCGATCGTAATCTACTGCCCTTTTTAATTGATCTCAATGAAGTCACCTACTTAATTGAGAATCCAAATATTGTTGCATCACGCCAGAGAAAAACACTGCACTTTTTTTGGCAAGAAAAATTATTTGAATTTTTAATCCGAAATTATTCCGCGGCGATGAATATTGAGTTTTATCAATTACCACATAATAGAACCATTTCAATTGGTACTTACTGTGTTATTTAATTATCTGATTTTCAGTTTCTTGCCAATGTTTTTTTAAATAATCCATAAACGGCGTACCGCCTGTACCCACAGAAGTTGAGTTCGCAATCGAAGTTTGCGCTTGTTTTTGAATATAATGTGCCGCATATTGCATATGAGTACGACGAAAACGCATAATCAAAGTAATGCACGCATTATAACAATCTCGTAATACTATATTGTTTTTGTTATTCAATACAAAATCTCGCACTGTACTTTCCTTTGCTATATGAGACAGAAAAGCACGATGTGTTGGTGGCATATATTGCTGCATTTCATCCAAATGTTTCTTTAATGGGCTATTAATATGCTGAACGCACAACAATGCATCAAAACAAGGAATAATAGTGCTTTGTGCACCTGTTTCTCCCTTATAAAAAAAAGGTTTCTCAGAAACCCCTTCATATATTAATCCATTCGGTAATGCGGGGTTATCTTTCCAGCCATGAATATAAGGACGCACACGATTATAGTAAATATAAGGATCACAGTGTTCCGGCATGCGATCTAATGTATTGCACATATCTTTTAGTGCCGTGGCAATAGTCGATAAATGTGTTATCAATGCATCCATATTATTATTTTTTGCGGCAACAATTGAGGCTAGCAATACATTCAAGGCAGGTCTAGCATGTGCTTCAATCTCAACATGAATTAAAATAAACCATTCTTCATCAGCACCACCCAAAAAATTTTGCAGTAATGCAATATTACCTAAAGCAATTGGTTTTTGCTTATCAAAGCGATACCAATTGTAAAGTGCATAAGTGGCATATGACAATACAGCAGGTCGACCAATATGATGCGCGACTGTAACCCAAGGCTTTGCCAATATAGCCGGCAACCGATCAGCTGCTTGATCATGCCATACATAAGCATGCGCTAAATAGGATAAAATTAACATCGCTCTTTCAAATTCTGCTTCTGTTTTTAAATGTGCTACATCAAAATCTGGAAGCGATAAAATCGTTTCACGCAATTGATTTGTCATGGATAACTTCGGTAATTCATGCACCATTGTTTCCCATTCTGAAAAAAATAAGGGTAAACATGAAATAGGATCTTGTTTGGGTAAAAAACCATTCGATAAATCAAATGTATTATTTTCTTGAATAGAAAATGGGGACGCTATTTGCATTCATATTCCTTATGAGCAGCATAATGCTTCGGTTAAGCTCTATTTAGCAGATCAATTAATATTGATAATTTTTCTGCTGAATCCACTTCTAATAACAGCTTGGCTTTACCTTCAGCATTGATGTTAATTTTAATATGCGCTTGATATTTTTCATGTAATTGCTTTTTCCAAGATTGAATTGTATCTTGTAATTCTTCAGACAGAAAAAATTTTTTTTCTGGAGGTTCCTCTCCCTTGCTTTCATTTATTTTTTTAACCCAATTTTCAGTTTCACGCACCGACCACCCATCAGCAATCAAACGTTTTACCACATCCATTTGTTGTTCAGTGGGCAATGCGAGAATCGCTCTCGCATGTCCCATGCTGATATCACCCGACATTAAGTGATTTTTGATTGTCACATCTAATTTATTTAAACGTAATAAATTAGTAATATGTGATCGTGATTTTCCTATTTTTTCAGCTAATAAATCATGTGATAATTTAAATTCATGTAATAATTTTTCAAGCGCTTCGGCTTCTTCAATCACATTTAAATCTTGTCTTTGAATATTTTCTATCAAACCAAATGCCATGGCTGTTTTATCATCAACCACACATTCAATCACTGGGACTTCAGGTAAAGCGATTAATTTTGCAGCACGCCAACGTCGCTCGCCTGCTAATAATTCATAGTGACCCTGATTATTTTTACGCACCAATAAAGGTTGTAACACACCATGTTGTTGAATACTTGATGCCAACTCTGACAAAGCCGATTCAGAAAAATATTTTCTAGCTTGAAATGGAGATACCTGAATTTCAGAAATAGGTAAAGTCTGAATGGATAAGATAGATTTTGAATCTGCTATATTTTTCCTATCTTTATTTGAAGCTGAAAAAATAGCATCTAATCCCATAGAAATGGAAGTGTGTTGGTTATCTCTACTCATGCGTCACCTGTTTGTATAATTCTTTTTTTCGAGACACCAACAAAAAATAATGCTCATCAATAAAAACATCCGGTGTTAAAAATCCGATTTTAATTAATTCCAACAAAGCTGAACGTAAATTGGCTTTAAAATGCTTGATATGTTTTGTGCGTGAACCACACAATGCCATCAAACGATACAAATGAACAGGCTCTGGTTCAGCATGTGATGAATAAAAAGCATGTAACCATCTTGCCAATGGTTTTAGTTGTATGCGTTGACCCCAATGAATTTTGGTATACATTCTTCCCAACTCACCAAACAACTTAAGCACCTCAGGTTCCAGCCATACGCGCCAATGACTCAGCTGTTTTTCATCACTATACCATTCAAATTTTCTGACTAAAGAAAAAGCAATGCCTTTTTCAAAATGGGCATTGTAAATTTCCAAAGTAGTGGCTGACATGCGCGTTAAGGATGCTTTGAGACGATCGCGGTATTGTGTACGCTGCGGCCAACCCACGTCAGATAAAAAAGTGTAGGGCTTAAAAAATATTTCATTGGTTTGTGCTGCAGCTGCTAGAAAAATTAATTGCAACCAAACGTCTTGATCATCTTGCCTTAATTCTTCACCCGTGTAATGCATTTCAGTAGAACGAAAAGAAGCGATACTTTTGTTTTTTAGATAATCTCGCGGGCAATGATGATTTGCAACTGTAAATAATGAAGAGCGAATTAATTCATTCGGAACAATTCTTTTATCTCGCGGAATAGGCGGCAACGCAAATGCAATTGTCGTATCTCCTGCCAGTTGCGTCAGTTCCATTTTTTATCTCCCTAACACCATTTCATCACTGTTTTTTTAAACCATGGATTTTTTAAAGCTGTTTAAAAAATCAGTGAATTTTGCATGCAATAAATCCATTTTACTTGCATCAATTGCTTGTTTGGCAATTTGTAATACGACATCACCATTGTTTTGCAACGTGGTTTTAAATATCAATCGGCCTGACACATCTTTTTCTTCCAGTGCGTGTTGCAATAATTTATTTTTTTTCACACCCGGAGATAAGAAACTCTGTATGTGTTTATCCAACGTGGTTGTTGTGATGGATTGATCACTGATTTTAGGTGCCAATATCACTAACACATCCAATACTTCACGATTTTTTGATAACGCTGCTAATTTTGTTACCATCTTTTTTGACAGGCTTTTATAATTACTGATCGCTTCACGTAATATTTCAGGTACGCGTAGATAAGCCATTAAATCATTTAATGCTTGTTTACTAATACCCAATATTTTACTCAACTCTGATTCGTTTTTAAAAACACCACCTTCAATTTGCGAACGATAACTCATGGCTCTAGCATAATCACTGAGTTCTTTTCTGTTTTCATTTTCTGCTTTTTGAAAAAGCGCTGCTTGTTGATCTGAGATGTTTTTACAAATGGCCGTGAGTTTTATTTTAGCAACTTGTGCTGCACGCCAACGACGATTACCAAAAATAATTTCATAACTGTGTTTTGAATCTTGTCTATTTTTACGCACTAAAATAGGTTCTTGTTGTCCATGCTCTTTCATGGATTGTGCAAGCGAATCAATATCACCCAACTCATCAGACGGTCTATCTGAAAATCGCCATAAAATGCATGTTTCTGGCTCTATCATAATCAATTGATTTGATGCAGCAATCAGAGCGCTCTGATTGCCCTGCTCCACAAACGCATTTTTATAGTCCGATGTTACTGCTAACTTTTCTGCATCATGCCATTCAGTATCATGTGATGATAAGCGAACATTTTCAAAATCATCTGTTTTAGTGATTACGGCATTCTCCGTAAAATCTAATAAAGCAGCCATCGCTGACTGGGGTTTCTTCCGTGACATTAGATAACCTCACTGTATTGTGTTGCCGTATCCGTCATTTTTTCTGTTGCATTCCAAACCATTTTTAACAATAACTCTAATTCATCTGAAACTTGATTGGCATGATCTGTTGCTCGCTTAAATGTTTTACTGTCATTAGGGTGTGGCTCTACCTCATAAATGGTTTTCATATCGGCCGATGCTTTTGAGACCGCTTCTGTTTCAATCATGTAATTGGTCATAACAGATGAACCAAATACTTGTCGTATTGCGCCTTCCATTGTTTTTGCTTGCATAGAGGATGGTTTATGTCGGCTAATTAATAATCGTACAAATTGATAATCTAATTTGGGCAAGCGATTCAGTGATTCTTGCGCCATATTTAAAAATTGTACCGTGCTACAGTAGTCTACTTCAGACGGTAAAAGTGGGATCATTAATCCATTAACCGCAAATAATACATTTAGTGTAATAAAACCCAGTGATGGAGGTGTATCGATAATAATCACATCATATTTTGATGCCACTTTATCTAAACTATTTTTTAATCTGGAGTAAAATCCCAAAATTTCACCGGTTTTTTCACGATGTTGATAGATTTGGTTTGGGATAATCATTTCTGCGTTGTAGAGTGTCAGATTAGCGGGAATTAAATCTAAACCATCCCAGTGTGTGTTAAGAATGCAATTAGATAAATCATCTGTATTGCCAATTAACACATTTAACAAAGTTTGCTCTGATTTGACATGTAAGTCAGGAATCAAACCACCACCTTGATGTGTTGATGTCCCTTGACTGTCTCCATCGATTAATAAAACTTTATATCCTTTCAAAGCCAATGATTGTGATAGCGTAAGTGAGGTAAATGATTTGCCAACCCCGCCTTTGAAATTCACAATACCCATTGTGACGGGTTTTGCACCCAGTGGTTTTGATGGGCGTAATTTAAAAAGTTCTCTAATTTCATTAATTTCTTTTAAGCTATAAATACGCTCAATGCGTTTTCCATTTTGTTTTTTTCTAGGAACTTTGATTTTTCCTGATTCTTCAAGATTGCGTAATGTTTGCGGAGTTCTGCCAATCATATTGGCGGCATCAGAAATTCCCCATTCTTTAAGCACTTTGACATTATGGGGGGTTACCGCACTTTTTCTCAGTATCTCAAGCGATCGAGAGCCTTTAGCATATAATTCTTGTAACAATGAGCTGGCTGACATGTGATTTCCCTTTTGCCAAATTCCTAACAATGCTTTAAAAATAACAAAATTTAAAAATTTATGCAAATTTCATCCTGTGTATATGTGGGTGAATAGTCATCCACATATACACAGGATAGTTATTAAGAGTTATTTTTAGTTATATAGTTATAAATGGTCGGTCAGTATGTAGGGTTTTGCCGCTCACTATGTAATGATTGGTCGGTCAGTATGTAATTAAGTCGTCGGTCACTATGTAATGAAAGTTAAAAAGTTATACACATATCCACACCTTTCTTTTATTCTGTCTTACATTCTGAGCGGTTGATTTTTATTGAAATAAAAAATGATCTCAATAGATTAAGATTACGGTAAGTTTAATATCTGGATTTTTTTTAGTTAAAATACAGTGTAAACAGCTATCTTGATTTGCCGTTTTTTATTTTAAATGGGTTATTAGAATATTAAAATTATTTTTGCGCGTGTTGTCCGGACTGCCGGACGATTATTTCTTTTTTGCTTTGACTAGGTTAAGCGGGTGTTCCAGGTCAAATTAGGCTGATTGGGTTGTTGTCCGGCGCTCCGGATAAAACAGTTCGAAATCAATTGTGCATTCATACTCAGATCTTAAAGCAATGCCATATAAGCTAACATAACTTGCTATTAACTACTTTTATTAAGCTCCATTGGTAATAAAAACTCAGCGAGTAAGCGGGGGTTAAACACTCAGGTTTAAGTGCACAGCTAATGAGATTGTCCGGCGCGCCGGACAACGGCAAGCGGTGTGGCAATTGAGGCTGGTTATTTTAGAAAATTAAATAATACTTAAAAGGGTTGATGTAAATTGTTTGTTTGGGTTAAAGGGTATTGGCATTCAAAATGACAATCGTTTTTTTTAAAATTCCTAAATTAAGATATAAGTAGAAAAGATGTATTGATTTTTATCATTACATTCTGAGCGACTAAAAAATAAGATATCTGTTTGTCCGGAGTGCCGGACAAGTGTTTGCTTTATTATTGTTGAGCAGTGTATTGCCTCATAATTTGTAATCTAAAAGTAGGGGGTGATAGTTGATCTGGTTATATACCAAAGGTTTTTTGAATGCTGATTGTAGATCGTCCGGCGCGCCGGACAAATAATAACATACTGACCGACCAAAAATAAAAATATCATACAACCAGTTGAAAAATATATTGTTATTGAATAGAGCAGTCGATGCTATTACATAGCGATTTTCTATTAAAGCAGCAGCGATGACATTTATAGCTAAAATAGGTTTTCAAGGCAAGGCTGAGATTTTTAATGAAGATCAGTTTAAGCAATCTGGATTGATACCTGCAAGAGGTGATAAATCTGTTGGTAATGAGCCACTAACTAGGCTATGTATGTAAGGTATAAAAAATGGGCGATGTTCCACATGGAACATTTCTGTGGAGCGTTCATCCGTTTATTAAGTCAAACTTAGATCATTTTTATTTATGCACGATTTAATACGCGATGGTATTTATTTGCCAAAACGTTTGTCACTCGATAATCTCATCACGCAGAAAATGGTACCCGTCATCAGTATTTTCATATTGTCCCAAGTTGGCGTGACATGTAAATAAAAACCATTCTCGATTATTGGATCTGAATGATGCCAGTAAAATGAATTTAGGCAAAGCTAAGTGAGAATTAATTTGATGAAAAAACGGCTAAAGTCGCTTATCGCTCCTGCGTATTATATTATTGGTGCACCAAACACACTGCTGAAAAAATTATGATTATTTTATTATCGCCTACAAAAACACAATCCAATCTTAAGGTAAAAAATAATTTACCAAAAATAAAACCGATGGAAATTGAAAAAGCAAATGATTTAATGTCGTTATTGCGTAAATTAAGCGTTGATGAATTAGCAAGGTTAATGAAAATTAGCAACACGTTAGCCATTAGAACAAAAAATTCGATTGATATATGGGAAAAAAATAAAGCGAATACAACACAAGCAATCCATTTATTTCAAGGTGATGCCTTTCAAAAACTGGATGCCGATTCACTCAATGAAGATGAACTATTATTTTCACAAGATCACTTGATTATTTTATCCGCCTTATACGGTTATTTAAGACCATTTGATTCTGTTGCAGCTTATAGATTAGATATGAAAGACCCGCTCGTAATACCGGGTTATCGTAACTTATATGAATATTGGAAAGAAACAGTCAACTTGGGTTTGAATAATCTGTTATTAAAACAAAAAAATAATATTATTTTAAATTTGGCTTCAAGCGAATATATTGACATTCTGAACAAGAAAAAATTTACTGGGAATATTGTGAACGTTGAATTTAAAGTGCATAAAGATAATAGTTATAAAACAGTCGGTATATATGCGAAAAGGGGCAGGGGATTACTTGCGCGTTATATTATAAAAAATAGAATTGATTCTCCAGAAAAAATAGTGCGTTTTAATTTTGAAGGATTCCATTTTTCAGAAAAATTGTCAACACCCCATCATTACGTTTTTATCTGCGTTTTACAGTCCGAACGGCTTTTTAACTGATCCCCGTTGTGCTATCGTTTTGAGAGAGACTATTTTTAATAAAGTACGGTTGGGCTAAATTGCTCATCAACAAGAGGGTGTTATGATAAAGCAAATATTATTTACTTTAGGTTCATTGTTAATTTCAGGTAGTGTGTTTGCTGCTAGTCTTAATCAAGTGATTTGCCCAAAAGGCGTTACTATAAAAAAAGCGTCTCATAGCGTTTATCTAGACCCCAAAACTAACTATACGTGGTCTGTAACCAATTCGTTGGGAAGATCATATAAGTTGGTATCGCCTGTCGCATCGTTTTCAATCTCTACAAAGCCAGTAAAACACCCCGTTTTGTGTTGCTTTTATGCGCCGCATGGCGCTTATAGTGCAGTTTTATTAGCTTTAACTCACCCAAAAAATCCTTGTCTTCCTGGTCAAAAAGCAAAAATTAATAGCGCCCATGATGGATTTATTTGTAAGTAAGTTTTTTTACATTAAAACTGGTGTGCACGATATTTTTGTATCGTGTGGATATTATTGATGTAAAGACAGCGGCTGAATTTGATGCGCTCTGTTTACCACTAGTAAAAAATATCAATTCAAGCAGTGAGATAAACTCTTTTTAAAAAAACGGGACGTTTTCTGAAAACAAACAAAGCTCACTTATTTCTTTTTGTATATGCTTAGCGCGACTATAAAATAAGTTTACCGGTTCTTTTTTCTCTAGTTGATTTGTTTGCTGTGTTTTAGGTTTTATGTGTTTGCTTAGATCACTTAGAGTTTCAATATCGCTTAAAATGCTTTGGAAAAAAGCCTTTATTTCAGTACGTGAAGTATTTTGATGTAATGCCAGTGTTCTTCTGTAAGATTCTAGAACCAACATTTTTAAAAAAATGATCTTTTGCTTATAACCATTACATTCCATTTTTGCCATAATTACGCTATGATTTTTTTCTTTTCTAGTATTTTTGATGAGAGCGTGATGTTGGGCAATCATCTCGCGTTGTTTGTTCATGTTAATATCAGATCTTGGCGTTAGCGCCATTGAATTTCTCATCCCAGTAACAAGCATACGCGTATTAGTAACTGTAAATTTCTTTGCGCTTGAATCATTCAAAGAAAGCATTCTGTTGAGGTAACTTTTATGGGATTCAAGCAATGCTTTATCGTTAGCTAATATGACTTTTAGGATACGGACACTCTGATTTTGCGTACCATCTCTTGTTTCGATTTCAGAGAGCCTGTTTTCATTTTGAGAAATAATGGATTCATAATGGGCAATTATTTTTTTAACATATTCAATTTCTTTTCTTAATGCAGTTATATCATCACTGCTATTTAAGGCAAAGCTACCCTTAACATCGCGCAAGCGTCTACTCATAATCTATAACCTCTTAAAATGGAGCAATATATTGCACCCAGTATATCTGCGCTAAATTAAAAAAAAGTTAAATCTTATTATTTTATGTAACTATTCACGCCCCTAAGGACTCTGATGAACCGGTTGAGCTATAAATGGTTTGTCGGAAAAGGCGCTTTGCAACGTTTCGAGGATATTTTGTCCTTGTTTTCTTGCTGTTGAGATGTAGCTCCTAATCTGAGAAAACCACTTTGCTCCATCATCACTGCGAAAACAACCTGAGATTTTTTGCTTTACCTTAACTCGAGTTTGGCCATTTTCATTATGAATAATCAATGCTAAATAGATTGATAGAATAAGCTCTAATTCAATAGGCTATCGGAGGATATGCAGAGCACCTTCTTCTCATAAAAAGATTCAAACTCTACCCCATTGATTTCATTGGTATTTACACCCTCGCTCGAGGCCGGTAATTTTTTATACAAATTAAGTTCTCATTTCATACTTATTTAAGGTTTATTTCCTATAATTACAGCAAGCAGCACAATAAAAGGCTCTGTCGCAAATTTTAATTTTTTCCAAAAAAATCACGAACGGATTTCTCCTGGATGCAACTAGGCTGCCAACGCATAAAACTGTTCAAATACATGTGAATTTTCAGACTTAATGTGTTGACCTTTTTTCAGCATTCGGCATAATTCAATTCCAGATAAAGTTGCCTCTGCAGAATGAAACGCTTTAAAATCCATCATCGGTTTTGTAATTTTTTTAATTCCACGATGATCTTGTTCAACAATATTATTTAAATATTTAATTTGACGAACGTGCACATTTATAAATGTGCATCCAAATAAAAATAGCATCATATGCTCTGGACTTTGGCCATTTTTCCTGATCAAAATTAATCTTTCTTAAGGCCATTTTTAGAGCATTTTCTTGTACAATTGACGGCAAAATGAATGACTAAAGAGAGCCACATGAGCAGAGCAGCCGCAGGTACCGTAACAACAACTTCCAATAATCTTCACCTGGTTGTAGGACATGGACCACGCGGGCCTGTTTTAACTATAAGCAAAACGCCTGTTCCAGGTTGCATCACAATGTCTTGTCAGGACTATCACGAATTCCTATTTTATATGCAGCAAATTTTTCGTGCGATGAGTCATGGATCAATTCAAACGAAACATGAAAATACAACAAATACACCCTATGAAAAAATTGCTCAAAACGCCGATGTATTTAAAGAGATAGCCTTTTGCTTTTATGCTCATATAACGAGACTGGTCGCACCAGGACTGAGTGGGCATGATCACAGTTGGAACGTACCGCTTTAGCATTGTATGCTTCGAATGTCGCCATACCTGACGCTTATTATCAAAGACTCCAAAGACCATTAAGATGCAATCCTGTTTTTAATACCGCGTATTTTAGTCCGGCAACATGGCGCACACCCGGTCGTACTTTTTTTGATATGAGCGTGACTCAGAAAGTAGCAGCATCCACAGATCATCAACAATTGTTGGATAGGCACTCAATGCGGTAGAAGATTTAAATGAAATCAAGCGCATTGTAAATCGCACACGTCCTGAAGAACTGTCTATTTTACTGAGCACGCCGGGTACTGCAACCATCACTCATTTGGAAACTTTGAATCCTCCGCATTCTTTTAGGCGTACTGGTACAGCATTACAGATGGCGATCTATAGTGATGATGAAGGCGTTCAAGCACTTCTGAAAGAATACATGGATCCCGCCGAATATGAACGTCAAGCGATAGAAGCGTTTGAGTGTGTGTTGTCGCTTGAAGTGAAACAGAGATTAGCTGAAGAATGCGCATCTGCCGCGACATATCAACAAGCAGCGGATGCGCAACAAAAAGCAGATGCAAAAAATCTTTGCGTGGAGTTATTCGCTGCGATGCGTGCTGCTGATCCAGCTGAATTTATTTGTGCTGCACCTAGCTACATTGCTAGTACAACGTCAGCAGCAGTCACCGCAGCGGTTAATACATTCAAAAATGAGTTGTTACTTTATACCCAAAAAAATCCTATACACAATCGTTATATTTTGGAACAACTGCATCAGATGAATGCCTTACTGGAAGAAAAATCTTATTGCTTTGGACGCGATTGCTTTTTATCACAACAAGGAATTACCGAGGCTCAGTTGTTGATGTCTGAGCGTTGGGTGCAACATTATGCGCGCAGCCCTTTTTATATTGCTGAAAATAAAGATGAGTTGCCTCTGAGAACATCTATTTATCGTGATGCTAACCCCCCAGTTGATATTCACTCTGTGATGTCTCGTTTACGTTTAGCACGTCGTTGTTTAGATATATTTGGCGCGCCGTTCGGCGTGTGCGGCGCCGCCGATCCCCCGGGCGTCGCGTGTACGAGCGCTCCCGCGTTACAAATCTTGTGTCGAGCAAAAACAGCATGTAGTTGGAGCTTGTCACAAAGCGAGTGCGAGCAAGTGCCCGCAAGCCTGAGCGTCGGTGTGTAGTATCGTAGCTTCTTGTTGAAAAAATCCCATTGCCATATTTTGTGCGATGGGGTCCCAACAAGAATCAATGTATCGATTAGCAAGTTCATCATAGTTCCAAATGCGTGCTGTTTTTAGCCACCAAAACAACCATCGAGATAAATAATTTTTGATCTGGTAGAGAGAGGCTCCATCGGCGACCATCATCGCGACGAACTCACGAGCTTTACGCAGCGTTCGCGCATGTGGAATGATCAGATGTTGTTGTAATTTCCCCTTCTTTTTTCAGCTCCACAGGTGTTGTATTGGTATTATCCTCTATTCGCGTTGGAGGATATTCTATACTAGGACTTACGCATTGACAGAAGTCTGTTAAAATGACCAGCTTTTGCAAGGAAGCGGGTCATGCTGATCAAAACAAAGCCATCCACGGCACGTTGTGACGAAGATATTTACATTTCATATCTGCTTAGTGACCCGCAATACACAAGTTGCACACGCCTGGCGGAGATTATGAAAACTGTTTCACACGATAGCGTTAATCGATTTTTAGATCGCGAACGATTTGAACCAAAAGATTTGTATGACGAAGAAAAAGATAAAATTGAATTGTCAGGCGGTGTGTTGAGTGTTGATGATTCTGTGCTTGATAAACCATACAGTGATCCAAGCAAAGCTGCATTTATAGATTGGTTTTGGTCTGGAAAGCATAAACGCACAGTTAAAGGGATAAACTTAATAACGCTATTTTACACTGATATACGCGGTGTTTCCGTGCCAGTTAATTTCCGCCTTGTTAATAAAAAATCCGGAAAAACCAAAAATGATTATTTTAAAGAAATGTTGATAGAGGTGTTATCTTGGGGTTTACAGCCAGCATGGGTCACTGGCGATAGCTGGTATTCAAGCCTGGGTAATTTAAAGTTTATTCGTAAGCAAAATTTGAATTTTATGTTTGGGATTGAAAACAACCGTGTTGTTTCAGAAGTCCGTGGGCAGTACATTCAAATACAAAAATTTGAAGGTTGGTCATCCGATGATTCTGCAACGCTTTACTTAAAAGATTACGGCATGGTGAAGGTGTTTTAGACAGATATACAAAAAAGCATATCGCTATTACATCATGAGCACAGCTGAATTAGATAATCTGGAAAGTATCACGAAGGTTGATTTTAATAGAGTGCATGATGCGCATTGGTATATCGAGAGATTTCATCGTGCCATCAAACAGGTGTGCAATATTGAGCGCTTTCAAGTGCGCAATGAAAATCCAATCAAAAACCATGTGTTTTGCGCTATAAAAGCGTTTGTAAAGCTGGAGTTTATGCGGTTGAATGAAGAAATTTCACACTGGTATGAAGTAAAAAGGGATCTGTATGTCAAAGTTATCCGCGACTACATCAGCGGATCGACAAAAAATGACGTCGTTGTCAATGCGTAAGTCCTATATACCTAAAAAATGAAAACCGAATTGTTCAATTTCACCCATACAGGTTTTTCTTTTTGATAAACGTAAATGACGTTCATGCATGACTTCCATCATGCGACGTTTGCATCGGTTTAATTGTCGTTTTGTGTTACACAAAATCAAAACATCATCTTGAAATCTCAGATACGTCACATTCATTTTTGAAATTGCATCATCGAGCGGTTTTAAATAAATGGCCAAAGTCCAGATACATATATATTTTATAATTCAAGCACAAGTCTCTCTTGGTGCGTTGGACCTCTTTCTTTAGAGCGTTGATCTTGATTTAAAACTGGTGCTTGTGGCACTGTTACTGCACACAATGGATCCTGCAAGGTGGTAGCAGGAGATCCATAAAAGAAAGCTGACATATTTATGCTCTCCCCGGTTGTATCATCCATTGCTGTTTTCATCGCCCGATCTTGTGCAGCTTGCCATTTTTTTTTCGCTGCCATTACCTCTTCATAGCGTGGTGGGTTGATCTCAACAGGTTTTACCAGCACGCGCGCTGTTGTTACTTTTAATAATTCTTTCTCAGCTATACCAATGGCCTTTTGCACAAGGCCAGCAAGATTATCATTTTCTAGATAATGATAGGCCTCTGATGTTTTTCGCAATGCATTCAATACAGGGCGTAATTCATCATGTATAACTTCACTCTCCAAGACATCTACCAAACGAATAGTTGCAGTTATAACTGACTCTCTTGTTCTATCTGCTGTGATTGTGGGTTTTTGGGTTGTTGCTTCATATCTCTCTGCGGCAGAAGGACCTTCTTTAGGTAGCACATTTTCTTCTTCATCTAGCAAAAAATACTCTGGAGTAGAGTATGTACTTGCGGTCATTGCCCTACCATGAGTTGGTGGTAAAAGCATTCTGTCTTCCTCTGTCATTACAACCCTCTCATCACTAACCCCACTTTTTTTTCTTTCTTTTTGCGCTGCCAAATATTGGTTTACCAGCGATCGAGTACCTGTTACTCCAGCAGGTAAATATAAGCCAGTATGAGCATCAATTAACACACCTAACAAAGTGCTTGGATCACACATCGCAGCGAACTCTGGATCATCTTTTTTCTCTTCCAAAAACCTTTTAAGGAAAGCTTTTAAACTTTTTTTCACGATACCAACAGATGGTATGTCATCTCTGGATCCCTGTGTTTGACCTAGCTTGCACAACAAGTTGAACAATAAGTTACGTATGTCAGGGTCAGGATGCTCTGTTTTCGAGGCGATTTCTGCAAGGAGCGCCAAGGGTGATCGAGCGTTAAACCACCAATCGAGAAAGCCAGTTGCCGAAACCTCTACAAGCATCGTGGCAACGATCTGCGCAGTATCGCATTTTGAAAGCATCGTATTAGCTATGGCGGCAACGGCGCTCATATTCACAATATTCTTTCTGTTAACAGCCAAAGACAAGGCGCGTATTAAAAGATAACAAGGTGTAATAGCTGCAAGCGGAGCCGATTCTATTTTTTTAGACATCATGCCAGTAAGGTGTCTGGCATCGTGTTTTACAAATATCGTGTTAATCATAGCGACAATGCTACTCACGCTTTCAGAATTTTCTGCAATAGCAAAAGATAAGGCACCCATTAAGAAAAAACAGGGTGTCGCACCCATGACTCTACCTGTTTCTATTTTTTCAAACATCATGGCAACATTCATACTGTTAAGGCATGAGTTTAACAGCACTAACAGCGTGTCCACTAAAGTTGATTTTTTTAAGTGGACAGCTATGTCTAAAGATCTCGTTAAAAAAAGAAAGGTGGTTTTATTGTCACGAAGTTCTTTAGATAAAAATAGGACATTCAAGTCAATCTTAGATTCCAAAAGCGCATTAGAAACGACAAACCCATCCTGTTCCGAATCTAAACGCAACAGCTCAGCCAACGGATTGTCTGCGTTTTCCAAGCTGTGTTTTATAAGAAAAACATGCCAAGATAATAATGTCTTCTCTTCTGTACTTCCTCTCATATTACCCCGACTTAAAAAGGCTAAGCCCCTATAATGCTGTAAATTCTGGTTGGTAAAATTTAATCTATATAAATATTTTAGATTAAAGTGTCCACCAATACCCTCCAAAAAAATAGTTGTGACTAAAAAATCTTAACATAATGCTACGGCTATTTAGAAGCACCGGATACTGCAATTAAAGAGCAATTAATTGCAGTAAGTAATTTGCATAGCGATGAAAGTGGTATCAAAATCAATGTTAAATTACATTGGTGTCATGTTGCGTCAACACCCTAACCAGTTACAATATTCACAAAAAACGCGGAAAAGAACCCGATAAACGAATATCATTATTTCAGAAAGAAATTAAGAGGCTGAAATAGCCGTTAATAAAACCCAAAAATCAGGGTGAGTTGTTAAGATTTTTTTTCTGGCATGATCTGCAGTTTGTTGGTCAGAAAAAATAGCAAAGCAAGTGGGGCCACTGCCACTCATTCGCGCCAACTCACAGCCCGTTTGTTCTTGCAATGTTGCTAATATTGTTTTGATGGATGGCAAAAGCGTGGTTGCACTGAGTGCTAAATGGTTGCTATTTTCTAATAATATTTTTTTAAAAGCAGGCCAGTTTTGCTCATGTTGAATGAGTCTATCTCGAACGCTTGCATGAAAAGTAGGTTTATTTTTTTGATAAGCATGAAACACAGATTGTGTTGATAAAGGTTGATTGGGATTGACTAATAAAACAGGCAAAGATAAAAAAGATAGATTGATAGGTTGAATATGTTCTCCAATACCGCTAATAAAAGCAGGACACTGATAAATACAAGCGGGAATATCAGCACCCAATTTTAACCCTATTTTTGCTAGGGTTTCGTTAGACAGTTGTAAATCCCAAAGTTGATTCAATGCTTTTAATGTGCTTGCTGCATCAGATGAGCCGCCGCCTAAACCAGCTGCAACCGGGATTTTTTTTGTTAGATGAATGTGCGCACCGGTATTTACTTTATATTGATTTTTTAATAACAAGGCTGCGCGAAAAACTAAATTATTTTCTATGGGTTCATGATGTAATGCAGAATCCAGTGTATCCTCTACCGTGAGCGATAGCGTGTCTGCTTTGCTAATGGTAATTTCATCACCCCATTTTGTAAAAACAAAAAGGCTCTCTAATAAATGAAAGTGATCTTGACGACACCCAGTGATATGTAAAAATAAATTTAACTTGGCAGGCGCAATTACTTTCATCATACGGGAATTTTTATACTCACAATGGCTTGTGCGGCAATGCCCTCTGAACGGCCTAAAAATCCCAGTTTTTCAGTGGTTGTTGCTTTGACATTGATGCGATTTATGTCTAGCTGCAATAAGCTGACTAATTTTTCTCGCATTTTTTTTTTGAAAGGAGTGATTTTAGGTTGTTCGCAAATCAGCGTGATATCTGTATTTACAATCACGGCATTTTTTTCGCGACATAATTGCAACGCGTATTGAACAAATTGAATAGAGTCGGCATTTTTCCAACGTGGATCGGTTGGTGGAAAATGTTCACCAATATCACCCGCACCAATTGCGCCTAATAATGCGTCAACCAATGCATGCAGTGCAACATCACCATCTGAATGCGCTATGATTTCATAGCGCGCAGGTATTTTCACCCCACATAAAAAAAGAAAGTGGTCAGATGAAATGGGTTTGAGTGCATGCACATCAAAACCGATGCCCGATAAATAATCAAAATGTGTGCTATTCATAGAAGCGATAGGCTATCAGGTTTACATTGAGTTTGCATGTGAATATTATCTATTTTCAGAGTCAGTTATGAAAAAATAATAGCCAATTGACTGCTCAAAGCAATTTAATGATAACAGATCAAAGAGAAGCAATATGACAAATCAAAATAAAAGATTTAAATGGGCAGTGGTTGGAGCAGGGCCAGGCGGTATCACGGCAGTGGGGTTATTGTTAGATGCGGGTGTTTTTGGTGAAGATATTTTATGGATTGATCCCTATTTTCAAGTGGGTGATTTTGGTCGATTATGGACAGAAGTGAATAGTAATACACGGGTTTCGCTTTTTATAGATTATTTAAATGCAGTTAGACATTTTGATTATGCAAAAAAATCTGATGCATTTGCATTAGCTAAATTAGATCAAGCGGGATTTACACAGCTTCAGCATGTTGCCAAGCCTTTACAATGGATAACGGATCATTTGCGTGAAAAAGTGGTTTCAATAAAAGCAGTTGTTAAATCATTGTCGTTATCTACAGAGAAAAAAAGTTGGCAGTTGTCTACTGATGTTGGCAATCAATATGCGGAAAAAGTTATTTTAGCAATCGGTTCTGAAGCGCGATCGTTAGATTTCCCTTCCGTTGAAAAAATTGATTTAGTGACAGCATTAGCGCCGAGTCAATTAAAAAAATCATGCGATCAAAATGATAGTGTTGCTGTGTTTGGTAGTTCGCACTCTGCGATGATCGTTATTCGAAATTTAGTTGAATGTGGTGTGAAAAACATTGTTAATTTTTATACTTCACCGTTGCGCTATGCTGTTTTAATGGATGATTGGATTTTGTATGATGACACAGGATTAAAAGGTGAAACTGCTAAATGGGTGAGAGACAATATTGCAACGGGGAGCTTGCAGAAAATCTCACGCTATTTATCAACGCCAGAACATATTGATGAACAGCTTTCACAATGCAATAAAGTTGTTTATGCCGTTGGTTTTCAGCAACGACATCTTCCTATCACCGGGGTATCACTCACACAATATGATCAGTCAAATGGTATTATTGCGCCAGGATTGTTTGGTATTGGCATTGGATTTCCAATAGTTGTGTTAGATCCATTTGGAAGACAAGAATGGAATGTGGGTGTGTGGAAGTTTTTAAAAAATATGCAGCGTGCCTTGCCGCTATGGCAACGATATGATTTATAACGTTGCGTTGTCTTTTCTCCATTAAAATTGACTTCATGCCCCGTGTTCGCCAATTTTTGAGGGAAACAATAGGTATAGTGGCTAGCTAAACAGGCAGATAATCTGCAAATACAGCGGGATTAGCCGCTTTTAAATGATGGATTAAGCCATGATCAACCCAGTTTTGGTCAATTAAATTGCAATTGGCAATATTATGATGGCAGGGGAGCCAAGTTTTACTTGCTAAATAAATTAGTTGTGAGACAATGCGGCGCAACCGATATGGGGACTAAAAATTTTATTAGTGCTTTTAGCGCTAATGATGTTTTTATTTTCTTGCATTTGATGTTAGAATTTCCCAGGTATTTTTTAAACGGTGGAAACACCCCATTTTTTTACAGGATATTGTTGTATGGCGAGAGAAACAGGTGTCGTTAAATGGTTTAACGATCAAAAAGGCTTTGGGTTTATTACGCGTGATAATGGCGGCGAGGATGTATTTGTACATCACAAAGCAATTAACGCAACAGGACGTCGTACTTTGCATGAAGGCGATCGTGTTGAATTTACTGTTGTGAAAGGCGATAAAGGCTTTCAAGCAGAAGACGTAAGAGCTGTTTAGTTGATTCAAAAAAGCTGCTGCTGAAAGGTGGCAGCTTTTTAATTTTGTGTTGTTCATCCTTCTAGTCAAATTTCTATCGTAATACTCAATTTGTTTCCTTCAGAGTGTGATTTCGGGTATCGTTATTTTATTTTTATGCTTGATGTTATTTGAATTCAATATCTCATTAGATTGAAGTTGCATTTTAAATTTGGAATGGTCATGAAACGGATTTTCAGCCTCGTATTATCTATTTTTATCGCCATGACATTTTTTTTCTGCTCAGCGCAAGCTAAAGAAAATGAATTGGGTTTGACTTATGAGCAATATCAATTACCCAATGGCTTACTTCCGCTTGGCGTGCTGGGTATTCATTTTTTAATGCATTTTTCTGCTCATTTTTATGCTGGTTTGGTTGGATATGAAGCCGTTTCTGGTAATCGAGGTGGTTATTTTGGTTTGGGCGTGGATGCGGGTTTGCAATATCCGCTTTATCAATCGCTATGGACTGACGCAGGATTACGCGTAGGTGGCGCAGGCGGGCAAAATTCTCCAGTGGGTGGTGGATTATTTCTACAACCTTATATCGGATTAAAATATTGTTTCCCTCTGTTTGCTGCTGAAGTGACATACAGTTATATCGATTTTCCATCAGGACAAATTTCAAGTGATCAAATTGGATTGGGTTTTTCTTTTCCCTTGCAAACATTTTCTCAACATAAGCATGAAAAAAATTATATGGCTATTTTAGTGCGAAATAGTTTTCCGGAATCAACTACAAAAGACACGGCAGGAAAAAAAGATGCAGCACAGTTCCAGTCTTTAGGAATAGAAGTAGGACATTTTTTTACAAAGACGCTTTTTGCATTTGGCAATTTTGTTGGTGCCTTGCATGGCAGACTCAATGGATATGCGCAATCTATTTTAGGCATTGGTTATGCTTATCCATTTACCACATCAAAAAAATTCAGTCTCATTGGAAAAATGGGTGCAGGATCCGCTGGCGGTGGTGCTGTTGATACAGGCGGTGGTTTAATGATTGAGCCGAGCGTAGGGCTGGAGTATCGCTTTATTCGAACAATGGGTGTTGAATGCAATGTGAGTTATGTAAATGCAATAAATGGCTCTTTTTCTGCTAAAGAAGCGAATCTATTATTAAAATATTATTTCGATAAAAATCAAAGTACGGATCGTTTTCTAAAACAGTGGCGCATTCGAATATTAAATCAAACCTATTTAAATCCCCGTGTTAATTCAGGTGAAAATAATCCCAATATGCAATTATTGGGTATAGATATCGATTACCTTATTAAAAAACATTATTATGCAACAGGGCAAACTGCTTTTGCTTACAGCGGCAGAAAAACCGGCGGGTATTTTTCTGGCATGTTGGGCATTGGTGTTGAATCGTCAGTAGTGTCTTCGCATTTCCCCGTTTCCATTTTTTCTGAAATATTGGTTGGCACAGCAGGTGGCGCAGGATTAGATATTAGTAGTGGTGCATTATATGAGCCGGTTATTGGTCTCAATGAAGCTATTAATGCTGTTGTCGCTTTGCAAGTTTCTGCAGGACGTTTAATAGCTGTACGCGGGCATTTTAATTCAACCACGATTAATGTGGGATTGACATTTTTATGGGCGTAAAAAAATAACGGCTGGTTGTCGACCAGCTAATGCGCCCTGTTTTCTCACAGAACAATAGTGTGATGAACAAATTGTGCATTCATGATGGCTGGTATCCATGTTAGCTACGCTGATTTTATTTTCAAGTAGTTCATCTATTGCTGCTTTTTTTGAGTTAAAAAAATATCGCCCTTTTTTTTCATTAAAATAATTTTCTGAAAAATGATTCAAAAAATCGGATTTTACTTCATAACAACAGTGATCAGCAGCGGGACCTATGTAAGCTTTTATGTCCGCTGGATTAGCATGAAATTCACTCTGCATTTTTTTAATTGTAGCGGAAATAATATGAACTTTTAATCCTTTCCAGCCTGCGTGAATAACTGCAATGACATTATTTTTATAATCCACTAAAAAAAGAGGGATGCAATCTGCAGTGACAACGCCAATAGCAATATTTTTTTGATTGGTGATAATGGCATCACCTTCATGCGAAAACAAATCCAATTTTTTTTGCAGCTTGTTTTTTTCATTTAATACAAACACAGTATTACTGTGCGTTTGCTTTAAGAAAAAAATATTTTCTAAGGCAGTATGGGCATGTCTTTCAATTTTATTTTTTAGCGTTAGAAACTGTTTCTCATTATTATTTTCAGTCAGCAGCTTGTCATTGATGTCGCCAAAATAAGCTGAAATGTTATCGTTTTGAATCCACATGATTTGCTCTCAGGCTTTTAATTTTTTATGAAAATTTTGAATCTGATCAGGGAGGTATGTGATTATTTTATCTTTTTTTACCCTATTTCCTTTTATCTGCTCAAAAATAAGGGGATAATTCTATCATGAGTTAGAAAGTGGGTATATATGCGTAATAAACCTCAAGCTGTCTTGCTGAATGAGCAAAAAATAAAATCGGGTGTGCCTGATTTTTTAGGTGAAATTGTTGTGCTAGATCAAATTGAGTCAACTAACGACTACTTTAAAGACCCCAAAAAAAGACATGAAAAACCATCTGTTTGCATTGCTGAAATGCAAACAAAAGGGCGAGGACGTTTTGACCGTTTATGGCATTCACCCCATTTTGAGAATGTTTATTTTTCACTGTGCTACCGATTTAAAAAAACAGTGCAAGCCCTGTCTGGCTTGAGTTTGATTATTGGTTTGGCTGTTTGTAAAACGATTGAGACGATTATTCAATTACCGGATATTCTTTTTATAAAATGGCCCAATGATATCTTGATAGATGAAAAAAAAATTGCTGGCATTTTAGTTGAAATTGCTGCTACTTCATCAGCATTTTCTGATGTGATTATGGGTATAGGTATTAATGTGAATATGGCTGAAATCACTGAAAATAAAATATCACAGTCATGGTCATCATTATATAAAATAACGGGAAATCAAATTGATCGAAATTTATTATGTGCCAAATTAATTTTTAATTTGATGCATTACCTTGAGAATTTTTCAAAAAATGGATTTGAATATTTTGCCGAAGAATGGCAAAAAAGGGATTACTTATTTGAAAAACCAGTAGCAATGAGCTTGAATCAAAATCATATTGAGGGTGTTGGTGCGGGTATTGATGCTCAGGGTTGTTTGGTATTGAAAATGCCTGATGGAAAAAAACATACTTTTTCAGCTGCGGAAGCAACACTGATTAAAAAGTAACATACTGAGTTGAGGTCATAATGAGTTTAATAGATCGAGATAAACAATTTCTTGCAAGAGACGCCTTGGTTGAAGCAATTGAAGTGATCAAAACAGAAGGCTCATTTCTTTTTGATCATTTGGGAAATCAGTACATTGATTTTATGGCCGGTTGGTGTGTTGGCAATATTGGTTGGGGAAATCCAGCAATTCGTCAACGACTACACAATTTCACGGGGCCTGAGTATGTTAATCCCAGTTTATTATATCGACCTTGGGTTGAATTAGCTGAGTTGCTTGCTGAGATTACACCTGGACAATTACAAGTATCTTTTCGAGCAACTGGTGGAACAGAGGCTATTGAAATTGCATTGCAAGCTGCAATGTCTCATACAAAACGATCAGCTTTTATTTCTATTGAAGGTGCTTATCACGGACATTCTATTGGAGCAATGAGTATTGGCTCATCGCAATTTAAAAAAAGGTATCCTAATTTATTACCCCATTGTTATAAATTAAAAGCGCCATTGGATGAAAGTGCCGTTATTCAATTGGAGACAATGTTAAAAAATCATGAGATTGCTGCATTGATTATGGAGCCAGTTATTTGCAATTTGGGTGTTGTGATTCCAACACAACAGTTTATGAAAGAGGCAAATGCCTTATGTAAACAATATGGTGCTTTGTTAGTGATGGATGAAGTAGCAACAGGATTTGGCAGAACAGGAAAATTATTCGCATCTGATTATTTTGAAATTGAACCCGATATATTGTGTATGGCAAAGGGAATAACAGGTGGCTATGGTGCATTGGGTGCAACGATTACAACAGAAGCAGTTGCAAAATCAATGCAATTTGATTTTAGTTTTTATTCAACTTTTGGTTGGCATCCTTTTGCAACAGAAGCAGCCATTGCCAATATTCAATATATTTTGAAAAATCAAAAAATATTGGAAAAAAATACAGCGCAGATGAGCGATTATTTTGTCACACGATTACAGGCAATGGATTTCCCATGCACGTTTACTATTCGAGCAAAAGGATTGGCGATCGCGATTATTTTAGAAAGATCAGATCGAGCTAAAAAAATTATTGCTATGGCGCGAGAAAAAGGGGTTTTGATTTCTGGTTTGGGCAGTAACATCATTACATTATTTCCTGCATTAACTATCGATCATGCTACAGCAAAAAAAGGGCTTGATTTGATTGAAAACTTGTTGTGATTGCCCGTTTTTTAAATACGCATGTTTGCCTTTATATTGTTAGTATCGTTGGAACAGGCGAGTCAATAAATTGTCTACACCAAATTTCGATTGATAATATTGAAAATAGCGTATAGCTTGCGTCTATTTTCCCAGCGGCATCTAGCGCAATGGTTTGTTTTATATTTTCATAATCAAACAATCCTCTTTTTTCAATGGCACTTTTGGATAAACAATCTTCAAGCACATCCCGTAAATCATGATGTAACCATTGACGCAGTGGTCCACCAAATCCTGTCTTAGGTCGATAGATAATTTCTTTTTCTAAGAAAGGCGTCATTGCTTTTTTTAAAATGGCCTTACCTGTTTTGCCGCGTTGTTTGTATTGCGCAGGTATACGCATGGCAAAATCAATTAAATCTTTGTCGATTAGAGGAACTCGCACTTCAATGCCTGCAGCCATGGATATTTTATCTGTATAATTTAAATTGTGATCAGGAAGGAAATGCTTTAGCTCTAAATACAGCATGCGATCGATACGATTTTTTGGTTCGTACTTTTTTAATGTGTTTTGAAGCGGTGTCAACGGATCTGCCAATGCGATTTTTTTTCTAAAATCAGTTGAAAATAAGCGACGGCGAAAAGTTTGTGTATTCCAATAAAAAAAACTTGCGAGATAATCATCACCGCTTTGGTCTGCATAAGCAAATAATTTAGCGGCGCGTCGCATGATTGGGTAATGCATACCAAAGCCATTGCCAGATAATGCATGACGTGCCGTGCTTGCCATAATTTTTTTTATGGATTCAGGCAGCCATTGCCATTGTTTATCATAAAACAAAGCAGCATGACGACGATATCCTGTAAAAAGATCATCTCCACCCGCACCAGACATTAAAACTTTTAATCCCTGTGATTTTGCCAATTCAGAAATTAATAATGTATTTATTGGCGCCAAATCGGCTTGTGGTTCATCCAAATGAAATAATATTTTTGGTAATTGTCGAATCATGTCGGGTTTGGCATCGACGATATGTAAATTTACCTTAAGTTTTTCAGCTACTTTTTTTGCATAGGGTAAATCATCTGCAAATCCATCTGTTTTGTTGTCACTCAAACGAATGGTATAACAATCGATTTTTTTTTCAGGTTGGCATTTTCGCATCATGGCAACAATGCTGCTGGAATCCAAGCCACCCGATAAGAATGCACCAACCGGCACATCAGAAATTAATTGCCTTTCAACAGCTTTTTCAATTTGATGGGCTAATTCATTGGCTACCGTATTAAAACTGCCTTTTAAAGGTGATGCAGTATGCGGGACATCATAATATTGCCAGTGCCGGATTACTTTACCATCTTGGATTAACATGGCATGACCGGCTACTAATTTTGAAACTGAGCGCAACAGTGTTCTGGGTGATGGACACCATAAATAAGTGAGATAATGATCTACCGCAATTGGATCTAGTTCACGCGAAACGGTTTCGTCGGACAAGATGGATTTTATTTCAGAAGCAAATAAAAAGCCGTTTTCTGTGTTTGCATAATAAAATGGTTTAACACCTAAGTGATCTCTTGCAACAAAAAGGGTTTGTTTTTTTTCATCATATAATGCAAAAGCAAAAATCCCATTGAGTTTGCTTAGCATTTCAGTGCCATATTCATGATAAAGATGAATCAATACTTCTGAATCAGTATGTGAAAAAAAAGTATGGCCGCGTTTTTCAAGCGCTTTTTTTAATTCCGGAAAGTTATAAATTTCGCCATTATAAATTAACCAGGATCGTGTGCTGCAGTGTGGGCAAGTGACGGTCATGGGTTGATGGCCGCTTTTTGATAGGTCAATAATGGCCAATCGAGTGTGTGCCAAACCGACTTGTATGTTATGATTCGCCGAAAATTGTACTTCGCCGTGGCCATCAGGGCCGCGATGTGAAATGGCATTGGCCATTTTAGCGAGTAAATAGGGGTCAAAGTGACCATAAAAACCAGCAATGCCGCACATAAAGGTTCAACTGTACTTGTATGTTAAACAGAAAATGCAGTGTGCGTGATACCCATGGTAATTGCAAATAGTCGTGTGTTGGAGGAATAAATATGCAGCAGTTACTGCAGTCTTTGCAAAGCGGTGAGATTGCCATTGTTGATGTGCCATGTCCACAAAACAAAGATCAACATTTACTGGTAAAAACCACTTGCTCGCTCATTTCATCCGGTACCGAACGCATGCTGATGGATTTTGGTCGCGCAGGCTTGCTTGGAAAAATAAAACAACAGCCAGATAAAGTTGCGCAAGTATTATCAAAAATAAAAACAGATGGACTGGTCGCGACACTTGAAGCAGTTAAATCAAAATTAGATCAGCCGATTACTTTAGGCTATTGCCAAGTGGGTATGGTGCACAGTCTTGGTAACGACTGTCATGCATTGGCAGTGGGTGATCGCGTGGTGACCAATGGCCCTCATGCTGAATTTGTTCGTGTGCCAAAAAATTTAGCTGTTAAAATCCCTGACAATGTTACTGATGAATGTGCTGCTTTTTCAGTGTTAGGTGCAATTGCCTTGCAAGGAATTCGATTGGCGAACCCCACATTGGGTGAAACGGTTGTGGTGATTGGATTGGGATTAGTTGGGCAGCTGACCGTGCAGTTATTAATAGCACAAGGCTGTCAGGTATTGGGTATTGATTTTAATGGGGATCGTTGTGAAATTGCTAAAAAAGCGGGCGCAACCATTTTTCATTTACAACCCGAAAATGATCCTTGCTCATTTGCGGCGCAATTTTCACAAGGTCGTGGTGTTGATGCGGTTTTAATTACGGCATCAACAGAAAGTGATACGCCGATTAAACAAGCAGCAACCATGTGTCGTCAGCGCGGACGCATTGTGCTCGTTGGTGTGACTGGTTTAACGTTATCACGAGATGATTTTTATAAAAAAGAATTGTCTTTTCAAGTTTCGTGTTCGTATGGTCCTGGTCGTTATGATTCAAATTACGAAGAAAAAGGTCAAGATTATCCGATTGGTTTTGTGCGCTGGACTGAAAACCGCAATATAGCAGCTGTATTAGATATGTTATCTTCAAAAAGATTAAATGTAGCGCCATTGATCACGCACCGTTTTCTTTTTTCTGAAGTGGTTGATGCTTACGCGATTTTAGATGATAAAAATGCGCTGGGTATTTTATTAACCTATCCAGCAGGTGCGTGTCATCCCAAAAACACAGTTGCATTGGGTAATAAGAAAATGAATCATGCAGCACAGGGTGCGATGACATTGGCTTGTATCGGCGCTGGTAATTTTGCATCCCGTATTTTATTGCCGATTTTGAAAAAAAATGCAGTATGCTTGCACACGCTGATTACAGATCGTGGTGTCAGTGGCGTGATTCATGGTAAGAAAAATGGGTTTCAATTTTCAAGCTCCTCTATTTTAGATACATTGAATGAAAATGAAATTAATACCGTATTAATTGCAACGCCGCATCATTTGCATGCAGAACAAGTGATTGCAGCACTTCAAAAAGAAAAAAATGTGTTTGTTGAAAAACCATTGGCAATAACAGAATCACAATTGAATAACATAGTGCATGTTTATCAAGCGCTGCCAGAAAAAAAAATCATCATGGTTGGGTTCAATCGTCGTTTCTCACCATTTATTCAAAAAATGAAGCAGCTGTTATCGCCATTGCATGAGCCAAAAAATATAATAATGACTGTGAATGCAGGATTCATTCCAAAAACGCATTGGATACAAGATGCCAATATAGGTGGCGGACGATTAATTGGTGAAGTGTGTCACTTTGTTGATTTACTCCGATATATCGCAGATTCACCAATTGTGAATGCGCAGGTTTCGGAATTACAAAATAGTCATATGTTGAAAAATGAAAATGTAATAATTACATTACAATTTCAAGATGGTTCGCAAGGGGCGATCCATTATTTTGCAAATGGACAGGCGAGTTTTCCCAAAGAACGGCTTGAAGTATTTTGTGCAGGTAAAATCTTATCGCTGGATAATTTTAGAAAATTAAAGGGATTTGGTTTTAAGCAATTTAAAAAACAAAGCGCTTGGCGGCAACAAAAAGGACATCCTGAAATGATACAGGCTTTTGTGACTGCAGTTGAGAGTGGGGGTGTTGCACCTATTCCCATGGAAGAAATCATTGAGGTGTCATCAGTTTGTTTAGCATTAAATAAAAAAGTAGTATAAAAATTTCTGGAGAAACAAGGTGGATTTGCGAGTTTGCGTGATTGGTTTAGGATATATTGGGTTACCAACAGCTTCTTTGTTAGCAACAAAAGGATTTCGTGTGTTGGGTGTTGATATTAATCCAGACGTTGTTTCAAAAATTAATGCGGGTGGTATTCATATCGTTGAGCCCGGGCTGGATATTTTAGTGAAATCAGCGATTCACTCTGAAAATTTACGTGCGAGTTTAACTCCCGATTGTGCAGATGTCTTTATTATCGCTGTGCCAACTCCTTTTGATGAGCACAAGCAGCCGGATGTTGCCTATATAGCAGCAGCGGCAAATGCCATCGCGCCCCATTTAAAAAACGACGATTTAATTATTTTAGAATCAACTTCACCAGTTGGCACTACACAAAAAATTCAATCACAACTATTAAAATTAAGACCTGATTTAACAGCATTGTCTTTTGCTTATTGTCCAGAACGCGTAATTCCTGGAAAAGTGTTACAGGAATTAATTGAAAACGATCGCATCGTTGGTGGCCTTGATGCACAATCAACGCAACGTGCTGTTGATTTTTATAAGTCTTTTGTTGGTGGTAAAGTATTGGAAACAACAGCGCGTGTTGCTGAGATGTGCAAGCTCACAGAAAATGCTTTTCGTGATGTCAATATTGCTTTTGCCAATGAGTTATCCATGATTTGTGAAGCGTTAAAAATGGATGTTTGGGAATTAATTCGTTTAGCCAATCATCATCCGCGCGTGCATATTTTACAGCCAGGTCCCGGCGTTGGCGGGCATTGTATTGCAGTTGATCCATGGTTTATTGTTTCTCAAACACCAGAGCACGCAAAACTGATTAAAACAGCGCGTGAGGTAAATGATGCTAAGCCGGATTGGGTTATTCAAAAAATAAAACACGCTGCAAAGAAATTTGTAAAGCCTGTTATTGCTTGTTTGGGTTTGAGCTTTAAAGCAAACATTGGTGATTTGAGACAATCGCCAGCAAAATATATTGTTGAAAAATTAATACAAGATCAAGTGGGTGAAATTTTAGTATGCGAGCCCCATCTCGAAAAATCAGATTATTTTCAGCTCACCACTTTGTCAGATGCAATTGAACGTGCAGATATGGTGGTTATTTTAGTGGATCATCTCGATTTTAAAAAATTATCCATGGTTGATTTGAGTGAAAAAATCGTGATCGATACCAAAGGGATTTTATTAAGCCATAAAATGGCAGCAACAAACGTTGAATTTATTCATGCTTAAAAAATGGGCTTTATATTTTCATACCATCCGTTATTTAAAAATATCGCAATTGTTTTGGCAGTGTGTGCGTAAAATTTATTATCCAACAGTGTCAATGCAAACACCTTGTGTTCAATGGAACGCGGTTTGCAGTGAATGGAAAAAGCCTGTACTGCGCAAGGACCAATTTTTTGAAAACAATAACGTTCTTTTTTTGAATGAACCATGTCACTGTGATGCGATCTGGGCAGAAAGTCAGAAAAAATCAAAGTTATGGCAATATCATTTACATTATTTTTATGGGATGTTATCTGCGGATAGAGAAACACGATTGCGTATGCATGATTTATTGACATCATGGGTAATGCATATCAAACCTTTTCAAATGATTGCTTGGGATCCTTATCCTATTTCATTGCGTGTGAATAATTTAATTAAATACCAACTGACTTATGGTGATTTATCAGAATCTATGTTGCGTAGTATGTATTTGCAGGTCCGTTATTTGGCTGTTATGCCAGAATATCATTTATTGGGAAATCATTTATTAGAAAACGCGCGTACATTAGTTTTTGCAGGTGTTTTCTTTCAAGGTGTGGAAGCACAGAAATGGTTTAAATTAGGTATGCGGATTTTACATCGTGAAATTCCAGAGCAAATTTTATCAGATGGTGGTTATTTTGAGTTATCACCTATGTATCATGCGCTAATTTTAGAGTTGATGTTAGATTTATGTAACTTATTTCAAGCTTATCAAGTTTTTTTTCCTGAAGCATGGATGCAACGTTTGCAAAAAATGCGGATATGGTTGCAAGCAATGACACATCCGGATGGTGAAATCGCTTTTTTTAATGATGCTGCATTGGGCATGGCACCAACACAATCACAATTGGAAAATTACGCTGTTGAATTAGGGCTGCCCGTTTTACCTGAAATAAAAGACACAATAATTTATTTTAAAGACTCGGGTTATTTGCGTTTGCAGAAAAATAAAAAGGTATTGTTGCTTGATTGTGCAAAAGTGGGGCCGGATTATCAGCCCGGTCATGCACATGCGGATACATTATCATTTGAATTGTCGATTGATGGTCAGCGTTGTATTGTGAATTCTGGCACAAACACATATGAAATTGGAAAAAACAGAGCATGGCAGCGATCGACTGCCGCGCACAGCACAGTTGAGATCGATCAAAAAAATTCTTCCATGATTTGGAGTGCTTTTCGTGTTGCAAAGCGCGCTTATCCGGGTACGGTTCAGATTAAGAAAAACAAACAGGAATGGTGTGTGACTGGTAGTCACAATGGTTATCGTGCGTTGGGTGTGGTGCATACGCGACAGTGGGTCTTGACTGAAAGTGAATGTATTGTTTCTGATTACTGTTCTGAGCCCTGCCATGCGATTTCGCGATATTACTTGCATCCGGCTGTTTCTGTAGAAAGAGATAATAATAAAATAATATTAAAAGTAAAAAATCATCAAATGACGATTGTTTCTGACCATGTCATGAATGTAAATTGCAGTCAGTATTATCCTGAGTTTGGAAAAATGATTCCTTCACAGGTCATTGAATCGTCTTTTTCAGTGAATACTCAATTTCATTTGCGCGTTGACTGATCGCTATTATTTTTTTTGCGATGATATCCATTAATTTTTCACGATTAAATTTTTCATAAAAAGCATGCGTATCTCTTTTTTCCATTCTATTGTAATGGGTGATGAGATAGTGCAGTTTTTCTAAACCCATTTTAGCATCGCAAGGTGAAAATATTTCGCAAGCAGCAACCTGTTCTTTTAAAAATTGAGCAGCATAACCAGGCACACCAGCCAATATGGGTTTTCCAGTCATGCTGTATTCGAAAATCTTAGAAGGCAGTACGCGTAAAAATGCAGGATAATTATTTAAGTGTAAAAATAAAATATCAGCTTGAGCGTATTCATGAATTAATTGTGTACGTGACATCGGTTCAACAATTTCTACATTCCGGATAGATTCACACGCTGTTTTAAGTGCAGCTAATTTTCCACCGCTGCCAATGATTCGAAAAATACAATTTTGTTCAACAGACTGCGCTAATTGAGGAATGATTTTTTCAATACCTTGCCCTTCGCCAATATTGCCGGCATATAAAACGCGTGTTGGTTTTTGTAATGGGCGTATTTCTGTTGATGCCAACTCTTTAAAACAAGCATCAACGCCATTTGACACGTTTAGCAATGCACAGTTTTTTTTAATCTTAGGTAAAAAATAGGCAGTGAACCCAGGGGAAACCAGATTGATCACAGCGGCTTTTCTTATTGTATAGCGTTCTACTGCGTTAAATAAAGGTGAAAGCAATTGTCGCAGGGGTGTTTTTAAAACATCAGATATGGTTTCAGTGAAAATGTCTCGAATATCCAAAAATAGAGGACAGTGCAGCATAGCAGCCGATCTGGCTCCTAAAAATGCCGTAAACAAACGAGAAGTGGTTGCATAAACGCAGCAGTATTTTTTATGTTTATTTTTTTTTAAAAAGCGACGAACCATTAAAAAATATTGTACAAACGCTTTCGCTTGATCAATAAAGCCATTTTGGTGTTTTGGCAGGGTAATACGATAAATATTAATATTATCTTGTACTTCATGGGCATCGGCATTCGCTTTGAAATGATGGTAACGATTGGGCATCGTGGTTAATAAATCAAAATGAGTGTCAGTGAGCTGCATTTTTTTGAGTGATTCAATCAATGCAGCTGTACGAAACGATCCGGCTGATAAATCAGGCGTGTAATAAAAACTGAGAATAAGAATATGTTTCATGAAAAAGATCATAGGGGAAATAAAAATACCTTGCAATGTAAAAAAGGGTTTTCAAAAAGAATAGAGATAGTGTATCTTGTGCATAAATTTCCCATTTTCAGGGGTGTCAGGCAATCATGCCAGAGTCAGGACCATTATTATCGCGTACACATACTCCTATTGATTATGAAAAAATAGGTCAACTGATATCTGATGTAGTTGATGATTCAAAAATTGCAGCATCAGAAGACACTGAAACTAAAAACAAATGGTATCGCTACATATTGCCTGTTTCGGCTCTATTCTTAAGAGCCTGCTCGGTGAGTTTTCGTGGGCGCACCATTAATGATTTGGGCGATAATATGCTTCGCATCCCTTTTTTACATCAACTAGACTCGTCATCTGCTCAAATAGGGGTTGTATACATACCTACTGGTTTGTTTGCAACGACCGATGGCATCATGACGTTGATCAGTTCTAAAAGAAGCGTATTTCAATTGTGTTTACATCCGAATTACCGAAAAGGGATTCAAACACAATGGCACCGCTTTAAGTCAGGTGAATATCCACGCCCCTTGCTTTTTTTGGCACCATTTGGGATGGCTGCCACTGGATTGCGAGGATATGCTGGTGTGACGTGGGCTTTGAAATTATGTGATCCTCAGTCATCCTCTGTATATTTAAATGTATTTTTTAATACCTTTGCAGTGATTACAGGTGTCTTTTCAGCATTTTGCTTTTTAGCTTTTCAAATTAACCAACAGGCTTTTCGCAATATTCAAATAAAAAATAAATTTAATCTTGAAGAAAACAAAGAGATGGTTTGTTTATTTGAGAATGAACATAAATGGCGTTTTCGTCAAATAGGATTCAGTAGTTTATTACTCACTATCGCGGCTTCTATGATTTCAGGGTTGGCTGTTTTTTATTCCAAGGGTGATTTCGAGGTTACGTGGAAATCAGGGTTATTTGCCTCTTTGTTAGTTGTATCTAATGCGCTATTAAATATTTTTTACATCACCAATCCTACTTACCAATATTGGGCAACAAAAGATATATGTGAAAAAGCAGTAAAAAAAGACCGATCAAGACCACTTTCATTGAATATTAATGCAGATGATCAAGAAGTCGGTTTGGCTCAAAAAGAATCTGGATCAGTTCAAGCGCTTAAGTTATTGCTTAAAGTAGTTGGGGGTGTGAGTGCAATTGGTACGGGTTTGGCTTTAGGGCCTGGTATTATTCATGCGCTTTTACTGGCATCGAGCACTAAAAAAATAGAAGAAGCATCTCTACCTGTTTGTATTGCAGGTTTGGTGCTGACTTTTTTATTTTCTATTTTATCTGCGTCTCGTGATTTTGTAGTGTGGACTTTAAGTAGTTTGCCTAATTTATTTCAACAGAATAAAACAGCCTTAAGCTTAGAACAACATACAAATAAATATGAATCAACCACCAGTATTGGAGTAGCATAATCTCTTATATTTCCTGTTATAATGCAGGTTATGAACAGTGACCTGCGCAATCGCATTGAATTAATCATACGTCAAACGGCGCGTCAATATCCGCATGCAATTGCATTGACTGAATGGAGTGGTGCTATTTGGAAAGAGATGACTTATGAGTCACTCATTGACCAGGCAGAGCGCTTTTCAGAAAAATTATGTTCATATCAAATCAAACCGGGTAGTCGTGTGATTTTGTTATCACACAATCGCATACAAGCTATGATTGCATTATTGGGTATTTGGTTTGCACAAGCAACAGCCGTGTTGATTGATCCGGATTTACCCGAATCTGTTTTGTTACAGCAAATTGAAGTTGCTGATGCCTGTTTTCTGGTTTTTGAAAATGAAAAACAAAAATCATTTTTGGATAAAATAACTTCCCCTGCTTTTTCTTTAATAGAAGAAGATGATTTTTCTTTTTATGAAAAAAATACGGTGTTATCAAAAAGCGTTGATCAAGACTGTTCTTCTGATATTGCAACGCTTATTTTTACTTCTGGTACAACAGGATCCTATAAAGCAGTTGTGCTGACACATCATCATTATCTTTATTTAACGCAATTTTATAATCAATTATCAGATCAAGCAGGGTGTTCGTTAACAGTATTACCTTTTTTTCATGTGGCTGGATTATTTTGTGGTTTTTTACAGCCGCTTATTTTGGGTGTTCGTGTCATTTTTTTTCGTTTTTTTAGCGCAGCAGCATTGCAAGCTGCCTTTTCTTTTTATCATCCCAATGTATTAATCACCGTGCCGCGTTTGTTGGAAGTGTTTGATCAGAAAATAATGCAAACGATTGTAGAAAAAGGGTGGCTATCCAAAATAGTTTTTTATATGTTATTGCAGTTGGCTTATCTTTTTCATCGATATGCGCATTGGAATGTGGGAAAAATAATTTTTCGCAACATGCATCAAAAATTTGGCGGGAAATTAAAAAAAATATTATGTGGTTCAGCGCAACTATCTCCCATGTTACAAAAACGATTTTTATCTTTGGGATTTGATCTGTACTGTTCTTATGGTTTAACTGAAACTTGTGGGCCCATTACCTTCACACAATATGGCTATCGTTGGAAGCAGGGTAGTGTTGGACCGGCAGTTGAAAAGAAAGATTTGTCTATTTCATCTGAGGGTGAAATTTTATATGCCGGCCCCGCTGTGATGTCAGGTTATTTTCGAGATGAACAATCAACACGAAAAGCTATCTATGATGGATTTTTTCATACGCGAGATTTAGGAAAAACAGATCGATTTGGTAATTTATATATTATTGGCAGGATGAAAGAATTGATTGTTTTCTCAGATGGGAAAAAAATCATGCCAGAACAAATGGAAGCCGAATACAAAAATATTCCTGGTATTTCTGAACTGGCTATATTTGGCGTTCAGCATCAAAAGGCATTAATTGCCGTGTTGGCTTTTGTACCTAGCATTCCAACAGAAGCCAATGCGTTAACACAAAAAATTTTTCAGCAGGCTTCTCGGTTAAAATCACCCTATCGTATTAGTGATGTATTGGTCGTGGCAGATCTGCCACGATCTAGCACATTAAAAGTGAAGCGACATGAGTTAGTCGATCGTTTTCTGGCAGAAAAAAAAGGGTATCAAAAAAGAATGACGGATCATTCTCTTGATGCGCCAGAGTTAGAAGCAATCATTGCGTGTTTTCAATCGGTGCTTCCAGATAAAAAAGCGTGGATTTCAAAAGAGTCTACCTTTGCTGAATTGGGCATTGATTCATTATTAGCAGCGCAATTAGCCCAAGAAATTACTCAAAAAACAGGTATCGCCATTAACCCCACTGTTTTTTGGTTTGCGCAGTCAATAAAAAAATTACAGCAACAGTTACAAATGGAGCAAAAGTTAATGCCATCTTCTGTTTTAAGACGATCTACAAACATCCGAGAAAAAATTGCGATTGTGGCGATGGATGCTGCTTTTCCTGGTGCGCAAGATAACGAAACATTTTGGAAAAATTTGGTGGCAGGAAAAGATGCTATTATAGAAATACCGTCGTCTCGATTTAATATTGATGATTATTATGATCCTTATCCATTAGCGCCAGGCAAAACCCATTCACGTTTTGGTGGATTTATCGAATTACCAGAAAATTTTCCATGCGATGCATTTGGATTAAAGCCACGTGTTGCAAACGCAATGGATCCACAGCAAAAAATTGTATTGATGCAAACAAAACGGATGCTAGAAAAATTGTCTGGCGCGCAAGGATTGGAAAAATGGCGAGGCAGTAAAACCGGGGTCTTTTTAGGCGGTGGTTTTTCAGATTTTATGATTCAGCTTATTAAAGCATTGCCACTGGAAAAAATTAATCCTTATTCTGGTATTGGGATGGCTGATTTTTCATTGGTTGGTCGAGTGGCTTATCATTTTGGGTTAGAAGGTCCGGCCATGCTGATTAAGACGGCGTGTTCATCTTCATTGGTTGCTGTGCATCAAGCCATGCGTGCATTACAAACGCATGATTGTGATCAAGCGATTGCGGGTGGTATTAATTTTATTTTGGTGCCAGAAATTAATGTGTGTTTGACGAAAGGGGGTTTTTTATCCGCTGAAGGTCGATGTAAAACATTTGATGCAAGCGCCAATGGTTATGTTCGTAGTGAAGGGTGTGGATTGGTACTGTTAAAGCGTTATGAAGATGCATTAAATGAGGGTGATCCTATTCTAGCTGTGATTATGAGCTCCGCTATTAATCAAGATGGTGCGAGCAATGGATTGACGGCGCCGAATGGTCATTCTCAAATAAAATGTTATCAAGCCGCGCTTGAAAAAGCAGCCATACGCCCGCAGGATATTCATTTTTTAGAATCACATGGCAGCGGCACGCAATTGGGCGATGCCATTGAAATGCAATCCATTCAAGCTGTTTATGATCAACAGCGTCATGTCAGCAACAAACTCTATGTTGGCGCTGTGAAATCAGTGATTGGACATTGTGAAGCATCAGCTGGTATTGCTGGGTTAATCAAGACAGTAGGCGTGTTGAATCACCAAATTGTTCCACCTAATTTGCATTATCATCACCCCAATCCCAATATTTCATTTGAACAATCAAACGTGCATTTGCCAACAAAAGCCATTGACTTGAAAAATACGTGTGATTATGCAGCAGTAAGTTCATTTGGCGTAGCAGGAACAAATGTGCACATGATTTTAGAACGCTATAAGCAATAAGAAAAACCCAGTTATTTTTTTAAAATTAACTGTATTGCTGCTCATATAATTTTATATTTTCTATGGTGATTTCTATATTTTCTAATGGTTGATCTGGCCCGCACGGCAGCGTTAATCCCTCTTTTTCAAAAACATCTGAATGAGGAAATACATCATTTGTATTGAGATTAAGATAAGCGGCTCGATTTAAGTTTGGATAGAATGATTTGCATTGAATATTTTTTGATTCAAGAAAAGACATGAGTTTTTCTCTATCCTTGCAAAGCACTTCGATATAAAGAGGCACTTCTCCATTTTCAATATTGCTGGGTATGAGTTTTATTTTTTTGCAGTGGCGTAGGCCGCTCTCATACAGTTTGTATATTTCAATTAATGCAGCAATTTTTTCAGGACATTTTCTTAACTGTGATAATCCAAGCGACGTTTGTAGGTCGGTAATTCTGCAATTGAATCCAAATTCTGTGTACTGACAATCTAGCAGATTGCTTACGCCATGTGTTCGAATATGGACGCATTTTTGATATAGCTCGGCGTTGTGTGTTGCAATAAAGCCACCTTGTCCCGTTGGTATTAATTTTGCAACTGAGCATGAAAAACAAGCGATGTCGGATGTTGTGCCCATGTAGATACCATTTTCACAGCTAAAAACAGCTTGTGCAGCATCTTCAACAACAAAGCAGTGATCATATTTTTTTGCAATTGCTTTGATTTTGTCGATAGGAATAGCGTGACCATTTAAAGGTGTAGGTAAAATTATTTTTGTTTTAGCGGTTATTTTTTTTTCGAGTTGTGCAACATCCATGACAGGCACATCCGGCAATACATCTACTAAAATAATTTTTGCTTTTAACATCATGGCAGCATGTGCGGCGGCTATCCAAGTTCGATTTGGAATAATAATTTCATCTTCCGGACCAAGACCTAATGCAATAAAAGTCATTAGCAAAGCCATGCTTCCACTTGTGGTTGCAACCACATAAGGTATTTTTAGTTGATTGCTTAGCGCTGATTCAAATTGTTGAGTGACTGAGCCCATGCTAATGCATTCATTCTGCATGGCATCAGAAACACATTGTCTGTCTTTTTCGGAAAATAATACGCGCCACCAGTCAATTTTTTTTGATAATGTTTCCATGTCTACGCTTCCTGCCCATGTGAATTTTTTCAATTTACTTTATGCATTGACTAATGCTAAAAAAAACTGTAGAAACGGGATGGTATGTTACAATGATAGGGATAAAAATGACAAGGAATTATTACATAAAAACGGCTTGTAGATTATGTGATAGTAATCAACTCACACAAGTGTTATCACTTACGCCAACTGCATTATGCGATGAATATTTAAAAATACCTAAAAATCAGCCTGTTTATCCATTAGATTTATTTCAATGTGATGTCTGCCAGTTTGTTCAAACAGGATATGTTGTCAATCCAGAAACCATTTATAGTGATTATATTTATATTACAACCAGCTCCTCTGATTTGAGCATGCATTTTGCATCTTATTCAAACCAAGTCATGGACAACTTGAAATTAAAAGAAGGCAGCTTTGTAGTTGATGTGGGTAGTAATGATGGTACCCTACTTAGTTTTTTTCAGAAAAAAGGATGCAAAGTACTCGGTGTTGAACCTTGTAAAAAAATAGCTGAAGATGCAACTGCTCGGGGTATTGAAACAGCCGCTGCTTTTTTTGATTGGGATTTTTCAAAAAAAATAAAAGCGGCGCATGGCTCGGCAGATTTAATTACTTTAAATAACGTGTTTGCAAATATCGATGATTTGAAGGCTTTGACAAAAGGGTTGTCTTATTTGCTAGCAGATGAAGGTGTTTTGATTATTGAGTCATCTTATTTACTCGATATGGTAAGTAACATGGTTTTTGATTTTATCTATCATGAGCATTTATCTTATCTTTCAATTTTTCCGTTGGCGCGTTTTTTTGCTCAGTTTGAATTGAAATTAATTAGAATTGAGTCGGTTGTTACCAAGGGTGGGTCGTTGCGTTATTATTTCGCCAGAACGTTAAGCCACCATGTTGTTGATCCCAGTGTGTTTATTTTCTCTGAGCAAGAAAAGCAAAAAAATATCAGCCCCCATTTTTTTAATCAATGGACGCATGAAATTCAAGCGATTAAAAAAACACTGATTGCAGAATTGGAAAAACACAAAGGTAAGAAAATAGTTGCTTATGGTGCTTCAGCAACCTCTACAACGCTGATCTATCATTTCGAGCTACATAAATACATAGATTGTTTGATTGATGATAACGTGAGAAAAGTAGGTACTTATAGCCCAGGTTTACATATTCCAGTTCAAAGTTTAGCAGATACATCCTTAGATAAAGATGCCATTGTGCTTATTTTAGCTTGGCGCTTTCAGAAGGCCATTTGCAAAAAATTAGCGAACTTAGGCTGTACTGTTATTATTCCGCTTCCCTCTGTTCGAGTGGCTGTCTTGAATCCATCAGCAGAAGTGATTTAACTTTTTCAAGCACCTAAATGAGATGGTGTGAATCAGTATATAGAATTGCTTAAGGTGTGCATGAAGGCCATCAATATTATCACAGAATTAGCCATGCTGCCGCAGACAACATCAGAGTCTGTTGGGCTATTGCTAGCGTGCGCAGCGGATAGCCCCACGCTAAAGCCATATAAAAATATTTTTTTTATCCATGATTTATTAGGCGATGCGGATGAAACAAAAAAAATGGCTTGTGATTTGGCGAATCAAATTTTACAAAATGAACCCAAAATACTGGGCATTCCGCAGCTTGCTGTTTTTAAAGAAATCTTGATTTTAAGACTCACGCACATTTTTAAAGCAAGGCATCTCTATCATTTTTTGCTAAGCCAAGGATACAAATTGTGCCGTTTTTATGGTTATTCTGAGTGTGCAAAAATATTATCTGATTTAGCTGAAATGCATCAATCTTCATTAAAGATAGTTTTTCCAAAAATATCAATTGTAAACAATAAATACCTTGCAAGAGCAAAGATATTTTTTAGTTCTCTTTTTTTAGGGAATGCATTTTTAAAAAATATAGATTGGTTGGTCAATAAAATTGATTTTTTTCATCGCCGCCAAATTATTTTCTCTTTTTTTAAAAGCAAAAATCATCCCGTAAAAAATAAATTATGGTTTCTTTCTTATGGAAAAAACTATACAAATATTGGCTTGTTGTATGAACCACTTTTTCCTGAAAAATTTTATTTCCTAATTGAAGATCCATTAACCGGAGGTGAGCCATTAAAACAAAAAAATCGAGATTTTTTTAATTTATATGATTATGGATCAAATAAATTGATTCCAAAAAAATCTGATATTATATCGGCAAAAATAAAGTTACAAAATTATCTGGATTCGCTTCTTTTTCAAGACACGCAGTTTGTTGTTATGCAACTTTTTTTAAAAGATCCGTGGCTGCAGCAGTTTTTTGATGTGCATTTGCCCGCTGGCTTGTATTTCACACAATTACATAAAAAATGGATTGCCTTAACAGAGCCCAAAGCGATCATTTTAGGAAACAATGCGTTTGAAGCATATGCTTTTTTTCTGGCAAAAGAAAAAGGCGTGAATACCATTTTATTGCAGCATGGTATTTTAGGTGATTATTATCAGTTTGTAGATACACCTGTTGATTTCTATATTGTTCGAGGTGAATTTTGGCGTCGTTTTTTAACTGCTTCTGCTCAAAACAGAACAATTGTTCTCAACTTTAATACGCAAAAAAAATTAATCAATCAAGGTGTGTATCATCAAAGTGTGAATACGAAAAAATTCGTGGTTTATTTTTCATCGCTTTATCCTGGAGAATTAAAAAAAATGGAATGTATCGAAGATGGTGATGCTAGGCTATTAAGTATCGCGCATGCAGTTTCTAATTCAGATGCAAAATTAATTATTCGACTCCATCCCCGCGATCAAATTGCCATGCATAAAAAATATATTCTAAATTTATATAAAAAAAATAAAATCAAAGTGGATTTGCAGTTCTCTTTTAAAGAGCCTGTTCCTGAATTATTAAAAGGGGCTTCGGCAGCCATTATGTATTTTTCTACTGTTTTTATGGATTGTTTAATATTAGATATACCCATTATTGGTTATGATTGGTTGGATTTTCCGCTTAAGAAACATATTCAACTTTACCCTATTTTTCATTTTTCAAAAAATTTATTTGAGCTGCGTACATTGATAGAAAAAGCGTTAAAAAATGAATTACCCAAAAAAAAGATAGATCAAACATTATTTCTTTCAGATGAAACTGATTTTAAAGCAAGAAAAATCCTGCATGAGTTGGTGTGCTTGAAAGGTGAGGTATCGTCATGAATACGGTAAAAAACAAATCACAATCAAGAACGTTCTTAGCGACAACTGCCTTAGCTGCATTTTGGGATAAATCACAGCCGATATTATTCTTGGGTGAGTGGTGCAAACCTTATAAAAATAAAGACAGCTGGAAAAATTTAGATTATCAGACGTTAGATAGCCCGTTAATAAATCAAGATCCTAACGAAGTGCTTAATTATATTGTGCGTGTTTACGATATGTTATTACCTAAAATCGCACAATGGCTTAATAAAATACATCATTGCGCGCATTCAGTAGCTTACTGGGAAATAGTAATCGGGTCTTTCTTATTCACACATATTCAAATTGTTTATGATCGTTATGAAAGACTAAAAGTGGCTTATTCATTACACCCCACGTTAACAACCATCGGGCTTGCTAACACCGCATTTATGACACCGTTAAATGAAAATGAATATTATCTTTCATCTATGATGAATGATGCGTTTAATTTGCAAATCATAACCCAAATCATTTCACTGTCTTTTGACTCATCTATGCGTTATGAAAATTACTCGTGGGAAAATGAAAAAAAGAGCCGTGAAAAAAACTTAAATAACTGTCGTCCTAAGTTAATTACGCGACTTCAAATTTCTCTGCTGTGGTTTATTACAAAATTGCGAGGAAAAAAAGTAGTTGCAATAATAGCAAGTTATGGCTTTAGTAAAAAAGCACTGTATCGCCTCATGTTAGCTTCTCGATTTAGAATTTTACCACTTCCCGCAAAAACATTAGCAAAAAAATTATCTTTACAGTTGTTAAAAACAGATACTGATTTGAAGTTGCGTTCCTCTATTTCGAGTTTACTGACGCAAGATGACTTTGCTAATCTTGTTTTGAAACTACTTGTTTTTAATATGCCATTATCTTTTGTTGAAAATTATAAAAATGAATGTCGTATTAGTAAAAAACAGTATCCTTATTTTGCAAAGGTTGTGTTTGGTGCGCCAACAATTGGTCACGAAGCGCTAAAATTATGGGTTGCTAGCAATCGTTGCAAAGGCGTTAAGCAAATTGCTTGGCAGCATGGTGCGGGTTATGGCACTTTGCAATTTTATAGTATTGAATTTGTTGAGCATAAATTTTCTGATGCTTTTGTTACGTGGGGAATGGAAAACACGAAAAAAACAATTGCAGCACCGGCAGTTTCTATTTGCATGCAACTTGAAGAAAATAAACGTCGCAGAGATTTTCACTATGAAGATGCGCCTATTTTATGGGTAACAACCGAATTTATGCGATATCCTTTTGTGGAAATAAAATTTGCCATCAATGCAAATCAGGCTGAAAAATTATACTATCAAAGACAGTCTAAACTACTTCAGTTGCTTGATCCGGTTATTTTTTCACAAATAATCATGCGCCTTCGTTATACAAATTGGAGCGATAACTGGAAATATATACAGGATGCTTTTCCAGCGTTGCAATTACATAAGCCAACAGAACGATCTTCTTTTTATGAACAGATTGTATCTGCAAAGTTGCTTTTCTTTGATAATTTTAATACAACACATTACTATGGATTGGCTTTAAATATTCCGACAATTTTATGCTGGGATGAAAAAAATACAGGCATTAAAGATGAGTTTAAGCCTTATTTTGATGCCTTGCGTGATGTCGGTATTTATCACAATACGGTAGAATCCGCTGCTGACATGATCAACAAAATGGGCAATGCCCCACATCTTTGGTGGGATAGTGAAGTAGTGCAATCTGCGCGAAAAAAATATTGTGATTTTTTTACAAATGCCTCAACGGATTGGGAAAATCGTTGGAAAAATATGTTGTTGGGGTTAATAGATTGAGTGAGTTTTTTGTCAAAAAGCATTTTTTATCAATGTGCGCGATAAGCCAAGCGTAAGATAAAATAACCTAACAATCCAGAACAAAGAGATCCTGTTAACACGCCAACACGAACAAATTCAGCGTGCTGTAAATCAGAACCAAATGCCAATGTGCCAATGAATAAGCTCATCGTAAAGCCAACGCCGGCAATTAAACTAATACCATACAAGCCTAATCGGGTCATGTTTCTTGGTAACCGCGCCAATTTAAATTTAACTGCCATTATTGTGCTTAGCCATATCCCAACCTGTTTCCCAATAAATAACCCAAGTCCAATTCCGATGGGTATGGGCGAGATAAAGTGACTTACTTTCATTCCGAAAAAAGAGACCCCTGCATTGGCAAATGCAAATAGGGGTAAGATACCGAAGGCAACCCAAGGGTGTAGCGTATGTTCCAATATTTGTAGTGGTGATTTGGATACATTTTTTGAATTCTTAATTGGAATAAATAACGCCAGAATAACGCCCGCAATCGTAGGATGCACACCTGATTTTAAAATACAGAACCATAGTAATAATCCAACACATGCATAAATAGTCAGTTTTTTTACATTAAAATAATTTAGCAATGCTAAAATGAAAACCAAGCCAAGCGATAAAAATAAAAACAATAAAGCAATATGAGTAGTGTAAAAAAAAGCAATTACGATGATTGCCCCAATATCATCAAAAATAGCCAGCGCCATTAAAAATATTTTTAAGCTTGCTGGAATTCTATTACCAAGCAAGGATAATATGCCCAGTGAAAAGGCAATATCAGTTGCCGTTGGGATTGCCCAACCTCTCATAGCAAGCGTGTGATGCCAATTAAAGTATAAATAAATGGCTGCTGGAAAAATCATACCGCCAATCGCTGAAACGGCTGGTAACAATACTTTTGAAAAGGTATTGAGTTCGCCTTGCAATAATTCACGTTTGATTTCTAAGCCAACCAGCAAGAAAAAAAGCGACATACAGCCATCATTGATGAGCAGCATGGCTGCTGGCGCTGATTTAAAGGCGTTGTAGTAGTGAGAAAGTGGTGTGTTATCTAGAATCATTGCAGCAATAGCGGCAAAAAATAAAATTAATCCTGAGCTGGATTCTAGATTGATAAACTCACGAATAAATCGTAGCGCCATGACTTATTTTCCTATAAAAAAAATGGAGCAAGGTAATTAAAACAGCCGTCCATGCTAATGATCCTAGTAGGCTATTTTTTAAAAAAGGGATTGCCGCCACATAACACATTAACAGACCTTGTGTTGTGTGGGGGTAAATACTTGTTGCGCACCATGTTCCAAAATTGCTCCAAATCCAAAAGACGAGAGAGGCAAAAAAAGTCAACAAAAAAACACGACATAATGCGGTATTTTTTGCAAATAAAAATCCAAAAAAAGTTACACCAAGCCAACCGGAGTAAGTAAATAAAGTCCACAAACCAAAGATCGGATAACCAGATAAAAAATATAAACCGATATCAGATAAAATTAAAATTGAAAAAATAATGAAAAAAGACACGCTTTTGGAAAAAGCAGTCGGCACAAATACACAAAATGAAGCCAGTGGAGTAACGTCAGGAATATGTACAGTTAATCGACTGGCAACGCCTGCCAAAATCCAAAGCAAAGGTAACATGGTGAAGGTTTCTCTATCAAAAATAGTGATATTTAAAACAATAAGTAGATTATACGCAAAATAAGGTGAAAAATCCCTGGTATTTTATTACAGTGTTTGAATGCGATCATAAAATTAAAATCAGTGAACCTATCTTTGCATAAAAGGTTGTATGAAAAAGAAGTTAACCCACTTTATTTCAGCAGAAGAAAAACAATTGTTTCGTGATGCTGTTTTTGATGTTAAACCGTTAAAAACAACGAGTGACTTTGAAAAGCAGGATGCGCTTATTGAATCGAAACCAGTGTCTGAAAAGATAAGCATAAAGCAGGTTTCTCGTCAATCAGCGGCGCATTTTCCTGAAGAAAAAACTATTTTTTGTTTTGATCAGACACAGCCGGAAATGACAGGCAGCGATGTCATGTCATTCGCGCGACCTGGGCTGCAACACAAGCGATTCTCACAATTTAAACAGGGAAAAATACGTGCAGAAGCAACGCTTGATTTGCATGAGCACACCAGTGATGCTGCTATTCAAGCTGTCGATCATTTTTTAATGCGATGCCAATACCGTGGATTACGTGCTGTTTGCATTATCCATGGCAAGGGCCATTTTTCAGCAAATAATAAGCCTATTTTAAAAAATCTCTTAAATAACTATCTGCGCGTGCATCCTTGTGTGTTGGCTTTTCACTCAGCAAAAAATAAAGCAGGTGGAACAGGCGCGATGATGGTGCTGATAAAAACACTTCCAAAGTAAACAAACCATGCCATTGTGAGACCATAACATCAGAATAAGAAAGATTTTTAAGTATGCTTAAAATGGGTGGCATCGCAAAACATATTGTATATGCCATATTCCATATGTATAGTATGCCAGTTAAACTGATAGGGTGATGTATATGGCGCGAATCAATAAAACCCAGTTTGCCATACTGGGCTGTCTTAGTATAAAGCCCATGTCTGCTTATGATGTGAAAACATTTATGGCACGCAGCACAAATTATTTTTGGATGGAATATGAAGCGCAATTATACCCAACCTTGAAAAAAATGTATCAAGCTGGATATGTGGATTGCCAAGAAATTGATGCACAAAAGGGCGGTAAACGCGGACTCTATTCTATTACCGAAAAGGGATTACAGTTTCTGCAACAATGGATTCTTAAAAAAACGGAACAACTGCCGTATCGAAATGAATTTTTATTAAAAATATTTTTTGGGAATCAGGTTGATAAAAAAATTTCTATCAAGCATATAGAAAATTATCGGGAAGAAGCGAAGCAACAATTGATTTATTTTCAAACAATAGAAAGTGAAATCAATTCAAATAAGAAAATAAAAAGAAAATCATTTGTCTTGGCAACCATTCGTTATGGTATTTATATAACAAATGCTGAGATTGCATGGTGTGATGAAACAAAGAAATTACTTTAAAAATTAAGCGTACATTTATATTAAAATAAGTTTGAGCTGTGAGGTTATCATGAAAAGTAAAAATAATATTATCCTTTCTTTTGCCCCTTGGATTGTTTTTTCAGCAGGCTTAACCACATTTTTATATAGTGCCATTATCGCGCTCATTTTAAATATCGTTATTTCAAAAAAAGATTTATTGCGCGGTGTTGTTTTAGAAGTGGGTGGTGCTTTATTTTTTGCGCTGATGGTGATCGTTGGGCTATGGTTTCCTCATGGCAATGCATTTACGCAACACCCTAATTTATGGAGCAATATTGCCATGGCTGGGATTATGCTTGGATCTGTTGCAATTAACAAACCTTTTACGCAACAGTATACGGATGAAGGGACAGCAAAACTGCATCGACAGTTATCCGCTATTTGGGGATTTTTACTCTTAATTGCAGCAGTGGTTTCATTGGGGCACGCTTATTTTGGATTGAGCAACACCATGAGCACACTGGGAACCATTGTTGCTATTTTTGTTGGCATTAAAGCCAATACATATTATCCACAACTGTATATTGAGCATATTAAAAAGAAATTGATGGAGGAAAACAAAAGTAATCCTTATTTACAAGGAAATTTTGCGCCAGTGAAAGATGAGTTAGAGGTTGAAAATTTACAAGTGATTGGCAAAATCCCTGATGATTTATTGGGTGTTTATATGCGTAATGGCCCAAACCCCGAATTTCCACCGATTACTTATGTGTATCCATTTGATGGAGATGGCATGATTCATGCTGTTTATATTGCAGATGGAAAAGCGCGCTATAAAAATCGCTATGTTCAAACAGCCGCGTTATTAGCAGAGCGTCGTGCAGGCAAAGCGCTGTATGGTGGCTTTAAATTTCCTGTTCTGCCCGATTCAAAATACGTGGGTGAAAATGTAGACCCATTTAAAAATGGGGCATTCATTCATATTATTCGACATGCCAATCAATATCTTGCCATGCCTGAAGCGGATACCGTTTATGAGGTGAGCTCAGAATTAGAAACGCTGGGCTTATGGTGTCCAGAAACAAAAAATAATCCCATTAAGGCTGTGCCGCATACCCGTTTTTGCCCAAAAACAGGAGATTTATGGTTGATCAATTATGATATCAAGCCGCCCTTCTTAACAGTGTCTCGCATCGATAAAAATGGAAAATTGCAATTTAAAAAGGACATTGAAAAACAATACGCTACAATGGTGCATGATTTTGTGCTGACTGAAAATTATGTGATTCTCTTTGATTGCCCTGTTGTTTTTGATCTCAAAAAAGTAATGTCCGGAGAAGAAGTCTTAAACTGGCGACCAGAGTTGGGCGTGCGTATTGGCATCATGTCACGTGAAACGGGTGCTCTAAAATGGATTCAAACAGAAGCATTTTTTGTGTTTCATTTCGCAAATGCTTATGAAAATGCAGATGAAATCATAGTAGATTTTGTGCGACATGCTGATTTGAAACTCACGCGATCAAAAGAAAATCGTATGCCGCCACATCTTTATCGCACACGAATTAATTTATCAACACAAATGATTCAACATGAGCAGTTGGATGATCGCATTATTGAATTTCCAAGAATCAAAGAAGATCGAGATTCACTGCCGCATCGATTTATTTATTCGACAACGAAGTTGAGTGATCTGAATGCAATGAAGGATCAATTTACGGCATTAATAAAATATGATGTTGAAAAAAAGACAAGCCAGATCCATGATTTTGGAAATACATTTGAGATTGGTGAAGCTGTTTTTGTGCCAAAAGCAAATAGCACTTCAGAAGATGATGGCTATCTCATCTTGTTTGTCTATAACAAAATAGAGAACAGTGGTGAATGTGTATTGTTGGATGCAAAAAACATGAGAGATGAGCCGCTTGCACGTATTAAAATGCCGCGACGTGTTCCAAGTGGTTTGCATGGGTCATGGATGAGCGGTCCATGGCAATAACTTAAAAAATATTATTGAGGTTAAAATGATTGTTCGCGCGTATGCAGCTATGCAAGAAAAAGCAGCTTTAAAGCCATTTGAATATGAATCAGGCGCATTGTTACCTTGCGAGGTTGAGGTTGCCATTACACACTGCAGTATTTGTCATAGTGATGTGCACTTAGTTGATAATGATTGGGGTATTTCAACATTTCCATTGGTGCCCGGCCATGAAATTATCGGTACTGTTTGTGCGATCGGTTCAGCAGTGAGTCAATTTAAAATAGGGCAACGCGTTGGCATTGGTTGGCAGTGTAATAGTTGTTTGACCTGTGATACTTGTTCTCATGGTGATGAAAATTTATGTTCAGAAGCGAAGGGGGTTGCTGTTGCGCATCATGGTGGTTTTGCTGAACGTGTGCGATCTCATGCACATTTTGTTGTTCCCATTCCCGATGCATTAGCATCAGAGCATGCAGCGCCACTTTTATGCGCTGGTATTACTGTTTATTCTCCATTTCGACACTATCATGTTCGCCCGCATATGAAAGTGGGTGTGATTGGGATTGGTGGTTTGGGTCATTTGGCATTGCAATTTGCGAAGGCGTTTGGGTGTGAAGTGACTGCATTTTCAAGCGATAGTAGCAAAGAAAAGGAAGCGCGTGAATTTGGTGCGCATCATTTTGTGAATTCAATCCATGATGATGCGTTAGATCCGCATAAAAACACATTTGATTTTATGCTCTCCACTGTCAGCGCGAGTTTAAATTGGGAAAAATATATATCGCTTTTACGAGCACATGGCACATTGTGTTTTGTCGGTGTTGCTAATCGTATTGATATACCCGTTATGTCACTGATTGGCGGCAATAAAACTGTTTGTGGTAGTTTGATTGGTGGGCCACGTATGATTAAGGAAATGCTTGAATTTGCAGCGCGACATCATATTCACGCAAAAACACAACTCATGCCAATGGATCAAGCCAATGATGCACTAAATTTAGTGCGCAATAATAAAGCGCGTTATCGGATTGTGTTAAAAAATACCTAATGGCCTGTTTAAGATCTCTGTTTTGAGGTTAATATTTTTGATCTTGTAAGCAAATATCGATCATTTTTGAAAAAGCGATAATTTGGTTTTCAGAAAATGTGGGATTTTCAGTAGATCGGATATTTTCTGTCAGATGGGATTTGTTGAGCATTGAGCAAATAACAACGCCTTTTTGATTTGTTAGCAGCACATAGCTTAACATAAGCTCATGCAGCTGTTTTTCTTGTAGCGGCCCTATTTCAAAATGACTAAAAATAGCTTGGTTATCAGTGATCATTTTTTTCATCCGATCTAAATTGAAAAAAGCACTATGCATAATGCAAGGTTGATTAGCATGATGTAACTTCATATGATTTTTTTCCAAAATATTATTTGGAAATTGTGGTAATAAATCTGTGTAACCAGTTTCTTGTGCAACATTGATCGTTTCAATGTCTGTTGCTAAACCATAAGTACGCACTTTCCCATCCCTTTTTAATTTTTGAAGAAAAGTAATGACTTCTATCGATAAATGTTCTTTTTTGCAATCATGTAAAAAAAGGATATCAATATAATCTGTTTTTAAATCTTTTAAGCTTTTTTCAACACTTGCTTTTATCTTGTCGATAGTGAATTGATTGGGTTGTGCTGTTGCACCAGAAAAAGCAGCCCCCGTGGAGATTATTTTTCTCATGCTGGGAAAAGTTTGAATAACACGTTGTGCTATTGGCTTTAATTTCCTTATTAAAGTAGATGGATCATTACGTATAATACCCACTTTTGTTGCAATCACCACTTTATCTCTGTTTTTGTTTAAGGCCATTCCTAAGCAAGCTTCTGCATCTCCGTAGCCGTAGGAGGGTGCGACATCAAAGTGAGTTACGCCATAATCAAATGCAGCGTTAATTATTTCGATGGATTTTTTTTTATCTACTCTGCCGCCAATTCCAGAACAACCAAACGCCAAAATGGATGATTCTTGTAAATGAGATGATATTTTTCTATAATCCACGAGCCCACCTTTGTTTGGTTAAAATTCAAGTTTTAACGGAGTATTGATGAATTTTATCAACATTACCACCATGCTAGCACGTGGAAAAGTGCATTATGCTTTTGGACGTTTTTATTTTGTAAGACGATGCTATAGTTTTTTTAAGAGAAATTTTTTTAAAATAACGCAACCGCAACTTGTAACAAGCAAAAAAGGTACTATTTTTTCAAAAATAGCGATTGAAAATGCTGTTGATGATTTGAAAAAAAAGGCTGTTTCCTTTGGTTTTAATTTATCTGAAGGTGATGTGCGTGAAATTGATCAATTTGCAAATGAAAGAAAATGTTTTCGTAGTGGTGATCGAAAAGTGTTTTTACCTGATGAGGTTAAACTCGGAAAATTGTCAGATGGGCATTCAGTTGTTTTAGGGTTTGTACAAGAACCAGAGCAATGTAGTGTGATTGATCGTATAAAAAAAGATGAACGTTTGCTGGCTGTTTGTGCTAAGTATTTAGGATATGAACCAACAAAAATTGAAACCCGATTGTTTTGGAGTTTTGTTACGGATGAGTCAGATGCCACGCGAAGGGAAAAATGGCAAACAACGGGATATCATTTCGATGTGGATGGCTTTAATTTTGTTTATGCTAATTTTTATATTACACCAGTTAACAGATACACTGGTGCGCATGTGATGATGCAGCATTCACATAACCAAAAACCGCTTCGTATGTTGTTTCATTCTGCTGTTCAAACAGATGAAGCCGTTATAGCCTATTATGGAAAAGAAAATGAAATAACCATTGAAGGACCAGCGGGATTTGGATTTGTACAAGATTCATCTTGTTATCATAAAGCATTAGCCCCCATCTCTGATAATAGATTAATGTTACAGTTACGTATAAAGTGATTGAGCGATACTATTTTAAATAGAAAATTCCTGAGAAAAAATTAAAATGCATTGGAAATTAGATCATACGGATGAAGAATGGGATGCAGCATTAGCTGATCTTAACGGTCACCCATTGCAATCAGCATTATGGGGAAAAGCAAAAAAAGCAGTGTATGGCATTACAGATCAACGTATGGCACTTTATTGTAAAAATAACTTGGCCGCTTTGTTTCGTGTTGAAAATAGAGGTCCCAATAATTTTTTAAAATTGGCATGGATGCCACAAGGACCCACTTTGTCATCACATTTTCAGTGGGAAAACATAGAAAAAAATATGTTAGAGAAAATGGAGTTAAATGGCGCTTCTCTTTGCATTATTTTGCCATGGAAAACACCGGCTGATTTTGAAAATCAAAAGCAGCGTCAAACTATTTGGATTGATTTAGAATTAAAAAAAGAAAAATTGTGGTCTGCTTTAGACAAGCAATGGCGTTATGGTGTTCGCAGTGCGCATCGGTCTGGTGTGCAAATGCATATAGCCACAACGCATCAAGAAGTGAGCGATTTTTATAATTTATGTATTACAGTCAGTCAAAAAAAAACATTTGATTTCCAGCATAAACAGCAATTTTTACAATATTTGATTGATTATAGCGATCATAAGAATGTAGGAGCAAAGTTATTTTTAGCCAAGCATGAAAATACAATCGTAGCAGGCGCTTTTATTTTATGCTCTGGGAAAAATGTGCACTATATGTGGGGTGCGGTAGATAGAAAGTATGCTAAATTGCGCGCTGGTGAATTTATTCAATGGGCCGTCATTGAATGGGCGTGTGAGCATAATTATATGCTTTATGATTTAGAAGGAATCGATGAGGTAAAAAATCCAGGTGTTGCTGCCTTTAAAAAGAAGATGGGTGGAGAAATTATTAGTTTATCAAGCTCCAAAGTTTACGAATTTAATTTTAAAGGCAGATTATTTTCAAAATTGGCACGAAAAAAATTACAGTAAATTTGTGTTTGCGTGCTGCTAGGCAATGCCAAATTCATCAAAGGGAATAAAATGAATTGTAAATTAACCATTGTTATCTTGACATATAATGAAGAAGTTCATATCGAGCGTGCAATTAAAAATATATCAAATTATTGCGACAAAATTATTGTATTGGACTCTTACTCGCAAGACAAAACGGTTGAAATTGCGAAAAAGTTAGATGCGGAAGTGATTTTTAGAAAATTTGATGATTATAAAAATCAACGACAATACGCAATTGATTATTGCGCTAATAAAACAGAGTGGATGTTATTTTTAGATGCAGATGAATATTTGTTAGATGACCTGAAAAATGAAATTTTGATTGCCATCGAAAACAAAAATAGTGCAGGCTATTATTTATCAAGACGATTTATTTTTATGGGAAAATGGATAAAGTATGGCGGTTATTATCCCTGCTATCTGCTTAGGTTATTTAGACCAGAAATGGCTACCTTAGAAGGCATAGTGAATGAGCATGTTAATGTTAACGGTAAAGTGAAAAAATTAAATCATGATTTTGTGGATCATAATTTAAAAAATATCGCATCTTGGATCGAAAAACACAACAAATATACAAATCTAGAAGCAGAAAATTTGTGGTTTTTAAAACATACCGCCATGAACACTAAAAAATTTAAATTTCATATTCAAGCTGAAAGAAAGCAATGGATTAAACAAAAAATATGGAATCATCTTCCGTTATTATCACGCTCATTATTTTATTTTATTTATCGCTATTTTTTCTGCTTGGGTTTTCTAGATGGTAAGCCAGGTTTGATTTTTCATTTATTGCAAGGCGGGTGGAATTATTTTTTGGTGGATGTGAAATACATTGAAATGAAAAATCAAAAAAACAGTTGATGATTGTTGAATGCTAGCATTTTATAGCGTGCGCTGGGAAATGATCCCACAGATTCAAGTTTACAGCTGATTTTTTAATACATAAAAGAAACAGGGGCGATAAAATACATTGCATCGCCGCCTGTTATTTAAATCCAGTGTAAGTCCCTTTTGATTTCATGTGCCATTTTTTTAAATGAAAACCAGCGATGCCATATACTCAGTGATGCCGATTGCCCACTTAAATCGGGTGCGACATAAACAGGGTTGCTATTAATCTCACCTTGATTATTGTTAGGACAGAATGTCACTGTATAATCTTGTGTGTTTACAAGACCGGCAGGGTTTTGTGGCTGGCCATTTTTCACGCTATTTGAACTGCAAGTAAATGTGCTTGTTGGATCATCATAGGCAAAAGTATAAGTGGATGAACAACCTTGTTTCATCCAAACCAATGATTCATTTTGAACGTTTGATGTCCAATCGGTTGAGTTAGCTTGACAGTAATCGTCGTTGCCATTGGGTGATAACACAAAGCCATTTGGAAATACGGTTTTAAAATATTCAGAAGGTTGATTTTTTTGATCGGGTTTACTACCTGCAGACCAATAAGGGCAACCGCAGCATCCAGATCCTGCATTTTGAGTGTAGCATGAGCTTGCAGCAGAACCGGCGTTGCATCCAAGCCAAGCCGATAGTGTATTGCCACCGTGTTCTGCAGCACAATCAATTTTATATGAGTCGGGTGCCGTGTAGTTGAGCTGTGAATTAGCACCACACAGCTGATTGGTTGACCAAAAACCAATTAATTTTCCGCAAGTAAAAGTTGGAACGTAGGGACCTGATCCTGCTGGAACTTGTGGAATGGTTGAATTTGCTTGTGTTAAACCACATAGTTCTGGCGCAGTGCAGGAGTTAGCGCCGGGCGTGCAGGTTTGAGCGGCCGCAGTGGTGCTGACATATGTATGTAATGCTTGATAATAAGCACCATAGGGGGTTGCTGTTGAGCCGTTGAGTAAGTCATAACTGTTCATCGTGAAATGCCATGGACAGGTATTACTTGGTGTTCCCGATATTTGCTCGCCCGCTACATTACAAGTGTAGGGACTGCTCACAACAGGTGTGCTGCCTGTGTAAGTAGGCGCATCCGGTTTCATGGATACAGGTATTGAGAAACCGTTAATAATCTCAACGTCATAGTAATCTTGATTGCGATACAGTAATGTAAATTCTGCTTGTGTTGCTGGCGTTTGTGGTGCAGTACCAAGCAAGCAACTGTTATCAGTACCTGCGTCTTTTACTGCACAAGAACCAGTATCACATATAAATGTAGAATTTATTTTTTTGCAGCCTGTGCGTCCCACTAAACCGCCGCTCCAAGTTGCACTCCAGTTGCCAGCTTTGACTAAAGGTGAATTTGGAATTTGTACTACGGCTGTTGTATTGGGAGAAATTTTTAAATCGCTCTGCATACCAGAAACAATTTCTGGCAAATTCCAATAACATAATCCGTTATTGGGGTTGCAAGTTGAATGACTTGGGCAAACTACTAATGTGCCACCCGTTTTTGCTGTATTGCAGCCTGGTGAACATTGTATGCTGCCAGGATAAGTGTAAGTGCCTGGCGGACAACCACCGCTTTGAAGTGGGTCTATCGATGCGGGTACTTGGCATTGATGTCCTGGTTTATAACATTGTGTTCCAGCAGGGCAATCAGAGTTGTGAGCACAAAAATAATAAGCTGAACCACTTACAAATGCTGGCCAGACAGGTCCAGTACATGCATTTTTCAATGTGAATTTTCTATAAGATGGTGTGACAGGCACAATTCTAGTGGTTGTAGAAACAGATTGATCGTAAGAAAGTTGTGCCTCAAAAGTAAGATTGGTGTTTGGGGTAAGTGAATCACTATTATTTTTTGTAAAACAAGCATAACAATAACTGTTTGATGACAAAGTGTTTAAACCGGCGCAAGGGACAATGTCTGTATATTTGCTTGCAACACCGCTAGGACAGGCTGTGCTTTCTGAAAATCCAGCAGGCAAAAATGCGCGCACTGAACGTAAGTTTGTCAGCGAATTGGTTGTATTGTTTCCAAAAACAAACGCACCTTTGAGCGTTTTTCCAGATTCATTAGCAAATAGATGATTGGTAAAAACATCGGTAAAAATAGGTGCATCTCCGATTGTCGCATCCCAAGTTGCAATCGGTGAACCGTTAGCTGATGGCAACCAAGCAGTGAGTACCACATGATCACCAATTTTAAACCCATTAAAATTATCGGGTGTGAAATCAACCGTCAGAGTACATCCTGAGTTTTTGACCATGTCTCCAGCCAGGCAGGATGAGTTTACTGAACCTGTCTCAATCGCATTGGGTAATTGTTTAACTTGGCCATTCACTATCGCTACCACTTGCGGTGCATCAAAGTTAAATGTTGAGCTGCTGTTGTTCATGAACTGGAAGATCACTTTTAAAGTTGAGCCATACTCAACTTGATTTAAAGGCATCGCATCAGCAGAGTTGGGGATTACTGTTCCAGTGAACTCTAAATTTGCATTACTCAGTAGCAGTATTGATATGGAGTTTAAAAAAGCGGGATAGCTATTTTGATCATCTGAATAGGCTACTGAAATTTTATCTGAATTTTGATTGCTCGTAGCGCTGGGTGCTGTGTAAGTAAAGGTATTGGTACAGGTGTCGCCTGAGCTCATTTGGCCACTTGTTACACCGCTGCAGGTCGTTGTGCTTTCAGAAATGACGCCTTGAGCTGCGGTTGGTGTCATTGTGACGCCAGTAGCTACGGTAGTACCTAGATTTCTCACTAACACAGTGCATTGAGTAGCAGCACTGAGCGCTAATTGTGTGGCTTTGCATGTGATAGGGTTGGCTTGAATATGAGGCGCATTATTTGAAAATACAGTCAATGTATCGCTTTGTGTGTTGAATAAGTTACGATCTGGTTTGGCTGGTTTGACCTCTATTACTACTGAAGGAGTTGATGGAGTCGCTCCGGAAAAAGAAATAGTGCAAGGTTCATTGGGTTTTAGCGCAGTAAGACAAGATGAATTGGATAGGTTAGCTGTTTCTCCTGCGATGGTGATAGTTGGTGTTGCAATACTGAGTTTACTTGATCCGGTATTAGTTAACACAATATTGCAATTCAGATTATTTCCAGGAATGCCAGGGTTTGGGTAGCATCGAATGCCACTGACAGTCACAGGCGATGTAAGTGCGATCACAACTGGTGTTGCAATAATATTGTTATCACCAACATCATCTGAATAACTCACCGTAACAGAACTTGAATCTTCAGAGATGCTTTGTGGCGCAGTATATGTAAAGTTAAATGTATTAATGCCAGTTGCAATTAATTTTGGATTTCCCTGAGTGGCTACCAGTTCCCCTGCTGTTGCTGTTGGTGACAATGTGATTGAGCTGATTGTATTGGCATTCACGCTATTGAGTTCCAGTGTGCAATTTGATACATCTCCCGCCGTTATTTGCATTGGTTCGCAGGAAAATGAGGTGACAGAAACAGCAGGCGTAAATTTAAGCGGTACAGAAAAAGGCAGCTGAGTTTTGCTACTGCCATAGGTCATTGTGGTGTTGAAGGAAGCGGGTGGTAAAAACCCTGGAGCATAAGTTGGTTTAAATGTGTAATTCACCATGCAGCTATTACCAGCTTGGTTTGAAGGTGATAATTGTGCGCAGCTAGCTGTCGTTGGTGAAGTCACTGTGCCACCGTTTGGGTTTGTTGCTGTATATTTTTTGATTTTAATTACTTTTAAACTGTTATTGGTGTAAGTCACGCCGCACTCAACACTTGTAGCACCAGCAACGATGGAGCAAGTAGTGCTTGTTGCTATGACGTCGCCAGGAGGTGCTGCCGTTACCGTTAACACAGCAGGTGACGCGCTGGTTATGCTATCTGCTGTTGCCGTGATATTGCTGGATCCAGCTGCAACACCTGTTGCAACACCCGAAGTAGCATTGATAGTAGCTACTTGAGTATCAGAAGAGGACCAAGTCAATGAAGAGGGACAAGCTGCTTCGCCAGTGGAATAAGTACAATCCGCTGTGAATGCAGATGTTGTGTTTCCTACGGCAACACTTGCGGTGGATGGAGAAACAGTGATGGATTGTAAGACGGATGGTGCTGCCGTTACCGTTAACACAGCAGGTGACGCGCTGGTTATGCTATCTGCTGTTGCCGTGATATTGCTGGATCCAGCTGCAACACCTGTTGCAACACCTGAAGTAGCATTGATAGTAGCTACTTGAGTATCAGAAGAAGACCAAGTCAATGAAGAGGGACAAGCTGCTTCGCCAGTGGAATAAGTACAATCCGCTGTGAATGCAGATGTTGTGTTTCCTACGGCAACACTTGCGGTGGATGGAGAAACAGTGATGGATTGTAAGACAGGTGTTGGCGTTGCGCCGACCGTTACTTTTAATGGAGATCCGTTTGTTACAGAAAAATGAGGTCCTGCGCCAAAATAAATTGTGTCGGCAACAACACTGTAAACGCCGGCAACTTTTCCAGTTACTGTAATTGTATAAGGGTTTGATGAAAATGATGGAGGTCGATCAACCTTTAAATCAGCGTTAGAAGAGGCGTAGTTAAATCTCAATGTATATCTGTCCGCAGCAGAGCAGTTATATTGCACTTTTGCAGATTTTCCAACAGACAAATGAATTGAAGTGGGGCTGGGTGTGCACACAGACTTTGCTATTACTGGAGAAATAGTACAAATACCCACTAGCAGAATGAGTACGTTAAGCGTTTTTCTGTTGATCATGATCAGCCTCGGTCTCCACGAAAGAGATATGTTAGCGTCGCAAATACTTGTTGCGAACGCAGTGTGTGCGTTAAATGAATGGGTGAGGGAAGTGCAGAACCACCTGTTACAGTATCTACACTGCCACTTTTCATATCACCCCACCAACCAAAGCGATAACCTAAACTGATTAACACGTGTCGTGTTACTTTCCAGTCTAAACCAGCACCTACGAGATAACTGAAATCATATTGAGATGCATTGGGAAACGTGGGCATGGTAAATACGTTCGCATCATAAAAATTTGAAAATGTGTTTTTGGAAAAGCCAATGCCGCCTTGTACAAATGGCATCAACGAGCGCCATTTCAATAAATCGAATTGCCCCAATAGTAACAATGCTTGATGATCTATTTGATAGGTATCAGTAGAAGCAGACGCTGAAAAACCCAGTGGAATACGTTGTTCGTTTACATCTGTTTGATTGAAATGCTCATAATCGAGTTTTAATGAAAAATAACGAGAATTTGATAAATGCCAACGATAGCCTAAGAATACTTCTTGTAATCCAGCTGATTGTGTTCCGCTTGTTACAGTAAATACATCGGCAGGATTTCCACCAATATTGTTGATGAGCGTGTTTGTTTTGTTCCCCAGTGTTAACCATTCTATTCCGCCGCCAGCGCCGACTAACCAACGACCTGAAGAAGCAGGTGTGTTAAAAAAAGCAGGGGAAGCATATGCATTTATTGATGTTGTTATCGTGATGAAAAAAAATAATATAAAACTTAATAAGCGTTGTTGAGTGGCGGTCATGACAAATCCTCCGTCAAATTGCTTTCAAGTTTTTTTATTGTTGACGAGGCAATGACCATATTTTCGGTTATTTGGTTTGACGTGGTGAAAAACATATTCTTGCCTCCAGCGGTGAGTTTTTCTGAGCTTAAGCCTTTCGTTTGCAATCATCCCTTATATCGTAAAGTATAAGCCTAATTACGCTAGTTTGGATTTTATTTTGAAAATAGATATAC
>Ga0210044_10000371_pt1 | contig 67707 bp, 68 predicted proteins | sample CryGey13umfilter_2_FD_183959 | JGI IMG/M metagenome (GOLD analysis project Ga0210044, IMG submission 183959) | Groundwater microbial communities from aquifer in Utah, USA - Crystal Geyser 4/9/14 3 um filter (SPAdes) (version 2) | ecosystem: Environmental > Aquatic > Deep subsurface >... | reverse complement strand
GCTGCGCCATGTATACGAAAAAATCGAAAAAAAGAAAACAGAGCCGAAATAACGGCGATTGCATAAGACTAAACCATTTTGTGAACAATATTAATCGGTCGCCTGAAAGGTTTATGAATTATTCAGGCTAGAGACAGGTAGCGGGCTTTTCACCGGCGCGTGCATAGCAGCGTCATCGTTTTGAAATATTAAGAATACAGTGCACTTGAGATTGGGTGCCAGTGAATAACTTTGAGGGATATTATGAGTGTATTGAGTAGTAAGTCACTTTTTGGCCGGATTTTCGAGAATGCTTTATGGAAGACCCGGTGGGCGGTTTTGCTGGCGGTAGCATGCAGTATTTTAACCGCCATGGTTATGTTTTATATCGCTGCAGTCGATACCTTTTATGCCATTAATATGCTGGGGGATTATTACCAGTTGGATAGTATTGCCGCCCGAGGCGTGATGCGTGCAGAAGCGGTTAGTATGGTGGTCAAGGTGATTGATATCTTCCTGCTGGCGATTGTGCTGATGATTTTCGGGCTTGGTATCTATGAGCTCTATATCAGCAAAATCGATCATGCATACGAGGATCATGACACATCGGCTGAGCATATGCTTTCCGTGGATAGTCTGGATGATCTGAAATCACGTTTGGGCAAGGTCATTATGATGGTGCTGGTGGTGAAGTTTTTCGAGATGGCGATCGGCATGGAGGTTGATGGTATCAAGGACCTGCTAACCTTCTCCGGTGGTATTCTGCTGATCGGCGGCACCCTCTATATGACCGAGTCGCTTTCACGCAAGAAGGGCGAGTGGAAAACCCGCGCTTCTGATCGCAATGGCTCGGCTGCAGATCGCAAGGGCGGGCCAGAAGACCGGAAAGCCGAGGCCTAGGTCGGTCGGGGGCGGATCAAGCCCCCGCCTTTCGGCCCCTCTTCCGTAGGCCTGTTCGGGGCAGCCAGCGGCCGGCGTTAACCCTGCATGATGATGGGAATATCGATTTTGCGGCTGTTCAGGACGCTGATTTTGCGTGCAACCTGACCGGCAAGTAGCCGATAGGCTGCAGCCTGTTCAGAGTCGGGCAGGGCGGCGGTGACCGGGGTCCCCTTGTCAGAGAGTTCGCGGATAGGCATGGATAGCGGGATATGGGCCAATACAACGGTGTTGAATTCCTGACTGAGCCGGTCGGCACCACCTTCGGCAAAAATCGGGCTGGATTCGCCGCAGTGCGGGCAGATAAACTGGCTCATGTTTTCAACAATGCCGAGCGTGGGTATGTTTACCTGACGGAACATCTCGATGCCCTTGCGACAATCGAGCAGCGCAATATCCTGCGGCGTAGTCACCATCACGGTGCCTGTTACAGGTACCTTCTGACTCAGTGTCAGCTGGGCATCACCCGTGCCCGGAGGCATGTCGACAAACAGATAATCCAGCTCGCCCCATGCGACATCGCCCAGCAGTTGCCCCAGTGCGCTGGCTACCATCGGTCCGCGCCAGATCATGGCCTTGTTCTCTTCCACCAGATAACCGATCGACATGGTTTTGACGCCGTAGTTTTCCAGCGGGAATATAGTCTTGCCATCGGTGCTGACTTCCGGCCGGAAGCCGCTTAAACCCATCATGCGCGGAATCGATGGCCCGTAGATGTCGGCATCCAGCAGGCCGACGCGAGCGCCACTCTGCGCCATCGCTACAGCCAGATTGACAGCGGTGGTGGATTTTCCGACGCCACCCTTGCCGGAGGCTACGGCGATAATATTGGCAATGCCGGGAATAGCCTGCTTGTCGCTGATGCCGCCTCTGACTCTGGATGTCATGTTGATATTGGCGCGCTCAATGCCCGGCAGGGCAAGCACAGCCTGCTCGGCCTGGTTCCGGAACTCTTCCTTCACCGGGCAGGCTGGTGTGGTCAGCTCAATAGTAAAAAAGGCTTGTTGATCTTCGATACGGATATCTTTAACAAAGCCGAGAGTGACGATGTCCTTGCCGAAATCCGGGTCGATGATGCGCGAAAGCGCCTTGAGTATTTCTGTTTCACTAGCCATGTCAGCCTCCATGATCTGACCGCATCGTCATAAGCCCGAGCAAAACTGTCAAGTATAGTCGTGTGCGTTTGACGCCGCTTAGGGGCTATCCAGCCAAATCCCCAGCTCGGAGAGAGCAGTGCTTTCCAGCAGGTAACGCTTCTGTTGCACGGCGGCCTGCTGGCAGATGAGCTCGAGCAGCGCATGTTCCTGTTCAGGCATGCGTTCTGCTGCATCTGAAACATAACCCCACATATGGTTCAGCGCGTTGCGCAAGCGGCCGGCATGGGGTGGCAGCCGCATGCTTTGCACCATCAGGTCGGCCAGTCCGTCTGTATCATCCCGGTATTTGCCGTGTGCTACTTCAGGGCCGATACGTGTGTACAGGTAGGGATCATGAGCCATGACGGAATACTTGTGCTGGGCCCACAACTGTTCGCTATTACGTGGCAGAGGAATGCGTGCTGAATTTTCACCGGCCTGTTTGCCTGCCAGCAGCTGAAATTGCTCGCCGGGGGTGTTAATAAATACCTCCGGCCAGACGGTGGTGCTGTTGGCGGCCTCATGCAGCGGGGAGTGATGGTTGTATCCACGCAAACTCATCTCACAAACCAGCAGTTGGTGGCGCATGCAGAGAGCCGGCAGGTGTCCCACCCAGCGCAATGTCTCCGGATGACGGGAGTATCCTTTTTTGTTCTGGCTGATGATGTTGAACAGGCCGTGCAGCTCCCTGTGCTCGCCGAGCAGTCGCTTCCGATCCAGATAGCCCGGGTGGATATCCCAGATGCGCATCAGTGTATGCCTCCTGTTGGTTTGTGCCGGGCAGTATAGCAGGTGACATAAGAGACTAGCGGCTTACGGCCGATGGGGAAATAGAAAATGGGCGGTTGTGCATTGCTGGCAAAGGCAGTGAACTCGTCTACCGTGTAAGGGATAATAGGCACAATGATAGGGGGCTTGCGTTTTGAAAAAAGCTCGCGATAATTCGGCGTCAAATATTAATCCGGCTTTTATCAAGAGCGGTGGAGGGTGCAGGCCCTTTGATACCGCGGCAACCGGCCAGTGACTGTGAGCAGTCCTCTGGAGTATGGTGCCAATGCCTGCCCGAGAGGTTTTAACCTTGAGGGAGCGATAAATGCGGGTTGTTCGTTTCATGTGCATACGCGCATTATCTGACCAGCCTTCGCGTTTCTCGCGGAGGCTTTTTTTATTTCCTGCAGAGCCGATTTGGAGATGATATATATGAACATTGTTCGCGCCTTGAAATGCCGTGAGTGTGGCCAGGAATATGAAATTCAGCCTACCCATGTCTGTGAGTTCTGTTTCGGTCCGCTGGAGGTCGTCTATGACTATGAAAAGCTGCAGGGTTACTTTACCCGAGAATTGATCGAGTCACGGCCGCAGACCATGTGGCGTTATAAAGAGTTGCTGCCGATTAATGGTGAGCCGACAGTCGGTGTGCAGAACGGATTTACACCGCTGGTGCGTGCAAGGCGGCTGGAAAAAGTACTCGGCGTTAAAGAGCTCTATATCAAGAACGATTCAGTTTGCTATCCGACTCTCTCCTTCAAGGATCGTGTGGTGTCGGTTGCCCTCTCCAAGGCTGTGGAGTTCGGCTTTACCACTGTGGCCTGTGCCTCCACCGGCAATCTGGCCGGCTCAGTGGCCGCGAATGCGGCGGCGGCAGGACTTGAGTCCTATGTGTTTATCCCGCATGACCTGGAGCAGGGTAAAGTATTAGGCGCCGGTATTTTCGGCACCAAAATTATTGGTATTACCGGCGAATACGATGATGTGAACCGACTCTGTTCGGAAGTCGCCGGCAAATACGGCTGGGCATTTGTCAATGTGAATGTGCGCCCATTCTATGCCGAAGGTTCCAAGTCGCTGGGCTACGAAGTGATGGAGCAGCTGGGTTGGAAGGCACCGAAACATGTGGTTGTGCCGATGGCATCCGGTTCACTGTGCACCAAGGTGGCCAAATCCATCAAGGAGTTCATCCAGCTGGGGCTGGTTGAAGATAACGGTACGGCCATTTATGGCGCACAGGCGACCGGTTGCTCACCTATTTCGAAGTCGGTGAAAGAGGGGACGGACCTGATTCATCCGGTGCGTGCCAAGACCATTGCCAAGTCGCTGGCGATCGGCAATCCGGCCGATGGTTACTATGCCAACCGGATTATTCGTGAAACAGGTGGCTGGGCAGAAGATATTTCCGATGAAGAGGTTGTGGCGGCAATGAAGCTGCTGGCTGAGACCGAAGGTATCTTTGCCGAAACGGCCGGCGGTGTTACGCTGGGCTGTGCACAGAAGATGATCGAATCAGGCAAGCTGCCACGCGATGAGTCCATTGTGCTGTGTATTACTGGTAACGGTTTAAAGACACAGGAAGCGGTGGTGGATGCCATTACAAAGCCGCGTATTATTGGTGCCAGCCTGAAAGAATTTGATGTGTTGGCTGAGGCTGATGGTGTGAAGTAACAGGCGGCTACTCGCCGCTTATGATGATGAAATACAAATAACAGGAGTGACAAATGAGTATATCCGTTCGTATCCCTACCCCGTTGCGCAAGCTGACCGGTGGTGCTGATGAGGTTGTTGTTGAGGCGGCCACTGTCGGTGAAATGATTGAAGCTATTGAATCTGCACACCCGGGCCTGAAAGAGCGCCTGTGTGACGATGCCGGCGAAATCCGCCGTTTCGTCAACGTCTATGTTAACGATGAAGATGTCCGTTTTCTGGATGGTCGCGCGACAGTACTGAAAGACGGTGATGAAGTATCCATCGTGCCGGCTATTGCCGGTGGCCGATAAGTTTTATTGTCCATCAGGGCATTGATGCAATCCGGGAGCTGAATATGAGACTAAGAGTTTATCTGACATTTAATTCGGACACAGTGTGCGAGCCTATTATCTGGAAGCTGGCCAAAGAATTCGATGTGATGACCAATATCCGCACCGCAGAGGTCAAAGAGAGTACCGGCCTGGTCGGGCTCGAGCTCGAAGGCAAAACAGATGTCGTTGATGCAGCGGTGAAATGGCTGGTTGCACAGGGTGTTCATGTCGAGCCCATCGAGCAAAATGTTATCGAAGGCTAGCAAGAGATAGTTAAAGGCCTTTACCACAGAGAAAAGACAATGCATATCTATGTGTGGAATCAGTGGTTGATAGATTGTGATGCGAAGATGAGATAGAAGGGTATGCAGCGGGAGTGCAAGTGTGACGCAGAAGCGGGCTTCCTCTCTGTTCTTCGAAAGTGATTGTGAAAGGAGATAGTGATGGCGATATATAACAATGTAGCGGAAACTGTCGGCAATACTCCGCTGATCCGGCTCAATAGAATTGGCGCGGATCTTGGCGTCGAACTGGTTGCCAAATGCGAGTTTTATAACCCGTTGAATTCGGTTAAGGATCGTATCGGCAAGGCAATGATTGAAGCCGCCGAAGCAGATGGCAGCCTGAAAGAGGGCGGCGTGATTGTCGAACCTACTTCCGGCAATACCGGTATTGCGCTGGCTTTCGTGGCTCGCGCCAAGGGCTATCGCTGTATACTGACCATGCCTGAATCGATGAGCATGGAGCGTCGCAAGCTGTTGAAGCTACTGGGCGCGGAGCTTGTGCTTACACCTGCCGAGAAGGGCATGAAAGGCGCAATTGCCAGAGCGACTGAGATTGTCTCCGAAATTGACGGGGCATTTATGCCGCAGCAGTTTGAAAATCCGGCCAATCCGGCCATTCATCGTCAAACCACGGCTGAAGAGATCTGGTCCGATACCGATGGGCAGGTGGATGCTCTGGTTGCCGGTGTCGGTACAGGCGGCACTATCAGCGGTACAGCTGAAGTACTCAAGCAGCGCAACCCTGATTTCAAGGCATTTGCCGTTGAGCCGTCCGATTCGCCGGTGATTTCCGGTGGTAATCCGGGGCCACATAAAATTCAGGGTATCGGGGCTGGTTTTATCCCGAAAAACCTGAATGTCGACATCCTTGATGGTGTGATACAGGTCAGCAATGACGAGGCTCTGACGATGGCGCGTCGCCTGTCGGATGAAGAGGGGATCCCCGGCGGCATCTCCTCCGGTGCCGCGGTTGCTGCAGCACTGAAGGTGGCAGCACGGGATGATATGAAGGGTAAGCGTATCGTTATCATTCTGCCTTCGATGGCCGAGCGCTATATGTCCACTGACCTGTTCAAGGGCATTGAAGTCTAGGAATATTTAACCACAGAGAGCACAGAGAAAATAGACACTGCTTTGATCTGTTCTCTGTCTCCTCTGTGGTGAACCATGAGGTTATACAATGATTGATTTTACAGAAGAACAGATCGAGCGCTATTCGCGCCATATTATTCTGCCGGAAGTGGGTGCCGAAGGGCAGTCGAAGCTGCTTGAATCCAAGGTATTCATGATCGGTGCCGGTGGACTGGGCTCGCCCGTGGCCTATTACCTTGCGGCAGCCGGTGTAGGCACGATCGGCATTGCCGATGCTGATGTGGTGGATTCATCCAACCTGCAACGCCAGATTATTCATAATCAGGATCGTATCGGCATGCCCAAGGTGGAGAGTGCGCGTGAAACCATGCAGGCACTGAACCCCGATGTGAAGGTCAACACCTACAACTACTTTATCACCGCAGAGAATGTGCGTGAAATCATCCGGGACTATGATCTGATCATTGATGGTTGCGATAATTTCCCGACCCGTTTCCTGGTCAATGATGCCTGTTATCTGGAGAAAAAGCCGCTGATTTCCGGTGCCATGTTCCGCTTTGAAGGGCAGGTGGCGACATTCAAGCCGCATCAGCAGAAGGGCGCGCCATGCTACCGTTGCCTCTACCCTGAGCCGCCACCGGCAGGGCTCGTCCCGTCCTGCTCCGAGGCTGGTATCCTCGGTGCACTGGCCGGAGCTGTGGGCACTATTCAGGCGGTTGAGGCGGTGAAAGAGCTGCTCGGTATCGGCGATTCACTGGCCGGTAAGCTGATGGTTTTTGACGCGCTGCGTATGGAGTGGAAGAAGCTGAAGTTGCACAAGGATCCTGCCTGCCCGCTGTGCGGCGAGAACCCGACGATTACGGATCTGGTCACTTATGAGCAGGCGTGCGAGCTGAAGTTCGGCGAATAACAATTAACTGCTGATGGTGCGAAGCGGGCGAAGTAGGTATGGACTTACTTCGCACGTTCGTGCTCGCGGTAGTGAGTATGGGGTTAACCATGAGTGAATTTGATTTTGCGCATACATCCGATGTGGATGAGTTTGATGCCGGCTACAAGGCGTTCAAGGCAGGCACGATGTCTGAAGAGCGTTTCACACCGTTCCGTTTGCAGATGGGTGTGTACGGTCAGCGTCAGGAAGGTGTACAGATGGTGCGCGTCAAGTTGCCGGGCGGCAACCTGACTCCGGATCAGCTGGATGTGATCGGTGATTGTGTGGGCGATTATGCCGGACGTTTGCCAACCGATGGTACCTTGAGCGTGGCACCCGAGAAGTTTGCTCATGTCACGACCCGTCAGGATATTCAGGCCAATTTTGTGTCGCTGGATGATGTGCCGGCATTTCTGCGCAGACTGGATGCGGCAGGTTTGACGACGCGGGAAGCCTGTGGTAATACCGTACGTAATGTATCCACCTGTTTTCTGGCCGGCTCCTGTCCGGCCGAGCATGCGGATGTGTCGGTGCACGCGCGCCGTTTTGCCGAGTATTTCCTGCGCCATCCGCTGGCCCAGCAGTTCCCGCGTAAATTCAAGGTCAACTTCTCCGGTTGTGCCACCGACTGCGGTCTTGGCGGCATGCATGATATCGGTTTCATCGCCACCGAGTTGAATGGTGTGAAAGGTTTCAAGGTATGGGCTGCCGGTGGTTTGTCCTCCCAGCCGATGAGTGCCCTGTTGCTGGAAGCGTTTATTGAAGAGTCACAGATTCTGCTGGTCGGTGAGGCGCTGATGCGCATGCACTTCAAGTTCTCCGATCGCAAACGGCGCGCCCGTGCACGTCTGAAGTATGTGGCGCAGAAGCTTGGCGCAGAAGGTTTTGTTGAAGAGTACCGCAGGCAGCGTGCCGTGATTGAAAGTACCCATGCCGCAGATGCAGCTTACCCTGAAGCAAACTGGCGTACGCCGACGGCGGCCATGTCTCATGCCGATTCCGGCGTGGTGGATCAGCATAATGGTAAGAAAGCGATCCTGCTGAACCTGTTCCGTGGTGATCTGACGCCGGCGCAGTGCCATGCCGTAGCTGATGCTGCGCGTGCGGCCGGTACGGATGGCCTGCGTGTGACTACCGAGCAGGGTGTGGTGATTGTCGATGTGGATGCAGCAAATGTGGCTGCGGCATTGAAGGTGCTCAATGATGCCGGGCTGTTTTCTGAATATGCACGTGGCATTGCCGATGTCGTGGCATGTCCCGGTACCGAAACCTGCAGGCTGGGTATCACCTCCAGCCGCGGTCTGGCTGAAGCGTTGCAGCCGCTGATGGTCGACCTGAAAAAGGATGCGACGCTGGCCGGTATTACGGTCAAGGCCTCCGGCTGCCAGCACTCCTGTGGTCGTCACCATATTGCCGATCTGGGTTTCCACGGTATGGCCAAAAAGGTCGCCGGTCAGGCTGTGCCTCACTACCAGCTGCATGTGGGCGGCTCCGGCGTGGGCGGCTCCCCGCTGGCTTTTGCCTGTGACCCGGTACCGGCAAAATATGCGCCGCAAGCAGGTATTGCTGTGCTGAATGCCTACAAGGACGGGCGTGGTAGTGATGAATCCGTGCATGATTGGGCATCGCGTATCGGTAAAGAGGGCATTTCGGCTATTCTGGCGCCATTTGCTGCCGATGCAGGTGAAGTGGAAGGTCTGATTTACGACTGGAGCGAAAACGAAGCCTTCAATACCAAGGGCAACAAGAAGGGTGAATGTGCCGGTGCCGTACTGTCGATGTCGGATGCATTGATCTCCGAAGCGGAATATGAGCTGTTGCTGGCGCGTGCGCATGCAGATGCGATGTTCTGGGCGGAAGCTGCTACGGCATTGCGTCGTTCGGCTATCTCCACCGCGCGGGCATTCCTCGTGGCTTATGGTGAAGCGCCGGAAGATGATAGTCTGGTGTTCGGTCTGCTGGTGGGTAATGCGATCAAGGATGCCAAGGTCATGGCCGGTTTTAACGCCGTGCAGTCGGCACTGATGAATATCGATCTGGGTAATCCCGGGCCGGGTGTTACCAGCCTGAAGCGCGTTCAGCGTGACTGGCTGGCATTGGCTCAGGTCCGTTTCGCAGCCGTACCCGCAGCTGTTGAAGTGAAAGCTGAAGAGAGAGTTGAGAAGCCTGCTTCAGCAGAGATGACGCTGCTGGATCTCTCCGGCGTGGCTTGCCCGATGAACTTTGTCAAAACCAAGATCAAGCTTGCGATGATGCCTGTTGGCTCACAACTTGCTGTGATTCTTGATGATGGCGCGCCTATTAAAAATGTGCCGCTTTCGCTTGAAGAGCAGGGGCAGAAGATAGTGGCCAAAGAGCAACTGTCTGCCACCCAGTGGCGCATTGTCGTCGAGAAATCTTCACAGATCTGATGCGTTCAACAGATCTTCACCCCTTTGCCAACCCCGGACGAACCAAGCTATCGCTGGTCAGCCGGGGCCTGGCACTGCCGGAAGGTCTGCCGGCGTCATCACGCTGGATTGCGCAGGCGAATGCGACGGAATCGGTTGTCGATATCCGCCTGTCATCGGGTCATCTCTGCACGGTACCTGTGGGGCAGCCATATACAGAACGCAGTACCTATAAACTGCTTTCGGATGATGAAGGATTTTACCTCGACTGTGCCGGCGAATGCGAGCGGGTGGAGCTGGTAGAGACGCCCGCTTTTTACCGTAAGAAAACCAGAAGTGGCGCACGCATGGGTAATATCTCATCGCTGCATGACCGGCTGTTGATGCTCTATCCGACCATGGGCTGTGGCTTTTTTGCCATACAGGGGGCGGCTTGCCAGTACTGCCAGTATGATTCCATGCTCAATGAAGATGAACCGCCGATGCGCGATCCGCTGGAGCTGGTCGAGGTCGTGCGTGCAGCACTGGCTGAACGCGAAATCGATACGGTCTATCTCTATAACGGTTTTTCACCGGCGCCGGATGTGGGGCTCTCCCGCCTGTTGCCGGTGATTGCCCTGCTGCGCAGGCATCTGCCTCATCAGCAGATTGCGCTGGAAACCGTTGCCCCGCAAGAGCTCAAGGTCATTGATGAACTCTACGATGCAGGCCTGGATATTTTTGTCTGCAATCTGGAAGTTGCTGATGCAACACGTTTTGCCGAGATCTGCCCGGGCAAGGCAAATCATGGTGGACAGTCCCGGATCTGGGAAGCGCTGCGTTATGCGCGCTCGGTGTTCCGTCCGGGCACGGTGGTGAGCCACCTGATTGTCGGGCTGGAGCCTTTACAATCAACGATCGCCGGCATGAAAGATCTGGTTCATAGTGGCGTGGTGCCGCTGCTGATCCCCTTTCGCCCGCTGCCCGCTACGCCGTTAAAGGATCAGCCGCTGCCCAGTCTGGACGATGTTGAACAGGCATTGCTCAGTCAGTCGGAGCTGGTTATCTCCTCTGCGCTGCCGACACACCGGCTGCGTGATATGGGACGAGTGCTTACACCGATGGAGAGCCGGGTACTTGATGGTATCGCGCCGTCACTGCAGCAGCGCTTTGTTGTTTCGTCCGTCGGTCGCAAGCTGGAGGGCTGGTTTGACAGTTTGCGCCGCCATGTTTTACTCAGTGACAAGCAACAGGGGCATGTTGCGCCTGCGCAGCCGGCGGCAAGACATTCGGCATCTTCGCTATTGATGCGTCAGAGTATTCCGTTTGTGTTGATGGCGCTGATCGCTGCTATCACTTATGCCCTGCTTCAGCTGCCGGCACCTGCCGGTCTTTCCGGGCCCGGCTGGCACGCGTTGCTCGTCTTCGGGGTCTGCCTTGTGCTATGGGTGAGTCAATTGCTGCCGCTGTCAGTGACCTCCCTGCTGGGTATGGCGCTACTACCCATCGTCGGGGCAATGTCTTCGGCCGATGTCTATGCCCTGTTCGGCAACACGGCCGTATTCTTTATTCTCGGTGCCTTTATTCTGGCGTCAGGCATTATGAAGTCCGGCCTTTCCGAGCATCTGGCACTGGCGGTGTTTAAGCGTTTTAATGCAAGCTCGCGTACGCTGCTCCTGAGTATGCTGCTGCTGCCTGCGCTGATGGCCTGCTTTATGCCCGAGCATGCGGTGGCTGCTGTTTTACTGCCCATTGTCTGGAGTATTGTGCACGGGCTGGGACTGAAGCCGGGCAATCGCTATGCCGCCGCCATTTTTCTTGCCATGGCCTGGGGGGCGGTGATTGGCGGTGTCATGACCCTGCTTGGTGGTGCTCGCGGACCGCTGGCGATGGCGATCGTCGGGGAGATGACCGGTAAAGGGTTCTCTTTTGTCGACTGGACACTGGCAGCAGCGCCCATGGTGATCGGTGTATTGCTGGTTGCAGCCCTCATACTGCTGAAGCTGGTGCCGCATGACGGCATCGATATGCAGGGTGCCAGAAAACGCATTGAGCAGCGGCAACTGGAACTCGGCCATATGGATGTGCGCGGCAAGGCCATGGCGCTGCTGATGCTGGTGACGATGATGGCCTGGATATTCCTCGGCGACAGCATCGGGCTTGCCACGATCGCACTGGTTGCTGTTGTGGCGATGTTCGCCTTACGGATTGTCGGCTGGAAAGAGATTCAATCGCATATCGACTGGGGTGTGGTGCTGATGTACGGCGGCGCTATCGCCATTGCCACGTCGCTGCAAAAGACAGGCGCAGCAGAGTGGGTTGCCACATCATTCTGGCCGGCCGGGGTGACAGGTATTGCCATCCTGATATTGATTGCGCTGTTCACGATGTTGCTGACCGAGGGTATCAGCAACTCGGCAGCCGTGGCCATTATGCTGCCGATTGCGATTCCAATGGCTGCACTCTCCGGTATTGATCCGATTACCACGGCTCTCGCTGTCGGTATTGTCTCCGGCTTTGCCTTTATGTTGCCGATGGGGACCCCGCCAAATGCCATGGTTTATGGTACCGGATATGTACGCTTGGGTGATATGATGCGTTTTGGTGGCATATTGTTGCTCTCCGCACTGCTACTGTTTGCCCTTACTGTTACTTTCTGGTGGCCGCTCTGGGGTTTTGCGGCATGACGATGGCAGATGAAGTGATGCATCAGAAGATCGATGCAAGCCTGCTGTTATTACGAGAGGCAGTAGCCCGCTACGGGGAGGGGATTGTCTACCCCACCAGCCTGGGCTCACAGGCTATTGTGCTGATTGATCTGATCTGTCGCCATATTCCCACTCTTCGCATTGTGACCCTGGATACAGGGCGTTTACCTCAGCAGACCTATGATTTGATGGATAGGCTGCGTGAGCATGAATGTACTCTTCCCCGACGCAGGTGAGGCGGGGAAGATGGTAGGTGAGCATGGCGTAAACCTGTTTTATCACTCTGTAGCCAAGCGAAAATTATGTTGCGCTGTACGCAAGGTGAACCCTTTGCAGCAGGAGCTGGCAGGCATGCAGGCATGGATTACCGGCCGCAGGCGGGATCAGGAAAGCCGGTCACAGATCAGTCTGGTAGAGGATGATCCGGTGTACGGATTGAAAAAGTATAACCCGATGCTGGACTGGACGGAAACAGATGTCTGGACCTATATCAGGGAGCATGACCTGCCGTATAACGACCTGCATGACAGCCATTATGTCTCCATAGGCTGCGCTTGCTGTACGCGTGCAATTAGTACGGGGGAAGATCCCCGTTCAGGCCGCTGGTGGTGGGAAAATAAAGATACGCTGGCAGAATGCGGCCTGCATGTGAGTAGTCTGGCCCGACCGGGTGAGGGTGAATCCGGTGAAGGGATTTAACATTGAATAGTGCAGGCGATCCATGTCAGTGTGGAGCCTGTAAACAGGAAATGGTGGAAATGATGTCAGAACACAAGTTAACACAATTAAAAGCTCTGGAAGCCGAGTCCATTCACATTATCCGTGAGGTGGTGGCGGAGTTCCGCAATCCGGTGATGCTCTATTCGGTGGGTAAGGATTCGAGTGTACTGCTGCATCTGGCCCGCAAGGCATTTCATCCGGCGCCGATTCCGTTTTCTCTGCTACATGTCGATACCGGCTTCAAGTTCAAGGAGATGTACGAATTCCGCGATGCTTTCTGCAAGGAGATCGGCGCAAATCTGATCGTGCGTAAAAATGAGGATGCTATTGCCAAGGGCATGAATCCGAAAGATTTTGGCGTGGCACGCTGCTGCGGCGCGCTGAAAACGCAGGGTCTGCTTGATGCACTGGAAGAGGGCGAATATGACGCGGCCTTTGGCGGCGCACGTCGTGATGAGGAGCGATCCCGCGCCAAGGAGCGCGTGTTTTCCATGCGTGACGAGTTTGGCCAGTGGGATCCGAAGAGCCAGCGTCCCGAGTTGTGGAGCATCTACAACGGACGTATCCACGATGGTGAGTCGGTACGTGTGTTTCCTATTTCGAACTGGACTGAGATGGATATCTGGCTCTATATCCGCGAAGAGAAGATCCCGATTGTACCACTCTATTTTGCCAGGGAACGGCTGATGGTTGAACGCAAACATCTGCTTATTCCATACTATGAAGAGATGAAGGATCAGTTGCTGGAGGGTGAAGAGCCAAAAATGGTGATGAGCCGTTTCCGTACGCTGGGCTGTAGCCCCTGTACCGGTGCGATCCGTTCGGATGCCGTCAATATGGATGAAATTGTTATTGAAGCAGCAGCATCGCGCCGCTCGGAGCGCGAGACACGCATCATTGATCACGGCTCCAATTCGATGGAAGACAAGAAAAAAGAAGGCTATTTCTAGGATTATTTTTTACCAGAGATGACCCGCAGGAACAGAGAAAACCAGAATAAGGGTTCCTCTGCGTCCTCTGCGTCCTCTGCGGTGAGTATTGGGGTTTTATTATGACTGAAGTAAATTTTAAACTGGTTGAAGAAGTCGAACTGCTGCGTCTGGTGACGGTGGGCAGTGTCGATGATGGTAAATCAACATTGATTGGTCGCCTGCTGGTCGATACCAAGGGTGCGTTCGAAGATCAGCTGCTGGCAGTGCGCAAGCTCAAGGGCAAAGAGAGCATTGCATCCGCAGCCGATATCGATCTGGCCATGCTGACTGACGGCCTGTCGGCTGAGCGTGAGCAGGGGATCACCATCGATGTGGCTTACCGTTATTTTGCCACGCCGAAACGCAAGTTTATTATGGCCGATTGTCCGGGCCATGAGCAGTACACCCGTAATATGGTGACCGGTGCTTCTACTGCCAGTGCTGCCATCATCCTGATTGATGCACGTAGCGGCGTGATGCCGCAGACCAAGCGTCACACGCATATTATCGGCCTGCTGGGCATCCCGCATCTGATAGTGGCGGTGAACAAGATGGATCTGGTCGGCTTTGATCAGGCTGTGTTCGAGAAGATTCGTGCAGAGATGAATGAATACTGCGCCAAACAGGGCGTGAAGGATCTGATCTGCATTCCGATATCGGCGCTTGATGGCGACATGGTCGCCGTGCGCGGTGATAATCTGGGCTGGTACGAAGGCAAGGCACTGCTGGAAACGCTGGAGTCGCTGCCTGCGCTGGGTGATATCGATCGCCTGCCCTTCCGCTTGCCTGTGCAGCTGGTGAACCGGCCGCAGACGGCGGCATTACCGGATTACCGTGGCTTTATGGGCACGATCGCTTCCGGTACCATCAGGGTTGGTGATGAAATCATCGCGGTGCCCAGTGGTAACACCTCGACGGTCAAAGAGATTGTCACCTTTGATGGCAATCTGCAGGAGGCCTTTGCACCGCAGAGTATCACGCTGACACTGAATGATAATATTGATATTTCGCGTGGTGATATGATTACCCGTGTCGGTGAAAAAACCGGTGATTCCAAAGATCTGACAGCCAATGTCTGCTGGATCGGTGATGAGCCTTTGAGTGCGCGCAAGAAGTATATCATCAAGCACACGACCAATTCGGTAAAAGCCATGGTGGCGAGTGTCGATTTCAAGACCGATATCCATACGCTTGATCATCTGGATGCGGATGAGCTGGCGATGAATGAAATCGGTCGCATCACCTTTAAACTGCAGCAACCGCTGCATTATGACAGCTATACGGATAACCGGGCGACCGGCAGCTTTATCCTGATTGATACCTTTACCAACAACACTGTTGGTGCCGGTATGATTGCCTGAATGAACGGGGCTGCTTCCATGCAGCCCCGTTGACAGGCCATCCTTGTGTGTGTGATCTGATCCCTTTTTTACAGTAATAATCCATAGTAGTGCAGATGTGATCTGCCGCCATTTTTATGCTAACGCCCTGCGCTTTTGTGTGGTTGGTGGCCTTTCAGCATGTATTCTCCGTAGTTTTAAAAATTAATTCTTGACACTCCCCTTAACATGTATTTATGGTCCGCCTTTATAGAAGGTGTATCAACAATGAATGTTAAGGAGGAAAATGATGACTAAAATCGACCAATCGCTGCCTGATCAATCATTTTCCTGCGTAAGCTGATCATGCATCTGAGCAAGAGATATCGGCGCAGGCTTGCAATGCTGATGAGTCTGGGTTTTCTACTGCAGGTGTTTGCCATCAGCCCCTGCCAGATGGGGGTTGCTGAGGCGACTGTCTTCTCTGATCATCTAATGCAGCATGGCAAACAGACGGAGCGAGGGTGCCTGCAAAACGGGGGTATGAATCAATCCCTGATGGATGACGCGCCTATGCCCGGTCATAGTCATGGCACGACGCCATGTGTTCATTGCAGTCAACCGGACGAGCTTGTCTCATCTGCACAGCTATCGAACGTAGCGACCCCTGTCCTATCTTTGTCATCGTGCGGGTATATGCCCGGTGTGATGCACATAGGGTCAGATCGTATAATCACATTCACAGCCTACGCGCCATCGCTGGAACCACCCGGCAACGTGCCGTTGATTTACAGAACGACTCTGCGCCTGCGTATCTGACAGTTTCCTGCCAGCACGTTCTGTTGCTGAGCACTTGATCACTCAGTAAGCCCCGGCCCCTGATAAACCCCATCACCGTTATGAACTGGAGTCACCCATGAAAAGATTACTTATGCCTGCATTTCTATGCTCGCTCGCTGCAATAATGACACCTTCGATTGCATCAGCCGATGCGGATGGCTCTGCTATTTTGCAGCAGCAGTGTGTCTCCTGCCATAGCATCACAGGGCCAGCAGCACCCACTCTTACTGCGTTATGGCAGAAAAAGGGGCCGGACCTGTTTTATGCAGGCAATAAATATCGAAGTGACTGGCTCGAGACGTGGCTGCAAAAGCCGAAACGCATTCGCCCGGCAGGTATGTTCTATATGGATCATATCAAGCCGGGAGAAAAACGGGATATGGTTGATGAAAGCACACTCAAGGAACATGTAAAGCTCACTGCAGCTGATGCAAAGGCTGTCGTTTTAGCGCTTTCCGCGATGAAAACCAACAGTGCATTGATCAAGGCAGAAAAACACGATGCCTCCATAGCGCCCGGTCCGCTGGGTGAAATGATGTTCGATAAAATCTACGGCTGCATGGCTTGTCACCAGATTGAACCGGGCTACGGCGGGGTAACGGGACCCGAGATGTATACGGCAGGCAAACGTCTGACGCCTGAGTTCATGCTCAGTTATATCCGTAGCCCGCAGGCATGGGATCCGAAAATATGGATGCCGAACAAACATGTGCCGGATGCAAATATGCAAAAACTGGTCAATTACACGATTCATTTGTCAAAGGAGAACTTCGATGAGTAAAACAACGCTGATGATTGTGTGTTCGTTGTTTCTGTTGCCTGTGACATCCATGGCTGAGTCTGCAGCAGATAATTACAGGACATATTGTATGCAGTGCCATGGCATGCAAGGCAATGGCATGGGGGCAAACATACAGGATATGTCCGTGCAGCCGCGTGACCATACCGATGCCAAGTCGATGGGGGCCCGTACCGATGCCGAACTGTTCAAGGTGATCAAAGAGGGGGGGCTTGCCATTAATAAGTCTGCCTTGATGCCCCCATGGGATAGCACCTTCACCGATAATGAGATCAATGATCTCGTTAAATACCTGCGCACGATGTGTAAATGCAAACAGCCAGGTTAACGATGCTCCGAGATAAAAAGGAGCATCGGAAAAAGCTGCACAGGAGTGCAGTCAGACGAATGTTGTGAAACATATATTCGTATTGCCCATGGACGGGCCTTTAAAAAAATGGAGGAGAAAACTATGAAGTTATTAAAAACAGGTGTGCTTTCATTCGCAGCCGTAGCCATGATTGCAGGTGCAGCTATTCCTGCAGCAGTGGCCAAAACTGTCAAAGTCACGATGACAGCCATGGAAACCGAAGTGGTGATCAACAACAGTGGTGATAAGTATCCGGCATGGACCTTTGATGGTGCCATTCCGGGTAAAGTCGTGCGTGTCACTGAAGGGGATACAGTCGATTTCACACTAATTAATCCGAAGACAAACAAGAACTCTCATTCGATGGATTTTCACGCAGCTGAAGTACATGTGCTGGAAGAGTTTGCTCCGGTCAAACCCGGTAGCAGTAAACATTTTACATTCGAGGCCAAGCGGGCAGGTATTTACATGTACCACTGCGGTGCCAGCGCCATGGTTGAGCACATTGCTCGTGGTATGTACGGTGTGATTCTTGTTGATCCGAAGAAATACACCAAAGTGTTTCCTAAACCTGATCGTGAATATGTTTTGATTCAGTCTCAGCTCTTTCCTGCCGGCAGTACCGTGGCCGAACTGCTGGAAAACAAAGGCTGGACCAATGCGCTGATAAACGGCAAACCATTCAACTACGATCCGGTCCATGATCCAAAAGCTTCCGGCACGATGTTGCAATCCAAGCCCGGTGAGCGCGTTCGCATCTATTACGTGAATGCCAACATCAATATGCCGATTGCAGCACATCCGATTGCCGGTATCTGGGACCGCGTTTATCCAAATGGCAGTCCGAAGAATGTACTGTATGATATGCAGACATATGGCCTGCCTGTCGCATCAGCTTCAGCCATGGATATCGTCTCTCCGGTTGGCAAAACAACAGCTAATGCGATTGTTGATCATACCATGAGCGCAGCGCTGCGTGGCGCTATCACGGTTCTGATTAACAGTCCGGATGCACCGGACACGGCGGGTAAAGGCGACAATATCCTGCCGCGCTAATAAATCGTTTCATATCAGAGTAAAAGGAGGGGCACTGCCCCTCCTTTTTTTGTGCGCCCGATGATTCAGAGGATGGCTTAAAGATTGATGTAGTCAGAGCGTGAGTCAGACCTGAATGATTCGTGTTATCTGTTTGTGTCAATCGTCCGCACTATGGGGTATTGCAACAGTGCGGCATGCTGCGTTTGAGACGGGCAACGACATGTTGCTGATGCGAGGGGCTGAAGTCGCGCAGTCCCCGGAACAGCTCGGAGAAGATGACCTTGCCAGAGAAGAGTAGTGGCACCGCAGCGATCAAGCCGGTAAAACCGAAGTAATATCCGCCCAGAGATACGCTGAGCATGACGGTTACCGGATGCAGGTTGGCGGATTTAGCAATCACACGGGGCAAAATATAGGCGGTATCGACGATCTGGGCGGCGAAGACAACGGCCAGGGCCAGAATCATCGAGGTCAGATCCGGGTCATCCGAGAGCAGTACAACCAGCAGAGGCGGTATTTTCGCCAGCGCAATGCCGAATATCGGAATCAGGTTGAGCAGGCCGGTCAGTATGCCGAGTAGCGGGGCGAAATCGATGCCGGCAAGCCAGAAGCCGGTTGTGCAGATCAGTGTGACGTTAACCATCTGGATGGTGATGCCCCTGAGATAGCGGTGAAGCTGTGAGGCGGCGGCATTGTAGATCATCCAGCCCAGTTCGAAATAACGGTTGGGTAGCAGTTGCATAGCCTGATTGCGTAGTGAACGGAAGTCGCGTAGCAGGAAAAAAGTGATCAGTGGTACCAGAAATAATGAAAAAGCGACGTCATCAAAGTAGGATGAAACGGTTGATTGCATACCATCCAGTGTGGTGCTGACACTGCCTACCAGTTGCTGTGTCATCTCTACGGGATTAAAGCTGATATCCAGGTAGTGGCTGGTAAGGCCATTGATCTGTTGCAACAGATGGGTCAATCGGGAATCAATGCTACCGGTACGTGTAGATAGCTGATCCAGCTGGGCGGCAATCAGCGGGTAGAGCAGAGCACCGGTCAGCAGTACAACAATGACAATGACCGTCATCACCATCATCACGGATTGAGTCGGGGATACGCCCCTTCGTATCAGATAGCCGGTTGTAGGGAACATCGCGGCATAGAGCAGTGTGGCAACCATCAGTGTAAACAGCAGCGGGTAAAATACCGTGGCGGTTAACATGAGTGCAGCGACAGCGGTGAAGAATATAACAGATGCCTGCAATAGCGGGTGGTTGGTCAGGCGGGAGCTCGGCTCACTCACAGAACATCGCCGGCGGCTTCCATCATTTCCAGGTTTCTCTCCATCAGGCGCTCAGCAAGCATGGTGGAGAGATTGATCAGAAAGCGGGATGCCTCCCTTGGCCTGCGCTCGATCCACTCATCGAGATCTGAGCGCAGGAAGAAGACCAGTCGACAATCCTCTGCGGCAATGGCCTGTGCCGTGCGTGGCAGTGCGGTGGCCAGTGCCACTTCACCGAAAATGTCTCCCTGATGCAGGCGGGTCAGCTCTACCGTATCGGCCATGATCAGTACCTCGCCGGAGAGGATAAGCATGGCACTGGCGCCGGCATGGGCCATTTCGAAAATCACCTCATCGCGCTGATAATCCCGCGGATGCATATGAGAAACAATATGCTGGATTGAGCGCTCTGCAATGCCCTCAAACAGACAGTGCTCCAGACAGAGACGGGTAGCCTCTTCAACCCATTCAGGTCTCTTTCTGAAGGGGCGACTCCAGATGCGGTTCAGCCGGGTATCATCGATATCGTTATGCATGGTGCTTAAATGCCTTCACCAAAGCTGACCCGGTCACTGCCGGCAAAGACCGGGGTGCTGAGGTATTTCTCACCGCCATCAGGGAAGATAATGATAATTTCACCGGGCTGACCGGCTGCGGCCAGACGCTCGCCTACAATCAGAGCTGCGGCCAGTGCACAGCCGCATGACAGACCGGAGAGTATACCCTCTTCCAGCGCCAGCCGCTGGGTGAGGTCGTATGCGGCATCGGTACTGATGCCGAGCAGTTCATCATAAACGGAGGGGTCATAAATGCCCGGCACAATGCCGGAATCGATATGCTTGAGCCCTTCAATGCCGTGGAATGGGGAATCGGGCTCGGCAGCGATGATCTGTACCGCCGGATTCATGCGTTTGAGATAGCGGCCTGTGCCAACCAGTGTGCCGGAGGTGCCGAGGGAGGCTATAAAATGGGTCAGCTTTCCGCCAGTGTCGCGCCAGATCTCGGGCCCGGTTGACTCCTCATGTGCACGCGGATTGGATGGATTGTTGTACTGATCCGGTTTGAAATAACGCTCGGGACAATCATCATACAGGCGTCGAGCCTCGACAATCGCGCCGTCAGAACCCTCCAGCGGGTCGGAAAAAATAAGATCGGCACCGAAAGCACGGCAGATACGCTTGCGTTCATCCGAGACGTTGCCCGGCATCACCAGTCGAACCCGAAACCCCATGGCGGCACCAATCATCGCCAGAGCAATACCGGTATTGCCGGAAGTGGAATCGAGAATAACTTTGTCTTTGTTGAGCAACCCTTTGGCAATGCCTTCCCTGATCATCCACATGGCCGGTCGATCTTTCACCGAGCCGCCGGGATTGAAACGCTCCAGTTTGGCCAGGATACGGATGTTATCGGGCAGATGGCTGGTGATATGTTGAATCTGCACCAGTGGTGTATTGCCAATTAAATCGAGAATCGCGGTCACTTCATCACCTTTGGATATTCATTTTTCGCCTAGGCTGGCCAGTATAGCCGCTTGATCACTATCTATAAATGGCCAGACATGTTGGCACTCATGCAGGAGGTAGTGGCGCAATCGCTCAGGGTTTACACCTGTTTCGCGCAGGTTGCGCAGTGTGCTGGAGCCGATTCGTTTGGCAAGCCTTTCTCCGGTCGGTGTTTTCAGCAGCGGATGGTGGAGGTAAGCCGGTTCAGGCAAGCCTAATAGTGTTTGTAGCAGCCTGTGGATGCCGGTACTGCTTTGCAGATCTTCACCGCGAATGACATGCGTGACCCCCTGTGCCGCATCATCGACGACTACGGCCAGGTGGTAGCTGTATGCAATGTCCTTGCGTCCGATAATTACATCATGGGTAAGGCCCGCAGGGTGTAGCAGGCCATTGATGTCGTGCCAGCCGGGAGCTATGCCGATCCGGGCAACGGCCTTGCCGACATCCAGTCGCCAGGCAAAGGGCTCGCGGCCCATTCTCTTCTCCTGTTCAGCGAGAGCGATCTGCCGGCAGGTGCCTGGATAGTATGATGCTGCATCCTCGCTGTGCGGGGCTAGCCCGATGCTGTCCAGTTCCGCCCGGATGGCTTTGCGGGTGCAGAAGCAGGGGTATATGAACCCTGTCTCTCTTAGCATCTCGATAGCCTGTTGATATGCCTGTGTGTGCTCACTTTGTTTACGTACAGGCTCTTCCCATTTCAGACCTAGCCAGTGCAGGTCTTCGAGTATGGCATCGGCGAAATGGGGCAGACAACGGGTATGGTCGATATCTTCAATGCGCAGCAGTAGCCGGGCATGGTGCTCGCTGGCCCAGTGAGCGCAATAGAGCGCGGCAAATGCATTGCCAGCATGCAGCAGTCCGGTCGGACTGGGAGCGAAGCGCGTAATCGGGTGCATGGCGGGGCTGAGTCAGGCGGTCCGCTGGGGGTTGACTACTGCAGGCAGAACCAGTGGTTGCCCCTCCTGAATGCGTTCGGGTCGCATCAGCATTTTTATTTCATCATCGGCGGCAAAGATAAGTTCGTCATGTGGAATCAGCGTGTGCCCGTTGCGGATCACGGCGATCGGTTGTACGCCATGCTGGATACGGGCATCGGCCATCCTGCTGCCCACCAGCGGTGATTCCGCTTCAATAACGCGCGATTCATAGGTCAGGCGTTTGCGGTAGGCCTGATCGTTCCAGTAGGTGAAGTTATAAGGCTTGGCGAATAGTCGCTTGGTCTGTAACTGATGAATCATGCTCGCATGTTTCTGTTCATCATCTTCCTGCAAGGCAATATATATCTCCGGAATATGGAATTGTTCATGTGCCAGGCGGGCGATCAGCAGGTTATGGTCGGATGAGCCGGTCATGATGATCGCACTGCCGATCTCCTCGGCATGGACAATCTCCCAGTACAACGGATCCAGCGCATTGCCGCAAACGGCATGGTAACCCGAGCGTTTCATTGTGCTGATGACTTCGCTGTTCAGATCGAGAAAACGCACTTCCCTATCTTCACTCAGAGACCTGCCAACTTCGGCACCCACCTGTCCGCCACCGATGACCAGCACCGAACGATCATTGCCGCCCTCGATGCGGAGCCATGTTTTTAACGGGCTGGCAAGCAGGCTGTAGACCAGTATCGATACGATAATAATGATATAGACCATTGCCAGCAGCATATCACTCTGGGGGTGGCCGTTTTCCTGCAGGATCAACACAAACAGTGAGGTAATGGCGGCTGCTACGACACCGCGTGGGGCCATGCCGGCAAGATAGGCCCCTTCATTCAGAGTCAGGCGGCTGCCCAGAGTGGAGAGCAGGATGATCAGCGGTCGTACAAGCAGGGCCAGGATGGTGAATACCGCCAGTCCGGGCCACAGGTATACCTGCATCACCGTGAGGTTAATTTGAGAGGCAAGCAGCACAAAGAGTACCGAAATCAGCAGCATGGAGAGGCTGCCCTTGAAGTGTTTCAGACGCTGGATGTCCGGCACATCCATACGCTGGATCGTGGCGCCCATCATCAGCATGGTCAGCAGGCCGGCCTGTGAGCTGATGGTGTCGGCCAGGATGAACATGCCCCAGGCGCAGGTCAGGGTCAGTATGGTTCTGACTTCGAAATCCCTGACCCAGGAACTGGTCAGCCCCCAGGCCAGCAGGCGACCGCCGGCAAGCCCCAGAGTGATGCCGATAGCAACCTTGTAAAACAGGGCCTCGGCGATATCCATACCGGAGAGATTCAGGGTCAGTGCTACCTGTAGAAATACGATAGCCAGAATAGCGCCGATGACATCGATCAACATGGCTTCGGCAGTCAGCACATGCGAGATATTGCGACCCAGTCGCATCTGGCGAACGATGGGCATGATTACTGTGGGGCCGCCGACAGCAACCAGTGCGCCGAACAACAGTGTCAGTGACCAGTCCATGCCGACAATCAGATTGGCGGCAGCTCCGCCAATCAGGATGGTCAACAGCGGGCCCAGTATCACAATCCGTCCGACCACCCAGCCATTTTCGCGCAGCGCCTTCAGATTCAGGTTGAGCCCGCCTTCAAACAGAATAATGGCCAACCCCAGTTCGATCAGCGTATGCATGGCGGGTTCTATGGTTTCTATGCGCAGAATATGCAGGCCGAAGGGGCCGAGCGCCATGCCGGCCAGCAGCCACAACAGGATGGGCGGAAAGCGGAATCGGCCTGCCACAATCTGGGCCACGGTCGCAATGACGACGGCAATGACGAAGGTATTGGTTGGTGTGTCTGTAAACATTGCGGTCAGCATGCCGCCAGCCCCGCGTTGCGGCAAGCGCGACATGGATGGCGCCGCGCCAGACTATGACTAATGGGGGCCGGACTCAGGCGGGTAGTGTTTTTTCCAGACATCAAGTGCCTGCTGCATGCGCGTGGCCCGCTGATGCTCGCCAAGTCGTTCCAGTAGGTGGATCAGCTGCTGGCGCGTGGTTATATCCGGCTTGATGGCGAGGGCCGATTGATAAGCTTTCAATGCCTGCTGGTGCAGATCCGCCGCCAGCAGGATATCGCCCGATTTCCGCCAGCACGGGGCGCAATCAGGCAGTAGCTGCATGGCTCTGTTGGCTTCCTTGAGTCCCTTGTCGGCAAGCTTGTGGCGCGACTGGAATGCGGCCAGACGCAGGTGGGCAAAACCGTTTAATGGATCTGTGGTGACCGCCTTGCGATAGTGCTGACGTGCATCACCAGTACGCCCTTCGCCTTCGGCCATGGCGGCGAGTAAATACCATGGTGCGGCCTCAGATCGGAGCTGTTTGGTACTCTTTTGTAACCACTGCCTAGCCTGATCGGTGTAACCCTGCTTTTGCAACAGGGCTACCAGATTGATGACGCTGGGCAGGTGCCAGGCGATTGCCAGATTGGCCCGGTAGAGTTCGGCTGCCTCCTGTTGTTTGTCGATCTGCTGCAACAACACGGCCAGGTTATAGCGCGCCTCGACATGTTCCGGGTGCATGCGCAGCTCAGCTGCGAGTGCCCTGCGGGCTTCGGGGATGTGACCTGCCTCGATCAGCCGGTCGGCAGCCTCAAACGGCGTTTCAGCCAGCGCCGGTGAGGCGATGATGATGCTGAGAGTCAGCAACAGTGCTGTTGCAGAGGGCATGCCACGCATCTTATTTACCGGCGGGCTCCAGCCCCATGCTGCCGGTGGTCATCAGCATCTCCTCCATAAGCCTCTGTTTGCTGCGTCTGTCCGGCTTCACCTCCGGCTTCTCTTTCATAAGCTTCCACGGGTTACGGCGGATGTCATCGGAGAATGCAGCGAAGTTTTCTGATGCGATGCGCAGCTCAAACAGTGTTCTGTAGAGGTTTTCACGGTTATCCAGCAGCGACGCATTCAGGTTCTTCGATGTCTGTTTTCCCTCTTCGAAAAATTCGCGACCGGCACGGCTGGCCTGAGGCAGGTCCTTTTCCAGCTTCTGCATGATGCGTTGCAATGAAGCGGTGGTCTCCCGAACCTGTTCGCGATTTTCCCGGACCATCAGCGTCAGCTCCTGTGCGGCATTGTTGATGTTGCTGATCAGCTCATGGAAGGATTCGCGCCCCTTGCTGCTTTTGCTGCCCGACAGCGACTGGGTCAGTTTCCTGACATCATCGGTGATGCCGGATGCCTTGGCGATAAAGGTGTTGATGTCGCCGGCAGGGTCGGAGGGGATAATTGCACCCTCGGGTAGCCGTGAGGTGTCTCCGGGTTTAGCCGTCAGAGCGAGGTTCTTTTCGCCCACCAGGCCGCGGCCGATGATGGTGGCGCGGGTGGAGGCGGGCAGCTCGACACCCGGATTCAGCGCGATGCGTACCAGCGCACGGTTGTCCTTGAGCAGGATCTCATGCACGACACCAATTTTTACACCGGCCATGCGTACGGGGGATTGTACATCCAGCCCCAGCAGGTCATCGAATTCGGCTTCCACGATATGATTCTGCGTGTTGGGCCAGGCGATATCACCGATTTTGCCGGTCGCAAAGGCGAGCAGGATCAGGGCGAGCAGCACAAATGCTCCGAGGCGGGCATGCGGATTCATCGTTGGATAGCCTCCTCTATCTTCTGACCCCAGTGGCTGCGGTTGATCGGCCCCTGTGCGCGTCCCTCTACAAACTGGCGCAACATCGGATCCTGATCAGAGTCTAGCTCGCTGGACGGGATTTGCCTATGAATGCGCCCGTGGCAGAGCAGGGCGATACGATCACTGATCATGGCAGCACTCTTCAGGTCATGGGTGATGCTGAGCATTGTGGTGCCGGAGTCCTTGTGCAGCCGGACGATCAGGTGGTTGATAACATCCGACATAATCGGATCAAGCCCGGTGGTCGGCTCATCAAAAAATACAATATCGGGTTTGTGGCAGATGGTACGGGCAAGGCCTACGCGTTTGGCCATGCCACCGGAAAGCTCGGCCGGCATCAGATCGCTGATGTCATGCAGGCCGACCCACTCGAGTACCTCAATAGCCCGTTCCCGAGCCTCCTTTTTGCCGATATTCTGACGGAGTAGAGCGAATGAAACATTTTCCCAGACACTCAGTGAGTCGAAGAGGGCCGCGCCCTGAAAAAGCATGCCGATGCGTTGCATGCGCAGCAGCAGCTCCTGCTCCTTGAGCAGCAGCCAGTTTTCTCCGTCGATCAGGATCTCTCCGCTATCGGGCTTGATCAGGCCGAGGATGCATTTGATCAGCACGCTCTTGCCGGAGCCGGACATGCCGATAATGGTGGTGGATTGTCCGGGCATGATGTCCAGATCGACATCTTCCAGCACCGTGTTGTTATTAAAGCGTTTGCACAGGCCGCGGATCTGGATGCGGGGGAGTATGGCCTCGCTACTCATGCGAACATCCATGCGGTAAGGAAGTAGTCGGAGATCAGGATGCTCATGCATGATATCACCACCGCACGCGTGGTGGCAGTACCTACACCTGCAGCGCCCCCTTTGCAGTTAAATCCTTCGGTGCAGCCGATGATGCCGATCAGTATGCCGAAGAAACCTGCCTTGACCAGGCCGGTGTAGAAGTCGGAGAGCTCCATGTATTGGGTGGTATTCTCAATGTAAACGGACGGATTCTGGTCGAGCAGGTAGATGCTGATGGCGTAGCCGCCATAAATGCCAATGAAATCTGCAATCACGACCAGCAGCGGCATCATCAGTGTGACGGCAATCAGCCGGGGCATGATCAGATAGCGAACCGGGTCGGTGGAGAGAGTCCACAGTGCATCGATCTGCTCGGTTACGCGCATGGTGCCGAGTTCCGCGGCAAACGCTGCGCCGACGCGGCCAGCAACCATCAGGCCGACCAGAACAGGGCCCAGTTCGCGCACCAGTGACATCGAAACCACCAGTCCGGTCAGGCTTTCGGCGGCAAAACGGTGAAATACGATATAGGATTGCAGTGCCAGTACCATGCCTGTGAACAGGGCGGTCAGCATGACCACCGGCAGTGATTGTACGCCGACCTCTTCTGCCTGTTGCAGAAGCATACGCAGATACCATGGCTTGGAGCTCATGCGCCTGACTGTGCCGGTAAATGTGGCCGCGTAGAGCCCCAGATGAATACAGAGGGCCTCTGTCAGCTTACCGGTTGCAGTCAGCAGCTTGATCACACAGACACTCTTCGAACCCGCTCACCGACGCCGGTGAACAGCGCGTAACTGATTGTGTCGATACGCGTCGCCACATCATTGGCTGTTAGCTCTATTCCCCAGAATTCCACACTGTCTCCGCATCCGAAATCCGTGTCTGTTATATCGAACAGAGTATAGTCCATGCAGACGCGTCCGGTAATGGGCAATAATGTGCCGTGACAGATGCCATGCCCGCAACCGGACAGGCTGCGCGGAATACCGTCGGCATAACCGGCGCTGACGATGGCAATGCGCATGGCTTTGCTGGCGGTGAATGTGGCAGCGTAGGAGACGGTTTCTCCTGCTTTGATATGGCGAACCTGCATGATGGTGGCAGTCATGGTCATGACCGGCTTGAGTCCCAGCGGTTGATCAGGAACGGGCTCTGCACCATACAGGGCGATGCCGGGACGCACGACATCCAGACACTGATCCGGCAAGGCGATTATGCCGGCACTGTTGAGCAGGGAGCGCGGTAGCTGAGCATCCGCGTGCTCGCAGAGGCGGGTGAATGATTCGGCCTGTTGCCTGTTCATGGGATGGTCCGGTATGTCCGCACAAGCCAGATGCGACATGATACCCCGAATCTGTATGCCAGCCCGGCAGCACTGATCAATCAGCGTTCGCGGGCTTTCCGCACCCAAACGACTCATGCCGGTATCCACCTTGATCCATACCCGGCCACTGAACCCGGCTTCCTGCAGCAGTGTGGCCTGCAGCGCATCGCTGATGGCCGGCGTAAGCTTCCCTGCCCTCGCAAGGGCGGCATCTGCCGTATCGAAGATGCCGGATAAGAGCACGATTTCCGCTGTAGTTGTTTGATCTGCCTCTGCCAGTATGTTGCGCAGTTTCATGCCTTCAGTTGCATCGGTGACAGCAAATTGACGACAACCTTCAGCAAACAGCACCGGGGCGACGATCGCCAGTCCATGGCCATAGGCATTGGCCTTGACCACGGCCATGATGTCGGCAACAGCTGCAGTCTGTTGCAGTAGCCGGTAATTATGACGCAGGTGTTCCAAGTTAATGTATGCAATAGCGGGTCGTGACATAGGCTGAATAGTGGCTGATTAAGCAGTGCGGTCAAAGGACTATTTTAATCGGGTTGGCAGTACAATGCAGGGGTGTCAGGTGATTGGATGTGCGGGTAAATCGGCTGGGGGAAGCTTTCAATGCTTTTCCATCGGAGGAATCAAGGTAGACTTGCCGTTGTAAGTGTCGCTATTCGCTGTCTGGCAGCGATGCTGGCGTGGTGATTGATTGTTACTGTTGAGGCGGTAAAGGCAGAAAGGTTGAGTACACAGAGGGAGCTACCATTGAAAGCAGTTATTCTTGCCGGCGGGCTTGGCACTAGAATCTCCGAAGAGACGCACCTCAGGCCCAAACCGATGATCGAGATCGGAGGCAAGCCGGTTCTCTGGCATATCATGAAGACCTATAGCGCTCATGGTATCCATGATTTTATTATCTGTTGCGGATATAAAGGTTATATGATCAAGGAGTATTTTGCTAACTACTATCTGCATACTTCAGATGTAACATTTGATATGGCCAACAACTCAATGGAAGTGATTCAGAATACAGCCGAGCCGTGGAAGGTGACGCTAGTGGATACTGGTGAAAATTCGATGACCGGCGGGCGTTTGAAGCGGGTGGCCGAATATCTGGGAGATGAGGACTTTTGTTTCACCTATGGCGATGGTGTTTCCAATGTGAATGTGTCCGAGCTAATTCGCTTTCATAAAGAGCAGGGGTGTTTGGCTACTGTCACCGCAGTGCAACCACCTGGCCGCTTTGGTTCCCTTGATTTTCAGGATAAAAAGATAGTCGATTTTGAGGAGAAGCCGCACGGCGATGGTGGCTGGATCAATGGCGGTTATTTCGTACTATCACCCAAGGTGATTGAGCGGATCGAAGGGGATGCAACCTCATGGGAGTTGGCTCCCTTGAAGAGCTTGGCAGCCGAAGGTGAGCTGGCAGCATTCAAACACGATGGTTTTTGGCAACCGATGGATACCCTACGCGACAAAACACACCTTGAGGCGTTATGGGATGCTGGTGAAGCACCCTGGAAGGTTTGGTAGTGACACCCATCTTCTGGAAAGGGAAGCGTGTATTTGTAACCGGCCACACAGGCTTCAAGGGTAGCTGGCTCTGCATGTGGCTAGGGTCACTGGGGGCAGAGGTCACCGGCTATGCATTGGCTCCTGTTACCTCTCCGAGCTTGTTTGATGCAGCGAATATCGGCAACGGGATGGCGTCTGTAATCGGGGATGTTCGTGACAGGGATAGCTTGGCCCATGCTATGCAGCAAGCGCGTCCTGAGGTAGTGATCCATATGGCGGCGCAGGCTCTGGTGCGCTACTCCTATCACCACCCGGTTGAAACCTATGAAGTCAATGTGATGGGTACTGTTAACCTGCTGGAAGCAGTTCGCGGCTGTGATTCAGTGAAGAGTGTATTGGTGATCACCAGCGACAAGTGTTATGAAAATAGGGAGCGGGAATCAGGTTACCGGGAAGATGAAGCCATGGGGGGCTTTGACCCCTACTCGAACAGCAAGGGGTGTGCCGAGCTGGTTGTGTCTGCTTACAGGCAGAGTTTTTTTGATGAAGGTAACAAAGTGGGTCTGGCAACTGCCCGGGCAGGAAATGTGATCGGGGGCGGAGACTGGTCAGCTGACAGGTTGTTTCCCGATATGGTACGTGCCTTTACTGCAGGTGAGAGTGTCGTGATACGTAACCCCGGTTCAGTTCGCCCCTGGCAGCATGTGTTTGAGGCGCTGCATGGTTATCTGTTGCTGCTGGAGCAGATGGCTGTTCAGCCTTCTGCCTTGTCGCAGCCTTGGAATTTCGGCCCGGCCGATGTCGATGCGCGTGATGTGGCCTGGATCGTCGGGCAGTTTGTGCATACGTGGGGCAATGCCGAGTGGCGGGTTGAACCGGATGCGGCCAATTTGCACGAAGCTCACCTGCTCAGGCTTGATTGCAGCAAGGCAAGGCGTGAGCTGAACTGGGAGCCGATACTGGAGTTGGAGCAGGCGATAGCGTGGATAGCAGACTGGTATCGAAGTTTTTATGAAGGTTGTGATATGCGTGCGCTCTCTCTGGAGCAGTTGAGCGAATTTCAGAGTCGGGCTGGCCAACGGTGACTGATACTTTCAAGATTTCACCGTTCCTTTTGATACTGTGAATTATTGCATATGAATCTGCTCCCTACAAAAATAGCTGGCGTGATGGTGGCTGAAACGACCAGGGTTGCAGATCACCGTGGAGCATTCGCACGTTTCTTCTGTGAAGATGAGTTAGCGCCTGTACTGGGTAATCGGCATATTGTGCAGGTCAACCATTCGCGGACGAGCCAGCCGGGTGCTGTACGCGGCATGCACTTTCAGCATGCTCCGCATGCAGAAACGAAGATGGTGCGCTGCATCAAGGGGCGGGTTTGGGATGTAGCGGTAGACCTGCGCCGGAACTCACCAACATTTCTGCAATGGCATGCGGTTGAGCTGTCGGCAGAAAATGACCTGATGATGGTCATTCCCGAAGGTTGCGCGCACGGTTTCCAGGTGCTGGAGGCGGAGAGTGAGCTGCTCTATCTGCATACGGCCTGTTATACACCGACATGCGAAGGTGGCGTGTGCTATGATGACCCGCTGATTGATATTCACTGGCCGCTAGCGGTTACAGATATCTCTGATCGGGATCAATTACATCCGTTGCTGGATGAGCATTATTCTGGAGTTAAACTATGAACTGCCGTCATTGTGGCAAAGCATTGCAGCATCAGTTTCTGGATCTGGGTTTCGCGCCGCCATCCAACGCCTATCTAAATCCGGCGGATCTGCATGCACCGGAGCTCTACTTTCCGCTGAAGCTGCATGTCTGTGATGACTGCTGGCTGGTGCAGACCGAGGATTATGCGCGTTCGGATGAGCTGTTCACCGAAGACTATGCCTATTTCTCATCTACCTCTTCCGGTTGGATGCGCCATGCCAGGGAATATTGCGGCATGATCAGCGATCGTCTGCACCTGAATGAAGAGAGCTTTGTGATCGAAGTAGCATCCAATGATGGTTATCTCCTGCGCAACTTTGTTGCGGCGGGTGTTCCCTGTCTGGGGGTTGAACCGACTGACAGCACTGCCGATGCGGCAGAGCAGCTGAATATTCCTGTAATTAGGAAGTTTTTTGGCCAGTCTTTGGCTGAGCAACTCGTCGCAGAGAATAAGCAGGCCGATCTGATTCTGGGCAATAATGTTTACGCCCATGTCCCTGATATCAATGATTTCACCATGGGGCTAAAAACTGCGTTGAAGCCGGGCGGTACAATCACACTGGAGTTTCCACACCTGCTCAATCTGATTCAACTTAACCAGTTTGATACGGTCTACCACGAACATTACTCCTATCTGTCGCTGTATAGCGTACAGCGCATTTTTGAGCGTGCAGGCTTGGTCATTTACGATGTGGAACAATTGCCAACCCACGGAGGCAGTTTGCGGATTTACGGTTGCCATGCGGATGCCGGTCTGGAGATCTGTCCGGCTGTGGAGGCAGTGCTGGCAGCGGAGCTGGCGGCAGGCATGCGTGAGCTGGATGTCTATCTGGCTTTTCAGCCCAAGGCGGATCGTGTGAAAAACGATTTGCTGCAGTTTCTGATTGAGCAGAAACTGCAGGGGAAAACAGTCGCGGCTTATGGCGCTGCGGCCAAGGGTAATACATTGCTAAATTATGCCGGTGTGAGGCCGGATCTGTTGTCGTTTGTCTGTGATGCCGCTGCCGCCAAGCAGGGCAAGTATATGCCAGGCAGTCATATTCCTATTCTGGCGCCCGAAGCTATGGCTCGCTACAAACCGGATTTTGTTGTCATTCTTCCGTGGAACATCAGTGAAGAGGTCATGCGCAGCAACGTATTTGTACGTGAATGGGGCGGACAGTTTGTGACCGCTGTGCCTGAGCTGAAGATCCAGTGATATTGCCGATTGAATATGGCTCTTTGATTTGCCCTGTCGTCGGGGCTTGATGCGATGAAGCGCGTTATTGTCACCGGGGCGAGCGGATTTATCGGTCGTTATACCTTGCAGATGCTGGTTCAGGCCGGTTTTGAAGTGCATGCAGTCAGTCGAGATCCTGATCCCAAGTTATGCGAGGGTGTGCTCTGGCATCATCTGGATATCATGGATGATCGCAGTGCTGGAGCACTTTGTTCCAGCATAGAGGCCACCCACCTAATGCATCTGGCGTGGTATACCGAGCATGGCAAGTTCTGGCATGCTGGCGAGAATCTGGATTGGGTGGCTTGCAGTCTGCGTTTGCTCAAACAGTTCGTGCAATATGGTGGTCAGCGTGTAGTGATGGCGGGTAGCTGTGCGGAGTATGACTGGAGCAGGGTGGATTGCTGTTCTGAAGATCAGACACCTTGCAATCCGGCGACGCTGTACGGTGTAAGCAAACATGCGCTGCATCAGGTTGCAGCAGCCTATTGTCGCAATCATCAGGTGGAGCTTGCCTGGGGGCGTGTATTCTTTCTCTATGGGCCGGGGGAGACGGGGAGCCGCTTTGTACCGGCTGTGGTCAACGGGCTCCTGCGACAGGAGTCAGTACCGTGCTCCAGTGGTGTGCAGGTCCGTGATTTTATGCATGTCGCAGATGTGGCATCTGCATTTGTTGCCCTGCTTGTGAGTGAGGCGAGCGGCGCTATCAATATTGCTTCCGGAGACTCTCATACGCTGAGGGGAATTGGAGAAGAGGCTATGCGCCAAATCAAGGGAGAAGGAGCGGTGGTGTTTGGTGCTTTGCCGGATCGTCAGGGGGATCCCGCCATGTTGACTGCAGATGTTACCCGCTTGCGCGATGGGGTAGGTTGGTCTCCTGCATACTCACTGGAGCAAGGGCTGGCCGAAACGATCGCATGGTGGAAGCAGAACAGGGAGGAGAATGATGCCAGATAAAAGCTGCCCACTGTGTGCCTCACGCAGGTTGTCGCAGTTTCTGCACAGGTCCAATGTACCCGTGCACCAGAACCTGTTGATGCAGACTCGCGAACAGGCCATGGATATTGTGCGCGGTGACCTTGCTATGACAGTCTGTATTGATTGCGGTTTTGTGTTTAATGCTGCATTTGACCCTGCGAAGCTTAATTATGGTGAGAGCTATGATAATAATCAGGGCTGCTCCTCCAGTTTTCAACAGCATCTGGATGATCTGGTTGGGTTGCTGATCGATAGCAAAGGCGTCCGTAACAAGCAGGTTGTTGAGGTCGGTTGTGGCCAAGGGCAGTTCTTGCAGCGTCTTGTGCGGGAGGGTGGAAACAGCGGCGTTGGTTTTGATCCGAGTTATTCGGGGCCAGAGGAATTACTGGACGGGCGCATGCGCTTTGAGTCTCGATATTATGATGAGAGTTGTACGGCTGTGCCTGCTGATGTGGTGATATGCAGGCATGTAATTGAGCATGTCCCTGATCCGGTTGCCCTGCTCAGATCGGTGCGTGCCGCTATAGGTGAGCGCAGCAGTGCCAAGGTCTATTTTGAAACACCTTGCGTGGAGTGGATTTTGAGCAATGGTGTAGTATGGGATTTCTTTTATGAGCACTGCTCGCTGTTTACTGCAGAGTCGCTTACAACCGCATTCGAGATGGCCGGTTTCCGTGTGGATGAGGTGAGACATATTTTTGGCGGGCAGTACCTGTGGCTGGAGGCAAGTCCGGTTGTGTCAACAGTTACGCTGGATGGGGAGAGGATATCTGATCTGGCTGCCTTATTTTCCCGTGAGGAGAAGCAGCTATACCGTGACTGGCAGAGCAGAATTGCAGGCTATGCCCGAACGGGACGAGTGGCCTTGTGGGGCGCTGGCGCAAAAGGTGCTACATTTGCCAATCTTATTGATCCGGGGCGTGAACTTATTGACTGTCTGGTTGACCTGAATCCCAATAAACAGGGGAAGTATGTGGCTGGGAGTGGTCATGCTATAGTGGATCCGCAGCAGCTTGGGGAGCGGGGCGTGACGGATGTGGTGCTGATGAATCCGAACTACCGGGATGAGAATATGATGATATTAAAACAGGCTGGAATTAGCCTGAATATGATAGAGTAGGGTGCTATGAAACTAATCATTGATACAGACAACAAGACACTGACCCGGGAGGAAAACGGTGAGTCCGTTGAGCTACCGTTGTACAGCAAGGATGCTTTTGAGGAGATCAGTCGCCAGTGGGTGCGTGTAGGCTGGAACGAGAAATACCAGTACAGCTTTAGCTGGATGGGTCGTCCTATTATCCAGTTGCCTGAAGATATGATTCGCACTCAGGAAGTAATATGGAACGTTAAGCCGGATGTGATTATCGAAACCGGTATCGCGCATGGCGGCTCCCTTATTTATAATGCCAGTCTGTGCAAGGCGATGGGCAAGGGACGCGTGATTGGTATTGATATTGAGATTCGCCCGCATAATCGCGCCGCCGTTGAGGCGCATCCAATGGCTGAGTTGATTACCATGATCGAAGGCAGTTCAACAGCTCCGGAAATTGTTGCTCAGGTGAAGGGTCTGGTTAAGCCGGGTGAAACCGTTCTCATTATTCTGGATTCCTGCCACACCAAGCAGCATGTGGCAGATGAGCTCGAAGCATACCATGGTCTGGTGACTCCGGGCTCCTATATCGTGGCTACCGATGGTATTATGTATGATTTGGCCGATGTGCCGCGTGGTGAGGGTGACTGGGGCTGGAACCACCCTACAGATGCAGCTAAGGAATTTGCAGCGGCTCACCCTGATTTTGTAGTTGAACAGCCGGTCTGGCCGTTCAATGAAAGCGGTTTGACTGAAAATATCACCCACTGGCCGGGAGCCTGGTTGCGCAAACTGTGATTTATTCAAACGTTTATAACCATTATGATGCTAATAGTGCTGTTCAGTAGCGGCTATGTGAAAAAGGCAGGTATTCCAAATGAATTTACGTGCAGATATTAACTGGTGGATAACCAGGCTGTATGCGCATTTTATTGCTAAGCAGCAATTAAGTTCTGATTCTCAGCATTTGTTGGTCGCGTGTCAGCCTAAATCGGGATCAACCTACCTTACGAGAATAATCAGTTGTTTGCCTGATTTTAGAACAGCGAGTCTTGTTCCTGGTTATGGTCGAAGGGAACAGGAGCTTGATGCTTCTTTATTAGCATCATTTCATTCATCTAATTATGTAGCTCATCACCATGTTCGATATTCTGAAGCGACTGGAGTTTTACTGAATCGTTTCCACGTAAAACCAGTTGTACTCGTCAGAGATATTTTTGATATTGTAGTCAGCCTCAGAGACCATTTTCGCCGTGAAAGTGTTGAAAGTTCAATGGGGTTTGTCTTCCCTTATATGAAAGATTGGCCTGATGCCCAACTGGAAGGTTTTATAGCCCGGATGATCGTACCGTGGTATTTCAACTTTTACCTTTCCTGGCTGGAGTGTGAAAACAGGTTTATGCTCAATTATGAAGATCTCAGGACCGATGCGTTTTCTGCTGTCATGTCCATTAACGATCATTTCTCATTAGGGTATGATTCTGTAGCAATAAACCGGGCTGTTGAGCTTGCTAATTCTTCGTTTACAAGGAAAAACCAGGCTATAGCAGGAAGAGGCGCAAGCTTGGATGCTGCTACAAAAGATGCTATATATGTGATGGCATCCTATTATGACGGCGTCGACTTTTCTCCAATGGGCATCTTTCCAAATGAGTGATGCTCTGACACACGGGATTGCTTAATGCCGCTGATTAAAGGCAATGTTATTGCCAATATGGTTGGAAATGGGTGGGCGGCAATGGTGTCAATTGCCTTTCTTCCTTTATATATCCACTTTATTGGTATTGAATCGTATGCCTTGGTTGGTTTTTATGTTGCCATGCAAGCAATACTGTCTCGACTTGATATGGGATTAACAGCTGTGATGTCGAGAGAGCTGGCACGCCTTTCGGCAACTGAAAATGGTGAACAAGCCATGAGGGATTTGGTTCGAACACTTGAATTGGTATGCTGTTTGCTGGCCGCAGTCATCGTGATAATAATGGCGAGCATTGCTCCCTGGGTATCGCAACACTGGTTTAATGGCAGTACCCTTTCTGCTGCAGTTATTCATCAATCAGTTGTGCTCATGGGCATAGTCATAGCGCTAAGGCTGCTTTATGGTTTTTATTGCAGTGGTTTGCTCGGATTGCAGCGGCAAGTGCTGCTCAATAAGGCCAAGGTGCTTTTGGAGACCATAGTTGCACTTGGTAGTGTGCTGGTGCTGTGGAGGATATCTCCGACTATTGAGGCATTTTTCATGTGGCAAGCGATTGCAGGGGGCTTTGCTGCATTGACCATGGCATGGCTATTGTGGAAGGCATTGCCAAAATCCGGGAAGCCTATGCTCCGTTTGGATATTCTAAGAACGGTTGCCCGTTTTGCCGGCGGCGTAAGCCTGGCAACCTTAACTGCTTCGGTTTTCATTCAGGTGGATAAACTGATGCTGAGTGCAATGCTGCCAATTGAGGTGTTTGGTTTCTACGCTTTGGCATCGGCAGTTTCTATGGGAAGTATGTTTCTTGTCAGTGCTTCTATATTTTCAGCCATGTACCCGGCATTCACCCAGCTTATTGCAAGTCAGAATGAAGTCTCTTTGACTCAATTGTATCATAAGGGAAGTCAGGCAATGACGGTGCTTTTGGTTCCAGCTGCATTGGTAATATCATTCTTTTCCAAAGATATTCTGGAAGTGTGGACTCAGAATAGCGCGCTTGCCACTCAGGTTGCGCCAATTCTCAGTGTGATAGTGGTTGCAGCAGCGTTCAGTGGAATAAGGTATTTGGCCTATGCGCTTCAACTGTCCCATGGTTGGACCAGGTTGACAGTGTTTTCTAATTTGATTGCAATAGTGTTTCTTTTTGCAGCACTTCAAATAGTTGTGCCCTTAAGTGGGGTGCAGGGGGCGGCACTGGCATTTTTGATCGTGAATGCACTTTATACATTTTTTTATGTATATATCATGCACCGTAAAGTTCTGAAGATGGAGTTTTATAAATGGCTTTCTGCTGATTTTATTCTTCCGTCAGTTGCCGCTTTTTCAATTGTCCTGTGCTTCTGGTTGTTAAAACCGATGGATATGAACGATCTTAGCAAGTTAATGTGGATATTATTAGCGGAGGGACTTTCCACGTTGGCAGCGGTAATGTTTGCTCCGGTAGTCAGGCGGGAGATGACCTCGCTGTATAATGCTATTTTTGCCAACCGCTAGTCGGCATGAAAGAAAAATGGAGTTGATTAAAAATGTCTAGGGACGAGTTGGTTTCAATCGGGCTTCCGGTTTATAACGGTGAGGGGCACTTGCGTCAGGCATTGGATTCCCTGTTGGCGCAGAGTTACCCGAATATTGAAATCATTGTTGCTGATAATGCATCTGACGACAGTACCCAATCTATCATTGATGAATATATAAGTAAGGATGGCCGAATTCGATATTACAGGCATGATAAAAATATGGGCGCAACTGCCAACTTCGATTTTGTATTAAAGAAGGCTAACGGCGAGTATTTTATGTGGGCGGCTTTTGATGATGTTTGGGATCCACATTGGGTCGCATCAATGCTTAAAGGCTTTGAAAGAAAAGGTGTTGTACTTTCCTTCGGGAGAGTTGCGGCAGTTGATTTGGATGGTCGGGTAATTCGAGACTGTACTGCCTTTCATTTACCTGAAAATAGACTGCTCCGATTGGTAAAATATTTTTGGCTGGAAGAGTACAGCGGAAAAGCCTGTTTAATTTACGGTTTATTTAAAACCAGATTTCTTTTGCAAAGGAAACCTTTTTCCAAGTTTAGGGCTCAAAATTTTTCAGATATGCTGTTTGTGTTTAGTTGTCTGAACCATGGGCTGGTTTATATTGACCCTTCAGTGCTATTTTATAAACGGATGCCTCCAGAGAAGTCAGGGAAAGCCTCAGTCATTTCACGCATCTGGAATTCAGTGTTCAAGATGGACCGGATAAACTATTATATTGGCCATGTGAGTGAGGCAAACGCTACTCTGGATAGAGCAGTTTTATTATTACTGTTGCCTCTAAAATATGTAAAAGCGGTTCTTTCGAATATTATTCGTACAATGACCCGATGAAGGTTTTTATGCAGACACTTATTAACGGTGCTTCCATTATAGGTTCTCAGTTTTGCGTGCTTGGCTCTGGCAAATTTTTCGCTAGCGATCAATAACATGCAGTTTATAATCAATCTTTTTTTGGCGCTTTTGAGAACGGTAAGAAAGCTCAAGTTCTTCTTGTTTAGGCTAGCCTTGAAAATGATTCTTGGTTCTCTTGGAAATGGTGGGTACATCTGTCCCGGAGTTGTGATCAGGTCCCCAAAAAATGTTTTTATCGGAGATGATGTCTCTATTGCTCCAGGCGTAGTCATTGATGCTTCAGCTAAAGGCAGCGTTAGTATCGGAGATCGTTGTGCAATAGCAGCAGGGACAAGGATTGTAACGTACTCCCATGATCCTGAGGTTCTTCCCATATCCAAGGTGAGTGTTTATAAGTCAGTTGAAATTGGCAATGATGTTTGGATTGGCACAGCAGTCGTTATCTTGCCCGGAGTGACAATACATGATGGAGCTATTGTGGCAGCCGGCGCAGTGGTAACCAGGGATGTGGAACCGGATTTTATGGTTGCCGGAGTGCCTGCTCGCAAGGTCAAACAACTTGATAGCAGGGAAAACAGATTTGACAACGGAGAACAATAAAGCTGAATGACTACACTTGCCTTTCAATTTGAATACTATCTAATCTTGCAACTATGCTGGAGGAGAAGTGAAGCCTGATTATAAAAGCGTATATTATGACTATCAGACCAAGGCTCGAGGGTTGCTGGCAAAAGAGAGTCTGACAGCGCGTTTTGAGCAGCTTGCTAGGTGGTATGATGGCAGGTTAAGCCCGCACCTTCCGAAGGACAAACAGGCGCGTTGTCTGGATGTGCCGTGCGGTTTTGGGAATTTTCTCTACTTCCTGAATGGAAAGGGGTATCAAAACATTCAGGGTATTGATCTGGATTCGAAGCAGGTTGAGCTGGCAAAACTGGTTGGTTTACCAGCCGAGCAGGGTGATGCCTTTCAAATCCTGTCCGGTGAAGGAGCTTCGTTCGATCTGGTTACTTCGCTTGATTTCATAGAACATCTGGATAAAGACAAAGTGCTCGAATTTCTGTCACTCATATACAATGGTCTGAAGCCAGGTGGGACTATAATCCTCAGGGCACCTTGTGGTGACGGGCCGTTTGGAGCCCATGATGCCTGGAACGACCTGACCCATCAGTGGGGTATGACCTCCAATGTTGTACGGACATTGCTTGAAATGCATGGTTTTGAGAACGTGAAAATTCTCGATGAACGGCCGCAACCCGGAAGTATTGTTGATACCGTACGCTGGTTGGTATTCTTTCCTGCGAAAATGATAGCGGATGGATTCTGCATGGCGCTAGGTATGCGCCCTCCTGCAATCTGGACGCGTTCCATGATTGCCATAGGTCACAAGCCGACCACAGCCAAGTGAAAATCCTCTGTGTCTTCGGGCAGTATAACTACGGTGATCCCGAGCGCGGCCTTGGATATGAATATTCTAATTTTATTCCTGCGCTGAAGAACCTCGGGCATGAGGTGCTATTTTTTGAAAGCCTGAATAAATCGAAATACGTTGATTATGCGGATATGAATAGGCAATTGCTGCAGATAGTTGAGGCGGAAAAGCCGGATCTGATCTTCTGTGTGCTGATGACCTACGAAATCTGGCTGGAGACCCTGCAACTTATTCGCGAAGGCAGTAATGCAGCATTAATTCACTGGGCCACTGATGATTCATGGAAGTATGAACAGGCTTCACGTTTTTTGGCGCCGATGTTCGATGTCCATGCAACGACCTACCCCTCAGCTATGGCAAAGGCTAAAAAGGATGGGCTGGATAATGTTGTGCTAAGTCAGTGGGCTGCGGATTCATCCCGTATGGCACCGCCTCTTAATGCGGGACAGTGTCGTTACAAGGTCAGCTTTGTTGGTTCAACGTATGGTAATCGTCAGCAGTGGGTCGAGGATTTAAAGCAGCGCGGTATCCAGGTGGATGCATTCGGATACGGCTGGCCGAATGGACCGGTGGCAGCAGAAGAGATAGCCGTGATTATGCGGGAGTCTCAAGTCAGCCTTAATTTTGGTGATTCAGGTGTGGTGATTGAGGGTGGTAAAGCGGTGCGCAGCCGGCAGATCAAGGCGCGTATATTTGAAGTGACAGGAGCCGGCGGGCTGCTGGCGACCGAGAGTGCTGCCCATCTGGATGCTTTTTTTGTCCCGGGTGAGGAGATCGTCGTATTCAGTGATATCGATGATCTGGTAGAAAAAATTGAATACTTGCTTGCCCATCCGGACAGGCGTGATGCCATAGCGCAGGCAGGGTATGCAAGAACCGAGGCCGAACACAGTTACGAGTCCCGTTTTGAACCGCTGATTAAACAGGCAATGGCACGCAGGGAAATGCGCCCGGCTGCAAAACAAGGTATTGATTTTGATCGCTTTGGCATGATCGAAGCATCACATCGCCCGCATCTGCTGTTGCACCTGCTCAAGCTGATGCTATTGCTCCCTTGTTTGTTGGTATGGGGGAAGCAGCGCGGGCCACGTGCTGCCAGGCGTTTTCTGTTCGAGTTTAGCTGGCGATACTTGGGGAAGAAAACCTATTCTGCTACGAATTGGGCGGGGCGAGTTTTTTACAAAGAGAGTTAAATGCATAGTCTGCTAGCCTTGCAACTAGACGGGAGTTGATATGAATGTTCTGGTATTGGGCGGAAGCGGGTTTATCGGTTCGCATGTGGTGGATCACCTGCTTGCAGCCGGTCACAGGGTGCGTGTGTTTGATCGCGCGCCGGAGCGTTACCGCTCGCCGTTAAAGCAAGTTGAATACAGACTTGGTAGTTTTGACGATACATTTCAGGTGGCCGAGGCACTGCAAGGTATGGATGCTGTATGTCATCTGATCAGTACCACGGTACCCGGAACATCCAATCTCGATCCTGTCGCTGATGTGCAAAGCAACCTGATCAATACACTGTCACTACTTGAGCAGATGAGAAAAAAAAGTTTACGCAGAATACTCTATCTCTCATCCGGCGGTGCAGTTTACGGGAATCCTGAACTCTCTCCTGTCAGCGAAAGCCATTCACTGAATCCGATCAGTTCATACGGCGTTGTGAAGGTCGCTATCGAAAATTACTTGAAAATGTATCAGCAGCTGTATGGGTTTGAACCTATTATCTTGCGCCCATCCAATCCTTATGGCTCCAGGCAGGGACATGCCGGCGTGCAGGGCTTGATCGGAACGTTGCTTGCCAGAGCGCTGGCAGGCGATGCGTTGGAAATCTGGGGCGATGGCTCTGTTGTTCGTGATTACATGCATGTCACCGATCTTGCCCGCTTATCTGTTGCGGCACTGGAGAGTGGGCGTTGCGGCGTGTTTAATGCCGGCAGCGGTCAGGGCCACTCAATTCATGATATTATTGATCAGATCCGTAATGTCACCGATGAACAATTGCAGGTAAGCTACAGTGAAGGTCGCTCCTTTGATGTGAAAGAGGTCGTGCTCGATATCAGTCATGCCAAAGCAGTGTTCGGGTGGCAGCCCGAGATATCGCTGTCCGACGGCATTCACGAACAACTGAAATGGTTGAAGTCGTTGTGATGCGGGTATGTGAATATAACGACTCAGGATTGTTCAGATTATGCAGCCACGCGTAACGATAGCGCTGCCGGTCTATAACGGCGGGGCTACGCTGAAACTCGCAGTCCACTCCGTTTTGCAGCAGAGCTTCACCGACTGGGAGTTGATCATCCTCGATGATGCATCCACAGATAACAGTCTGGAGGTGATGCGTTCCTTTGATGATCCGCGCATCCGTTTGGTGGAAGGGGAGCACAATCTGGGTCTTTCTGCACGCCTGAATATGGCTGTGGATATGGCTTGCGGTGATTACTTTGCCCGCATGGACCAGGATGATATCAGTCTTCCACTTCGATTGGGGAAACAGCTCGGTTACCTTCAGAAACATGGCGAAGTCGACCTTCTGGCAACCAATTATGCAGCATTCAATGATAAACATGAGTGGCGGGGCAAGTTGTCTGTGCGACTGGGGCATGAAGATATTTGTCGCAGCCCGTGGAGCGGCTTCTATATGCCACATCCTACCTGGATGGGTAAACTGACATGGTTTAAAAGACACCGTTACCACAGCTATGCTGATGGCGCTGAAGATCAGAACCTGTTGCTGCGTAGCTATGCCGAAAGCTGTTTTGCCTGTCTTGATGAAGTGTTGTTGGCTTACAGGCAGAATGAGCGTCCACTCAAACACAAGCTGAGAGCCCGGTTCAGGTATGCTCAATCTGCATTTGCTTCTTGTCGGGCGTGTGATGTCTGTCACATGGCGATTAAAGTGTTAATTGTACAGTTGGCCAAGGGCTTTGTGGACATGGTAAGCTCATGGTCCCCTTGGGAGCAAAGGGGACTGGTGCCACTTACAGATGAAGAAACTCGCTATCTTAATAGCGTTATAGAGGACTTAAAATAAACCTTATGGAAACGAAGCTCGCCAGGCACTCTGTCTCGGCAGTATTGCCCTTGTGGGTGGCGTTGTTCTGCTTTGCTACCGTGATGGGGCTGCTCTTTCAGAAATTAATTCTCCCCGCTATCCCTTCCATGCATGCAGGCCTTGGCTTGATGAACAATGATGCAATCTACTTTCATCATGTTGCGGAATTGATGGCTGCCAATATCCAGGCGAACGGATGGAGCTGGGATGCTATCTGGCCGCATGCACAGGGGGCGACGGGAAACGTGGTTGTACTTGCCATAGTGTATGCACTGTTTGGCGCCGACCCCTCACTGATTTTGCCCGTTAATGCTGCGCTGCATGCCACTTCAGGCATTCTACTCCTGCTGATCGTGCAGCTGCTTTGCCCGGGCAGGATAGGCCAGGCTGCCGGTATTGTCGCGGCCACGCTGTTTGTGATCCTGCCTTCGGGTCTGAACTGGTACGCACAGGTGCATAAGGATGGATATGCGATCGCAGGCACGCTGCTAGTATTGTATGCGTGGCTGCGTTTTTTCTATCACCATACAGGTGCGCGCTCTGTTGCAATCTTTATTTTGGCCAGCCTTGCAGGTGTTGCGCTAATTCTGTTTGTGCGCCCCTACAATACCGTTTTTCTGACGCTGGCAACGACCCTGTGGCTGGTTGCCGTTGCCACACTTGCCCTGCTTCGCTCCGAGTTTCGGAACAGGAAGAGGTATTTATTTGTTTCGATTGGTGTCTGGTTGTTGTTTGCAATACTTGCAGCCACATATGGCCATAGCGCGGCGCAGGACTCTAATGCTTACAGTCATTGGAGCGGAGCATCCCAATCTGAGGCTGAGGTTTGTACAAAATGGCACTGGCAATCCAGCTCCCTGCTACCGGCTTCGCTGGAAAAATATGCTGAAACTGCTGCCAGAACGCGCGCAGGGCTTATATGTGCGCATTTTGATGCCTCATCCAACATTGACCGGGAACGCTTGCCACGCAGTGTCAGCGAGATTGTCGCCTATATGCCGCGCGTATTTGCCGTTTCTCTGCTTGCCCCATTTCCCGATATGTGGTTTCCAATGAGTGCCACGCGCCTGGTGGGCGCGCTGGAGATCTTGATCTGGTATCTGCTTATTCCCGGTTTTTTTCTGGCAATCAGATATTATGGCTCACAAGGGATGGCCCTCTGCCTGCTCTTTGCGCTCTGTTATCTTGCCATTTATGGTTTTACCATAGGCAATGTGGGAACCCTGCACAGAGTTCGTTATCCATTTCTGTTGCTGTTCATGGCCATTGGGTTGCTTGGCTGGGCCGGCCTGATTGCAAAAAGTCGTTTGTATCAAGAACGAATAAAAGGCTGGTTAACCACTGATCGAGGTAACATTATTTCGATTGAAGAGGTGTTGGCAACCGTGGCTGACAGCGATAAGGCTGAATCGAATAGCTCTCTGAGAAAGAAAGCTATTGGTGGAGGCATACTTGTTTCAGCTATTACAATGCTCTCATTTCTAGGATTCTTTTTTCGCGATGTCCTGATGGCGCATCAATTCGGCATCAGTGAGCAGATGGATGCTTTTTTTGTAGCCATGCTGATCCCGATGTTTATGGTCAATGTGTTTGGCCAGTCTTTCGGCTCGGCAAGTGTCTCCCTGTATATGCGTGAACGTCAGCAGGGGGAGAGTCACGGGGCGGATGTGGTTCGCCGCCTCTCTTATATGATAACATTGTCGCTGCTGGCACTGAGTCTATTGCTAGCACTACTTGCGCCTGTAGTGCTACCCTTGCTGGGCTGGAACTTTTCTGCCGATACGATTGAACTGTCACGCTATCTTTTATATGGTGCACTCCCCCTGTTGTTGTTCAGCGGCATGGTTGTGCTGGGTAATGCCATACTTAGTGCTCGCATGCACTTTTCGGTGCCGGCTTGGTCGCAGGCGGTTGTGCCGATATTCGCCATAGCAGCACTGCTGGTTGCAGGAGAGAAACTGGGCATTGCTGCAGTGCTGATCGGCATGGTACTTGGCCAGCTTGTAAACCTTGTTCTGGTGCAGATCTATCTCAAACGTGACCGCTTGAGCGTCATGCCGAAGCGGAACCGGGAGATCACCCTGCCCGAAGGTAGTAAGAAACTGTTTCTCTCGCTCGTGATGGCGGCGATATTTTTGCAGATCTCATTGCTGATAGATAATGGCATGGCTTCCAGCCTGGAGGTTGGCAGCGTCGCCTCGCTCGGTCTGGGCTATAAAGTAGTTTTTTTTGTCACCGGTGTCATTGGTACCGGCATTTCGATGGTGTTGCTACCATATTTTGTGAGTTTTATCGTAAAACGGGATGTCATTTCTGCAAACAGAGAGCTGTCGGTGCTGATGTCACTGGCAACAATGCTCGGTATGATCACCAGTGTGACTGTATATTATGCTGCCCCCCCGATGATACGGTTGCTGTTTCTTGGCGGAGAGGTTGACGTTCAGGATATCAATACGGTGATTCGGGTCATACATATGGGCATATTGCAGGTGCCATTTTTTGCCTGTCAGCTGATCCTGATTAAGTATGCGACCGCTTCGCATGATAACAGGTCAATTCTTGTCTCTGCGGTTGTCGGTACGGTTGTAAACATAGCCCTTAATTATATTCTGATGCAACGCATGGGCGTAAGCGGTATTGCTGCTGCAACGACCCTCTCTATGTTCTGTAGTGCAGCAGTGTTGTTATGGATGGTTCATCGTCAGGGCAATATGTCATGGCTGGATGTGTTGCTCTCCGGTCTGGTATGGATTCTGTTTTTAACCATGATGTTGTGTATCCATTTTCAGAGTTACTCCGGCGTGGTTGTCTCTGTCATTGCTATGTTACTGGCGAGCTTTATATTGAACTTTGAAAAGGCATCGATAAATAGCAAGCCTGCTTAGGGGCGTCTGAACAAGAGCAGCTGCATATCTGTTCAGAACGTTACAACTTCTATCTGGGTGAATGGGTGATAAAACGAATCTGTATTGTGGTTGCAAGCGAAATGACCGTAAAAGCGTTCCTGAAGCAGCAGATCATTGCGTTAAGTGAACGTTATGATGTGACGCTTGTTGTGAATACCCAACAAGCAGATTTTGCCGGGCAGAATGATTTGCAGGTCAAAGTTATCCCCCTTGCCATAGAGCGGGCTATTAATCCGGTGGCTGATTTGCGGGCGCTGTTTCAATTGATTCGCTTGTTCCGCACGCACAGGTTTGATCTTGTGCATTCGGTGACGCCGAAGGCTGGGTTGCTTGCCATGTTGGCAGCAAAGGTGGTTGGGGTACCCTTCCGTATTCACACGTTTACAGGTCAGGTTTGGGCAACAAGGCAGGGTTTTCCCCGGCTGTTATTGAAGATGATGGATCGCTTGCTAGCCGTGTCGGCGACACACTTGCTGACGGACAGCTTTACTCAGCGACAGTTCCTGATCGATCAGGGCATCTCTGGCAGCGAGAAATTGATAGTGCTGGCCGATGGCTCTATCAGTGGAGTGGATACCGACAGGTTCATGCCGGATAGCAGTGTCCGTTCTGACATGCGCAGGCAACTGGACATCTGCGAAGGTGATGTGCTTCTGCTGTTTCTGGGACGGTTGAATCGCGATAAAGGCGTTCTTGATCTGGCCGCGGCATTTGCCACGGTTGCTGTGAATCTGCCCCGATTGCATCTGCTTCTCGTCGGCCCGGATGAAGGCGGATTGCAGATGATTGTGAAAACAACCTGTGCTGAATACCTCCAGCGCGTTCATTTTATCGATTATACCGACAAACCCGAATCCTGTTTTGCGGCAGCCGATATATTCTGTTTGCCAAGCTACAGGGAAGGCTTTGGTAGCGTTATTATTGAGGCGGCAGCATGCGGCATACCTGCGATCGGTTCGAGAATATACGGGATATCTGATGCGATCAGGGAAGGGGAGACAGGCCTGCTGTTCGAAGCGGGCAATACCGACCAATTGGCCGCTACTATTGAAGTGATGACCACCGATTCGGCGTTGCGCAGTCAGCTGGGAAAAACCGCATTTGAACGCGCGCGTGATGATTTTCCGACGAAACGACTGGTTCAGGCATGGCTGGATTATTATGATGGACTGCAATGAAACGTTTGTTTGATCTTGTGGCCGCAATCAGTGGCCTTTGTCTGTTGTGGCCGATGCTGCTGCTGTTGGTACTACTGGTGAGAATCAAGCTGGGCTCTCCGGTGCTGTTCAGGCAACAGAGGCCGGGGTTGCATGGACGGCCGTTTTATATTTACAAGTTTCGCAGCATGACCGATGCAAAGGATGCTGCCGGTCAGCTACTGCCGGATGCTGACCGGTTAACCGCATTCGGTGTTTTTTTACGCAGGTTCAGTCTGGATGAGTTACCGCAGCTGATTAATGTGATCAAGGGCGATATAAGCCTTGTTGGACCAAGAGCGCTATTAATGGAGTATCTGCCGCTCTATGACACCGATCAGGCACGGCGCCATGATGTGCGGCCGGGAATCACCGGTTGGGCCCAGGTGAATGGCCGTAATGCTATCAGCTGGGAAGAAAAATTTGCCTATGATATATGGTATGTGGAGCACCACTCTTTTCTGCTTGATCTGAAAATACTCTGGATGACGTTGTTGAAAGTGGTGCGTTCAGAGGGAGTGGCGCAGTCCGGCCATGCAACGATGGAAAAATTCCGGGGGAATTCCAGATGAATCAGTTGCTCATTCTTGGGGCTGGCGGACATGGCAAGGTGATGGCTGAAGCAGCAGAAGCGGCAGGTGCGTGGCAACATATCGCGCTGCTGGATGACCGACATGCCTTGCTTGACGGTACGCTGCGCTGGCCGGTGCTGGCGAGCATCGAAGAGGCTGGGCGTTTTGTCTCTGAATATTCACATGCCATTGTGGCTGTGGGTGATAGCAGACGACGAATGGCATGGCTTAATCAGCTGAGTAGTTTCGGTTTTCTGATTCCCACGCTGATCCATCCGGCTGCATGGGTTAGCCCCTCGGCATCACTGGGTGAAGGCAGTGTCGTGATGGCCAATGCTACGCTACAGGCGGATATCCGCCTGGGGCGCGGATGCATTGTGAATACAGGTGCAAGTATCGACCATGATTGCAGCATAGGTGACGGTGTGCATATCTGTCCGGGAGCAAGCCTTGGTGGTGAAGTAATGATCGGCCATGGTAGCTGGCTCGGTATCGGCTGCGCGGTGATTCAAGGTGTGCGTATCGGCGGGAAAGTGACCGTCGGGGCGGGGGCCGCAGTGATTAGTGACATTGGAGAAGGTCTGACCGTTGTCGGTGTGCCGGCAAGAGAGATCTCCCGAGGGATGAAATGACTATGGGGTTTCCTGTGTGGCCTGAATATGCCGAGGATGAGATTGCAGCGGTTGAAGCAGTTTTACGGTCGGGTAAAGTAAATTACTGGAGCGGTGATCAGGGCAGTTGCTTTGAGCGGGAGTTTGCAAGCTATGTTGGCACTGCATATGCCATTGCTCTGGCCAACGGCACGCTGGCGCTGGAAGCTGCGCTCTATGCGCTGGCTATCGGAGAGGGAGATGAGGTGATTGTGCCGGCTCGAACCTTTATCGCTACAGCCAGTAGCGTGGTGATGTGCGGAGCCACACCGGTGGTGGCTGATATTGATCCGCGCAGCGGTAATCTGACACTGGAAACTATTGATGCCGCCCGCACCGAAAAAACAAAGGCGATCATTGTTGTACATCTTGGCGGCTGGCCATGTGAGATGCCTGCGGTGATGGCTTATGCTGAACTGCACGGCCTGAAGGTCATCGAAGATTGCGCACAGGCGCATGGTGCTGAAATCAATGGGCGAAAAGTAGGTTCATTCGGTCATGCCTCAGCCTTTTCATTCTGTCAGGATAAAATCATCTCCACCGGTGGTGAAGGTGGCATGCTGGTGACAAACGATCCGGATATATGGCATAAAGTGTGGTCATTGAAGGATCATGGGCGTGATTATGATGCGGTGTTTCATTGCGAACATGAACCAGGCCATCGCTGGCTATGTACCACTTTCGGAACCAACTGGCGACTGACTGAAATGCAATCAGCCATTGGCCGTATCCAGTTACAGAAATTACCCGGGTGGCTGGCCATCAGACGATCTCATGCCACGATGTTGATTGATGGCTTGGCAGGGGTTGCGGGGTTGAATGTGCATTCTCCGGATAAAGGCGTGCTGCATGCCTGGTACCGGTTTTATGCATGTATCGATGCAGGCCTGCTACGGGAGGGCTGGAATCAGGATCGTATTATTGAAGCGATTGTTGCTGAAGGTGTGCCCTGTTTTCATGGTAGTTGTTGCGAGATTTATCGGGAGGCAGCTTTTGACGACTTGCCGGACGATCGTTACCCGCTGCCCAATGCACATCTTGCTGCCCGTGCCAGCCTGGCGCTGTTGCTGCACCCGACGTTGAAGGAAAAAGATATTGAGAGAACAATTGCAGTAGTGAGGAGTGTGTTTGAACGTGCAGTGGCCTGATGTTTTTCCAGCATGGCAGGGGACTAAATCCTTAGCACTGATTCTGTTGTGTATGGCCATGCTCTGCTTTCCATTTTCAGTTGCAGCAACCAATGTCGCCCTCGGCTTGATGCTGGCGACAGGAGTGCTAACCGGGCTCTGGTGGCAAGGTGTGGCTGCATTATGGCATGGTTACAGGGTATTGAGCCTGGCGATAGCAGCTTATCTTGGCCTGGTTATCATTGGACTGTTGTGGAGTCTCGACCCGGCCTGGGGTATGAAGATTCTTGGCCGGCACTGGTTCTGGATGATTCTTCCGGTCATCGTGATGTTACTATCGGATGTAAAGAACAGGTCAATATTATTATTTTTCGTCTCGCTGGGCCTGTCCCTTAATCTGATCTACTGCGTACTGCAGATATTTGATGTTGTATCAATCACATTGGTAGGTGGATCATCCTCAAGCAATCCTACCGGACATATCGGCCATACCAGCTTCGGATTTATCTATGGGATTTGGGCCGCATGGCTGCTGCATACGGGGTTGCTCTGCCGTAATAAACTGAGCTGGTTGCTATGGGGGCTGGCTTCATGGGCAGTAGTGATGGTGTTTCTGGCTCAGGGGAAAAGCGGATATATTGTTACGCTGGTGGTCGTATTGTTTGTCGCGATCAGGTGGTTACATGAAACTGGAGGCAGGAGGATGTTTGTAATATTGGCATCTGTGCTGCTTCTACTGTTCATGGCATTGGCGCTGGGGCCAGGAAAGGAACGTGTAGTGGGCACTTGGCAGGCACTTACAGGTACCGTACAGAAGCAGTTGAATACGGATGAGATTGTAGCTGTTTCTTCCGCCACGGCGCGTATGGAGTGGTGGAAAATGAGCTACCATATCTGGCTTGAACAGCCGCTTATGGGCGTGGGAACCGGTGGCTTCCCGAAAGCGGTGGTTGATTGGCAGGCCACCCATATCGACGAAGGTGAATTTGCAGTGGCACTGGTACATCCGCATAATCAATACCTGTTGGTGATGGTGCGTTGGGGGGTGATTGGCTTAGTCTTATTGCTGGCGCTGCTCTACTTCTGGATTCGTGCGGGGGCAGCCCGTTCGTGGCAGCATTCAGTAGCGATGCCTCTGGTTACCCTGACAGGGGTCGCCCTACTCGTGCATGGCTTGTCATCATCGAGTCTGGAAGAGCATTTCTCAACAATTTTTGCACTTGTACTGGCAGGGACAGGGCTCTCCGAAAACATCTTCTCTGATGACGCTGCCTAGCTGGTAGGGCTGAAACAATCGATACCTGCTTGCCACGCAATTTATTTTTCCTGCTATAATAGTTTGGCTGCTGGCCGCCGGTTTCGGGGCAACAGCTATTTTAATGTGCAGGAGGAAAATATGAAATTGAGAGCTGTGATGGCCTCATTTTTTCTTGCTATGATGATTGTAACTGCACCGGCTATTGCCGGTGATCAAATGGTGGATATTAATACTGCTACGGTTGAACAACTACAGGTTGTCAGCGGTATTGGTGAGAAAACTGCCATGGCAATTGTTGCATATCGTGATGAATTCGGGGCATTTAAATCAGTGGATGAACTGGTTCACGTCAAGGGTATCGGTGAGAAAAAACTGGCCGGGATAAGGAAATTTCTGCAAGCAGGGAAACAGGATGGTGAACAGAACCAACTGGATTAGATAAACTGGCGCGGCAATTATCAGGATAGAGATTGCCGCGTCTTCATTTTTATGAAGCATAGGCTACTATGAGTAAGCTTCTTTCCCTGAGAAATCGCTGGCTGGTGATTGCACACGATCTGCTGTGGATACCACTGGCCATCTGGGCATCCTTCTGGTTGCGTTTCAACCTGAGTGAGGTGCCGCCAATCTACCTGCAGCCGCTGCACCTGCTGATTACGATTTCTATACCATTGCAACTACTCGTTTTCTGGTATTTCGGCCTCTATCGGGGCATCTGGCGCTTTGCTTCTATTCCCGATCTGCTGCGCATCCTTCAGGCTGTGCTTGCCGGTGTGCTGCTCAGTTTTATTCTCATGTTTGTGCTGCAGCGACTGGAAGGGATCCCACGTTCCGTGCTGGTACTCTATCCGGTGATTCTGGTGATGGGGCTGGCTACGCCCCGGCTGTTTTATCGCTGGCTGAAGGATCGACATTTGAACCTGAAAGTTTCTGAGCGCAAGCGCGCACTGCTGATCGGTGCCGGTCAGGCCGGCGAACTGCTGGTGCGCGATCTGCTGAAGTCCGGACCATATGTGGTGGCCGGTTTCTTGGATGATGCCGAGCGCAGGCAGGGGCAGGAGATTCATGGCGTACGTGTGATCGGTAAGCTTTCCGACCTGGAAAAGGTGGTCAGTCGCCATGGTGTAGAGGTGGTGCTGCTGGCCATTCCATCGGCATCGCATCAGACCATTCAGTCTGTTGTGCGGCGTTGCCAGCAGATGCATGTGCAGTGCCGGATTTTGCCATCGGTTGCCGAACTGGCCGATGGCCGGGTGGAGGTGTCGCGCCTGAGATCCGTGCAGATTGAAGACCTGCTTGGACGTGATACGATCGAGCTGGATTATGCAGGTATTCATCAGCTGATTGCAGGGCAGACGGTGCTGGTTACCGGAGCCGGCGGATCAATCGGTTCCGAGTTGTGCCGGCAGATTTTACATCAGAAGCCTGCGGCGCTGCTGCTGCTCGATCATGGCGAATTCAATCTCTACACGATTGATCTTGAGCTGAAACCGGCAGGGGAACAGTCGGGCGTCGCGGTCTCCGCCATTCTTGGCGATATTCGCGATGAAGTGCGCATGCGCTGGCTTATCGAGCATTTCCGGCCAGCCATTATATTTAATGCCGCGGCCTATAAACATGTACCTCTGGTCGAAGAGAATCCGGCCGAAGGTATCAAAACCAACGTGCTGGGTACCTGTCAGCTGGCTGATCTGGCGGTCGAGTTCGGCGTAAAGAAATTTGTACAGGTCTCCACCGATAAGGCGGTGAATCCGACCAATGTTATGGGGGCCTCCAAGCGTACGGCGGAAATTTATTGCCAGAACCTGAATCGCAGAGCAGAGACAACCGCCTTTATCACGACCCGTTTTGGTAATGTGCTGGGCTCTGCAGGTTCTGTGGTGCCTCTGTTTCGCAAGCAGATAGAGGCTGGTGGGCCGGTCACTGTGACGCATCCGGATATTACCCGTTATTTCATGACCATACCGGAAGCGGTCAGCCTGATTCTGCAGGCGGGCAGTATGGGCCATGGCGGCGAGATATTCGTACTTGATATGGGCAAGCCGGTGAAGATTGTGGAGCTGGCAGAACAGATGATCCGCCTGACAGGGCTAGAGCCGGGTCACGATATCGAAATCCGGTTTACGGGTTTGCGGCCGGGTGAAAAGTTGTATGAGGAGTTGTTCCATGACTCTGAAAAGCTTGCGGCTACAGGACATGCGAAGATCATGCTATCCGGCAGTCGTGAGGTGGATTGGCAGCTTATGCAGCAGGGCTTGCAGAGCCTGCGTGAAGCCTGTGCAACGCGTGATATCAACCTGCTGCATCGTAACCTTAAACAGCTGGTGCCGGAATTTTCATCCGGGTTGCTCAAGGATGGAGCGAGCTGAAGCCGCAGGCGCCTGTGCTATGCATTGAGGTTGCTGTATTTTCTCCGCTGCCGGGTTGCTTCAGCTATAGCTGGCCGCCTGAGTTCGGTGAAGCGGTTGTCGGCATGCGTGTACAGGTGCCATTTGGCAACGGTACCCGAACCGGTGTGGTGCTGCGTTTGTCTGAAACCATGCCTGACAATGTTGAGCTCAAGCCGGTGGCAGACCGGCTGGACAGAGAGCCGCTGTATGATGCTGCACGCGTGCAGTGGGTGGAAAGGGTACGGCGCTATTATCTGTCCAGCCAGGGTGATGCGTGGCAGACGGTACTGGCATGGGCGGCACATGATCAGGTGCGCTCCTATCGCTGTCCCGATGTTGCGGTGCTGGCCGCGGCAGAGCCTGCTCTGGCCGCGGCCTTCAGCAACAGGCGAGCGCTATCACTGAAAACCATTGCAGCCAGAGTTGAGCCCTGTGCACTGCGCCATAGCCTTAATGCCGCCTGTCAGGCGGGTGTGCTTGAAGAGGTGATCCACGAGCCACTATTGCAGCAGAATGAAAACACGCCGCCACCCCTTACCCTGACGGATGCGCAGGCAGCTGCTTTGCAGTCGCTGGTTGATGCGCGTGGTTTTCAGCCATTTTTGCTCTTTGGACGTACCGGCTCCGGTAAAACCGAGGTCTATCTGCGAGCAGCAACCCGGTCGATCAGCCGTGGTGGCCGGGTGCTGGTGCTGGTGCCGGAGATCGGCCTGACACCGATGTGGATAGCGCGCTTGCAATCGCGCTTTGCGCGTGTGGCGGTATGGCACTCGGCTCTAAGCGAGCGGGACCGGCTGGCGGTGCGCCAGCATCTGGCCCAGACGGATATCCTCATCGGTACGCGCTCGGCGCTGTTTCTGCCGTTGCCGGATCTGGCGATGATCGTTGTGGATGAGGAGCACGATAACAGCTTCAAGCAGCAGGATGGCATGGCCTACTCGGCTCGTGACATGGCTGTACTGCTGGCGCAGCAGCTGGATATTCCGATTGTACTCGGATCGGCCACACCCAGCCTGGAGAGCTGGCGGCAGGCCCAGACGGGGCTTTATAAGCGCATTGACCTGCCCTCCCGGATTGCCGATCACACGCAACAGATCAAGCCGGAGATTATCGATATGCGTGTTGTCGACGGGCCTGTGTCACCGGCCCTTCTCGCAGCCATGCAGCAGACTCTGGCTGCCGGTGATCAGGCTATTCTCTTTCTCAACAGACGCGGTTACTCCCCATCCCTGCAATGTACGGCCTGTGGCGATGTACCGCAGTGCCCGGCCTGCTCTTTGAGCCTGACACTGCACCGGCGGGCCGGCCAATTGCGCTGTCACAGTTGTGGCTTCATCCGGCGCGTACCGCGCTCATGCGAGAGTTGCGGTGAAGCGGCACTAATGCCGATGGGTGAGGGTACGGAAAGGATCGAGGAGTGGCTGCAGGAGCATCTGCCCACGCTGCGCTTCTCCCGCTTTGATCGGGATGTGGTGACCAGTCATGCGCGCCTGAGCGAGATTCTGGCGGCATTTGAAAGCCGTGAGCTCGATTGCTTGCTGGGTACTCAGATGCTGGTTAAGGGCCATGATTTTCCACATGTCACGCTGGTCGGTGTCATCAATGCGGATCAGGGTATGAATATGCCGGACTTCAGGGCAGGGGAGCGCTGGTGGCAGCAGATGACGCAGGTGACCGGACGTGCAGGCCGCGGTGAAAAAGCCGGCCGTATGCTGATCCAGACGCGTATGCCGGAGGCGGCATGGCTGACGCGTATTGCCGAGGCGCAAGCCGAAGCGACCATGACGGCTGAGCTGGAGTTGCGTGAGATGTTGCAGTATCCGCCATTTGCACGCTGGGTGCGGGTGGTGTTTTCCGCCATGCGGGCAGAGCGGGCCGATCAGGCTGCCACGGCCTTTGCCGAGAGTTGCCGTACTATTCCGGAGCTGATGGTGAGTGGCCCCATGCCTTGTGTGATGGAGCGGCTGGCCGGGCGTTTCCGCTTCGAAGTGCTGCTGCGTGACACTACGCGTCAGCTGTTGCCATGGAAGTTGATGCCGGTGCTGGAATCGCTGAAGATTCCATCCGGCGTGCGTCGCCGCGTGGATGTGGATCCGCAAGATATGATGTGAACCCGTCCTGGGTTCACACCCTTCGGGCAGCCTGAAGGCTGTCCAATCCGGCTGTCCTGCCGGATTGTGATGTGAGTCCATGTATGGGGCTACACCCGTAGGGCGCGCTAAAGCGCGTCCACCATTGTGCAGGAGAGCACAATGGCACGCCCAAGCGTCCTGCAAGGGTGGCGCACATGGATGTGCGCCATGAATGTTCTATCCTGAAAAATTGTGATGCAGGCACTTCGTGTGCCTACACCCGCAGGGCGCACCTATGGTGGGTCAATCTGAAGTCGCTCTATCGCGTAGCGGGATAGGTCGCTACTTGCTCCTGCCGGATTGTGATGTAAGTATTGTTTTCACCGCAGAGTAAGGCAAATTGTTTGTCTTTAACGCGTAATGAAACAGTGAGCATATCGTCATGAAGCCAGCTTTCCCACGGATAACTATAGGAATGCTTTTCCGCTGTCTCCTTTTAGTCCCCTGCGGTGAAAGCTTTTGACTGTGTGTCTAAACGTTGAAGCGGAAGTGGAGGACATCGCCGTCCTGAACGACGTACTCCTTGCCTTCGAGGCGCATCTTGCCCGCTTCCTTGCATTTGGCCTCACCACCGAGCGTGACGAAGTCATTATAGGTAATGGTTTCCGCGCGGATGAATCCCTTTTCAAAGTCATTGTGGATTACGGCAGCCGCTTTCGGCGCGGTATCGCCGCGATGAATAGTCCACGCGCGTACTTCCTTGACGCCGGCCGTGAAGTAGGAGATCAGATCCAGCAGTGTATAGGCCTCGCGGATCACTGTGTTCAGGCCGGGCTCGGAAAGGCCGAGGTCACTGAGGAACTCGAGCTTTGACTCTGCATCCATCTCAGTCAGCTCAGACTCGATCTGGGCGGATACCACAGCTACGCGGGCACCCTCTTCAGCGGCAAAGCCGCGTACTTTTTCAACATATGCATTGCCATCGGGCAGCGAGCCATCATCGACATTGGTAATGTAGAGAACCGGCTTGCCGGTCAGCAGCCACAGATCCTTCAGCTTTGCCACTTCGTCTGTGCTCAGCTTCTGACGGCGTACGGTGATACCGTCTTCCAGTGCCTTGAGCACCTTCACTTGCAGATCAAGCAGGGCCTTGGCTTCCTTGTCACCACTCTTGCATAGTTTTTCCGTGCGTTGCGTAGCCTTCTGGACAGTCTCCATATCCTTGAGCATCAGTTCGGTATCAATAATCTCAATATCGGAAAGCGGATCAATTTTACCAGCCACATGCGTGACGTTCTCATCGTCAAAGCAGCGTACGACATGCGCGATGGCGGAGCATTCACGGATATTGGCCAGGAATTTATTGCCTAAACCCTCACCGCTTGCCGCACCGGCAACGAGACCGGCGATGTCGACAAACTCAACCACGGCGTGCTGCATGGCCTGCGGTTTAACAATGGCTGCCAGTGCATCCATGCGTGTGTCCGGAACAGGTACGATGCCGACATTCGGATCGATTGTGCAGAACGGGTAGTTGGCAGCTTCCGCACCACCGCCGTTCAGTGCGTTAAACAGGGTGGATTTACCAACGTTCGGCAGACCAACAATTCCAATACTCAGTGCCATGATGCTAACCTCATTTTTTTTACCACAGTGCTATCCGCGCAGAGGGACAGCGCCGATTGCTTCTCTGTGGTGAATTATTTTGGCTGTAACGCCAGGTGAATGCGGTTGGCCGCTTGCGGCAGCTCTCCGTTTAAAATGGTATCGATCTCGTTAAGCAGTGCGGCAAAGACGCGCGCCTCATCGGCCCGATCGCCTTCTTCCGCGCGGCCCAGAACCCACGGTGTGATGTCGCCGTGAGCAGGTCTGCCAATGCCTATTTTGGCGCGTGCATAGTTGCTGTCCGGCAGGTGCTGGTTGATGGAGCGCAAACCATTATGGCCGCCGTGGCCACCGCCGTGTTTCAGGCGCAGTTTGCCGACAGGCAGATCCAGATCATCATAAACAACAATGATCTGATCCGATGGCACTTGATAATAGCGGGCCATTGCTGCCACCGACTCACCGCTGTTGTTCATGAATGTCTGCGGTTTTACCAGTAGTACACGCCCGTCATTTCTGTTCCACGTGGCGGTTTCAGCATGAAAACGAGGGGCCGCGTCAAAACGCAGCCCCTCTGATTTCGCTAGCAGATCGAGAAAACGAAAGCCGATATTGTGGCGTGTTTCTTCGTATTTCCCACCGGGATTTCCCAGTCCGACAAGCAGTTTCACGATGGCCGATTAAGCCTCGGCTTCGCCTTCTGCTACATCTACATCATCAGAAGTATCTACTTTCTGCGCTGAAACATTCAGGATGGTAAAGTTGACTTCATGATGAACGACCGCGCCTTCTGGCAGGGTAATGTCATCAATATGGACGGTGTCGCCGATTTCAAGGCCGGCGCAGTCAATTTCGATATGGGCAGGAATAGAGTCGGCACGGCTGGTTACTTCCAGGCTATGGCGAATCAGGTCAACCAGGCCACCCTGGGCAACGCCCGGGCACTTGTCTTCGTTGATGGCAACAACAGGTACGTCGATAGTGACGTTATCACTGGATGATACACGCAGAAAATCCAGATGAGTTACGGTATCCTTGATCGGATCCCACTGCGTATCCTTGAGCATGACAGTGTTCTTGCCGCGTGAGCCCTTTACTTTCACTTCGAGCATGGATGTGTGGAACTCTTCTTTATCCAGCATGTTGCTGATGGCAAAGAACTCCATGGAGATAGACAGGTCCGGCTTGCCGCCGCCATAAATAATACCCGGAATCTTTCCGGCACGGCGCAGACGGCGTGATGCGCTGCGGCCACTTGTTTCGCGAAGATCAGCTTCGACAATAAAATCAGACATGTTGTCCTCCAGTAATGCACCGTCGGGTTATCCCGGGGCGGCGTGCGCTATTAGACAGCCAGCTTGTATCAGCCCTGCTGCGCGCGGTCGCGCACTCTAGTGCCGGCCAACCAAATGTCCATGCGGTTTTTTGCTTCTTCTTCAGTGGGTTGTCTGGGTCACCCAGATTTATGCAGGTTCATGGCCCTTGGCGGCGCTGTTGCTGAGCGGCCGACAGCGATGATTGATTCTATGCGAATGATGCGTTCATCGCCTGCATGCAATCAGACGATTATACGCTTACTCGTAGAGACTGCTAATAGAGCGGGCATCATAGATGCGACTGATGGCTTCGCCCATCAGTGGAGCAATGGTAATGATGCGTACTTTCTCGGTTTTCATGATTTTCGACGGTTGCAGGATGCTGTCGGTGATCACCAGCTCATGCAGCTGGGATTTTTTCAGCCGGTCAGCGGCGGGACCTGAGAGCACGCCGTGTGATGCATAGGCGCTGACCTTGGTCGCACCACGTTCCAGCAATGCATCGACAGCACTGCACAGGGTGCCGGCAGTATCCACCATGTCATCGATCAGAATACAGTGTTTACCTTCAACGTTACCGATGATGTTCATCACTTTTGCCACATTCGGGGCAGGACGACGTTTGTCCACGATAGCCATATCCACATGCAGTCGGCTGGCCAGCGCGCGGGCGCGTACCACGCCGCCAACATCCGGAGATACAATCATCACATCATCCATGCTGTTTTTTTCCTGAATATCCTTGGCAAACAACGGGATGGCAAAGATATTATCCACCGGGATATCAAAGAAGCCCTGAATCTGGGTGGCATGCAAGTCCATCGTCAATACGCGTGTGGCACCGGCGCGGGTAATCAGGTCGGCCACCAGCTTGGCGGAGATCGGCGTGCGCCCGGCACTCTTTCGATCCTGACGTGCATAACCGAAGTACGGGATGACTGCACAGATATTACGTGTGGAAGCTCGCTTGGCCGCATCAATGAAGATCAGTAGCTCCATCAGGTTGGCGTTGGCCGGCTTGCTTGTGCTCTGGATGAAAAATGCATCGTGGCCGCGGATGGTCTCCCTGATTTGCAGGAAAATTTCACCATCGGAAAAACGTTCGAAATAGAGATCGCCCAACGGGTGGCCGATATGATTACAGATATTCTCTGCCAGTGGCGGGTTCGATGTGCCGGAAAAAAGCCGAAGCTTCTGGTGAATCATCGGTAATCACTCCTGTTGTGGTGCGTCTGTCCTTTCTCGCACACAGGGTCTGTGTGCGTGCTGCCTGGCTGGGACGGCAGGATTCGAACCTGCGCGTGACGGGATCAAAACCCGCTGCCTTACCGCTTGGCTACGTCCCAGTATAGTGGTAGTCGGCTTACAAGCCAGCTACCGGTGATCTCATGTCAACAATTGCACCGGATGTCGGCTGCAAATGCTGCCGGTATGCGTCCAACTTGCCAGATGTTGCGTTTGCAATGTCTGCGCAATATCCGCTGCCTGTTGAGGGTTGCGAAACAGCCCGATACAGGCCGAACCGCTACCACTCATCCATGCCTGATCACTGTGCTGCCGCATCTGTGCGAGCAGATGGGCCAGTGGCTGACTCATGCTGCATGCGGATGCTTCCAGATCGTTATGGCCGAGGTCATCAATACCGCGGCGGATGGTATCCACCCCCTCAGGGCCGGTCAATGCAGGATGCACGCTGTCAAAATGTTTGAAAACAGCGGCGGTGGAGAGACCGCTGCCCGGCCATGCCAGCAGCATGGTCTGATCCGGCAGTGGCAAAGGGTAATCACACAGGCGCTCACCGATGCCGCGCGCAATGCTTGCCTTGCCATACAGAAAGCAGGGAATATCGGCACCAAAGGGGGTGGCAAAGCCAATCATCTCATCCCTGCTGATATTGATGTCCCAGAGTTTGTTGGCTGCCATCAGGGCTGTGGCGGCATCGGATGAGCCGCCCCCCAATCCAGCCTGTTCGGGGATCTGTTTGTCGATATGAACTGCCAGCCCCTGTTTGATGCCATGGCGCAGTTTGAATGCAGTCAGTACGCGGTGCACCAGATTGGCTTCACCACCCAGATGCGGACGGGAGCAACTGACACTGATCTGCTCACCAGACGTGAAGTGCAGCTGATCGCTGGCCTCGCTGAAAGCGAAAGCAGTATCCAGCTCATGCATGCCGTCGCTCCTGATGCGGGTGATGGATAGATAGAGATTGATTTTTGCCGGCGCCGGCAGTGTCAGTTCAATCATTGGATGATCAATGTTGCTTTGCGGCCGTGTGCGATATCGCTCATCAGCAGTCGCTGGTTATCAGCGTACCAGTGCAGGCGGATCAGGTTGCCGCCGCGCCTGCTCTCCCATTGGTTCTGCCCGTGGGCGTGGAAGTCGGCAGGCATCTGCCCGCTCAGAATGGCGGCGAGACGCGCGGGGTGTATGAATATACCGTGTTCTGCCAGCTGTGCGGTTGTGATCGAGCGCCACGCATTGCTGCTGCCATCTCGTATATACATCAACCGGCCTTGCCAGCGAAATTCAATCACGGTATTGCTGGCAGCATGGGTAAGTCGCAACGTACCGTGAGCGGCTGTGGGTGCATCCCAGTCCACCAGTACCTGCCAGCGATGTGCCGGCTCAATAACAATCAGACGGGCTGAAAAGGTGCTGAATGGTCCTATGCTGCTTCTGTGTGTCCTCTCTGTTATCGGCGTGGCGCAGCTAGCCAGAAACAGCGCAGTGAGCAGATAAATCAGCCACTGTAGATGGCTAGAACGAGGATTCAGGCGCATCTGTTTCTCACGCTGACAGAGGAGAGAGCGATCACGGTTTGATTGCCGGCAGACCATCATGCATTTTTTGTTCAATCAGGTGCGGGTGCTCTGATTTCAGCTCCAGTGCCTTCTGCCAGGCAGCGCGCGCGGCTTCTGTGTCACCGTGCCGCCACAGCATATCACCATAGTGCTCATGGATGACACTGTCATCGCCAACCTGTTTGATGGCCTGTGCCTGTGTTTTGACTGCCTTTTCATAGTTGCCGCTTTGATAATAGACCCAGGCAAGCGAATCCAGATAATAACCGTCATTCGGCTTAAGTTGCAGCGCACGCAGAATCAACGCCTCGGCCTTGTCCAGTTCAATGCCCTGCTCGGCATAGGTATAACCGAGGAAGTTCAGTGCCTCGGTATATTGCGGGCTGTGTGTCAGTACGCGGTTCAGTGTGCTTTCAATCTGTGCATAGTTTTTAAAGTGTTCAAATGCCACCGCGCGGTTAAATAGCAGTTGCGGCGGCAGTTTTTTCAGTTTCAACAAGGGTTCTGTTTCATCCAGCATCAGCTTGTACTGCTTGCGGTTCAGTCTCAGGGTGGAGAGTAACAGATGAGCATCCAGCTGCTGCGGCTTTTCTTTCAGAATCGCCAGCATCCTTGCCTCGGCCTGATCCAGCTTATCTTCCTGTACATCGATGGCGGCCAGACGAATTTGCGCCTGGATATGCATCTCGGAGCCCGGTCTGATTTTCTCATAGATGGATTTGGCTTCAGGGCGCTGCTCCAGCGCTTCCAGACTTGCAGCCAGATAAAAGCGGTTTCCGTCTTCCGGCTGCAATTCCAGCAGTTTGCGGAAGGTTTGTGCCGCCTGTTCATAGTCCTTGTGCTGAAAGTAGAGCATGCCCAGTGGACGCAGTGTCTCCGGCTCACTGCCTGCATGCTCGACGGCATTGCGATAGACCAGAATGGCTTCCGCCAGTCGTTTTTTCTCTATGAGGAATGTTGCCAGTGCCTGGCTGATGCGAATGGCTCCCGGGTGGTCGTCCAGAAATGTGCGCAGCAGCCTCTCCGCTTGCTCTTCGTCTTTCTGCTGGGCGGCGAGTCCGCTGAGCATCAGTACGGCTGTATCATTGTCAGGCATGAGTTTACGCATACGCAGTAATGATGTTTTTGCAGCAGCCAGCTCACCTTTTTTGATCAGCAACTGAGCCTGCAGCATACGCAAGCCGGGGGACTCATGTTGTTTGATGCCGCTTTTGATTGATGCCAGCGCATCATCCAGGCGACCCAGTCCGCCCAGAATACTTGCCTGCATGGTGCGCGCAGTATCATCGGCAGGGTGATCTTTGAGGAATGTCTCCAGTTTCTGCAACGCCAGTTGCGGCTGGTCGCGTGCAATGAAAATGCGCATCTGCGCCAACTGCAGCTGTTGGCGCTGCTCATCCGCTACGGCTTTATCAGCAAGCATTTGCGCGATATGCAGCTCTGCCTCATCGACCCTGCCGGACTGCATCATCAGGTTCACCAGTTGCATATGGGGATTGATCGCTTGCGGCTCTTTACTGATCAGGGCTGTCAGTAGCTCCAGCGCCATCTCGCGGTTGCCTTCAGCCATGGCTTTCTGGGCGGCCAGATAGAGAAAATCCGGCTGCAATTCGTTCAGGTTAGTCGTTGCCTGCGCTGGTTGTTGGGTGGCTGTTTTGACGGTTACAGGTGATGGGGATGCGGCCGGATTGAGTGCGCCACAGGCGCTCAGTCCCAACAGTAAGATCAAAGCAAGCAGCTGTTTCATAAGCTGTTGTCACTGTCGATATGGACAGGCGTAAAACGATTGCCTTCATCATTGATGCACCAGCAGCGGATATCAGCAGCCTTGCTGTCGCAGACGCTGATGATCGGATAGGCAAAGCCTTCCCATGCACTGCCCAGGTCGGTCGGTGAGGGACGGGCAGGGCAGTCGGGATGGGAGTGGTAGACGCCGATAATTTCACTGCCGCTACCGCGCAATTCGCGGTCAATAGCCTGATAGCCGGCCGGATCCAGATCGAAGCGGTCGGCGGCGCGCTCGCTGTTGAGGTTGGCGACCGCCCTGATGCTGCTGACATGCCAGTCGGAGTTGGTGATCTTGCCGATCAGTAGACCGCATATTTCCAGAGGATAGCCGGATTCTGCCTCGCTGCGCATTTGATTCAGCGTGTCGGCGCTGATCAGCAGGTGAGCGGGCGCAGCTGTATCATCCAGGACCGCCTGATATGCCGGGCTGCGAAATCGTTCGGGTTCGTGCATCGCTGTCGTCAATAGAGTGCTCCGTGACTGTTGATGGAATAGTCGAATGGCAAGCCTATCGCTTAGCGGTGACTTGCCAAGCCTCGTCGTTTATCCATAATGGCTTTAACTTGGATTGTTTATGCATCATTGAGATGATTGCGCCGGATATTTGTTTGTAGCGACGTGAAGAGAGCGTTCGTGGCAGCACAGCAGATAACGGATGGATAGTTTGTTGCGGACAAATGGACAACAAAGACGCAATAGAGTTTATGCATCATCCGGGTTAAGGACAAAAGGGGAGGTTCCAATCATGAATATTAAGCGATCATTTGCCCGCCTTGCGCTTGTCGCTGTTGCCTGTGCGCTGATAAGTTGCTCTGAAGAGAAGGGGGCGCATGTTGCGATTGTGCAGCCGGTTGACGGGGCCACAGTTGATCGGTCGTTCAAGGTGGTGATGTCGGTTGAGGGGAAGACCGTACACAAGACTGGTGAAAGAGCACCTGATTCCGGGCACTTTCTGCTGGTGGTTGATGGCGGTTATCTGCCGATGGGCGAGGTGATGATCAGTGACAGGGAGCATCTGAGTTTCGATCAGGGCGAGACAGAAACGACGTTGCACCTCTATCCCGGCAAACATACGCTGACATTACAGTTTGCCAAAAGTACCGGTCAATCCTATGGGCATGCGCTGAGTCACTCGATTGCCGTTAATGTGAAGTGATGGATGCCATTGTAACCAACGATTACTATGTTTGGGGCACACTGGCCGTGCTGCTGCTGCTGGCTGAAGCCGCAACATTCACCTCTGTTGCACTGGTGTTTTCTATCGCGGCCTCTGTGGTTTTTCTCAGTCTGCTGCTGGCCGGCATGCCGGAATCCGTGGCAGGGCAGTTGTTGCTGTTCACTGTCTCCGGTATTGCCTTGTATTTCCCGATCCGTCGCTTTCAGAAAAATACAGCCACGTTGAGCACTACGGGCGATGTGGCTGCATCTCTTGCTGATGCACCCGCTGGCACGGTGAAAAGTATCGACGAGGGCGGCTGCAGTGGCAGGGTTGTACTTGCACATGCATTTCTGGGCGGGCGTGAGTGGATGTTTACATCAGAGTTGCCAATGCAGGTCGGCGAGGCTGTCGATATCATTGATGTGCGCGGTAATATTATCATGATCAACAAGAAGAGAGGGGAATAACCATGGATGAGATCTCGGCAGGGACGCTGTTTATGCTCTTTATCGGCGCGGTACTGGCCATCGCTGTGGCGCTTGGTGTGCGTATTGTGCCGCAGGGCAGTAATTATGTGGTGCAGCGGCTGGGTAAATACCTGAAGACCTTGCCGCCGGGTTTGAACTTTATTATCCCGTTTGTCGATGATGTGGCTGCCAGGGTTACAACGAAGGAGATTGTACTCGATATTCCGGGGCAGGAGGTGATCACCAAGGATAATGCTGTGATCATTGCCAATGCAGTTGCCTTTATTCAGGTCACAAGGCCCGATCAGGCGATATATGGTGTGGAGAATTATGAGCAGGCCATTGTGAATATTATCCAGACCACGCTGCGCAGTATTATCGGCGGCACGGCGCTGGATGATGCCCTCTCCTCGCGTGAGGAGATTCGCGTCAAGCTCAAGGATGGTATTGCCGACAATATCACCGATTGGGGCATTACGCTGAAGAATGTGGAGATTCAGGATATCAAGCCCTCGACCACGATGCAGCAGGCGATGGAGGCTCAGGCTGCTGCCGAGCGCCTGCGCCGGGCAACAGTGACCAAGGCGGATGGTGAGAAATCAGCCGCCATTCTCGAGGCTCAGGGCCGGATGGAGGCATCCAAGCTGGATGCGGAAGCGCAGGTGATTTTGTCTAATGCCTCAAGAGAAGCGATCGAAAATGTGACCGGCGCCATGCAGGATAAAGAGCTGCCCGCAATGTATCTGCTGGGCCAGCGCTACATCGATGCCATCGGTGCAATCTCGGCATCGGAAAATGCCAAGACCATTATCATTCCGGCTGATCTGCCGGCTGCCATTCGCGGTATGCTGGGTAAGGGTTAAAAGGCCGGGTTGCACTGCCAACGGGTGCGCTTGCCGGCATGTCGCCGGGCTTGTTTTTAAGGCGCGTTTGTTGATGCCTGTGTGAGCTGTTGTCAGGTCTGGGCTTGTGGCGTGACCGGATCGACATGGGTCATCAAATAGAGTACCGGATGCTTGGCTACTACATTAGTTGCAACAAGCTCGGCGATCTCATGCCCTTCGGTGACCGTCAGGTTGCCATCAATTTCCAGATGCACATCAGCCAGAATCATATCACCGGTTTTGCGCGTTTTCAGATCATGAAAGCCCTGTACGCCACTCGTCGCACTGATGGTTTTTGCAATCGCTTCGATCTGCTCTTCGGCAGCGGATCGGTCCATCAGGTCATGTAGTGCATTCCAGAAAAAACTCCAGCCCATTCTGCCGACCATGAAGCCGACAATCAGCGCGGCTATCGGGTCGAGCAACGGATAACCCAGCAGGTTGCCGCCGATACCCATGGCAACGACCAGTGAGGAAGCGGCATCCGAGCGGGCATGCCATGCATTGGCTACCAGCATACTGGAGCGCACGCGTTCGGCCACAGCCAGCATATAGCGAAACAGCAGTTCCTTGGCGATCAGGGCGCCCATCGCCACCCATAATGCGGCCAGATGTACGGTTGGAATGGTATCCGGTGTTTGCAGCTTGTGCGCGGCAGCCCAGGCCATGCCGCTACCTACGGCCAGTAGTAAACCACCAAGTACCAGTGATGCGCCATTTTCATAGCGCTGATGGCCGTAATGATGCTCGTTATCGGCCTCTTTTTTGCTGTGGTGTGCGGCCAGCAGTACAACAAAATCGGCTACCAGATCGGAGAGAGAGTGTATGCCATCGGCAATCAGTCCCTGTGAGCCGGAAAAGAGACCGGTCGTAACCTGGGTAATGGATAGCCACAGGTTGACGGTCACGCTGGTCCATGTGGAGCGTTTGGTGGCGGCTTGCCGTTCTGCTGAATGATCGTTGCTGTCCGGTTCGACCAGATCCTGAATGTGCATCAAAAGAGTTCCTCGCCTGCGCGTTGCTGGCGAGCATCATAGCTCCTATTCTTAAGTGAACCTGAATGTGGGTGAAGTAGGCTAGGTGTCTTGGCCTGTGTGGGACGGGTGAGTGGAGTGGTATTGTGTCGGCACCAACAAAAAAAGGGAAGGCATAAGCCCTCCCTTTTTAAGGTCGATATGAAAAAGCTTAACGCTTGGAGAACTGCGGAGCGCGACGAGCTTTCTTCAAGCCAGCCTTCTTGCGTTCAACCTTGCGGGAGTCGCGAGTCAGGAAGCCGGCTGCTTTCAGCTGCGGACGAAGACCGCTATCGTATGTCAGTAGTGCACGAGCCAGGCCGTGGCGAATAGCGCCAGCCTGACCGGAAACGCCGCCGCCGAATACATTGACTCGAATGTCAAAACGGCCGCTCAGTTCGGTTTCGTCCAGAGGCAACAGGGCCTGCTGGCGGATAATGTCGATCGGGAAGTAGTTTTCCACTTCACGGCCATTGACCAGTACCTGACCTTTGCCGGCCTGAATGATTACACGGGCTACGCTGCGTTTGCGGCGGCCGGTGCCGCGATAGATTGTCTCTGCCATTGTATTGATTCCTCTGTACTATCAGTTCAGTTTCATTGCTTCAGGCTGCTGTGCTGTGTGTGGATGTTCGCCACCAGCATAAACCTTCAGCTTTTTCAGCATGGAACGGCCCAGTGGACCCTTTGGCATCATGCCTTTGACGGCGGCTTCGATGATGCGTTCCGGATGTTTTGCGCGCTGCTTTTCCAGCGTAATGCTCTTCAGGCTGCCAACAAAACCGGTATGGTGATAGTAGATCTTAGCCTGCTCTTTGTTGCCGGTTACGCGAATCTTTTCAGCATTGATAACTACAATGTGGTCGCCGCAATCAGCATGAGGGGTGTATTCCGGACGGTGTTTGCCGCGCAAAACTGTGGCAATCTCTGTGGCCAGACGGCCCAGTACAAGGTCAGTAGCGTCAACAATAAACCATTTTCGTTCAATATCGCCAGGGCGAACAGTCCAGGTTGCCATTTAATTCATCTCCAGTGTGCATTTGTCTGACCAACCCGATAAAAAAGCGTGGTTTGTCATGCAAAGGCGGCGCATTATAGGAGAGGCAGGAATGATGTCAATTGTCGTTTGTCTGTTTTATGCAGAGTTGCATGCATGCATGCCTGTCGGAGAGGTGGATTGTGGCTGGCTGAATCTGGATATTGCGGTTTTATGGCCTGTTTTTTGCTTTCCATTTTCGGGATTATAAGTGCGTACCTGTAAACAGGGTGCAGCATGGAGGATATATGATGGATAAGTTACATGCTCAGGTCGATCAGGGGCGATCGCTAACGGGCTTGCGCCTGTGGCTGAATGTATTGCTGTTCGAGGTCGAAACGACGGCAGGGCACGTATTTAATATTTTTATGCTGCTGCTGATTGCCGTCGCAGTGTTGGCGTCGATGGCCAATACGGTGACGGAGGTGCATGCAGAGTGGGGTGCGCAGATTGATGCATTTGAGTACTGGGTGCTGGTCATTTTTGCGGTTGAATACGTGGTGCGCGTTTTTGGTGCCCGCAATCGTTGGCACTATCCTGAATAATTCATAAACCTTTCAGGCGACCGATTAATATTGTTCACAAAATGGTTTAGTCTTATGCAATCGCCGTTATTTCGGCTCTGTTTTCTTTTTTTCGATTTTTTCGTATACATGGCGCAGC